>Ga0307278_10001823_pt1 | contig 10538 bp, 9 predicted proteins | sample ER_DNA_117_FD_194482 | JGI IMG/M metagenome (GOLD analysis project Ga0307278, IMG submission 194482) | Bulk soil microbial communities from the East River watershed near Crested Butte, Colorado, United States - ER_DNA_117 | ecosystem: Environmental > Terrestrial > Soil > Floodplain | place: USA...
GCAGCCGTTGCGCACGCTCGAGCGCGTCTTCCACGAGCGGTCAGTCTAGTGACGAGGTGCGGGGCTCCGGCGAGCACGCAGCCCGGCATGTAGCCGATAGCATCCCACCCCGTGGCGGAGCAGCTGCTCATCTATGCCGACACCGTTCGCTCGCCGGAGATGCGGCACGAGATCCCGCTCACCGTTCCGGACCCGTTCCTGTACGTCGAGGCGAACGGCGACCGTCACGTCCTCGCGCACACGATGGAGCTCGCACGCATGGGTGATCTGGGCGTGCAGCTGCACCCGCTCGAGGAGCTCGACATCGACGAGCTGATCCGGTCCGGGCGGACGCTTCTCGAGATCGTCCGCGAGCTCTCGCTGCGAGCCTGTCGGCGACTCGGCATCACCGACGCGGTCGTCCCGTTCGGGTTTCCGGTCGACCTGGCCGACCACCTGCGTGCCAACGGCGTCCAGCTGCAGTCCGACCGTGACTTCTTCGCCGACCGGCGTCGGGCCAAGAACCGGTTCGAGCTCGAAGGGATTCGCCGCGCTCAGGCCGCGGCGGAGGGGGGCATGGAGGCGGCGCGCGAGCTGCTGAGCCGTGCCGAGCCGAACGGCGACGGGCTCGCCCTCGACGGCGAAGCGCTCTCCGTCGAGCGCGTCAAGGCCGTGATGGACAGGGTCTTTGTCGATCACGGCACCGCCTCCGAGGATTTCATCGTCGCGCCCGGGGCGCAGGGCGCGGTCGGCCACGAGATGGGCTACGGGCCCATCCGGGCGAATGAGCCGCTCGTGATCGACATCTGGCCGCGCGACAGGACCTCTGCCTGCTTCGCCGACATGACCCGGACGTTCGTCGTCGGCGAGCCGGCCGCGGAGATCGCCGAGTGGCACACGTTCGTTCATGAGGCGCTCGACCGCTGCATCGCGGCGATCCGGCCCGGCGTAACCGGCCGGGAGATCCACGACATCGCCTGCGACGTCTTCGAGGAGCACGGACAGCCGACCGGCCGGACGAAGGAGCCCGGGAAGCCGCTTCGCGACGGCTTTTTCCACGGCCTGGGCCACGGCGTCGGGCTGGAGGTGCACGAGGAGCCGGGGATGGGGATGGTCGGCCAGAAGCCGCTGGTCGCGGGCGACGTCGTCACCGTCGAGCCGGGGCTCTATCGTCAGGGCTTCGGCGGCGTCAGGCTCGAGGATCTGGTGCTCGTGACCGACGACGGCGCTGAGAACCTGACGCGGTTCTCGTACGACCTCGCGCCCTGACGCGGACTAGCGGTCCAGTCCGTCCGCGAGCGCCCGGACCCGACCCGAGCGGGCCTGGGGAGCTGACCCGAGACGTCATCGCCGAGTACAACCGCCACGGGGATGTGCTCAACGCTAGGGCGCCGCAACGCGACGATTACTCCGATCGGCCGCGGCGCCAAGGGTCGGTATCGTCCCGCCCTCATGGCCGTCCGGTCGTCGCTCGAGCCACCCTCGGCGCCTCGCCGGCCGACCGTGCTGCGAATGCACGGGGACGAGCGAGTCGACGACTGGTTCTGGCTGCGCGAGCGCGAGAACCCGGAGGTGCGGGCGTACCTCGAGGCCGAGAACGGGTACGCCGACGAGGTCATGGCCCACACGCGGGAGCTCCAGGACCAGCTATTCGCCGAGTTCAAGCACCGCGTCGTCGAGACGGACTCGACCGTTCCGGCCCGCAAGGGCGGCCACTGGTACTACCGGCGAACCGTCGACGGGCTCGAGTACACGATTCACTGCCGAAGAGCCGGGAGCGAGGAGGGGCCGGAGCAGGTGGTGCTCGACGAGAACGAGCTCGCAGCCGGGAACGAGTATCTCGGCGTGGGTGCGCTCGCCGTCAGCCCGGACGCGCGGCTGCTTGCCTACACCGTCGACACGACCGGAGCCGAGCGCTTCACGCTGCGCCTGCGCGACCTCGACTCCGGCCTCGATCTCGACGACGAGGTGCCCGACGTCTACTACGGCCTCGCGTGGGGGAACGACTCCCGCACGGTCTTCTACACGCGGCCGAACGCGGTCATGCGTCCGTGGCAGCTGTGGCGGCACTCCCTCGGGACGCCCGCCGGCAGGGACGTCTGCGTGCTCCAGGAGGACGACGAGCGCTTCTTCGTCGGGGTAGGACGGACGCGAAGCGACCGATTCGTCGTCGTCTGCCTCGAGAGCATGGTGACCACCGAAGTTCGTGTGCTCGACGCCGACGACCCCCTCGGAGAGCCACGCATCGTCGTTCCGCGACGGCAGGGTGTCGAGGCCTCGGTCGAGGACGCGGGCGACCGCCTACTCGTGCTCACGAACGACGGCGCGCCCGACTTCCATCTCGTCGACGAGCGAGGTGACGACGTCGTACCCGAGCGCGCCGGCGTACGCCTGCTCGACGTCGACGCGTTCGCCGGCCACATCGCGCTGACCGAGCGGGCAGAGGCGATCCAGCGGTTGCGGTTGGACGGAAGCGTCGTCGACCAGCCCGAGGAGGTCTACTCGGCGCGCCCGGGCGAGAACCCCGAGTTCGATGCCGACGTGTTCCGCCTCCAGTACACGTCGCTCGTGACGCCGGAGAGCACTGTCGATCTCGACTTCGTGACCGGCGAGCGGCGTGAGCGCAAGCGGCAACCCGTTCGCGACTACGACACCGCCGGGTACGCGTCCGAGCGCCTGTGGGCGCAGGCGGAGGACGGAACGCGGGTGCCGATCTCGATCGTCCACCGGCGCGACCGGCCCAGCGGCGGGCCGCTGCTCCTCTACGGTTACGGCTCCTACGAGCACTCGATCCTGCCCGCGTTCTCGCCGCTGCGACTCTCCTTGCTCGACCGCGGCTTCGCCTGGGCGATCGCGCACATCCGCGGCGGCGGCGAGATGGGCCGCAGCTGGTACGAGCAGGGGAAGCTCGAGCACAAGCCCAACACCTTCAACGACTTCATCGCCTGCGCGGAGCACCTGATCGGCGAGGGGTGGACGTCGGCGGATCGCCTCGTCGCCCGCGGCGGGAGCGCGGGTGGGCTGCTGATGGGCGCGGTGGCGAACCTGCGCCCGGATCTGTTCGCGGCGATCGTCGCCGAGGTGCCCTTCGTCGACACGGTGACGACGATGCTGGACGACTCGATTCCGCTGACGGCAATCGAGTGGGAGGAGTGGGGGGACCCGCGCACCGCCGGCTTCTACGAGGTGATGAAGGCGTACTCGCCGTACGACAACGTCGAGGCGAAGCGCTATCCGGCAATGCTCGTGACGGCCGGGCTGAACGACCCGCGTGTCGCCTACTGGGAGCCGGCGAAGTGGGTGGCAAAGCTTCGCGCCACGAAGACCGACGCGAACCGGCTGCTGCTGAAGACGCAGCTAGGGGCCGGTCACGCCGGACCGTCGGGACGCTACGAGGTGTGGCGCGAGGAGGCGTTCGTCGACGCGTTCATCCTCGACGCGCTCGGGCTTGCCTGACCACCTCGGGCGCGCTCGCAGCGGTCGCCGTCCCTCGACAAGGCCCCGCGTTCGTTTCGGGCTGGGGCCCCGGGGTGCGATTCGCGACGACTCGGTTACGGTTTCCGCCTCTCGCGCGTGCCGACCCGCAGCCGCAGGGCACGATCCTGATTTCCTCGAGCGCCGAGTAGACGAGCGGAGCTGTTAGGCCCCAGCGAGACGCTGAGCACGGACGGAGCTGGCGTGTCGCGCTCAGCTGCCCATGCCGTGCATGCTCCCCCCAGAGAGGGTCACGTGACGCATGTTCTCCCACCAGCGAGCCAGCGGGAGATGGCCCGGGTCGTCCAGTCGCCCGACGAAGAGCGCATTTGGGTTCCCCTCGAGTGTCCACACGATGTGTGACGCACCCCCCGTGATGTAGCAGAGGACACGCCCTCCGATCTCACCGCCGGCGCTGTGCACCCAGTCGGTCTCGCCACTCCACCGCGTTCGGAAGCACCTGCCGGAATCGGTGCGATTCCTGCGCGGCGACGCGCTGACGAGCTCGTCGTAGTCATTCATCATTGGCTTCATCTTCGAGAACACGCTGATCTGGAGTGCGTCAGGCCCTGCCTTCGTCGTACAGTCGTCGCTCGCCGCTGCGCCGGCCGGCGGTTGTTGCGCTGGGTGGCACTTCCAGGGCCACTCGTCGAGGTAAGCAGCCAGGCGAGCCTTTGGTGTATTCGCAGCATTCGCGGTGGTCGCGGTGCTGCCGGTGGTCATCTTGTTCATCGTCGAGCCGGCGCTTGCGCTGTTGCTGTCGTCGCCACGCGTGACGAAGTAGACACCGAGCCCAGCTCCGAGCGCGGCGATCAAGGCTGCGACGCCAATGATCAGGGCCATCGTTGCGGGGCCTCTACGGTCGGGTCTCCGTGGAGGCTCCCGAGCGTCACCGCCTCCCGCCGGTTCAGCCTGCTGCGCGGGCTCCGCGGCGATCTGCGTCGGCCGCGCACCCGGGCCGTTGGCGACGACGGCCGAGCGGACGCCGGCACGGGTCGTCGGTGCAAGCGACGCCGACCTCGCGGCGGCAGCCAACTCGCTGCAGCTGGCGAAACGATGATCCATCGGCTTCGCCATCGCCTGTTCCACTACCGCATCGAGTGCATATGGCAGCCCTGGGCGCTGGCTCGTGATGCGAGGCGGCGGCTCGGTCATGTGCGCCTGAGCGACCGCGATCTCCGACGTCTTTTCGAACGGCGCCAAACCCGTGAGGCATGAATAGAGAACGCCACCTAGCGCGTAGACGTCCGTACCGAAGTCGACCGGGAGACCCTCGAGCTGCTCAGGAGCGGCGTAGTCGACGCTTCCGAGGAAGCTTCCGGTCTTGGTGAGTCCACTCGCCGTCGTCTCCTTCGCAACGCCGAAATCCGTCAGGAAAACACGCTCCGAGGCGTCTTCCATGAGCACATTCGCCGGCTTCACGTCACGGTGGATCAGGCCGCGTCTGTGAGCTGTGTCCAGCGCACTTGCGAGCTGCTCGACGAGGAAGATTGCCTGGCCGAGGCTGAGCGGGCCCTTCGCCTTCAATAGGGCGCCGAGGTCCGAACCCTCGACGTAACGCATGGCGATGTAGAGGACGCCCTCAGCCTCGCCGGCGTCGTAGATCGGGATGATGTTCGGGTGGTCCAGTGACGCGGCGATCCGTGACTCGCGGATGAAGCGCTCGCGGTAGCCCTCTTGCTGGGCCAGCTCGGGGGCGAGGACCTTCAGTGCCGCCCGACGCCCAAGACGCAACTGCTCGGCGACGTAGACGACGCTCATCCCGCCGCGACCGAGCAGCGTCTCGATGCGATACCCCGCGATCTCCGCACCTGTCTGTACGTGAATGTCTGCCACTACGCAGCGCTCCGCAGCGTCCGCGCACAGGAGCATGACGGACGGCATCCCCAATGTCTAGAGGGCGGCCCAAACCTCGCGAGAGTGCGTTTCCCTCGCTGCGACGCGGCCGCCCGCTCCTCTCGGTGACCGTAGATCCCCTCCGATCTGTTTGTGCTGGACGTGCCCTCCTCGGGGGAGGATCTGGGCAAGGTTCGCTTGTGACGTGGCGGGCAAAGCACGTGAGGGTGCGTCAGCCGGTCTTGACGTGGACCTGCAGCTCGGGATACGTCGTAGTCGTGGTTGCGCGGCCCAATCGGCCTCGATCTGCATCGCGGCGCACGCGTCATGGCCGCCGCGGCGATCGAGTATGCGCGAGCCGAGGACACGCCCGAGGAGCGGAGCGTCGTCCTACGGCGCGATCCTTGACCGGCTCCTCGGGGTGGCCTTTGGGGAACCTCGAAGCGTAGCGAGCTCATGCGGCGCTCAAGAGGCCGGCAATGGTCGCTGCGGGCGCGCCTTCGGCGATGAATTCGGCATAGAGGTTTCGCGCCGCGGCCGGGTCGTCGGAGAACTGCACGAGTAGCCAACTCGTCGTCAGGAACCGCTGCGGTCGGATGAGCCCGACCGTGGCGCGGTAACTGCTCCACGGCCAGGCTTCCGCGTGGTCACAGACAAGAGCTCGAACCGGGTTCAGGACGATGTAGCGGGCGACCTCGAGCAGGTGTGACTCCCTTTCGATCAGGATCGAGTGGTAGCGATCCTGGTAGAGGTGGCCGACGCGGCCATGTCGCCGGTTGAACGTGCGTGCGTAGGAGCTGTTCAGCAGCTGCATCATCTGGGCCACGTTGCCGTGCGGCGTGTCGAGGAGCAGGTGGGCGTGGTTCGTCATCAGGCACCACGCGTGCAGGGCCGTCCGTGTCCGAAGGACTGCGCGGCCGAGCGCTGCCACCCAGAGCTCGCGGTCGATGTCGTCTCGGACGATCCTCCGTCGGTCGACCCCGCGAATCGTGATGTGGTAGATCGCGCCCGGGAACTGCGGTCTGTGCGGCGATGCCATCGGGGTCGAGACTACGGCCGCCGGAGTCTCGCCGAGTGCCGCCTTCGCACCAGACCGGTGACAAAATCACCCAGAGGTCCCTCTGGGGTCCCTCTGGGGTTCCTCTGGGGACCGCGGTGGCAGTGGGTTCGCTTAGCCGCGCAGCACGCCGACGCGGACGGCGGTGCTCGACCGGCCCGATCACCGCAGCACGTAACAGTCTCCGGTACTACGAGCCCTGGTCCACCCGAGGAGTAACCCCCAGAGGTTCCTCTGGGGGTCCTCTGGGGAACGCAATGGCCGTGCGCGCTGGAATGGGCCTTGGTGGCCACCGACGCCCCGCCTCGGACGTGCTCAGGCCAGCAGGCGCTCGAACCGGGCCGGGTCGTCGAACGGCCCGATGATCGCGAGCCGGAGCGCCCCCGGCGCGAACAGCTCGCGCGCGACCCGTCGAACGTCGTCTGCGGTGACCGCACCCAGCCCGTCGAGCACCTCCTGCGGCTCCGGCGTCCGCCCTTCGATCAGCTCGCGCGAGAGCGCGTACTGGAGCAGCCCTTGCGGCGTCTCGGTCTGGAACACGAACCTGCCGCGCGCGTAGTTCAGCGCCTTCTCGAGCTCGTCTGGCGGGACGGGCTCCTCCGTCAGCCGCCGCAGCTCGCGCACGACGGTCGAGACCGCCTCGTCGGCCTTCTCGGCGTTGACTCCTCCCTGGGCCCAGATCGACCCCGCATCGGCGTACGACTGGATGATCGTGATGATCGAGTACGCGAGTCCGCGCTCGGAGACGAGGACGCGGTAGAGGCGCGAGGACATACCGCCGCCGAGCAGCGCGCGGATGATGCCGAGGACATAGCGGTCCGGATGATCCGCGGGGAAGCTGGGAGCGCCGATCGCGAGCTCTGCTTGCTCCGAATCCTTCTGCTCGACGGCCACACGGGCGTCGTCGCCGTTCAGCGCCGCGCGCTCGCACCCGCCGTCGCCGCCGGGCAGGTCCTCCAGTAGCTCCGCGACGCGGCCATGCGGGTCGCCGTCCAGGCCGCCGGCGATGGCGACGACCAGGCGGGGCGCCGTATACCAGCGCCGCACGAACGAGACGAGCGCCTCGCGATCGGCGGCGGCGACCGTCTCGCGGCGCCCGATCACGGGCCAGCCGAGCGGCCGGTCGCCGTACACGAGCGCCGCGAAGATCTCGGCGACGTACACCCTCGGCGACTGGTAGACCATATTCATCTCCTCGGAGATCACGCCCTTCTCGCGCTCCACCTCGCTCGGCTCGAACGTCGAGTTGCGGGCCATGTCCACGAGGATGTCGAGGCCCCGGTCGAGGTGCTCCGAGGTGCACCGGACGTAGTAGACGGTCGACTCCTTTCGCGTCGAGGCGTTGAACTGCGCGCCGAGTGCGTCCACCTCGGTGGAGAGCGCCGTCATCGACGGCCGGCGCCCAGTCCCGGTGAAGAGCATGTGCTCGACGAAGTGCGCGAAGCCGCTTGTTTCGGGCGTCTCGTACCGCGATCCGGCCGCGAAGCCGAGGAAGCACGCAACCGACTGCGCGTGCGGCATCGGTGCGGTGAGGATGCGAACCCGGTTCGCGAGAGCGTCTCGCTTGAAGACCGTCATCACCCCGACACCGGCTCGGAACAGACGCCGCAAGCCGTGGCCGAGAGCTGGGTTGAGGGCGGTGCCGGACGGTGAGGGTTCATCGGAGCAGAAGCTCGAAGCGCTCCGCGTCGTCGAACGGCCCGATCACCGCGAGATTGAGTCCGTTGCGGCCGACGAGGTCCTGCGCGACGCGCTGGATGTCGTCTGCAGTGACGGCGTCCAGCCCCGTGAGCACCTCGTCGGGCTCGGCGATGCGTCCCTCCAGCACCTCGCGCCGCAGGCCGAACATCAGCAGCCCCTGCGGGCTCTCGAGCTGGAGGACGAACCGGCCCTTCGCGAAGTTCCGGGCCTTCTCGAGCTCGCCTGCCGGCACAGGCTCCTCGGTGATCCGCCTGAGCTCGGTGGCGATCGTCGTCACCGCCTGGTCGATGCGCTCGATGTCGACCCCGGCCTGCGAGAACAGCGACCCGGCGTCGGTGTAGCTGTGGTTGACGCCGAACACGTAGTAGGCAAGGCCGCGCCGCTCGCGCACCTCCGTGAAGAGGCGTGAAGACATGCCGCCTCCGAGGATCACGGCGAGGAGGTGGAGCACGTAGCGGTCGGGATGGTCGAGCGGATAGCTCGGCACGCCGATGCAGATGTGCGCCTGGTCGGAATCCTTGTGCTGCACGCGGACGCGTGGGCTGCCGTTCGCGGGCAGCTCAGCCGGCGGCGGACCGGCCGCGCCCGAGCCGCCGAGATTGCCGAGCAGCTCCTCGAGGCGGGGGATCAGCTCGATGTCGAACCGGCCGCCGACCCCGACGACGAGACGTGAGGGCGTGTACCAGCGGCCCATGTAGTCGAGGAAGGTCTCCCGCGTCGCCGCCTGGATCGCCTCGCGCCGGCCAATGACGAGCCACCCGAGCGGCTGGTCCCCGAAGAGCAGCTGCTCGTAGACGTTGTCGACCATGTCCCGCGGGGTGTCGAGGTACATGTTCAGTTCCTCGAGGATCACGCCCTTCTCGCGATCGATCTCCTCCGGCGCGAACTTCGAGTGCCGGATCATGTCGACGAGGACGTCGAGGGCCGTCTCGACCGTCGGCGCGGCGCACTTGACGTAGTACCCCGTGTACTCCTTGCCGGTGAAGGCGTTGAACTCGCCACCGATGGCATCGATCTCGCCTGCGATGTCGCGCGCCGTCGGGCGACGCTCCGTCCCCTTGAAGAGCATGTGCTCGGTGAAGTGGGCGATGCCGTTCGTCTCGAGCGTCTCGTAGCGCGAGCCGACCGCGAACATGAGGAAGCACGTGATCGACTGCGCGTGCTCGACCGGCGCGGTCACGACCCGGAGTCCGTTGCCGAGGACATGACGTGCGTACGTCGCGCTCATGTCATGAGCCTCCTTTCCGCTGACGCGCAACGCGGCGCGAAGCAAGCGCAACCGGCAATGTGGCGCGACGCGGAGGGTTCATGGGGCGAGCAGCTTACGCCACGGCTCCGGGATCGGGATCGTCTCGCCGCTCTCGTAGTCGAACCCCACCTGGACGCTCCTCGCCTCGGCGACGAGGCGCACTCCGACGCGGAGGACGTACTCCAGGTCGAAGCTCTTCGCCCCCAGCCGGCCAGGTCGCAGCTCGACGCCGACGGTCTCCCCATAGCCGACGGGCGAGCGGAAGTCGATCTCGACCCGAGCGATGATCATCTGCAGCTCGTCGAGGCTTCGGATCGCACCGCGCTCGAGGAAGAACGCGGCCCGGGCCTGCTCGATGTATGTGAGGAAGACGGCGTTGTTGACGTGGCCGAGGCCGTCGAGGTCACGGAAGCGGACGCGTTCATGGTGGACGTAAAGGGGGTGAGACCCGCTCGAGGGTGGTGGAGGGTCGTGACCCTGCCCGGCTGCGGCGCTCCACCCGGTCATCCGGTCTCCAGTACGTCCGCCAGCCCGTCCGGTCGGAAGAGCTGCGGCGAGCGGTCGCTCGAGAGCTGGACGGGCTCGACGCCGAGGCGCGCGTGCGTCTCGCGCCGTGCGCAGCCGGAGTCGATCATGCGCGCGGCACCCGTTTGCACGTCGTTGCAGGGAAGCTGGACGGCGATCACGGGATGGCGGCGCCGGCTCACCCTCTCGGCGGGCGCCTCCCGGTGCGAGGTGCCATGGACGAGCGCGAACGTCGTCACCGGTCTTGCAGTCTCCGAACGAAGCGCACTGCCGACCACGTCTCGTCGATCGCGCACGACTTGTTGTCCACGAGGCCTGCGCCGAGGCCGACGTGCTGCACCGCGGCGAACGTCAGGTCGGTCTCGAGGCCCGAGGCCTTCTTCGGGTAGGCGACCCACAGGCCGCCCGCCTGCGCCAGCTCGGCCTTCAGCCCGGGGAACCGGCGCTCGAGCTCGGCGCGGCGCTGCGTGAACACGATTGTGACGTCGACCGGCGGCCGTGCGCGCCCGGAGAGCGGGAAGCCGGCCGGCGCGCCGAGCACCTTCAATCTCGTTTCGGCACCGACGCCCAGCTTCTTGGGCAGCGGTGTCGCGGAGTAGTCGCGCTCGGCGTTCACGCGTGCGAAGCCCACTCCGCGAGAAGCGCTGCCTCTCGCTCCGGGTCGAGCCCTGCCTGCGGGAGCTGCACGCCGGTCTTCCGAGGTGGGTCTGCCGCGCT
>Ga0307278_10001824_pt1 | contig 10536 bp, 7 predicted proteins | sample ER_DNA_117_FD_194482 | JGI IMG/M metagenome (GOLD analysis project Ga0307278, IMG submission 194482) | Bulk soil microbial communities from the East River watershed near Crested Butte, Colorado, United States - ER_DNA_117 | ecosystem: Environmental > Terrestrial > Soil > Floodplain | place: USA...
GGCAACATCCAACACCCGATCATGACGCGCTTTCCTGAACGGATCCGGATCATCGCCGCCACCCACTACGAAATCCTCCCTGGCACGGCGAATCCAGCGGCGGATCAGTTACAGCCGGCCGTGGCCCCGAGCTGACGTGCGAGCGGCCCCGGCGGCTGGGCCGTGACAGGCAAGCTGTCATCGACCACGGGTAAGGTTCCCGGGTGCAGATCGCCGCGGACGGCAGCGTCATCGTCAGCGCCACGGACCTCGTCGGCTTTCTCGCCTGCGACCATCTCGCCACTCTTGAGCTCCAGGCGCTCCACGGCGAGCTCGACAAGCCGATCCGAACGGATCCCGAGCTCGAACTGATCCGGCGTCGCGGATTCGAACACGAGCGGGCCTACCTCGAGCGGCTTCGGGCCGAGGGGCGGAATGTGCACGAGATTGCCACACGCGACCTGCGCACCCCTGACGACCTCCGTGCCGCCGAAGCAGAGACGCTGGCCGCCATGCGAGGCGGTGCCGACGTCATCTTCCAGGCGACATTCTTCGACGGCCGGTGGCGCGGGCACGCCGACTTCCTGCTCCGGGCCGAACGCCCTAGCGAGCTCGGCGCCTGGAGCTACGACATCGCCGACACGAAGCTCGCGCGCCGGGTCAAGGCGGCGGCGATCCTCCAGATGTGCGTGTACGCGGACCTGCTGGAGCGGCTCCAGGGAGCGCCGCCGGAAACGCTGTCGGTCGTCACCGGCGACGGCATTCCTCATCCCCACCTCCTCACGGACTATTCCGCCTATTACCGTGCAGCGAAGGAGCGGTTCGAGGCGGCCGTCTATGCCGGGGCCAAGCGCCCGCCGACCTACCCGGATCCGGTCGAACACTGCCGCGTCTGCACCTGGTGGCCGGTCTGTGTCGACCGTCGGCGGGCGGACGACCACCTGTCCCTGGTGGCGGGCATGAATCGATCGGCTACGAAGAAGCTGAACCTCGCCGGCCTGCCGACCCTGACGGCGCTCGGCATGAGTCGCGACGACGTGAACGTGCCCGATCTCGGGCGCCGTTCACTCGATCGGCTGCGCAATCAGGCACGACTCCAGGCCGCGTACGCCACGACGAGGGAGCTTCGATATGAGCTCATCCAGCCCGATGGCGAAAACCCTGGCAAGGGACTGGCCGCCCTTCCTGAACCGTCGCGGCTCGACCTGTTCTTCGACATCGAGTCGGACCCGTGGGCGATCGAGGGCGGGCTCGAGTACCTCTTCGGGGTCGTGGACGAGACTGGCGGGGCACCAACGTACCGGGCGTCGTGGGCACACGATCGCGACGGAGAGAAGCGCATCTTCGAGACGTTCATGGACCATGTCACCGAGCGGCTGGCCGCAGACCCGTCGATGCACGTCTACCACTACGCAGCGTATGAACCGACCGCGCTGAGGCGGCTGATGGGCCGGCATGCCACCCGCGAGGACGAGCTTGACCGGCTCCTGCGCGCCGGCGTTTTCGTCGACCTCTATCAGGTCGTGCGCCAGGGCGTCCGCGCGTCGGTCGAGTCCTACTCGATCAAGCAGATCGAGAAGTTCTACATGCAGGAGCGAGAGGGGCCCGTGACGAGCGCTGGCTTCTCGGTGGTCGAGTACGAGCGCTGGATGGAGGCCGGCGAGCAGGACGTCCTCGACGCCATCGAGGCCTACAACCGCGATGACTGTGTCTCCACGCGGCGGCTTCGGGATTGGCTTGAGGATCGGCGGGTCGAGGCCGCACCACTCTACGGCGGTCAGCCCCCGCCGCGTCCCGAGCCGCTGGGCGGTGAGCCGCCCGAGGAGCTGGCACGCGCCCAGGCCGAGACCCGGGCGCGGGAGGAGGCGCTCCGGGCTGGCGTGCCCGCCGACCGTGCGGAGCGGACCGACGACCAGCAAGGGCGGTGGCTGCTCGCCGCACTTCTCGACTGGCACCGCCGGGAGGCGAAGCCGCAGTGGTGGGACTTCTTCCGGCTGCGCGACGCGACCGTCGAGGACCTCATCGCCGACGGCACCGCCCTCGCGGGATTGACGTTCGAGGAGGATCTCGGCCGGGTCGCGCGGTCCGTCCTGCACCGCTACCGGTTCGACCCGAGCCAGGAAACGAGGCTCAAGGAATCAGACCAGCCGATCGACCCCGCGACGGGCGAGACGGCCGGCACGATCGTGAGACTCGATCCGCTGGCCGGCATTCTCGAGTTGAAGCGCAACCCGGGCCGGCCCCACCCGCACGCGTTGATACCGAGCGTCCCATACGGGACCGAGCCAATGCGCGGTGCGCTCGGGCGTCTCGCCGACAGTGTCCTGGCAACGGCCATCGAAGGCGATGGCAGCTTTCGCGCCGCGAGGGACCTGATCCTGCGGGGCCGACCACGAATCCGCGGTCTGACCGAGGGCGCCGTCCTCGCCTCGTCGAGCGAGACGCCAACGGGATCGGCAAGGCGCCTGGGGCTTGATCTCGATCGGACCGTCTTGCCGATCCAGGGTCCGCCGGGAACCGGCAAGACGTATACCGGCGCGCGGATGATCCTGGACCTCGTCGCAACCGGCGATCGCGTCGGCGTCACCGCACAGTCGCACCGCGTCATCGGCAACCTGCTCGAGGCGGTCGCCGCGGCCGCATCCGCCGAAGGTGTGGCCGTCCGCCTGGGACAGCGCTGCGACGAGGCGGACGAAGCCAGCGCAGATCCCCGCATCGCGCGGCTGGACACGAACGACCTTGCCCGCGCAGGGCTGACGAACGCCACGCTTGATGTGGTCGGTGGGACATCCTGGTTGTGGGCGCGCGACGACATGGAGGGCACGGTCGACGTGCTGTTCGTCGACGAGGCGGGCCAGGTCTCGCTCGCGACGGTCTGCGCCGTCGCCGGCGCGGCCGACTCGGTCGTGCTCCTCGGCGACCCGAATCAGCTCCCCCAGGTCTCGCAGGGTTCGCACCCGGAGGGCGCCGCCGCGTCCGCCCTCGAGCACCTCGTGGGTGAGGACACGACGATCGCGCCCGACCGCGGATTGTTGCTCGACACCACGTTCCGGCTCCATCCTGACGTCAACGGCTATATATCCGATGCGTTCTACGGCGGTCGCCTCGATGCGGACGCGGACAACGCGCGACAATCGATTGCCACAGGGCCGATGCTCGGCGGAACGGGTATCCGCATCCTGCCGGTCGTCCATGCGGGGAACGGCAATCGATCGCCCGAGGAATCGAGAGCGATCGCCGATGCGGTCGTAGCGCTCCTCGGTCGGAGCTGGACGGATCGGCGCGGCGCATCGCGCCCGCTTGGGGTCGATGACGTTCTGATCGTCGCGCCGTACAACGCCCAGGTCGCCGAGATTGCGCGGGCGCTGGAGAAGACCATCGGCTCGCGCGGCCGGGTCGGGACCGTGGACAAGTTCCAGGGACAGGAGGCGCCGGTCGCCGTCTATTCGATGGCGACCTCGAGTCCGGAGGAGGCGCCTCGTGATGTTGAGTTCCTGTACTCGGCCAATAGGCTCAACGTCGCGATGTCCCGGGCCCGCGGGCTGGCTGTCCTTGTCTGCAACCCGGCATTGCTCCGGGTGGCGTGCCGGACCCCTGACCAGATGCGCCTCCTGAACAAATTCTGGAGACTCGTCGAGGTCGCGGCGGCGCAGGCGGCGGATAGTGGCGAGGCGATCCCGACGGTTCCTGTCGGGCGGATGGAGCCAGCGAACGACGCGCCGCTCGTGCTGTGGGCAGATCTCGAGCCGGTGTAGACCCTGCCCTCAGCGCTTCCGTGGATCGATCCGCTGCCACGACGACTGGCGCTGGCGCTGCCGGTGGCGATGGTCTGCAGCCACTCGATGAGCAGGAACACGAGCAGAGCCGCAAGACCATCGGTCCGGCCGTCGCGCACACGGGCGACGGATCGGTCATTCGCCGAAGAATACGGGGGACCGCATCGCTCCGGTCGACAGACCACGGTAGGCTGAAGCGAGGAGGCTGGAGCGGGATCGTCGAACACCCGCGGCATACCGCCACGTGCTGTTGACCGGGGAGGCACCGATGACGACCGTTGGAACGACGACCGTTCGAAGCCGAGGCCTGACACTTGGCGGGCTGTTAGTGGCTGCCATCGTGGCGGCTCCGGGCGGTGTGCAGGGCCAGAACCCGGTCGCGGTCCGCGATATCGCTTCGGCCGACATCGTGAGCGAGACCGATGCGGCCGCGTTCGATCCGAACGGTATCTCGATCACGCTCTCGTCGGTCGCCGGCGGCTTCACCGATCCGGTCCTCGTGACGAACGCCGGCGACGGATCGGGCCGGCTGTTCGTCGTCGAGCAGGCAGGCCGGATCAAGATCATCAAGAACGGCACCGTCGTCGCGACGCCGTTCTTCGATGTCCACAACTCGATCTCGAGCGGTGGCGAGCGGGGCCTGCTCGGGTTCGCCTTCAGCCCAAACTTCGAGACGAACCACAAGCTCTACGTGAATTTCACGAACAGCAGCGGGGATACCGCCATCAACGAGTACCGGGTCGGCTCAAACCCGGACCGAGTCGTGCAGTCAACCGGCCGCCGGATCATCACGATCGACCAGCCGTACTCGAACCACAACGGGGGCAACCTCGCCTTCGGACCTGATGGCTATCTATATATCGGCATGGGCGACGGCGGCTCCGCGGGCGATCCGGGCAATCGCGCCCAGAACCTGAACAGCCTTCTGGGCAAGATGCTGCGAATCAACGTTGTCGGAACGTCCGGCAGCCGTCAGTACCGCATCCCGACGTCCAACCCGTACGTTGGGAAGTCGGGCCGCGACGAGATCTGGGCACGCGGCCTCCGCAACCCATGGCGTTGGTCGTTCGATCGCTCCACGGGCGCATTGTGGATTGGCGACGTCGGCCAGAACCGGTACGAGGAGATCGATCGAAGCACGAAGACATCGCGACCGGCCGGCTGGGGCAAGAATTACGGCTGGCGTGTCATGGAAGGCCGCCACTGCTACATCCCCTCATCGGGCTGCAGCACGAGTGGCAAGACCCTACCGATCGTCGAATACCCGCACAGCTATGGCTGCTCGGTGACCGGCGGGTTCGTCTACCGCGGGAGCGACTATCCGATGCTCCGTGGCGGCTACTTCTTCGGTGATTTCTGCTCTGGCCGGATCTGGACGATCTACGCGGGCGCCTCGTCGCCGGCTTCGCGGACGTTCCTTGCAGACACGGACAAGGCGATCTCCTCGTTCGGCGAGGACGAGTCGGGCGAGCTGTATCTCGTTGACCACGGTGGCGGAGGGATCTACAAGCTCGCCGGCCACACCAAGTAAGGCTCAGGCTGGTAACCCGAAGCGGGCCGGTGACAGTCCGGGTGAGATCTCGGGGCGGCGTCCCAGCGCCAGGTCTGCGGCGATCCGCCCGGTCGCGGGACCGGTCGAGATCCCCCACGGTCCGTGACCCGCCGCGACGATCACGTTCCGAATCCATGGAACCGGACCGACGAGCGGGCGCCCATCGCGGCTCACCGGGCGGGGGCATAGCCGCAGGCTGCGGATCGGGGCCGTGGCGACGGCCGGCACGAACCTGGCGCCGCGATCAAGCAACAGGCTGCGATAGGTCGCCATATCCGGCTGCTCCTCCAGGAACGTCGAGCCCAGGGCAGACCGCCCGGCCGCCGTGATCAGGCTGAAGACGACATCACCGAGCTCGACCTCGCTGTCGCCGGCAGGCGGCTCGATCGACATCGTGTTCTCGGATTCCTCGAGGACGTGGGCAGGCGGCCGCTCCAGCTCGAGCTCGACGATCACGCCCCAGATGGGCACGATCGGTCGCCAGGCACCGGCTTGATCGATGATCGCCGGCGTCCACGGTCCGGCCGCGACAATGACCGCATCGGCGGCGATGGAGCCCTCATCCAGGCTGACGCCGATAGCCCGGTCGCCGTCGAACGACAGGCGGGCGGATGACCCGAGGACGATCGAAGCGCCGCGAGCTTCCGCGACGTCGGCGTATGCCTGAACGGCCGACCCAGGTGCAACCGGATAGCCGATGCCGAGCCTGCAGGCGACGACGTCGGGGGCCAGCGCGGGCTCCAGGCGCTGCAATTCGGCGCCCGACAGGAAGACCGGATTCATGTGGGGCGCGCTGCTCGCGAGCTCGGCGGCGATCAGTTCCGTCGCGGCGTGGTCGGTCGAGACCATCAACAGCCCGGATGGTTCGGCGGGCAGCTCGAACGGGCGCACCGCGGTACGCGACTCCTCGGTCAGGCTCCGATAGAGGACGAGACTCTCGGCGTGGAGCGCGGCTAGCGTGGAATCGAATGGATCCTGGATGAAGCCCGAATTCCGGCCGGACGCCGCCGCGCCGATCCGCTCGCGTTCCACCAGGATGACGCTCGCCCCGGCCTCGGCCAGGAACGCTGCCGCGGACGTCCCCACGATCCCCCCGCCAACGACGACGACGTCCGCCCGCCGCTCGTCCACGTCGGTCCGGGCTCGGTCAGGCGGGTTGAGCCGCGGGCCGGGGACGGCTCGCGACGGAGTGTCGCTCGAGGGCCTCGAGCAGCTGGTCGACCTCGTCGGACGTGTTGTAGTGCGTGAGGCCGATTCGGAGCACCCCGCCCTCGTCTGCCAGCCCGAGTCGCTCGATCAACCCCGTGGCATAGAAGTCTCCATGCCACGTCGCGATCCCCTCGTCGCCAAGGGCGCGGCTCATCGCCCCCGGTGAGACTCCGTCGACCCTGACTGCGGCAGTGGGCGTCCGCTCGGCGAAACGCGCCCGATCGGCGATCCCGTACAGCCGGACGCCCTTAATCGCCGTCAATCCGTCGACGAGTCGCGTGAAGAGAGCCATCTCGTAGGTGCGGATCGCGCGCATGCCTGCGACGACCGACTCGCGTCGCGAGGCGTCCGCGCCCACCTCGCCGAAGGTTCGCCCCACGTCCGCAATGTACTCGACCGCCGCGAGCGCCCCGGCCTGACCTTCGAAGTTCCCGGTCCCCGTCTCGAACCGATGCTCGGCAGGTCGGATCTTGTACGACGGCAGGCGCTGGAGGACCTGTCGACGTCCGTACAGGGCGCCTAGGTGCGGCCCGAAGAACTTGTATGTCGAAGCGACGACGAAATCGGCACCCGCGGCCAGGACGTCCATCGCGACGTGGGGCGCGTAGTGCACGGCATCCACGTAAACCCACGCACCGACGTCATGCGCCCGCCGAACGATCTCCTCGATCGGGTTGATCGTGCCGACGGCGTTCGACGCCCAGCCGACGGCGAGGACGCGGGTCTTCGCCGTGAGCATGCGGTCGAGATCGTCGAGATCGAGCGTGCAGTCGGCAGGATCGATTCGTACAGTCCGGATCCTGAGACCGCGATCCCCTGCCGCCGACCGCCACGGACCGACGTTGCCCTCGTGATCCAGGCCGGTAACCACGATCTCGTCATTGGGCCCCATCGTCGCGACGATCGATCGGCTGATATGCAGGGTCAGGGTCGTCATGTTGGCGCCGAAGGCGATTTCCCCGGGATCGGCTGCGCCGAACAGATCGGCCACGGCGGCGTGCGCCTCGGCGACCAGCGCATCCGAATCGCGCGAGGTGGCGAACGTTCCTCCGGCATTGGCATTCGACTCGCGGTAGTAACGCCCGACCGCCTCGATCACCGTGTCCGGTACCTGCGTTCCGCCGGGACCGTCAAAGAACACCATCGGCCGGCCGTCATGAGCGACGGCGAGTGCAGGGAAGCGGCGTCGAAGTGCAGAGACGTCGAGTGGTGGCATGGCGGAATGCTAGCGTCCGAGGCCTCGACCGGCGGGCGGGGATCGTTGCGGGTGCAACGGGTTGTACCATCGGCCCATGACCGAGATCGCGAGCGTCACGGCCGACACTCGCCACGACCCGCGCCTTGCCACCTGGCGGTTGCTGTTGCTGACGTTCGCCCGCCTCTCGCGCCGGCTCGACGAAGAGCTGCGCGCGGAGCACGACCTGTCGCTGCCCGAGTACGAGGCGCTCCTCCGGATCGCCGAGTCGCCGAACGGGCGACTGCGCATGAGCCAGCTCGCGTCGGAGGTGGAACTGAGCAAGAGCGGCGTGACGCGCCTGATCGATCGGCTCGTGGGCGATGGCTTCGTGGAGCGCTGCCAATGCAGCCACGACGCCCGTGGCGCGGAGGCCGTGCTGACGCCCTCTGGTGTGCACCGGCTCGAGGCGGCGCTCGACACCTACCTGGACGGCCTGGATCGTTTCCTCGTGGGCCCTGTCGATCCGTCCGACCGGATCGCTCTCGAACGGGCGATGGCGGCGATCAGCCGCGGAGCCGGCGAGAACGAGGCGGGGATCGGCGACGTGCCGCCCGCCTGCTGAGCGGGCACGATGACCGGGAGGCTGTTCGTCGGGACGAGCGGCTTTGCCTACCCTGGCTGGTCACCCAGGTTCTATCCGGAAGGACTTCGAGCCGACCAGCTGCTGCCGCACTACTCGTCGCGATTCTCGACGTGTGAGCTCAACAATACGTTCTACGCTCGCCCGACCGAGGCGAAGATCGACGCCTGGTTGCGTGCCACGCCCGATACGTTTCGGTTCGCGGTCAAGGCGCAGCGCGGCGGGTCCATGCGGGCGTTGCTCCAGGACCCGGCGGGCAGCATCCCGTGGCTGACTGAGCCGCTCCCCAGGTTCGGCGACCGGCTCGGTTCGGTGCTGTTCCGCGTGTCTGGGGAAGTCCGGGTCAATCTCGAGCGACTGGACGCCTTTCTCGCTGTGTGGCCGGCCTCGATCCCCCTGACGATGGAATTCCAGGATGCGAGCTGGCACGTCGACGAGGTCTTGGACGCGCTCCGGCGCGCCGGCGCGGTCTTGTGCGCCACCGACCTTCCCGAGGATCCGGAGTCGCCGGCTTTGCGCGTGACAGGTCCGTTCCTCTACCTGCGCCTGCGGCGACACGACTACGGGCCTGACGAGATCCAAGCGTGGGCCGCTCGCGTGGCGCCGTTCGTGGTCGACGAGCGAGACGCGTTCGTGTTCTTCAGGCACGACGAGACCGGGCGCGCGACCGAGCTCGCGAGCACGTTCCAGGACGCCGTCGGCCGGCTCCTGCCGATGGAGGTTGGCCGCTAGCCGGGCCGGCGGCTCACGGCTGTGTCGTCGAATACTCCGCTGGCGCGAAGATCACGAGGATGTGCAGGTGCTCGGCGATGTCGTGGAAGTGGTGCGGCGCAGTCCGTGCGACATACACGATGCTGCCGGGTCCCACGTCCCGGGTCTCGTCGCCGACGGTGATCCGCCCGCGCCCTTCGACCACGTAGTAGACCTCGTCCTCGGCGTGTGGCGACTGACGATCGACGGCACCGGCCGCCAGAACGTAGAGGCCGACGGAGATGGCCGGGTGGCGCATGAATTCGAGGTATGAATCGCCGGAGCGTGCCTGGCGATCGACGACGTTGGCAAGCTCGTGGGCGTCCACGATCGGTCATCTCCTGGTGATGAGTGCGGCGACACGGGAACCCCGAGGCCCATCGCGAGCGTATCAGTCAGGAGCAGGCCGCCGGCCCGCCGACACGCGATCACGAACCGGGTCGAATCCGCAATGGACGCCTAGCATTTTCTGATGATCCGTCGTTCCGGACGCGTGCTGGCTGTCGTGGCCGCAGCGTCGACGCTGGCGGCGTGCGGCGGCTTCACCCCACCGGCGACGACCGCGATCCACGGCTCTAAGGGCTCGTTCGATGCGTCCTCGGTCGACGTTGCGCTCGAGCCCATCGTCGAGATCCCGGGCGGACCGCTCGGCGCGGTCGATGCCGCCGATGGCAGCGGCCGCCTGTTCGTCGTCGCGCAGGACGGCCGGATCTGGATCGTCAAGAACGGCGTGCGCGCGGCGGAGCCGTTTCTCGACATCTCTGACGGGATCTCATCCGGCGCAGAGCGCGGCCTGCTCGGGCTGGCATTTCATCCCGACTACCCGAGTGATCCCCATTTCTACGTGGATTACACCGATCAACACGGAGACACGGTGGTCTCCTCGCGGACCGCGTCATCGAACCCGGACACGGCCGACGGCGGAAGCGAGCAGATCCTCCTCAAGGTGGATCAGCCATTCGCGAATCACAACGGCGGATCCCTCCAGTTCGGCCCCGACGGCTTCCTGTACGTCAGCCTTGGCGACGGGGGGAGCGGCGGTGACCCGCAGGGTAACGGGCAGCGGCTGAATACCGAGCTCGCCAAGATCCTTCGGGTCGACGTCGATCACCCGTCGGGTGGCAACCGGTACGGCATTCCGCCGGACAATCCGTTCGTGGGACGCGACGGCGCTCGTCCCGAGATCTGGCTCACCGGCCTGCGAAACCCGTGGCGGATGAGCTTCGATCGGGCGAGCGGCGATCTCTGGATCGGCGACGTCGGCCAGGGTGCGTACGAGGAAATCGACGTCGTTCGGGCGGGCAGCGGCGGCGGCCAGAACTTCGGATGGAACACGACCGAGGGCTTCCACTGTTTCCGATCCAGCGGATGCGACCAGGACGGCCTCACCCCTCCGGTCACCGAATACACCCACGACGGCAGGAACTGCGCGGTCACCGGAGGCTATGTCTAC
>Ga0307278_10001825_pt1 | contig 10532 bp, 12 predicted proteins | sample ER_DNA_117_FD_194482 | JGI IMG/M metagenome (GOLD analysis project Ga0307278, IMG submission 194482) | Bulk soil microbial communities from the East River watershed near Crested Butte, Colorado, United States - ER_DNA_117 | ecosystem: Environmental > Terrestrial > Soil > Floodplain | place...
CATGAACCAGCGCGGCCCGCACCCGTGGGAGCTCTCCTTCTCGTACGGCCGGGCGCTCCAGGCTCCGGCGCTGAAGGCCTGGGGCGGTGACCCGAGCAAAGTGGAAGAAGCGCAAAAAGCGTTCTACCGGCGCGCGAAGTTCAACAGCGCGGCACGATCGGGTTCGTATGCGCCCGAGTGGGAGACGGCCGAAGTCGCTTAGCGAGGAAATCCTTCGGTCTCATGTCGAGCGCTTCAACGAAGGCGTGCGCTCGGGCGACTTCGGGCCGATGCTCGAGCAGTTCGCCGAAGACGCGGAGCTCGCGTTCGAGGGCGTACCGGTCGGCCCCTTCCGCGGCAAGCCCGCGATCGCGAGTGCGTATGCCGAACAGCCTCCGGACGACGAGATCGTCATCCTGCGCACCCGAGAGTCCGGAGACGACCTCGTCGTCGCCGACTACGCCTGGCGGGCGGACCCGGTCGCGCGAGCGGGCTCGCTCATCCTGCGGCTACGAGGCGCCGAGATCGACAGACTCGTCGTCACGTTCGGCTAGCGTAGGCGGACGACGAACCAGCCGTTCACGTTGTTGCACAGGACCTGGGTCGGGCCCTCGTGCGCGTACGTGTAAACCGGCAGGCCGCGGTGCTTGACCTGGAGGCGGCCGTCGGGCCTGCGGACGACTCCGAAACGGCCGGGAATCCCCGCGATGCGCGTCCGGACCTGAGACCGGCGCTGCACGATGAGCGGCGGCCACGCTCGAGCGCACGCGCCCTTGCATCGCACCTTGCCGCCCGCCCGTTTCTCGACGTTCCAGTAGTAGAGGGCTTGCTTCTTCGGCGTGGCGAGAATCGCGCCGAAATCATCGTCCACGTACTTGATCACCGGTGCCCGCCCGGCAGCCGTGGACATGGCGCTCGGAGCGACCAGGAGCCCCAAGAACACGGCGACGGCGGAGAGACAAAATCTTCTCATCGAAGCTCAGTCACGATACGAGCCCGGTTGTTACAGGAGGGTTAACGCCCTGCGACGTGGCGGTAGCGGCCGCCGGAGAGCGCCTCGAGCTTGCCGAACGCGTGCTGCCCCTCGATTCGGCGCACCGTGCCAGAACGGGAGCGCATGACGATCGAGTCCGTGATCGCACCGTCCTTCGTGTAGCGCACGCCGCGCAAGAGCGCGCCGGTGGTCACGCCGGTGGCCGCGAAGAAGACGTCGTCGCCGCCGACGAGGTCGTCGGTCGTCAGCACCTGGTCGAGGTCGTAGCCCCCGTCGATCAGCGCGTGCCGCTCCTCGTCGTTGCGCGGCCAGAGCTTGCCGAGCAGCACGCCGCCTACGCACTTGAGCGCGGAGGCCGAGAGCACGCCCTCGGGAGTGCCGCCGATGCCCATCAAGAGGTCGACACCCGTCCCGGGCTGTGCAGCCGCGATGGCCGGCGCGACGTCACCGTCGGTGATCAGCAGCACCTTCGCCTCGATCGCGCGCAGCTCGGCGATCAGATCCTGGTGCCGGTCGCGCTCGAGCACGACAACCGTGATCTCGCTCGGCTGCACCCCCTTTGCCTTCGCCACGCGCCTGACGTTCTCGGCCGGCGGCGCCTCGATGTCGACCGCGTCCGCCGCCTCCGGCCCGCAGGCGATCTTGTCCATGTAGACCGCGGCGCCCGGGAAGTACATCGTCCCCCGCTCGGCGGCCGCGATCGTGGCGATCGCGTTCGGCTGACCCTTCGCGGTCAGGGTCGTCCCCTCGAGGGGATCGACCGCAACGTCGACCTCCGGCCCCGAGCCCGACCCCACCTCCTCGCCGTTGTAGAGCATCGGCGCTTTGTCCTTCTCGCCCTCGCCGATGACGACGACCCCGGACATCGATGCCGTGTCCAACATCAGCCGCATGCCGTCGACCGCGGCCTGGTCGGCCGCGATCTTGTCACCGCGCCCGATCCAGCGGCCCGCGGCCATCGCGGCCGACTCGGTGACACGCACGAGCTCCAGCGCGAGATTGCGATCGGGAGCCGAGCCGGGCAGGGTGGAGAGCGGGCTTTCGGCGCTCTCGCTCACCGGGCCATCCTACTCCGCTCTCAAACGGCGCGAGGGTAGATTCTGACGAATGCGCCCTGCGCCCTCCGATGAACAGAGGTCCCGCACCGAGGTCAGACGCCACCCGGAACGGGGCGCGTACGACCGCTCCGTAATCGAGGAGATCCTCGACGAGGCGCTGTTCTGCCACGTGGGCTTCGTCCACGAGGGGCAGCCGTTCGTGATCCCGACGATTCATGCCCGCGCAGGCGACACCCTCTTCATCCACGGCTCGCCCGCAAGCCGCATGCTTCGCGAGCTCGCCGACGGCATCGACGTCTGCGTCACCGCGACCCTGCTCGACGGGCTGGTGCTCGCTCGCTCGGTCTACAACCACTCCATGAACTACCGCTCGGTCGTCGTCCTCGGGCGGGCGCGCCCTCTCAGCGACCGCGGGCAGAAGCTCGCCGCGCTCGAGGCGATCGTCGAACACGTCGTGCCCGGCCGATGGAGCGACGCCAGGCAGCCGACCGAGAAGGAGCTGGCCGGCACCCTGGTTCTCGCGCTGCCGCTCGACGAGGCCTCGGCCAAGACGCGGAGCGGGCCGCCGAAGGATTTCGAGGCCGATGTCACCTTGCCGATTTGGGCCGGGGTGATTCCGTTGAGCCTTCGGTCCAGTCTCCCCGCAGCAGACCCCAGCCTCGCGCCTGGGATCCCCCTGCCTCCGTACCTCGCCAAACCCTAATCCCCGCCTGAGCGCTCGTTCAGGAAATCGAGCACGAGCTGGTTCACCTGCGACTTGTACGGCGCTGTGTACAGAAGGTCGTACCCGTGCCAGGCGCCACTGTACGCGGCGAGGCGCTTGTCCTCCGACGCCGCCTTGCTCTCCAGCTTCCGATAGTCCCCGACCGTCACATAGCGGTCGTCCCGCGCGACGAGCAGGAGCAGCGGCGCGCTCAGCTTCGGTGCCACCTTTAGCGCGTCGAGGCTATCCGAGAAGTACGTCTCTCCCGAGAAGCTGATGATTCCGGCCGGCTCCGGCGATACCAAGGCACCCGCGACGAGGACCGCTGTTCCCCCCGCCGATGCGCCTGCGAGGAACACCTTCTTCGCGCCCAGGCGACGCACCTCGTCGGCGGCGGCCTCGACGTCCCAGTCGTAACGACCCGCATCGGCGTAGGGCTTCGCGCTGTGAGAGGCGCCCAGGCCGCGGAAGTCGAAAGCGAACGCACGAAATCCGTGGCTTGCGAGCGTCTTCGCGTACGGGAGCCAGGGGCAGAGGTTCGACGGGTACTGATGGGCGAGCACGACCGCGACGTCGCCGTCTCCGATCGCCGCGCCGTCGAGCAGCGTCCCGTCGCTGGCGCGGAACCACACCAGCTGCGCCTTCACGTTCTTGGCCTCCGGGCCGCAACGGGAGGCGAGAGTGGGCGGCGGCTTCTCCGGCACATTCTGCTTCGAGCCGCCACCGCTCCCGCCGCACGCGGCGGCGCCGACGGCGACGAGGGCAAGCAGCCAGGCGGAGAGGCGCACTACATCCGCTCGGGGGCTTCGACGCCAACGAGGTCGAGGCTCCGGGCGATGACCGTCTGCGTCGCGCGCACGAGGCCGAGCCGGAAGGCCTGAGCCTCGCTCTCGAGGACCCGATGCTCGTGGTAGAAGCGATGGAAGTCGTCGGCAACGCGAATCGCGTAGTTCGACAGCCCTTGCGGGCCACGCCGCTCGACGGCCTCGGCCACGACCTCGGGAAACTCGGCGAGCCGCTTGATCAGGTCCCGCTCCTGGCGCGAGAGATCCGCGGGCGGCTCTGAGCCGATCTCGGCGTCCCCCGCGTTGCGCAGGATGCCGGCAATCCGCGCGTGGGCGTACTGGACGTAGTAGACGGGGTTCTTCTGCGTCTTCTCGGCCGCAAGGTCGACGTCGATCTCGATCGCCTGGTCGGGCCCTCGGTTGACCAGATACCAACGAGCGGCGTCGACTCCGACCTCGTCCATGAAGTCGTCGAGAAACACGACGTCCCCGCGGCGCTTGGAGATCTTCCTCTGCTGCCCACCTGCCGTCAGGTGTACGAGCTGATAGAGCAGCACCTCGACCCGCTCTTCGTCATAGCCGAGCATGCGCGCGATCGCGCCGTACCACTGCCGGGTCCCGTGATGGTCGGCGCCAAGGACGTAGATCGCGCGATCGAACCCCCGCTCGAGCTTGTCGACGAGGTAGACGACGTCCGCGGCACGGTATGTCGGCTCTCCTCCTAGCTGCGAGGAGCGGATGAGCACGCGGTCGTCCTCGTCCCCATAGGCTGATGACCGCGCCCAGGTAGCTCCCTCCTTCTCGTAGGTGTCCAGGCGCGGGAGCAGCTCCGGGAGCCGTTGGGCCAGCTCGCTCTGGAGCGCCCAGGAGTCGAAGTGGATCCGGAAGCGCTCGAGGGTCTGTTCGATCTGCTGGAGCATCTTCGGCACTGGGTCGCCTTCGTCCCCAGCGAGCTCCGCGACATAGGCGCCTCGATAACCATCCTCGGGCGGCTCCTCGCCGCGTCGCAGCGCCTCCACCGAGGCGCGGAACTTCTCCATTTGCGCGCCCGCGTCGTTGTAGTAGTACTCACGCTCGACTGTATGGCCGGCGTGTGCGAGCACGCGCGCGACGGAGTCGCCGTAGGCGCCGTTGCGGGCCGCAGCGACGGTGATTGGCCCCGTCGGGTTCGCCGAGACCATCTCGACCTGGATCCGTTCCTTCGGCTCGGCGAACCCACCGCCATAGGCTTCTCCGGCGTCGAGGATCTCGGCGAGTGCTGCTCCGAAGAAGCCGGGTGCGAGCCAGAGATTGACGAACCCGGGACCGGCCACTTCCGCGCGCTCGACGAGCGACAGGCCGGCGGCCTGCTCCGCCAGCTCCTCGGCGATCTGGCGTGGAGCTCGCTTCCTCTCTGGCGCGAGCTGGAGCGCCGCGTTCGTTGCGTAGTCGCCGTGCTCGGCGCTCGATGGCCGCTCGAGCTCGATCGGCGCGCCCGCGACACGCCCGAGCTCTTCCTCGAGCCTGGAAACTGTTTCAGCCGGCAACGGTCTCGCGCGGAGCGAAGAGCTCTTCGAGGGCGCGCAGCTCGTGGGAGCTTCCGACGGCGATCATCACGTCGCCCGCCTCGAGCACCGCCTCGGGGTCGGGGGTCGAGTCGAAGGTGCCGTCGCGCTTGCGCAGGGCGACGATGACCGCGCCCGTCTCGTGCCGGATCCGCAACACCCGGATCGTCTTCCCGGCCTGGCCACTTGCATCGGTGACCTCGATCTCCTCATATTGGAGATCGCCGCCCCCCGTGCCGGTGACCATCTCGAGGAATGCGGCGACCTGCGGCTTCAGGACGAGCGCCGCCATCTCCTTGCCCGCGGTCGAGTAGGGCTGGACGACCCGGTCGGCACCCGCGCGCCGGAGCTTCTCGGCCACGTCCTCCTCCGAGGCGCGCGCGACGATCAGTAGATCGGGCCGGGAAGTCCGTGCCGAGAGCGTGATGTAGAGGTTGTCCACGTCGGAGTCCGACGAGGCGACCAGGCCCTTCGCGCGGGCGAGCCCGGTGGCCTCGAGATCCTCGTCGCTCGTCCCGTTGCCCTCGATGTAGAGGTCGCCGCGCTCGCGCGCGAACTCGATCGCTTCCGCGTTGAAGTCGAGGACGACGTACTTCACGCCCGACTCGCGGAACTCGTCGGCGACACGGCGGCCGACCCGTCCGTACCCGCAGATGATGTAGTGGTCGTGGAGCTGCTCGATCGCCCGTCGCCTCCTTCGCTCGGCAAGTGCGCCCGTGAAGACGCCGCGCGCGATCCCCTCGACGAGGATCGTCGCGATGAACGCAAAGATAGTCAGTCCGGCGAAAACGAGGCCGATCGAGATCAGCCGCGTCGAGTCGTTCGAGGGCACGGTGTCGAGCCCGGTGAGCGAGCTCGTGACCACGGAGCGGTAGAACGCCTGCAGCCAGGACTCTTCCGTCGCCCAGTGGAAACCGACCGTTCCGGCGAGGATGACCGTGGCCGCGCCCGCCAGCGCGTACGCGATCCGTCTGGCCGAGAAAGGCTCCTCCACGGGTATATCGTAGGAGCGTGGACGACGAGGGCCAGCAGCGACAGTTGAACATTCACATCGACCCGGACGTCATGGCCGGCGTCTACTCGAACTTCGCCAACATCAGCTTCTCGAACTACGAGTTCACGCTGACGTTCGCGCGCATCGACCACGAGGTCGAGGAGGGCGACGTGCCCGGCGTCGTCGTGGCCCGCGTGAACCTCTCGACACGGTTCATGGGAGAGCTCCTCGAGGCGATGAACGACGCCTACTCGAAGTGGCACAGCCGCGAGGGAATCCGGAACCTGCCGGAGACGAACGAGGGCGACGACACCTAGAGCGGCCCTAGGGCTGGTCGCGCTTCCAAGCTTTTGTCATCGCGATCCGCTGCATCGTCGTCGGGTGGGTGTCGAAGAAGACGTACGCCCAGGTCGGGGGGTTCGGCTGCTGCAGGCTGGTCTTCGAGAACTTCTGGAAAAGGCCGCGCCCTGAGGCGGGGTCGTGAGTTGCCCTGAGTGCAGACCAGTCGGCTTCCGACTCGAAGTGCCGTGAGACCAAGTTCGTCGCAGGCGTGAGGGCGATGTTCAGCACTACGAGCACGAGCACTCCGTAGGGGAGCACACCCGGATCCCCCATGCCTCCGCGCCGTTTCGTCAGGTTGGCCAGCAAGAAGGTGATCGGGAAGGCGAAGAGGACCGACCAGCCGAGCCCCTTCCAGAGGTGTTTGTGCGCAAGGTGCCCGAACTCGTGGGCGACGACGAACCGCACCTGGCCGCGCGTGAAGCGGCCGTCGAGCAGCGTGTCCCACAGGACGACGCGAGTCGTCGGGCCGATTCCCGTCGCGAACGCATTTGCCTGCTTGGTCGTATCGCTGACCGTTTCGACGTCAACCGGCGTCCCTTCGACGTGCTCGATTCGCTCGAGCTGCTGGATGTCGGAGCGAAGCTGCGGGCTTTTCGGGGGATTGACGCCGAAGGCGAGGAGATAGGGCGAGACGAGGACGAAGAACGCGGCCAGTGTGAGGAAGACCGGCGTCACGGGCAGCCACCAGTAGCGCGGATAGCGCCGCGCAAAAGCCATCAGAATCGCAATCTGGAGCATCACGAATGCGACCGCTCCTCCCAGCTCCGCCCAGGGCTGGATGAGCCACTCGATCCAGGAGCCTCTGGTGAGCCCGTAGTGCTGATCCCAAGCACGCAGGGCAAGCGCGAAAGGGAGGTTGACCGCCCAGAGAACGATCAGCATCACCATGCCGACGATCAGCCCGGCGCCGATCGGGCCGAGCCCCGTGTTGCGGGCGAGCCGCGGGGCGCGGCGAACGAGGACGAGCAGGGCTGCGATCGAGGCGACCAGCGAGAGGATCAGGTCGATGCGGACGAAGCGCTCGTAACGCGCGGTTCGAGTCAGATCGGCCGCGCTGAAGTAATCCCGGGGATCGAGCTTCGGCAGGCTGAGATCGTCGGGGACCGTCGTCCTCCAGAGCAGGGCCGCGCCGACGATCCAGACCACTGCGGCGAGCACGGTTATCGTTGCCGCGCGCGAGGAGAGGCCGTTGCGAGTCGCCGTCATCTCCGACATCCACGCGAACTTACACGCGCTCGAGTCCGTCCTCGAGGCGATCGACGCCGACCCGCCGGACCGAACGTGGTGCCTCGGCGACCTCGTCGGCTACGGGCCGCGCCCGAACGAGGTGGTCGAGATCGTCCGGGAGCGAGCCGACCTCTGCCTCGTCGGGAACCACGATCTCGCGGCGCTCGGCCGCATCGACCTCGACGACTTCGCGCTCGACGCGGCCGTCAGCGCCCGCTGGACGCAGGCGGTGCTGCTCGATGAGAACCGCGACTTCCTCGCCGGCCTCTCATCTACGGCCGAGGTCGACGGCGCGCAGCTCTTCCACGCGAGCCCGCGCGATCCAGTCTGGGAATATGTGATCACGGAGGAGGCCGCCCGCGATGCGCTCGAGCGGACGGAGGCGCCCGTCGTCTTCGTCGGCCACAGCCACCTGGCGATCGCGATCGCGCTTCTCGACGGTCAGCTCGACGGTGGGCTCGCGCCCGGCGGCTCGGAGGCGGACGTCAGCGAGGGCCGCTGGCTGCTGAACCCCGGCTCGGTCGGCCAGCCGCGCGACAGCGATCCGCGTGCCGCCTGGATCGACCTCGACCTCGAGGCGCGCAAGGTTCAGTTCCGGCGCGTCACCTATCCCGTCGAGCGCACACAGGCCGAGATCCGGGAGCGAGAGCTGCCCGAGGCGCTGGCGGAGCGCCTCGCGCACGGCGTCTAAAGAGAGGTGGTGAGGCTCCTCGGCGCAGAGGGGAGCGGCTGCTCCTCGCCGAACGTGATGCCCTCGCGGGCCAGGGCGATCTGCACGTCTTCTCGCGCCCTGTAGATGCGCCATTTGACCGTGGCGAGCGTGATCTCGAGCGCGTCCGCGATCTCTGTGTAAGAAAGGCCGACGACGTCGCGCAGGAGCAGAGCCATCTTCAGGTCGACGTTCAGGTCTCCGACCGAGCGCCAGATCGCACCCATCGCCTCGATGCGCTCGAACGGCGCGTCCACGACCTCGAGCGGTGGAACGTCGTCGAGTGCGACCGACAGCCGCGGGCGCCGCTCGTTCGCACGCAGCTCGTCGAGCACGCGGTTCTTCGTCACCTGGAAGAGCCAGGTCGTGAACTTCGAGCGCAGCGAGAACTTGGGGAGGCCCTGGAAGACCCGGAGGAAGACCTCTTGCGTCAGGTCCTCGGCCTGGGAGCGGTCGCCGACGAGCCGGAGCACGTAGTTGAAGACGGGCCCTTCGTAGGCGCGCACGATCAGGGTGAAAGCCCGCTCGTCACCTCGCTGGGCCTTCCGCAGGACGCCAAAGTCAGGTTGCTGGAGGGGCATCGAGAAGGTGGCCGAGTATAGCCCGCTATTCGCTTTCCACAATCAGATTATGGCCCGACATCTGTAAAGGTTTTGCAAGGCCTAGCAGGGAAATTGTAGTGGGCACGAGGTCGCTCAGTTCCCCGCCGTCCAGTAGCGAAACGTCGTTGTCCGTGATCGCGAGCGGGACCGGGTTCGATGTATGTGCGGTATGTGGCTTGCCGTCTTCGTCGAGCATTTGCTCGGCGTTCCCGTGATCCGCGGTCACGAGCGCGGCGCCTCCCTCCCGCTCCACCGCCTCGAGGATCCTGCCGAGAGCAGCGTCGGCGGCCTCGACCGCCTTCACCGCGGCCGGGATCGAGCCCGTATGTCCGACCATGTCCGGGTTTGCGAGGTTGACGATCGCGAAGCCGTACCCGTTCTCAGCGAGCGCGCGGTCGAGCTCCTCCGCGACCCGCGCAGCCGACATCTCGGGCTTGTGGTCGTAGCTCGGCACGTCGCGCGGTGAGGGAACGAGGATGCGCCGCTCGCCCGCCCATTCGTCTTCGCGCCCGCCGTTGAAGAAGTAGGTGACGTGGGCGTACTTCTCGGTCTCGGCCACGTGCAGCTGGCGAATGCCGTGCTCGGCGCAGACCTCGGCCATCGTCTCGTGCGCCTCCTGTTCCTCGAAGGCGATCGGGCAGTCGAAGTCGTCGCGGTAGCGCGTCATTGTCGTCAAGTCGAATCGTGACGCCAAGAGGCGCTCGGTCAATTGCCTGGCGCGGTCAGGTCGGAAGTTGAAGAAGATCGCGGAGTCGTCCGGCCCGAGCCGCGGGCGCCCTTCGATGACGACGGGCTCGATGAACTCGTCGGTGACATCTTTCTCATAACTGCGGCGCACAGCCGCAACAGGATCGTCACGCGTTTGATCGGGGTCAGACCCCAGGATAGCGGCCAGGGCCTTGTCCGTTCGCTCCCAGCGGCCGTCTCGGTCCATCGCGTAGTAGCGGCCGCTGACCGTGGCGATCCTGTCAGTCGGGAGCTCGGCGAGGTCCTGGACCGCCGAGTGCGGGGAGACGTCCCGCCCATCCGTGAACGCGTGGATCCAGGTCTCGTCCTCCCGTCCCTGCCGGCGCGCGAGCTCCAGCAGCGCGCGCAGGTGGTCGATGTGCGAATGCACGCCGCCGTAGGAGACGAGCCCGAGCAGATGGACGTTCTCGCCTCGCTCGAACGCGTTCACGAGCGCAGGGTTTTCGAAGAAGGAGCCGTCCTCGATCGACCGATTGACTCGAATCAGATCCTGGAGGAGCACGCGCCCCGAGCCGATTGTCAAATGCCCGACCTCGGAGTTGCCCATCTGCCCCGGCGGGAGGCCGACGGCTTCGCCCGAGGCTTTCAGCGTCGTGTGCGGATAGGTCGTCCAGAGTCGGTCGAACACCGGAGTCTCCGCGAGCTCGATCGCGTTGCCGGGGCCGGGTGGCGCGAGCCCCCAGCCGTCGAGGATGACGATCGCTACGAGCGGGTAGCGCTGAGACAAATCGCTGCGAACGATTCCACGTCGAGTGAGGCGCCGCCGACCAGGGCGCCGTCCACGTCCGGGAGCTCCAGCAGCTCGCCCGCGTTCTCCGGCTTCACCGAGCCGCCGTAGAGGACGGGAA
>Ga0307278_10001826_pt1 | contig 10532 bp, 11 predicted proteins | sample ER_DNA_117_FD_194482 | JGI IMG/M metagenome (GOLD analysis project Ga0307278, IMG submission 194482) | Bulk soil microbial communities from the East River watershed near Crested Butte, Colorado, United States - ER_DNA_117 | ecosystem: Environmental > Terrestrial > Soil > Floodplain | place...
TAACCGTGGTTGCCGTCCGCGTGCCAGGGCGTGCCCGCCCTGGGCGCCTCCGGTATCAGGCGTTCACGATGTCGATAAGGAGCCGACGCGCATGCTCAGTTGGGCTTCAATTCTGTACGGCGCGGCGTTGTCCGCCGCCCTGGCCGGCGTCGCGCTGGCCGCATTGGGTCGCCCCCGCCGGGCGGCGGTTATCGCAGCCGGCGTGGCGGCCACTGTCGCCGGGCCGGTCGCCTGGAACGCGATCCTGCGGGCCACCCACGCCAGCCAGTTCTTCACCGACGCGCCCGTGGCGGTGCTGCCGGCCAGTTGGCAAGACACCGGCTCGGGCGTGTTCGCGCTGGCCGCCACCGCCGTGCTGCTGGGTGTTGGGCCGCTGGCCGGCGCGCCGGCACGGCGCACGATCAGTCTGGCGGCGCTGTGCGGGCTGGCCGCGTTCCTGGTCGATGTCTACCTGTACTGAGGACGTCTGGCCCGGCGGCCAGGCCGCAGGGTCGCGGGCCTGTTCAGCGGCGCCGGGCGGGGTCGCGCTGCTGCTGCCAGCGGGCCAGCGCCTCGGGCGAGACGCGGGCGTAGCGGACCAGCGAGGCGACCGAGGTGTGGCCAGAGTAGGCCAGCAAGGTCGCGGTGTTGGCGCCGGCCTCGGCGGCGTGGGTGAGCGCCGAGTGTCGGAGCTGGTGCAGCGTCCATGGTCCGCCGGGACAGGCGGCGGTGGCCTGCTCGAACAGCTCTGCGGCCCGCCGGTACGACAGCCGCGCACGGCCAGTCGCCGGGTCACGATCGCCGGGCGGGAGTTCGAGGCGGGCGCGCCGGTCGGTCACAAACACCGGACCCACGGTGCGGCCCTTGAGCAGGCGGGGCAGCAGCCGGGCGGTGGCGGTCTGCCAGACGATCACGTCGGCGGCGTTGCCCTTGAAAGCGCGCGGGTTCCGGAATTCTTGCGCGACGCTGGGCAGGAACTCGTTCGTGGCACCTGCTGGGACGCGGCTTGGCGTGCGGGTTCATGGCTAGCTGGGTGCCGTGAGAAGCGTGTCACGAGCCACGAACGGCTGGGTCCTCCCCGCGCTGTGGGCTGTGGGGCACTCGCCTCACCTGTCCGGTCATCGATTCGCCGGTGATCGCGAGTTGGTGTTGCTGATCGTCGACAGCCTCACCCGATCCTGCGGTAGCGGTGCACGGCCCAGGTGAAGCAGACCACGGTGATCGCGGCGATCCACGCCACCGCGTGCAGCACGGGGGTGGCGACCGGGCCGCTCAGCAGCAGCCCGCGGGTGGCGTCGGCGACCACGGTCAGCGGGTTGGCCCTGACGACCGGCTGTATGAACTGCCCTGGGTTTGATGGAGGCCTGGGCGATTGGGTTTACGCGACCTCCTTGGACTGTTGGTGTTCACGGTAGTAGCGGGCTTCGTGCTCTGCAGGTGGGACGTGGTCGAGCGCGCCGTGCAGGCGCTGCTGGTTCCACCACCCGACCCAGGCGAGGGTGGCCAGCTCGACCTGGCCGGCGGTCCGCCAGGGGCCGCGTGGGCCGACCAGCTCGGCCTTGTACAGGCTGTTGACCGCCTCGGCGAGCGCGTTGTCGTAGGAGTCGCCCTTGGAGCCGACCGAGGCCACCGCGCCTTCGTCGGCCAGCCGCTGGGTGTAGCGCACACTCAGGTACTGCTCGGGTTCAAGGGGTCGATGCAACACCGCTTGTTTGCAGTGAGGATAGGTGATCGTTCAGCGCCTCGGCAGGGGTTCTCCAGCCGAGGGTCTTGCGGGGACGACGGTTGAGCGCTGCGGCGACCGCGTCCAGGTCGCTGGGGCTGTGCCGGCTCAGGTCGGTTCCCTTCGGGAAGTACTGCCGCAGCAGGCCGTTGGTGTTCTCGTTCGTGCCACGCTGCCACGGGCTGTGCGGGTCGCAGAAGAAGACCTCGATGCCGGTGTCGATGCGCAGCCGGGCGTGCTGGGCCATCTCGGCGCCCTGATCCCAGGTCAGCGACTTGCGGAGCTGCTCGGGCAGCGCCGTGACCGACGAGGCGATCGCGTCCCGGACGGCCTCGGCGCCGTGACCGGCCAACGCCGGCCCGTTCTTGGCCCTGGGGCCGCCGTGGCCGTCCATGCGCGGCAGGTGCAGCAGCATCGCGAACCGGGTGGTGCGCTCGACCAGGGTGCCGATCGCGGAACTGTCCAGTCCGAGGATGAGGTCGCCCTCCCAGTGTCCGGGCACGGCGCGGTCGTCGGCCTCGGCGGGGCGCTGGCTGATCATGACCGCTGGGGTGGCGAACGTCTTGCGCCGTCCACGGGTGCGGGCCCGTGGCACCCGGAGCGCACGGCCGGTGCGCAGGCAGGCGGCCAGCTCGCGGCGCAGCGCCCCGCGGCCCTGGACGTACAGCGCCTGGTAGATCGCCTCGTGCGAGATCCGCATCGACCCATCATGGGGGAAGTCGACCCGGAGCCGGTTGGCGATCTGCTCCGGGCTCCACGAGCACGCCCAGCGCCGGTCCTGACGGCGTCCGTGACGCCGCCCGATCCAGCGCACCGCCGGGCCCGGCACCTCGCTGCCGTCGGGGGCGGTGACGGTGCCGGCGAGCCGGTCCTGGACGTACCGCCGCAGCGTGTCGTTTGCGGCGAGCTTGGCGGTCTTCGGGCGGCGGGCCCGCCGCTCGGCATGCCACTGCGCGGTCGACGCCCGGTACTCCAGGCCGCCGCCGCGGGTGGCCGCGTTGCGGCGGAGCTCACGCGAGATCGTTGACGGCGACCGGCCCAGCCGGCGGGCGATCGCACGCGCGCCGGCTCCGCGTGCCTTGAGCAGCGCGATGTCCTCGCGCTCGCCGAATGACAGGTAGCGCCCCGACGGCGGGGCGAGGCTGATCGGTGGCATGCCACCAGCTTCGCGGAACCACCGGGTGCCCACCGGCGTCGACACGCCACAGGCGACCGCCGCATCCTCGCTGGAGAGCCCTTCGGCGACCTTGCGCCAGAAGCGCTGCTGGATCTCCCGCCGGTTGACCGGAGGCCGCCCCGGTGACCGCATCGCAGGACGCAAAGCTCGATCGGCCGGCCGCGACTTCGGCTTCGCCACAACACCACTCCCTCACGGTCGAGGTGTTGCGACGACCGGTTGAATCCGCCGTGGCGACGCGCCAGCCGACGATGGCGCGGCTGTAGGCGTCGATGACGAACGCGGCGTAGCAGAACCCGGCCCAGGTGGCGACGTAGGTGAGGTCGGCGACCCACAGGCGGTTGGGTGCCGGGGCGGTGAACTGGCGGTTGACCAGGTCGGCGGGGCGCTGGTCGCCCTCGGCGGGGGTGGTGGTGCGCCGCTTGGCGCCGCGCACGACCCCGCGGATGCCGAGCTCACCCATGAGCCTGGCCACGTGGTCGCGGCCCACCGGGATGCCTTCCCGGCCGAGCTGCCGCCAGAGCTTCTCGGCGCCGTAGACCTGGAAGTTGGCGTCCCAGACGCGGCGGATCTCGATCTTGAGCTGGGCGTCGCGCAGCGTGCGGGCCGACGGCGGCCTGCGCTTGCGGGCGTAGTAGGTGGACGGGGCGACCTTGAGCACCTTGCAGATCGGCTCGACCCCGAACCGGTCCCGGTGAGCGTCGATGAAGCTCACGACGTCGGCGGGCGCGGGTCGAGCTCCCGCGCGAAGAAACTGGCGGCGGCCTTGAGGATCTGGTTGGCGCGGCGCAGCTCGCGGACCTCGCGTTCCAGCTCGGCGATGCGCTGCTGCTCGGCGGTGGTGACGCCGGGCCGCTGGCCGGCGTCGACCTCGGCCTGGCGCACCCAACTGCGCAGCGACTCGCTGCCGATGCCGAGCTGGCCGGCGATGCGGGTGATCACCCCGAAGCGCTCGCCGGTCTGCTGGATCGTCTCCAAGACCATCCTGACGGCCCGCTCACGCAGCTCGGGCGGGTAGCGCCGCTGGGACGAGTGGGAACTCTTGTGGTCTGCCATGGCTCCATCCTGCCTTCCAAGCGGTGGAGCCTCCACAAGACCCAGGGCGAATCAGATGGCGCGCAGCGAGCTGGCGTCGTGGGCAAAGACCAGCGCGGTCGTGGCCAGATCCAGACGGTCCACCTGGCGAACTCCCTCGGGCAGCGGCTCGATGAGGTCCAGGTGCGCGGCGTCCGACGCCCAGACGGTCGCGTTCGGCTTGATGAGGAGCTTCTCGGTGACGGACTTGGTGCCCATGGACGCTCTCCCTTGAGCGTGGCAGGCCTGGTCGGTTCGTCCTGGTCGAAGCAAGCGTCGAGGCTGTGGACGAGCGGATGCGGGCCACCGTACGGATGGGGGGGCGCGCGGGGATCACCCAAAGGAGGAACACCAAGAGGGATCTTGGGGAAGAATGGGCGCGGACTGGACGGGACGGGCGCCCCTTACACGATCAGGCCTAGTTCGCGGGCCCGGCTCGCCGCTTGCGTGCGGCTCGATGCGCCGAGCTTGCCCAAGATGTTGTGGACGTGCTTCTTCACCGTCTCGATCGTCACGCCCAGCTCCAGGGCGATGTCATGGTTCCGCCTGCCCGCGGCAACGAAGCCAAGGACTTCGAGCTCCCTGTCGGTCAGGAGATCGATCAACCCGGGCATCGCAGGGGCGGCCCTCTTCACCTTTCCCACCGCGTGCCCGAACGCCCGGACGACACGGTTCAGGTGCTCGCTGGTCGCCCCGGAGAACGCCGCGGCACGGCCTCGTTGCCGCGCGCTGACCAGGCTTCGAAGCAGCGCAGCCATGGGGGGGCCTTCATCGGCGAAGATGCGGACGTAGCCCCCCGGCCGGGCCAGCGAGAGGGCGTCGGTCAGCAGGGCGAGGGCGCCAAGGTGGTCCCCAGCCGATTGCAGCCCGAGGGACCGCAGCGCCCGGATCTGAATGAGGCTCTCGGTCCGGCCCTGCGATTCGGCAAGCTCGTCGAGGCGGCTGAGGAGCGGGAGCGCACGAGCGGGATCGCGCCGGGCGAGAAGCACCCGGGCCAGCACGAGATGATCTGGCTCCCGTGGATAGGAGACCACGTCCTCCTCGGTCAGCCCGCGTTCCTCCGTCCAGCGCACCGCCTCCTCGGCTCGTCCCTGGACCAGCATCAGCCGCGCCCGTTCGCAAGGAGCCGGGTTCCACCGGCTGTTGACCTCTGGGGTCTGATGCAGTCGGCAGGCTTCGTCCATGGCCTCGAGAGCGGCTTCCGTGTCTCCCTTGGCTTGGCGAATCCAAGCCAACCTGACGAGCCGGCGGCCCGGCTCGAAGAACCAGATGACCTGCCTGCCAAGCTCGATGCTCTCCGAGACGTGCTGGAGGGCGTCATCGAGCTGATCACGCTCATAGAGCACCTGGGCGATCCCCAGGTGCGCCTCAGCCGCGTGGAACGGCGAGGAGCGGCCGGGCTCCGTGGCACGGCGCAGGCTCTGTCGGTAGGTCCGGAGTGCCGCACCCAGCTTGCCTCGTTCCTGTTGCACCGACGCCAGTGGGAAGCAGGACGTGATCAGGGGATACGGGTCGGATGCTGCCCTGCCCTCGGCCAGCATCGCCGCGGCACCCAGCTCGGCGTCTGCCAGTCGCCCCCGCATCCAATCCGCACCAGCCCCGGACAACCATCGCGCCCAGAGGCGAGGCCCGTGCTCGTCCTCGGCCATCAGGGCCAGGGCCGATCGCGCGTACCCGGCCATCCCCTCGGGATCGCCTCGAGCTCCCGCTAGCTCCGCGCGGAGCAGGGCAATCGCGGCCGGCAACCCGGCCACCATCCCCGCGTGGGTGGGCGCCTCTTGCTCCCGCTGCCCCGTTGCGTGGTCGAGGGCGCGCTCGGCCTGCGCCAGGAACCGTTCGGCCGCGCCGAGCCGGCCGAGGTGAAACTGCATCTCGCCTTGGGCGAAGCGCAACGCCGGGCGGGCTTGCACCACCTCGTCGGGGAGGGCGGAGAGCCAGCGATCGAGGATCACGCTCTCGCCGCGGCCGAGGGTCTCGTCGACGTGCTGCTCCACGAGGCGGACCGCCCAGATGGCGTCTCCTGAGGCGGAGGCGTGGTGGACCGCCTCGTCGATGAGCCCGTGCTGCTCGCACCAGGTGGCGGCTCTCCGGTGGAGATCCGGAACCTGCTCGGCCTCCGCTCGGTGCAGCCGATCACGGAGGAGGTCACGGAAGAGATGATGGAACCGGTACCAGCGGCGCTTCCCGTCCAACGGGAACAGGAACAGGTTGGCGCGCTCGATCTCCTCCAGCATGGTCTGGCCGTCGGGATCTCCCGTGACTGCATCGCAGAGTGGGCTTGTAAGCCGCTCCAGGATCGAGATTCGGAGCAGGAAGGTGCGCATGCGCTCCGGCTGACGCTCGAGCACCTCCTCGCTCAGGTAGTCCATGACGTAGCGATGGGTCCCCCTGAACGCATCGAGCAGGGCGTCGGGGTCCGGTCGTTCGCGCAGGGACAGGGCAGCCAGTTGCAGTCCAACCGCCCACCCCTCCGTACGGCTGGCCAGAGCGGCGGCGGCCTCCACAGAGAGATCGAGCTCCCACACCTCCCGCAGCAGGTCTGCGGACTCGTCTGGAGTGAACCGGAGGTCGGCGGCCCCGAGTTCGGCGAGCTGGCCCGTGGCTCGCAGTCGGGCCAAGGGGAGCGGCGGGTCGTTTCTGCTGGTGATGACGACGTGCAGCCGAGGCGGAAGGTGGCTCAGGAGGAAGGCCACCGCATCGTGGACCGGCTGCGACGCGATCATGTGGTAGTCGTCCAGAACCAGCGCGAGGTCGTCACCCGCCGCTGCGAGCTCGTTGACCAACGCGGTCACCACGCGCTGGCTCGTGCCCCCGCCCGGGGAACGCAGGAGCGGAAGCATGCGCTCGGCGAGGCCTCCGCCGGCACGATCGAGCGCAACGACGACGTACCGCCAAAACCGCACCGGGTCGCCGTCCTCCGGATCCAGCGACAACCACGCGACGGGCCACCCCGCGTGTTCGGCCCAGGCGGCGAGCAGCGTGGTCTTGCCGAAGCCAGCGGGGGTGCACACCAGGACGACCCCGTAGGTCATCCCCGCGTCGAGTCCTTCGACGAGACGGGGTCGGCCGAGGTGGCCAGGGCGGGTCTGCGGGACGTTGAGCTTGGTTGCGAGGAACTCATCTCGCTCACTGGACGCGGCTTCGCCAGGAGACGATCTGCGTGACTCAGCCATACCATCACCGCCACGCCACGGACGGAGGTTCACGTTGGACGACGGGAGTCTAGACGTTGTGGTGACGAACCTGACCGCAGGCCCACCGCCATCGGGCCGAGACTGTCGAGCTGGCTAGCAATGAGCCCGCTCGACCTCCGGTTCGAACCGAGCCCGACGATCGGGTCAGGACTGGGCCGCGGCCCTGCGGGCCCGGTAGGCGGTGACCGCGGCGCGGTTGCCACAGCCGGCCTCGCAGAAGCGCTTGGACCGATTCTTCGAGAGGTCGACCACGATGTTGCCGCAGTTGGGATATTCGCAGACCCGCAGGCGGCGCAGCTCCCCGGTGCGGACGACGTCGACGAACGCCATCGCGGCCTCGACGGCCATGCGCGTGGCCAGCGGTGCGTCGGGTGGCGTGGCGTGCAGGTGGTAGGGCCACCCGTCGTGCCTGACGAGCTGTGGTAGGGCGTTCGACTCACGTAGGAGCGCGTTGACGATCTCCACGACCTCGTCGTCGCCGGCCTCCCAGATCCGCCGCAATCGCGGCCGCAGGGCGCGGACGGACCGCAGCTCGGCCTCGTCGTGCTGGCGCTGGCCGGTCCAGCCGTGGGCGCGGAGGAACTGGTCGAGCGCGGCGAGGTTGGGCAGCGCCTCCTCGTCGCGGCCACCGGTGTTCACCAAAGCGGCGGCCGACGCCAGTGCCGCCTCCGTGTCATGAGCAAAGACCATCTTGACTCCTGTCGCCGAGGCGGCTTACTGTCATAAGTGTAACCGACTTTTGCCCATTACAGGAGTGCAGCTATGCGCCAGCACCGCTCGGCGGGCGCCGGTCTCGGACTGGCGCTGCTGTCGGCCGTGACCTTCAGCACCTCCGGCACGTTCGCCCGGTCGCTGATCGACGCCGGCTGGTCGGCCGAGGCTGCGGTCGCCGCACGGGTCGGCGTCGCCGCCTTGCTGCTGGCGGTGCCTGCGGCGCTGTCGCTGCGCGGGAACTGGCACGTGCTGCGGCGCAACCTCGGCATGATCGGGGTGTTCGGGCTGCTCGCGGTCGCGGGTGCCCAGGCGTGCTTCTTCAACGCCGTGCAGTACCTACCCGTCGGGGTCGCGTTGCTGCTCGAGTACCTGGGCATCATCCTCGTGGTCGGCTGGATGTGGGTCGTGCACGGCCACCGGCCAGGTCGGCTGACGGTCGCCGGCTCGGCGGCCGCCGTACTCGGACTGGTGCTCGTCCTGGACCTGGCCGGCGGACGTCTCGATCCGGTCGGCGTGCTGTGGGGCATGGGTGCCGGCATCGGCCTGGCTGCCTACTTCGTGCTGTCAGCCCACGGCGACGGCGACCTGCCGTCCACGGCGATGGCCAGCGGCGGCATGGCCGTCGCCGCCGGCGCGCTGCTGGCCCTCGGCGCCGCCGGCGCCCTCCCGCTGCACGCCACGTTCGGCGAGGTGCAGCTCGCCGGTCACCGCACCAGCTGGCTCGTCCCGATCGTCGGCCTGTCGCTGGTCGCCGCCGTCATCTCCTACGTCGCCGGCATCGGCGCGGCCCGGATCCTGGGCGCCAGGCTGTCATCGTTCGTCGGCCTTACCGAGGTCATCTTCGGGGTCCTGGTCGCCTGGCTGGTGCTGGGCGAGCTGCCGACCGCGGTCCAACTGCTGGGCGGTGCCTTCATCGTGGCCGGCGTCACGCTGGTCCGCGCTGACGAGCTGCGGCCGCCAGCGACCAGGCGGGTGCCGAATGCTGGTCGGCTGGAACCTGCTCTGGTTCGACAGGACGGATGAGCAGCTCGGGCCCGGTCAGAACCATGCCGATCGGCCTTCCGCTATCAGCAGGACAACCGGGCCGACTGACACCAGCCGGATCTCAGACTGCAGCGTCAGGTCAGGATCGGCGCGTGGCGCGACGTTGCGGCGTTAGCCGAATCGGCATCTCCGCCGCTAGATGAGGCTCGCGCAATCTCCCTGCATCCCGCCCGGTTCTCGCCAGGACGGTAGACCGAGTCTGGATCCACCTTCGGCCGGCACAGTGGCGTCCCACTGAGTGGTGTAGGTAGCGGGCCGGATGGATGGCCTTGAGCCGGTCCTCCGGCACGTCCGCCCCGGAGGCCTGGCGGGCGGCCCAGAAGCTGGCGGCCGGCTCCACAGCCGAGACAAACCGCAGCCATGCCTGCCGCGGGTCGCTCTCGGCAACCCACAACCCCTCCTGGTAGGTCCGGGCGGCCCGGACCAACGCCACCGCCCGCTCGGCCGACAGGTCTGGGTAGCGGGCAAGGTAAGGCGTGGCGTCCTCAAGGTTGGCGCCGTCAGTGGTGGCGGGCAGGATCGGGCGGTCCGGGCCGTCAGGTGGTGGCAGGTAGGGAGGCTCGGCCCGCCGCCCGGTCATCGGTACCTGGGCCAAGGAGATCGAGCGGCACATTGCCTCGCGAGCGCAGGGGGGCAATCGATGATCTAGCTGGTCAAGGCGCTGCGCCGTCTGGGCATCCTGCCCAAGCGCGGCCCAGCATCCCCAGCGAGTCAGGCCGGTCCCGTCCGGGCGCCGACGCCGTTCGGCGCTCCCGCTCCCTCGGCACCCAGGGACCGCGGCCGCTGGCGGGCACGCAACGCGGTCTCACGCAGGTGGGCTGGCCACCCTTCCTTCTCCTGGCGGCGTCGTCAGCACCTGCTCGACCGACCAGCCCCTGCGGCACCGGCGGAGCAGTGTCTCGACCCCGATGCCCGTCCGCTGCGACCACCCGATAAGGGTGAGCGTCTCTCCGTTCCACGTGAGCACGTCAACGGCGCTGTGTGGCATCGCGGCCGGCGACCGGTCATCGCCGGGCGACCCGGAACGCGGCAAGTCCCCGGACCGGTAGAACCGTCGCCGCTCGGGGTCCCCGCGCAGGGACAGGTCGGTCTCTCGTTCCAGCCGGCGCCGGAACTCCTCGTTGGGATCTGGCCGCTGGTCGCGCGCGGGGCTCCGCCGAGGGCGTCGCTCGTCGGTCACGTCGGAACCTCCTCTGACTCGGCGCCAGGTAGCTGCAGGGCGCATTGCGCTGGTGCTCAGCAGCCTCGCGCTGCTGCTCGCCGTCTCGCACGCCGGGGACGTTTCCCAGTACTGCTACGAGGATGCCGCGGTGGCGCTCGCATTCGCACTGCTGGGCGCCGTCGTGGCCGCCCACCGCTCGGAGAACCCGATCGGATGGCTGTTCTGGCATCGGGCTCAGCGGTGCCCTCGCCGTAGTGAGGAATGAGTACGTCACCTAGGCGGGCGCGAAGGCGGAGCCGCAACACGGACAGCGGAAGCCTTCGTCGGGCTGGATTAGCTGCAGCAGCAGCAGCTCCCGGTGGCACGACCCGCAGCGAACGCCGATGCTCGTCGGCCCGCCTCCGTTCGAGATGGTCGACGCACCCGATCACCCGTTCGTCCGGGTGCTGGTCGGTTGCATGTCGT
>Ga0307278_10001827_pt1 | contig 10529 bp, 11 predicted proteins | sample ER_DNA_117_FD_194482 | JGI IMG/M metagenome (GOLD analysis project Ga0307278, IMG submission 194482) | Bulk soil microbial communities from the East River watershed near Crested Butte, Colorado, United States - ER_DNA_117 | ecosystem: Environmental > Terrestrial > Soil > Floodplain | place...
GGCCGACGCGCTCATGACGCGACGCGGGCGAGGCGCGGGTGCGGGTGAGCGGCCAGCAGCGCCTTGGTGTAGTCGTCCTGCGGATCGCCGAAGACCGCGGCGGTCTCCCCGACCTCTACGAGCCGGCCGCGGTGCATGACCGCCACGCGGTCGGCGACCTCGGCGATCACCGCGAGCTGGTGGGCGACGAACAGGATCGCCACGCCGAGGTCGTCGCGCAGGTCGAGGAAGAGGTTCAGCAGCTGCGCCTGGACGGACACGTCAAGTGCGCTGACCGCCTCGTCGGCGATCAGCACCTCGGGGCCGACGGCGAGCGCCCGCGCGACGGCCACGCGCTGGCGCTGCCCGCCGGAGAGCTCGCGCGGCCGGCGCTTGGCGAGGCTCGCGCTGAGGTGCACGCGCTCGAGCGCCTCGCGCACGAACTGCTCACCGTTCTCGCTCCCGGGCCGCTGGTGCACGCGCCCGGCCTCGTGCAGCGCCGTGCCGACCGTCATCCGCGGGTTCAGCGACGCGTACGGGTCCTGGAAGACCATCTGCATGCGGCGGCGCAGCTCGCGCAGGTCCCTGCCGCTCGCGGCGCGCACGTCGGCGCCGTCGAGATCGATCGTCCCCGCGTCGGGCTCGACGAGGCGAACCAGGCAGCGCGCGAGCGTCGTCTTGCCGCTGCCCGATCCGCCGGCCAGCCCGAGGATCTCGCCGCGGCGCAGTGAGAAGGAGACGTCGTCGACCGCGCGATGAGCCTCGGGTTGGGCGCGCTGGACGCGCTCGGCCGCGGTGCGGCGCAGCCCGAACTCCTTGACCACGCCGTCGACCGTCAGCAGCGGGGCGGGCTCGCTCATGTCTGCGCTCCCGCGCGTGCGGCCGGCCTGCCGTCGGCCGCGGCCAGCGGACGGACCGGGCACGCCGTCTCGTGGCCCGGCGCCACCGGCTGCAGCGCCATCGAGACCGACTCGCAGCTCGGCTGCGCGTAGCGGCAGCGCGGCTTGAAGACGCAGCCCGGGAGCACCTCGTTGAGCTCCGGCGGCACCCCGGCGATCCCCGGCCGCCGCGTAGCGCGGCCTGCCGACTCCAGGCGCGGGACGGAGTCCAGCAGCGCGTGCGTGTATGGGTGCTGCGCGTTGTCGTAGAGCGCGCCGATCGGCCCGGTCTCGACCACGTGGCCGCCGTACATGACCGCCACGCGATCGCAGACCTGGGCGATCACGCCGAAGTCGTGCGACACCAGCAGGACCGACATGCCGCGCTCCTCGCGCAGCCGCGTGAGCAGGGAGAGGATCTGCGCCTGCGTGGTCACGTCCAGCGCAGTGGTGGGCTCGTCGGCGAGCAGGAGGCGGGGTTGCGACGCGGTGGCCAGGGCGATCATCACCCGCTGGCGCATCCCGCCGCTGAGCTCGTGCGGGTAGGACAGCGCGCGGCGCTCGGGATCGGGGATGCCGACGCCATCGAGCAGGGCCACCGCGTGCGTCCGGGCCTGCGCCTTGCCCATCCCGAGGTTGGCGCGCAGGGTCTCGGAGAGCTGATCGCGGACGCGGAACACCGGGTTCAGCGAGCTGAACGGGTCCTGGTAGATCATCCCCGCCTCGTGCGCGCGGAAGTCGCGCAGCTGCTGTGGCGTCATCGCGAGCACGTCGCGGCCGTCGAACTCGATGTGGCCGGCGGCGACGCGGCCGGGCCGCGGGACGAGCCGCATCACCGAGCGGCAGGTCAGGCTCTTGCCCGACCCGGACTCGCCGATCAGCCCGACGATCTCGCCGGGCCCGATGCTCAGTGCCGCGCCGTCGACGGCGACCAGCGGCGCGTCGGCCGGGCCGAACTCGACGCGCAGCCCCTCGATGGTCAGCAGCGGGTTCACTGCGCGCCTCCGCGCAGGCGCCCATCGGACAGGCCGTCGCCGAGCAGGCCCGCGCCGACGCCGAAGACGACGAGCACAAGCCCGGGCAGCGTGGCGACCCACCACGCGCTCAGCAGCGTCGTCTGGCCGTCGGCGATGATCGATCCCAGCTCGGCGTTCGGCGGCTGCGCGCCGAGGCCGAGATAGGCGAGGCTGGCGAGCAGCAGCAGGTTGACCACCATGTCGAGCGTCGAGTAGATGAGGCACGAGCGCATGAGGTTGGGCACCGCGTGGCGCAGGATCGCGCGGCGCTTGGAGTAGCCCAGCGCGGTCGTCGCGAGCATGAACGGCTGCTCGCGCACCACGAGCATCTCCGAGCGCGCGAGCCGCGCGTACAGCGCCCACGCGACGATCGGCACCCCGATCAGCACGCCCTTGACGCCGGGACCGACGATCGCGATCACCGCGATGACCAGCACCATGAACGGGAAGGCGATCATCGTGTCGGTGATGCGCGAGACGATCGCGTCGAGCCAACCGCCGAAGTAGCCGGCGACCGCGCCGACGAGCACCCCGATGGGCAGCGGCACATAGGTCACGAAGACCACGATCGCGAGGTCCACGCGCAGCGCGTACAGCGTGCGGCTGAAGACGTCGCGGCCGGTGCTGTCGGTGCCCATCAGGTGGCTCAACGACGGGGCGCTGAGGATGTGGTCGAAGTCCAGCGCGTTCTGCCCGTAGGGCGCGATCAGCGGAGCGAGGGCTCCGGCGAGCACGAGGACGGCCAGGATGCCGGCGCCGATCTTGGCCTGAAGCGACAGGCCGCGCAGCCCACTCGCCCGCCGGTGGCGCTCGACGACCGGCGCGGCCGGCGCGGGCGGCTGGCCGAGAGCCTCGATCGCGCTCATCGGCCGCCCAGCCTGACGCGTGGATCGAGGAACGCCTGCACGATGTCCGAGGCCAGGCTCGCGAGCACCACCGCGGCGCCGGCGAGCAGCGCCAGCGCCTGGACCAGCTGGTAGTCGCGCTTCTCGACCGCCTCCACCAGCAGCGACCCCAGGCCGGGGATCTGGAAGACCTGCTCGAGCACCACGGTCCCGCCGATCAGGAACCCGATGTTGACCGACAGGATGGTCAGCGTGTTCATCAGCGAGTTGCGCAGGGCGTGCTTGCCGACCACGCGCAGCTCGCGCAGGCCGCGCGAGCGCGCCGCCTCGATGTACTCGCTCTGCAGCACCTCGAGCAGGCTCGAGCGCAGCGTGCGGACAACGACGGCCGCCAGCCCGAGGCCGAGCGCCAGCGCGGGCAGCGTGAGCGTGCGCAGGATGCCGCCGATCCCGCCGCTGTAGCCCGACACCGGGAACCACCCCAGCTCCAGGCCGAAGATCAGCGCCAGCATCAGCCCGAGCCAGAACCCGGGCATCGCGAAGGTCAGCGTCGTCGCGACCCGGATCGCGTTGTCGATCCAGCCGTTGGGCCGCAGCGCCGCCAAGATGGCCAGCGGCACCCCGATCAGCAGCGAGAGCAGCATGCCGTAGCCGATCAGCGCCGCGCTCGGCCCGACCCGCTGCGTGAGGATCTCGCCGACCGGCGAGCCGAGCGTGAACGCGGTGCCGAAGTCGCCCTGCAGCGTGTGCGAGACGTAGAGCCAGAACTGGGTGAGGATCGGCCGGTCCAGATCGAGCTGGTGGCGCACGTCGGCGATCGCCTGTGGCGTCGCGCGGCCCCCGAGCACGATCTGCACGGGGTCTCCGGGGACGAGATGGATCATGAAGAACGTCGCGACGAGCAGGCAGAACAGGACCACGACCGCCAGCGCCAGCCGACGGATCAGGTAGGTCAGCAAGGTGCTCTCCCGCTCGCCGCGATCGTCTCCGTCACCGGGCGGTCAGCTCGCCTTCTTGGACGCCAGCCAGGTGTCCTCGAGATGGTCTGAGCCGAGCGCGTCGATAGACGTGCCGCAGGTCGTCGCCGAGTGGGCGTTGACGAACGGCAGGTTCATGACGTTGATGACCGGCGTCTGGTCCATCAGCGCCTGCTGGATCTTCGGCCAGTTCGTGGCCCGCTCGGAGTCGCTCAGCGTCGTGGTGAAGTCCGCCACCATCTTCTGGATCGCCGGATCCTTCCAGTGCGAGAAGAACCCGTTCAGGCCGTTGTCGGGGTCGGCGAGGAAGTCCGCGTACTCGTCGGGAACGGTGACGTCGCTGGTGAACGACGCGAACGGGAAGGTCATGTCGTACTTCATGGCCAGGAACCTGCTCGTGCCGGTCGCGGGGTCCTCCTCGACCAGCTTGACCTTGATCCCGATCGCCCCGAGCTCCTGCTGCATGAGCAGCGCCAGCTGCTTGTAGTAGTCGTAGCCCGACGGGTACTGCAGCGTGGTCGAGAAGCCCTTCGCGTACTTCGACTGCGCTATCAGCGACTTGGCCTTGGCGACGTCGTAGCCGTAGGGCGCGACGGCGCTGGCCGGCGCGTCGTAGCGCAGGCCCATCAGCACGCTGTTCGGGATCTGCCCGAGGCCGGCGAAGATGTCGTCGTTGATCTTCTGGCGGTCGAGCGCGTACTGCATCGCCTTGCGCACGTTGACGTCGGTGAACGGGCCGCGCGCGTGGTTGAGCCACAGCCCGAGGAAGAGCGGCACCTTGGCCGACTGCACGGCGAGGTTCTTGTCGGCGCGAATCGAGCTGATCTGCGAGAACGGCACGCCGTCCATGATCTGGGCGGTGCCGCCGCGCAGCGCGAGGATGCGGCTGTTGCTGTCGGTGGCGAAGTTGAAGCGCACCGAGTCCAGGTAGGGCTTGCCCTTCTCCCAGTAATACGGGTTGCGCGCCAACGTGATGTGCGAGCCCTTGACGAACTCCTTGACCACGAAGGGCCCGGTCCCGACCGGGTGCTTGTAGAACGCCTTGCCGTCCTTCTCGACGAGGTCCTTCGGCAGCACGAAGGCCGGGAAGATGCTGATGTTGTAGAGGAAGGCTGCGACCGGCTTGGCGAGCTGGAAGCGGATCGTCGAGCTGTCGACCACGGTCGACGTGCCGTAGCCGATCGCCACCGAGCTCATGGCCGCGTTGGTCTTGGGGTTGCCGAAGCGGTCGAGGCTCCACTTGACGTCCTCGGCGGTGACCGGCTGGCCGTTGGAGAACTTCAGCCCTGGGCGCAGGTGGAAGGTGTAGGTCTTGCCGTCGGCGGACGTCGTCCAGCGGTCGGCCAGCGAGGGCTTGATCGCCGTGCCGCCGCTCGGGTCGGAGCGCACGAGCCCGCTGTAGATCAGGTTGTAGGTGAAGATGTCGCCGTTGCCGTTGAGGACCTGCAGTGGGTCGAGGGTCTGCGTCTCGGCCTGACGCTCGTAGACGAGGTTGCCGCCGCGGACGGGAGCGCTCTTGCACACCGCGCTGGTGGAGGCGCCGGCGGCGCCGCTCAGCGAAGCCTTCTTGGGCGTGCCTCCTCCGCCTCCGCAGGCGCTCAGGAGCACGACGATCAGGAGCCCTGCGATGAGGGCCGGTCCGGTCTTACGCATGTGCCTTCCTCTGGCTGGATGTGGTGGCGCCCAGGCGGTCGAACTCCTGCTGGATCAGTGCGACCTGTCGCTCCCGCGTGAGGCGTTCCGGGTCGAGCAGCGCGTGGAGGCTGAAGCCGTCGATGAACCCGAGCAGGCGCTCGGCGATGTCCTCGGGTGCCTCGTCGCTGCGGATCTCGCCCGCGTCCTGACCCTCGCGGGCGAGCTGGATGAGTCGGTCGATCAGCGTTGGGTCGCGGCGATCGTGACGCGCCGCGCGGTTGCGGATCTCGCGGCTCCAGTAGTTCATGAAGACCTTCGTCTCGAGCTCGCGCTCGTCGTCGAGCGGGAGGTTGTCGAGCACGAGCTCGTGCAGCGCGCGGACGCCGCTGAGGCCCGCGAGCTTGACCTCCCAGCGCGCCGCGATGCGCTCGTACATCAGGCGCAGCGCCGAGCCGATGATCTCCTCCTTGTCGGCGAAGTAGTGCGCGAGCACGCCCGAGGACCAGCCCGTCTCCTTGGCGATCGCGCGGATCGTGGCCCGCTCCATGCCGTCGCGCGCGATCACGTGCCAGACCGCTTCCAGGAGCTCTTCGCGGCGCTCGTCGTGGTCGACCTCCTTGGGCATCAGCCGGCGACCGGCTGGTTGAGCGGGGCCTGCGCGGCGAAGGCCAGCGCCTCGGCGACGTCGCGCGCGCCGGCGTCCGAGCCGAGCCCGCGCATGTTCAGCGCGCCGGTCGCGCAGCCCAGGCGCGCGGCGTCGTCGATCGACCAGCCCGCGCAGCGGGCGACGATCACGCCGGCGCAGAACGCGTCGCCGCAGCCGGTGGTGTCGACGACCGGCGCGTCGTGAGCGGGCAGGGCGCGCTCGCCGTCGTCGTCGACGATCAGGCAGCCGTCGGGGCCGCGCTTGACGATCACGCAGCGTGCGCCGAGCTCGCGCAGGCGCCGCGCGGCGGTGACGACATCGGGATCGCCGGTCGCGGCGATCGCCTCGCCCTCGTTGGGCATGAAGATGTCGACGTGGGGCAGGCAGTGCGACAGCTGCTCGAGGACGGCGTCGCCGTGGACGCCGAGGAAGTCGGCGGTGGTCAGCGCCCCGTGCTCGCGCGCGTGGGCGAGGATCCGGCCGGCGGGCTCGCCGTCGACGCTGGGCAGCGCGGTCAGGCCGCCGAGGTGCACCGCGTCGCACCCGCCGAGCACGTCCCACGGCACGTCGTCGAGGTCGAACGTCGAGTTGGCGCCCGGGACGTGCCACGCGGGGCGGCTGCCATCGGGGTGGATGGGCAGCATCGTCGCCGACGTCTGGACGCCGTCCTTGCGCACGAGCCAGGACGGCTCGACGCCCGCGACGTGCAGGCCGGCGACGAGGAAGTCGCCGACGAGGTCGCGCCCGATCGCGCCGACCGCGACCACGCGGGCGCCGAGCCGGGCGAGGTCGACGCTGGTGCCGCCCGCGGTGCCCGCCGGCGTCATGCGGATCTCCTCGAGCAGCATGCTGACCTGGCCGCGGGGCAGCTCCGACACCGGCCGGCCCAGGACGTCGACGATGTAGGTGCCGATGCACGCGGCCTTGGGATGCGAGCCGTACAGGGCGGCGGCGAGCGCTTCGTCGATCATCGCCTGACGCCCTCCGGGTCGTAGCGCAGCTCGCGTGCGCGTTGGCGGACCGCGTCGAGCTCGGCCTCGCTGAGGATGGTCGGCGTTCCCGCGACCATCGCGTGGTAGTGGACGGAGGCCAGCCACTCGAGCTGGAGCGCCATCGCGACCGCCTGCTCGACGTCGTGTCCGGTGACCACCGCGCCGTGGTTGGCCATGAGCGCCGCGGTGCGGCCGGCCAGCGCCTCGGTCACCGCCGCCGCCAGCTCGTCGGTCCCGAACGTCTCGTAGCGCGCGACCCGTACCGGTCCGCCGAACGCCGCGATGGCGTAGTGGATAGCGGGGAGCTCATCGACGAGCGTGCTCAGGACGGTCGCGTAGTGCGAGTGCGTGTGAACGATCGCGCCGGCGTCGGTCGCGGCGTAGATCGAGCGGTGCAGCGCCGACTCCGACGAGGGCCGGGAGTCCGACGCGTGGCCCTCGGCGATGGCGCCGTCGCCCAGCGCGATGGCGACGCAGTCGCGGGGATCGCACGCCTCGAGGAGCGCGCCGCGCGGGGTGATGAGCACCTGCTCGCCGCTGCGCACGCTCAGGTTGCCGGCCGAGCCGACGACGAGGCCGCGCTCGGCGATCACGCGCGCGCCCTCGACGAGCGTCGCGCGCGCGGCAGCGTCGAAGGCGGCGTCGGGCATCGCCGTCAGCTCGCCCCGTAGGCGTCGCGGACCTCGCGGAACGCCTCGTCGGTGCGCGCGAGCGCCTCGTCGATCGTCGCGAGGTCGTGCGCTGTGCTGAGGAACCAGTTGTGGACGGGGTGCAGGTAGACGCCGTGGCGCGCGCAGGCGCGCGCCCACGCGAGCGTCCGCTCGAACTCGGGGTCGTCGGCGAAGAGCAGCAGCGGCATCTGCGGCGGCCCGGTGACGCTGACGCTGAGCCCGTGCGACGCCACCTGCGCCCGCAGCCCCTCCTGCAGGCGCTCGCCGGACGCCCGCAGGAGCGCGATGCCGTCGAGCTCGTTGAAGATGCGGATCGTCGTCAGCGACGCCGCGATCGGCGCCCCGGCCAGCCAGAAGGAGCCGGTGGCGGTGATGCGGCCGGCGGCGTCGCGGAAGGGCTCGGCGCCCAGCAGCGCCGCGAGCGGGTAGCCGTTGGCCAGCGACTTGCTCCACGCGCTGAGGTCGGGCCGGACGCCGATCGCCTCCCAGCCGCCGCGCGGATCGATCCGCAGTCCGCAGCGGACGTCGTCGAGCACCAGCGCCGCGCCGATCCGATCGCAGATCGAACGCACGCCGCGGGCGAACTGCGGGTCGACGGGCTCCTGTTCGCGGAACACGTCGTGGCGGTACGGCGTGCAGACGATCGCGGCGACGTCGTCGGCGCCGGCCTGCGCCACGGCCGCGTCGACCGATGCGAGGTCGTTGTACTCGAAGGACACCGTGTTGGCGTGGTCCTCGGGCGTCATGCCGGCGGCGTCGGCGGGCGCCGACCAGGCGCCGATGCCGTGGTAGGAGCCGGTCGCGACGAGGACCTTGCGGTGGCCGGTCTGCGCCCGTGCAGTGAGCACGGCGAGCGTGGTCGCATCGGTGCCGTTCTTGGAGAACATGACCCAGTCGGCGTGCGCGACCTGGTCGACGAGCAGCTCGGCCAGCTCGACGGTCTCCGGGCCGGGAGTGTTGAGCACGTCGCCGCGCGCGGAGGTCGCGGCGGCCGCGGTGTCGACCTCCGGATGGGCGTGGCCGAGGAGGATTGGGCCGAACGTGCACATCAGGTCGATGAACTCGCGGCCGTCGACGTCCCACACGCGCGCGCCCTCGCCGCGGGCGAGGAACTGCGGGTAGTCCTCGCCGAGGCGGGCCGTGCTGAGGTGGCCGTACATCCCGTTGGGCAGGACGCGCCGGGCACGCTCGCGAAGGCCGGAATCGATCGCGCGGGTCGGTGCTGGCTGCGTCGTGCTCACGCTGGCTCTCCTCGTCGTGGCCGGGGGCGGCCTGTCTTATCTCAGACGTCCGAAATAAAGTCAAGATAGGCTGGCCGGCGTGAGCGGGGAGCTGCGCGTCGGCATCGCGGGGTTCGGCCTGGCGGGCCGGGTCTTCCACGCCCCGCTGATCGCCGCGACCGACGGGCTGAGCATCGCCGGCATCGTCACCCGCGACCCCGAGCGCCGGGCGCAGGCGCAGGTGGCGCATCCCGAGGCCGTCGTCGTGGCGAGCGTCGACGAGCTGTGGGACGACATCGACGTGCTCGTGGTCGCCACGACGAACGACGCGCACGTGCCGCTGGCGATGCAGGCGCTCGATCGCGATCTGGCGGTCGTCGTCGACAAGCCGTTGTCGTTGAGTGCGGCCGCCGCGGAGGAGCTCGTCGCGCGGGGCGGGCGCCTGACCGTCTACCAGAACCGCCGCTGGGACGGCGACTTCCTGACCGTGCGCGCGGCCGCCGAGTCGGGCGAGCTGGGCGAGCTGATCCGCTTCGAGTCGCGCTTCGATCGCTTCGTCCCGGTCGTGCGCCGCGAGCGCTGGCGCGAGTCCGGCGACCCCGCGCTCGGTGGAGGGTTGCTGATCGACTTCGGCGCGCACCTCGTCGATCAGGCGCTGCTGATCGGCGGGCCCGTGCGGCGCGTCTACGCGGAGCTCGACGCGCGGCGCCCGGAGGCCGTTGTCGAGGACGACGTCTACGTGAGCCTCGAGCACGTCGGCGGCCTTCGCTCGCAGCTGTGGGCGAGCTCGACCGCGCCGCTGCACCGGCCGCGCTTCCGCCTCACGGGGCTGACCGCGGGCATCGTCACCTACGGATGGGATCCCCAGTGGGAGCAGCTCACCGGCGGCACAGCGCCGGGCGATCCCGGCTACGGCGCGGCGCCGCCGGCGCAGATCGCCGACGCGCGCGGGCGCCGCGACGTCGCGATGCAGCCCGGGGCCTACCAGGACTTCTATGCCGGCGTCGTCGCCTGGCTGCGCGACGACGCGCCGGCGCCGGTCGACCCCGCCGACAGCCTCGCGGGCCTGCGCGTGCTCGACGCGGCGCGCGAAGCGGCCGCAACGGCGACGGTCGTCGACCTGGCCGCCGCTGCCGGCATACGCACGGTTGCGTAGCTGACCTCCCTACCTGGACGGACGGCCAGCCGGCTGCCCGCGACCGCACCCTACGATCGCGCGATGCCACGCCTTCGACTGCTCAGACTGCTCGCCGCGGGCGCACTGCTGCTCCTGCTGATCGTCCCCGCGCTGGCGCTGGCGAAGGTCAAGCGCGGCACCTACATCGAGGTCAAGACCCAGACCTACATCGCCACGAACGCCGCCGCCACGAAGATCAAGTCGCTGAACATCCCGTGCATCTACAACGGGCAGCCGTACGGCAGCAACCTGATCACCAAGGCGGTGAAGATCAGCGCGGGCAAGTTCACCTTCGACGGCAAGTCGACCCTGCGCGGCGTCGGAACCAACAGCGTCATCGACGTCAAGGTCACCGGCAGGTTCGCCAACGGGAAGATCACCGGCAAGGTCACCTACCTCGCCCCCGCCCCCTGCACGACCCGCTCGTACTCGGCGAAGTACTACGGCGTCAATCCACAGGGCTGAGCCGCTCCCCTGACTTCATCTCCCGGCG
>Ga0307278_10001828_pt1 | contig 10527 bp, 9 predicted proteins | sample ER_DNA_117_FD_194482 | JGI IMG/M metagenome (GOLD analysis project Ga0307278, IMG submission 194482) | Bulk soil microbial communities from the East River watershed near Crested Butte, Colorado, United States - ER_DNA_117 | ecosystem: Environmental > Terrestrial > Soil > Floodplain | place: USA...
CACCCGTCCCAAGCCGACAGAGCCAGTTCCGCCAAGCCTCGACCGGCACCTGTTCGCCGCCTACAACGAGGGCCTCGTCTGCCTGTCCGGCTGCGCGCGGGACGGGCTCGCGGTCCGGAACGGCAACGGGGCCGCCGAGCTGGCGTCGGTCTTCGCCCGCGATCGGTTCTTCGTCGAGCTCCAGCGCCCCTACGAGCGGGGCGACGCTCAGCGGAACGCAAGGCTGCGGCAGCTCGCGGAGACGATCGGCGTCCAAACCGTCGTCACCGGGAACGTCCACGCGCACAACCGTCGGCGTGCGCTGCTCCAGGACGCGATGGTCGCGATCAGGCACCGGACGTCGCTCGAGGGCGCGGAACGAGAGCGGCGTGGGAACCACGAATGCGTGCTGCTCGCGCCTGACGCGCTTGCGGAGCGTTTCCCCGACGACCGCGACGCCGTCGCCCGCACCGCCGAGCTCGCAGAACGGCTCGAGTTCGACCTCACCCACGAGCTCGGCTACCGCTACCCGGACTTCTCCGACCGCGACGAGCCCGCGATCGCCGAGCTGACCCGCGTCTGCAATCGCGCGTTCGAGGCAAGGTACGGCGGCACAAACGGCCTGAAGCGCAAGGCCCGTGCACGGCTCGACGAGGAGCTGGCGCTGATCGGCGACCTCGGGCTGGCGGGATTTTTTCTGCTCCACTGGGAAGTACTCGAGTTGGCCGCGGATGTCGCGCGCGCGGTGCGGGGGCGCGACACTCCGCGACATTCGCTGCCACCCGGCCGGGGGCGCGGGAGCTCGGTCGGCTCGCTCGTCTGCTACCTGACCGGCCTCTCGCACGTCGACCCCGTCGAGGCAGGGCTCTCGCTCGGCCGCTTCCTGAACCGGGAGCTCGACTCCGTCCCGGACATCGACCTCGACTTCCCGCGCGACATCCGCGAGAAGCTGATCGTGACGCTCACCGAGCGCTACGGGCACGAACACGCAGCTCTCGTCGCGAGCTTCTCGACCTATCGCTCGCGAGGCGCGATCCGCGACCTCGGCAAGGCGCTCGGCCTCCCGTTCGCCGAGCTCGAGCGCCTCGCCCGCGTCACCGAGGGCAGCCCGAAGCGCGTCGCAGAGGAGATCGCGAAGCTCCCGGACGGCGACGCGAAGCTCCGTTCACGCCGCTGGCGAGCCCTCGGCGTGCTCTCGCGCGAGATCGCCGGCCTCCCGAGGCACATCTCCCAGCACCCGGGCGGAATGGTCATCTCCAGCCGCCCGCTCGTCGAGCTTGTCCCGGTACAGCCGGCCGCGATGGAGGGGCGCCAGATCTGCCAGTGGGACAAGGATTCCTGCGCCGACGCGGGGTTCCTGAAGATCGACCTGCTCGGGCTCGGGATGCTGTCCGCGGTCGAGGACTGCGTCGTCCAGATCGCCGAGATCAAGGGCAAGACGATCGACCTCTCGCGGATCGCTCTCGACGACCCGGACGTCTACGACGAGATCCAGCGCGCGGACACCATCGGCGACTTCCAGATCGAGAGCCGCGCGCAGATGCAGAGCCTGCTCCGAACGCTCCCGGAGAACCTCGACGACCTGACGATCCAGGTCGCGCTCGTCCGTCCGGGGCCGATCCAGGGCAAGGCGGTCCATCCGTACATCGAGCACCGGAGGCGGCTGCGCGAGGACCCGAGCTTCGTCCCGCCGGTCGACCATCCGCTGCTGGCTGAGCCGCTCCGCGAGACCCTCGGCGTCGTCGTCTTCCAGGACCAGGTGCTCGAGGTCGCGATCGCGCTCGCGGGGTTCAGCGTGGGGGAGGCCGAGGGACTGCGGCGCGCGATGAGCCGCAAGCGGAGCGAGGAGGCGATCGAGGCGTTCCGCGCACGGTTCGTCGAGGGCGCGCTCGCGAAGGGCGTCGATCCGAAGCTCGCGGACGAGGTCTACGACAAGCTCGTCGGCTTCTCGGGCTTCGGGTTCCCGAAGTCGCATGCGGCCGCGTTCGGCCTGCTCGCGTACCAGTCTGCGTGGCTGCGGCACCACTATCCGGGTGAGTTCCTCTGCGCCCTTCTGAACGAGCAGCCGATGGGCTTCTACCCGCCGGCGAGCCTCGTCCGCGACGCGCAGCGGCGCGGGGTGGAGGTGCGGCCCCCGCACGTGAACCGCAGCCAGGCGAAGTGCTCGATCGAGGACAGCGCCGTCAGAGTCGGGCTCGAGTACGTGACCTCGCTCGGCGCGGACGATGCGCGGACGGTCGCGGCGGCGGCGCCGTTCGAGAGCGTCGTCGACCTCGCCCAGCGGACCGCGATCGGTCAGGAAGGCCTCGAGAGCCTGATCGGGTCCGGCGCGTGCGATGAGCTGGGCTCGTCGCGCCGGGCGCTGCTCTGGGAGCTGGGGCTCGTCCCGCGCTCGCAGAGCGTCCCCGGCTCGGGCGGTGTGGAGCGGCAGCTCGCCCTTCCGCTCGATCCGACCGCCGAGACGCCCGAGCTCGCGGAGCCGACCGAATGGGAGGAGATGCTCGCCAACTATCGCCGCACGAGCCTCTCGGTCGATGTGCACCCGATGGAGCTGATCCGCCCGCATCTCCCCGAAGGTGTCCTTTCGAGCCGCGACCTGGGCCAGGCACCGGACAGGTCTCGCGTGGCCGTGGCGGGAATGGCCGTAGCCAGGCAAAGGCCCGCCACCGCGAAGGGCGTCGTCTTCATGCTCCTCGAGGACGAGTTCGGCCAGGTCAATCTGATCGTCCCGCCGCAGGTCTATGAGCGGCACCGGGCGATCGTCCGCGGCGAGCCGCTGATCCTCGCGCGCGGCGTCTTCGAGCGCGTGGAGCGGAACCAGAACGTCGTCGTGCGGGAGCTCGAGACCCTCGCGCCGCTCGCACGAAAGCTCTCGGGCGCGCCCGACCTCGTCTCGGCTCTGCCAGAAGCGCACCACTTCGGCCACCGTTAGGATCGCCGCGTGCGCCTCTCGGTCCTCCTCTTGGCGGCAACGCTCGCAATTGCCGCAGCCGGCTGCGGCGGCGGCGGAGACAGCAGCTCGAGCTCCTCGGGAACGAAGCCCGACGAGTGGGCCTCGTCCGTCTGCGGCTCGTTGCAGACGTGGGAGAACGACCTCCAGTCCGGGAGCCAGCAGCTGAGTGCCGACTTGCGCGCCAGCAGCGACCTGAAGTCGGTCAAGCAGAAGCTCGTCGCGTTTCTCGAGGACGCGCAACAGAGCACGGAGAAGATGGTTTCCGACGTCAAGGCCGCCGGAGCACCCGCGGTCAAAGACGGCCCTGCGATCCAGCAGGACCTCGAGTCCGGCCTCACCGGAGCACAGAACAGCTTCGAACGTGCCGTCACGCAGGCCAAGAAGCTCCCGACGAACAACCCGCGGGCCCTGACGACGGGCCTCACCACGCTTGGGCAGACGATTCAGAGCGAGCTGACCGCGACAGGCCAGCACTTCTCGAATCTCGAGAACAAGTACGACGTCAGCGATCTCAACGAGGCGATGAAGGACGAGCCGGCCTGCAAGCCGTTCGTCTCGTCGTCCGGCTAGGCGTTCTCGATCCCGAGCGCGAACCGCGGCAGCCGGACTTGCACGGCGTGGTTGAACTCGTGCTCGTACTGCTCAGCCGCGGACTCGTCCATCGCGGAGGCGAAGTTGTCGCGTAGCTCGGCGAGCCGCTCCGTGCCTGTCTCGACCAGATCGAGGTAGTCGCCGTACTTCTCCTCGGCCTCGTCCCGGCCGGCTGCGTCGTAGGCGCGCTCGGCGTCCTCACACGCAGCGATCAGGTCGGCGGACTCCTCCACGAAGAGATCGAGCTGCCGCCGGATCAAGTCCTCGAAGCTCACAGGAGCTCCCGGTAGAGCTCGAGGTGCGCCTTGGCAGACGCGTCCCAGGTCAGTTCCCGGCGAGCGCGTTCGGCTCCGGCCCGTGCACGCTCGAGCTCGGTGGGGTCGTCGAGGAGCTCGCGCACGGCCTCGGTGAGCGCATCGACATCGCCGGCTGGAACGACCCGCCCCGCCTCGAACCGCCGTACTGGCTCGCCCAGCCCGCCCACGTCGTAGGCGACGACGGGCACGCCGGCCCCGAGCGCGCGCAGGAGCGCCCCGCTCTGGTCGATCTCGGGCCGGTACGGGAACAGCGCCACCGTCGCGTCGCCGAGCGCTCGATCGATCTCCGCGTCGGAGAGGTAGCCGAGCCGCCACTCGGCCCGCTCGCCGCCCGCGGCGCGGTAGCCGTCGACGCTCTCCAGCGGATCGCCCGCGACGAGCAGCCGCGCGCCGTCGATCCTCTTCGCCGCCTCGATCGCGTCGCCGAGCCCCTTGTACTCCCGGATGATTCCGAGCGAAAGGAGCGTGCGGCCGTCGTCGCGCCGCTCGGGGTTGCTCGGGAAGACCGGGTGCGGGATCACGCGGAGTCGGGCGAGATCGACGAGCTCTGCAAGCCGGTCTCGGGCGTGCTCGCTGTGGACGACGATGCCCCCGAACCGACCGAAAAGCCGGCGCCACAGCTCGTGCTTGGCCGCTGTGCGTCGCGGGAGGATGTCGTGCGCTGTGAAGACGAGCGGCACGTCCGCGCGGAGGAGCCTGTCGTCGAGCTCCGGAGCGGACAGCCATTGGAGGTGCACCACGTCGGCCTTGCGACGCCGGAGCCGCGTCAACCCGACCGGATGCTCGAGCAGCTTGACCGGGATGCGTAGCCGCGAACGGCGGAAGATCCGCGAGCTGACGGGATAGAAGAGCTCTGAGCGCGTGTACCCGTCCGGCGCGGGCGCTTCGCCGAAGCGGAACGGCGAGGTGACGAGCTCGACCTCTGCTCCGGCCCGGGCGAGTGCCGACGCGAGTGCGTGGTCGTACGGCGGCGTGAAGGCCGGCGGGTCGGCGAGCAAAACGCGCATCCGTGCCTAGACTAGGCCGTGCCCAGTTTCGAGGAGGTCCGCGCCGCCTTCCCCGTCCTCGAGCACTACGCGTACCTGAACGCGGGCACCAACGGCCCGCTCCCGCGGGTCGCCGCCGAGGCGATGATCGCCGAGCAACTCGTCGACGTCGCACGGGGGCGTGGGGGCGAGCCGTACTTCTCGCGGGCGCTCGGCATGCGCGACGAGGTGCGGGCCAAGCTCGCCGGCCTGCTCGGCGTCGAGCCGACGCAAGTCGCGCTGACGAGGTCGACGACCGACGGCTGCAACATCGTGCTCGCGGGTCTCGACCTGGGCCTGGACGACGAGATCGTCACGACGGACGTCGAGCACTTCGGCCTGATCGGCCCGCTCCACGCATCGGGCGCGCGGATCGTCACCGCGCCGGAGAACGGGGCCCTCGACGCGGTCACGGACCGGACGCGCCTGATCGCGATCTCGCACGTCTCGTGGGTGACGGGCAACTCGCTCGATCCAGCCCGCATCAAGGCCGAGACCGGGCTCCCGGTCCTCGTCGACGGCGCCCAGTCGGCAGGCGTGATCCCGGTCGATGCGGGAGCGGTCGACTACTACGCGCTCTCGTGTCAGAAGTGGCTGTGCGGACCTGACGTGACCGGTGCGCTCGTCGTCGCCCGGCCCGAGGGGCTCCCGGTCGCGCTCCCGAGCTACTTCGCGCAGTCCGAGCACCAGCCCGACGGCTCGTACGTCGCGCGGGAGGGCGCGGAGCGCTTCGACAGCGGTTGGATCGGAACGCCGTCGCTCGAAGGACTCTCCAAGGCCCTCGACGTCGCCCCGGAGTGGCGCTTCGAGCGCGCCGCCGAGATGGCCGCCAAGTGCCGCGCGGCCCTCGCAGAGCGGTTCGAGGTGATTACGAAGCCGAAGCATGCGGGCCTGGTCACCTTCCGGCCCCGGAGCGATCCGACGGAGCTCGTCGAGAAGCTCCGCGGCGAGGGCGTCATCGTCCGCGAGCTCCCGGGTCGCAACCTGATCCGCGTCTCGTGCGGCTACTGGACGAGCGACGACGACCTAGAGCGCCTGCTCGGCGGACTGGCGTAGTCCGAGCTCACCTGCGATCGGGCGCATCGCCTCGGTCACGAAGCGAATGTGATCGTCGAGCTCGACGCCGAGCTCCTCGGCGCCTCGGTACACCTCGTCCCGGTGCACGCCGGCGGCGAAGGAAGGCTGCTTGAGCTTCTTCTTGACCGACTTCGGCTCGAGCGTCTCGATCCCGTCCGGCCGCACCAGCCCGCAGGCGTGGATGAACCCGGACAGCTCGTCGCACGCGAAGAGCGTCTTCTTGAGCGGCGTGTCGCGCGGCATCGCCAGGTGCTCCGCGTGCGAGAGGACCCCCTCGATCACGACCTCGGGGTAGCCCTCCTCGCGCAGGATTGGCGCCCCGTCCTGCGGGTGCTTGTCCAAGGTCGGGTGGATCTCGTAGTCGAAGTCGTGGAGCAGCGCGGTCACGCCCCAGAGCTCCTCGTCCTCGCCGAACTTCCGCGCGTACGCCCGAACCGAGGCCTCCACGGCCAGCGCATGGCGTAGCAGCGCCTCGCTCTTCGTGTAGCGGGTCAGGGTCTCCCAGGCGCGGTCGCGAGTGACCTCCAAGGCGCTGGATACCATAGCCCCTCGCCTATGACCGAAACGGTCGTCGCCAGTCCACTGACGGAGTCGTTCGTGATCGAAGGAGGCCGGCCCCTCCACGGCCGCGTCACCGCCGCGGGCAACAAGAACGGCGTGCTGCCGATCCTTGCGGCGTGCGTGATTACGAGCGAGCCGGTCGTCCTGCACAACGTCCCGCGCATCCGGGACGTGGACACGATGCTCGCACTGATCGCCGACCTCGGCGCGGAGGTCGAGTGGATCGGACCGAACGACGTTCGCGTCAACGCCGCCGAGATTCGCAAGACCGAGCTCGACCGGGACCTCTGCTCGCAGATGCGCGCGTCGTTCCTGCTCGCGGGGCCGCTGCTCGTGCGCGCAGGGAGCGCGATCGTCGCGCCGCCGGGCGGAGACGTCATCGGGCGCCGGCGGCTCGATCCGCACATCCACGGCTTCAGGGAGTTGGGCGTCGAGGTCGAGGCAGGCGACACGTACGACATGCGCACCGACGGTGTCAGCGGCGGAGGCGTGTTCCTCGACGAGGCGAGCGTGATGGCGACGGAGAACATCGTCATGGCCGCGACGCTCGCGCAGGGCGAGACGACGATCGGCAACGCGGCGTGCGAGCCGCACGTCCAGGATCTGTGCCGCTTCCTCGGGTCGCTCGGCGCGGACATCCAGGGCATCGAGTCGAACGTCCTGCGCGTGCGAGGCGTCGGGAGCCTGCGCGGCGGCGAATGGACGATCGGCCCGGATCACGTGGAGGTCGCGAGCTTCATCGGCCTCGCGGCGGTCACCGGGGGCGACGTGACGATCGAAGGCGTCAGGAACGAGGACCTGATCTCGATCCTCCCGACCTTCGGGCGGCTCGGCGTGCGGGTCGAGGTCAGGGAGGGGACGGTTCGAGTCCCGCCCGGCCAGGAGCTCTACATCGAGGACGACATCGGTGGGTACATCCCGAAGATCGAGGACGGCCCGTGGCCCGCGTTCCCGTCGGACTGCACCTCGATCGCGCTGACGGTCGCGACGCAGGCCCGGGGCACGGTGCTCCTGTTCGAGAAGATGTTCGAGAACCGGCTGTTCTTCACGGACAAGCTGGTCTCGATGGGCGCCCGGATCATCCTCTGCGATCCGCACCGCGCGGTCGTCACCGGGCCGACGAGGCTTCGCGGCCAGCGGATGGAGAGCCCGGACATCCGCGCGGGGATGTCGATGCTGCTCGCGAGCCTGTGCGCCGAGGGCGAGTCGACGATTGGGGCCGTGTACCAGATCGACAAGGGCTACGAGCGGATCGACGAGCGGCTCCGGGGCCTCGGCGCCCGCATCGAGCGCGTTCCGGCCTAACGCACTCGGACCGGCTTGAGCCGGATCGCGGCGTGGAGATCCCAGCGGCCGCGGTAGACAGCGCGCATCACGTAGCGGCCCGGTCGCAGCCCGAACGTCCAGCGAATCCCGCCGCCCCGCCGCGTCGTTGCGCGCGCCAGGCGGTGCCAGCTTCCTCCGCGGCGCACCTGGAGCGTGATCATCCGGTAGTCGGGTGTGATGAGCGGAGCGCTGGTTCGCAGGTGGACCGCGAGGCGGAGCGCCCGGAGCGGTCCGCGCCTTGTCCGCCGAATCGATTGGATCCCGCGGCTGCTGACCCGGTGGAGGCTCAGCCAGGCACCGGCCCTCGGGCGCGGCGCGATCTCCTGACCGCGAGCGGCTGCGACCGCGGCCGCCACGTCGATGACGCCGTAGCCGAGCCGCGGGTTCCAGCGGCCGTGGCCGGACGCTGTCGACTTCAGGATCGCGGCGACCTGCTGCGCGGTGAGAGCGCCGTTCGCCGCCCAGACGAGCGCGGCCGCCCCGGCGACCTCCGGGGTCGAGAAGGACGTGCCGCTCGACCATCCATACAGGCCCGCATTGGAGCCGGGAAGCACGTAGCGGGGCCAGTCGTCGCGCGACGTGCCGGCTGCGATCGCGCTGAACACGTTCTCTCCGGGAGCGGCGAGCGAGATCTGCGAGCCGGTGTTCGAGAAGCTCGCGCGCTTGCCGGCCATGGTGGTGGCGGCGACCGCGAGCCCCACGCCCCCCTGGCCGTTCGAGCCGGGCGGCTGGAGCGCGGCGGCCGGGTACTCGATCGGGTTCCCGGCCTGATACTCGTTTCCCGCCGCGGCCACGAGCAGGACGTTATGGCTCGCCGCGTACTCGATCGCGCGCTGCTCGAGCGGGGATGCGCCAACACCCCCGAGGCTGAGGTTGACGATCTTCGCGCCGTGGTCGACGGCGTAGACGATCGCGGCCGCCTCGTCGACATCGCTGAAGTCGTCCGAGGGGCCGATCGCCCTGACCATCAGGAGCTGGGCATCTCCGCCGAAGCCGGCGATCCCCTCGTCGTTCGTGACCGAGCCTGCGGCGAGGGCGGCGACGAACGTGCCGTGGCCGGCACGGTCCGGGGCGCTCGAACGGCGGTGGACGACGTCCCAGGTCTCGGGAGACTTGGCGGCGAGGTCGGGCTGTGTGACGTCGGCGCCCGTGTCGACGATGCCGATCTTGATCGCGCTTGCTGCGCGCAGTACATCCGGGGGCACCTCGTTCTCGCGCGTCGCGACGTACTGCCACTCATAGGGAAGGCCCGGGCGCAGAACGGCTGCCAGGGCGGGTTCGACCTTGGTCGTTCGGAGGAGCGGCGCATGCGCGTACGCGATGCCGGGCAGCCCGTGGAGCTCATCCGCACGTCCGGGGAGCTCGACCTCGACCGTCTTCATGTGGGGGAGGCGCCTGACGATCCGCGCGCCGGGGAAACGGCTCAGCGCTTGGGCAAGCTCCGCGTTCGAGTGGAAGCCGACGACGGCACGTGTCGCTGTGGGCCGACTCGTCGAGCCGTTCGGAGCGAGGATTGCAGCCGCGACCAGCGCTGCGGTCAGAGCGAGGGGTAAGCGGTTGAATTTGCGGGCGTGAGAGCGCATCCGGGCGGCACGGAAGGCGGAAAGGGCCTGGTTTCCGTGGTCGGCTGCTTGTGTCGGGTGCGGTACCCTGATTCGAGGGATGGCGTCTCCCGACGGATGAGTCAGAAAGAGCACGCCCGCGTCCGCGTTTCGCTCGACGGCGCGGGCACGAGCAACGTCAGCAGCGGCCTGCCCGTGCTCGACCACCTGCTGGGCCTTTTGGCGCGGTACGGCTCACTCGACCTCGAGCTGCAGCTGGCTCCCGAGGAGCCGGATGCGGAGGTCGCCTCGGCCGGCCGTGCGCTCGGGCAGGCGCTCAGGGAGCCGCTCTCGTCGGACGAGGTGCGGGGTCACGGTTCGGCCGTCGCAGCCGCGGACGAGGCGTTGGCGCACATCGTGCTCGAGGCATCCGGCCGGCCGCTCGTCGTGTCGAACGTCGATCTCTCCGAGGCGCGGGTCGGCGGGCTCGGCACCGACCTCGTCGCGAGCTTCCTCCACGAGCTCGCCGTGGGCGGAGGGTTTACGCTGCACGTCCGCCTGATCGACGGCGACGATCCGCAGCACGTGCTGGAGGCGATCTTCAAGGCGCTCGGTGTGGCGCTCGCGCAGGCCGGCCGGCCCCGGAAAGGGAGGGAGTGATGGAGAAGACCGCGGTTCGGACTGAGAACGCGCCTGCGCCGTTCCAGGGAGCGCCCTACTCGCAGGCGATTACGGCAAACGGGCTCGTGTTCGTCTCCGGGCAGCTGGGGCTGACGCCCGGGCATGCGGAGATGGCCGGCGACACGATCGAGGCCCAGACGCGCCAGATCTTCGACAACATGGAGGCGATCCTCGCCGCGGCCGGCAGCGGGCTTGACCGGATCGTGAAGACGACGGTCTTCCTCACGTCGCTGGACGACTTCCAGGGGATGAACTCGGTCTACGCGGACCGAGTCGGCGAGACGCCGCCGGCGCGGTCGACGGTCGAGATCGCGGGCCTCCCCTCGGGCGCGCTCGTCGAGATCGAAGCCGTCGCACTCCTGTAACGAGGGCCAGTCCCTCGTGACGGACAGAACAAGGGACAGGCCCTGGTTGCGGGCGGCACAATGGCCTCCCAATGGCCACGCTCGAGCTCCCCGATAGCCTCGCACCGGTGC
>Ga0307278_10001829_pt1 | contig 10523 bp, 8 predicted proteins | sample ER_DNA_117_FD_194482 | JGI IMG/M metagenome (GOLD analysis project Ga0307278, IMG submission 194482) | Bulk soil microbial communities from the East River watershed near Crested Butte, Colorado, United States - ER_DNA_117 | ecosystem: Environmental > Terrestrial > Soil > Floodplain | place: USA...
CGCGCAGGAGGCCAACGAATACGGCATCATCGACACCGTGATCACCCACCGCTAGAGCCGTGGCCCGGACGACCGACACCAACGAGCAGCTCCTCTGCAGCTTCTGCGGCAAGAGTCAGCGTCAGGTCAAGAAGCTGATCGCCGGCCCCGGGGTCTACATCTGCGACGAGTGCATCGACCTCTGCAACGAGATCATCGACGAGGAGCTGACGGCCCCGGTCGAGCTCGACCTGGGCAACCTCCCGCGTCCGACCGACATCTACGCAGTCCTCAACGACTACGTCGTCTCGCAGGAAGAGGCGAAGCGGACGCTGGCGGTCGCGGTGTACAACCACTACAAGCGCGTGCAGATGACCGACCAGGAGGAGACCGAGGTCGAGCTGCAGAAGTCGAACATCCTCCTGCTCGGCCCGACAGGCTGCGGCAAGACGCTGCTCGCGCAGACCCTCGCCAGGATCCTGAACGTGCCCTTCGCGATCGCCGACGCGACGGCGTTGACGGAGGCGGGCTACGTCGGCGAGGACGTCGAGAACATCCTCCTGAAGCTGATCCAGGCGGCCGACTTCGACATCAAGAAGGCCGAGACCGGGATCATCTACATCGACGAGGTGGACAAGATCGCGCGCAAGGCGGACAACCCGTCGATCACGCGCGACGTGTCCGGCGAGGGCGTGCAGCAGGCGCTGCTGAAGATCCTCGAGGGGACGGTGGCATCGGTGCCGCCGCAGGGCGGGCGCAAGCACCCGCACCAGGAGTTCCTCTCCATCGACACGACGAACATCCTCTTCATCTGCGGCGGGGCGTTCTCCGGCCTGGAGAAGATCATCGCCAAACGTATTGGCAAGAACGCGGTCGGGTTCGGCGCCCACGTGCGGTCGAAGCGCTCGGTCGAGGCGAGCGAGCTGCTCTCGCAGGTGATGCCGGAAGACCTGCTCTCGTACGGGCTGATCCCCGAGTTCATCGGCCGCCTGCCCGTCGTGTCGGCGGTGCACCAGCTGACGCGTGAGGACCTGGTGAAGATCCTCGTCGAGCCGAAGAACGCCCTCGTGAAGCAGTACCAGCGCTTCTTCGCTTACGACGACATCGAGCTCGTCTTCACCGAGGACGCGCTCTGGGAGATCTCGGACAAGGCCCTCGACCGCGAGACCGGCGCGCGCGGCCTCCGTTCGATCATCGAGACCGCCCTGCTCGACGTGATGTTCGAGCTGCCGTCGCGAAAGGACGTCTCCAAGTGCGTGATCACGAAGGAGACGATCCAGAAGGACCTGAAGCCCACCCTCGTCACCTCAGGCGTTGCGGCCGAGGACGACGAAGAGGAAGAGCTCGCCGAAGAGACGGCGTAACGACGTGGGGGAAAACCGGGTTTCCGGACGTAGGGGAAACCAGGTTTCCCCTACGAGACCCCTTCTTGACGGATTGACGCGCTTCCCGCGCTGTGGCTCCGCGGGGCCGAGCCCCGCTCCGCCGGCTATTTGGCTCTGAACGTGAAGGTTAAGTAGCTGCCGGCATCGACTCGACTGCGCTGAGCGTTAGCCGGTAGCTGGATAGTCCTTTGAGGATGCGGCGGTGCATGAGTGCGTAGGCGTTGCGGAGGGTTTGACGGTTCGGCCGCACGGAGACGAGGCGGAGTCCGGGGCTGGTCAGCCGGATCACAACCTTCCGGTTGCTCGCTCCGCCGGCGATGGGCACCCTCGCCCGGCACGATCGGTGGTTGCCCACGCACGTCACCACGACTCCCTGTCGCACCTCCTCGGCCGCGGCGAGGATCGCCTCCGGCCGGTAGAAGAGGACCGTCTTCAGGTCACCTCCCTTACCAGGGGGCGCGGCGGCCGAGCAGCAGCTCCAGCCTCTCCTTGTCGGAGGCGTACGCTCCCTCGAGCAGCCGTCGCGCCTCGGGCTCGATCTCGGGCTTCGCGCCCGGTCCCAGCACGAGCCGATCCACGCGCCGACGGAGCGATCTCGGCACGACCGCACTCGCGAGGGCGCGGGTGCGGCGAGAGAGGAGCACGCGCCGAGCCAGATCGTTTCTCGGGACGAGCGCGCTGTTGTGGACGTCGACCGAGAAGCGATCGGCGAAGCCGGGATCGACCTCGAGGAACTGGAAGACACGCCGCACCTGACCCCGCGTATCCCCTACGAGCTCCTCGAAGAACAGCACGATGACGTTGCCGGGAAACGTGCGTGAGTAGACCGCCACCCGGTCGGCGTAGAACCCGGGGTCGACGTAGCCCGGGTGGGCGACCTCGCCGTTCCTCCGGGGCGGGGTTTTCATCTCGGCCTCGACCGCCTCGAGGAAGGAGCGCGTCTCCCCGTAGCGCACCGCGCGCCAGTACGACGAGAAGGCGCGTTCCACCGGCTCGCGGAGCGCGATCACGATCCTTGCGTCGGGGCTCTTCTCCTTGATCGCAGGAGGGCTCCGGTCGTCCCAGAAGTACGAGACACTCGCTTCCCCGCGCCACATCTGCTCCGAGGCGCCGGCGAACAGGCGCAGGTAGGAGGCTTCGTCCTTGACGACGGTCGGCCCCGGCCTCGCCCGGGAGAAGAAGTGAGGCTCCTTGACGGGCGACATGAAGATGTCCCGGTGGCCGCCGATGTAGCGGGCGAGCGAGGTCGTCCCCGCTCTGCCAGCGCCGACGATGAACAGGTTCGGCCAGGCATCACCCATGATCGCGCCGAGCATAACGGCGGCCGTACCCGGCACGACCCGCAGTTGCGGCAGGGTCGGGTACCGCCTATCGTCCCCTCCGGGATGCCGCAGGTTGGGCAGCCGCACGACCGGCTGACAGAGCGCACCCCCGGGCACGCCCGGCCGATCGTCGTGCTCCGGCGTTCCCCCTTCGGCGAGGGATGGGCGAGCAAGGCGCAGGCGATCCTCGAGGAGCTCGGCTACTCGGTGCGGGCCGTGCTGGACAAGGACTTCCAGCCCTCACCGGAGTCGATCCTCTGGATCACGTCCAGCCCGAACTGGTACCCACAGAGCCTGTGGCGGCTCGTCTCGGTGCCGCGGAGCCGGCGACCGGTCGTCCTCGTCTGGCAGAGCGAGCCCCTGCCGCCGGCGAGGTCGACGGGCCTGCCCCGCCCGCAGCTCAACACGCGGGAGCTTGCGAAGATCGCGCTGCGGGATCGGCGGGCGACCGATCCGTACACCAATTCAGACCAGTTGCGCTGGCTCGCGGCGAGGGGGATGCCCGACGTGCTGGTCGTGTCCTCGGAGGACAAGCGCGAATTCCTTCAGGAGCGGGGCATCGAGGCCGAGGTCGCCCCGCTCGGCTACCACCCGGCGTACGGGGAGGACCTCGGCCTCGAGCGCGACATCGACGTCCTCTTCCTCGGGGCGCTCGAGGTCCCGCGCCGCAAGCGCGTGTTTCGGCGGCTGCGCGCTGCCGGGGTGAACCTCGTCGCGCTTGGCGACTGGCGCGATCCGCGCTACTGGGGGGAGAGCAGAACGTCGCTCATCAACCGGGCCCGGATGATGCTCAACATCTCGCGCAACTCCGGCCAGTTCTCCGGCCAGCGGCTGGTCCTGGCGGCGGCGAACGGCGCGCTCGGCGTCTCCGAGCCGATGGCGCGGCCGGACCCGTGGGTGCCGGGCGAGCACTACGTGAGCGCGGCGCTCGACGAGCTGCCCGACTCGATCGGCTACTACCTCGAGCACGAGGACGAGCGCCGCGAGATCGCAGCCCGCGCGCACGCGTTCGTGACCGGCCAGCTCACGCTCGAGCGCTCGGTCGCGCGTGTACTCGAGCTGCTGGAGGAGCGGGGCGGTTAGCACCGTCTCGCGAATCCCGCTCTTCCGGCCCGTCGTTCGCGAAGAGGCGGTCAAGGCCGTCGGCCAGGTGCTCCGCTCCGGCTGGCTCGGGACCGGCCCGAGGACGAGGGAGTTCGAGGAGGCCTTCGCCGCCCATGCCGGAGCGCCGCGTTGCGTCGCCACGAGCTCTTGCACCGCGGCGCTCCAGCTCGCGCTGCGCGTGCTCGACCTGCCCCCGGGCGCCGAGGTGGTGACGACCCCGCTCACGTTCGTCGCGTCCAACCAGGTCATTCTCCAAGAGGGTCTTCGCCCGGTGTTCGCCGACGTCGATCCCACGACGGGCAACCTCGACCCGGCCTCCGTCTCGGAGCGGCTGGGGGGGCGCGCGGGGGCGATCTTGCTCGTGCACTACGGCGGCTACCCCTGCGACCTGAAGACGCTCTACCGGCTCGGCCGCGAGCACGGCGTCCCCGTCGTCGAGGATTGCGCCCATGCGTGCGGAGCGAGCTACCAGGGCCGCAGGATCGGCTCGCACGGCGAGCTGCACGCGTTCTCGTTCCACGCGGTCAAGAACCTGCCGGCGGGCGACGGCGGCGCCCTCACCGTCCGCTCCGAGCAGCTCGGCGCGCGGTTGCGCCGCCTGCGGTGGTTCGGCATCAGCGCGGACACGTTCGAGCGCGGCGAGGGCCGCGGCTACCGCTGGGACTACGACGTGAGCGAGGTGGGGCTCAAGTGCGCGATGAACGACGTCCAGGCGGCGATCGCGCTCGCGCAGCTGGCCTTCCTCGACGTGGACAACGCACGCCGCGGGGAGATCGCCGCCCGGTACCGCGCGGGGCTCGAGCGGGTTCCGGGGATCGAGCTGCTTCGGTCGGAGCCGGACCGGACGAGCAGCAACCATCTCTTCTGCGTCCTCGCCGGCCGGCGGAACGAGCTCGTCGACAGGCTGACGGAGCGTGGCGTGGACGTCGGCGTTCACTACCGCCCGAGCTACTGCTACTCGATGTTCCCGGGTGAGCCGCTGCCGGGCGTCGAGGCGTTCTGGCGGCGGGCGATCTCGCTCCCGATGCATGTCGCCCTGACGGACGAGCAGGTCGACGAGGTCGTCGCGATCGTCCGCGAAGGCTGGTGACGCGGCTCCTGGTTCTCGGGACGCGGACGTTCGCCGTCGAGGTCGCGGACCTGGCAGCTGACGCGGGCTTCGAGATCGCCGGGTTCGTCGAGAACCTCGACCGGGAGCGGTGCCGGGAGCCGCTCGAGGGGGTCCCGGTCCACTGGGTCGACGAGGTCGCATGCCTCGCCTCCACGCACCGTGCAATCTGCGGGCTCGCAACCACGCGTCGCCACGTGTTCGCCGAGCAGGTCGAGGCGCTCGGCCTCGGCTTTGCGACGCTGGTCCACCCCTCGGCGCGCGTCTCGGGGTCGGCGACGATCGGGGAGGGATCGATCGTGAGCGCCGGCGCCGTCGTAGGTGCGCGGACCGTGATCGGTCGTCACGTCATCCTCAACCGGGGAGCGTTGGTCGGGCACCACACGGAGATCGGCGACTACGTCTCGGTGCAGCCGGGCGCGAACGTCGCGGGTGCGTGCCGAATCGGGGAGCGGACGTACGTCGGGATGGGCTCGATCGTCCTCGACCATCTGACGGTTGGCACAGGGACGGTGGTCGGTGCCGGCGCGGTCGTGACGAAGGACGTTCCGGACCGTGTCCAGGTGGTCGGCGTGCCCGCGCGCGTCGTGAAGGAGGAGGTCGAGGAGCGGTGAGACCGCTGATCATCAACGCGGCACTCACCGGGATGGTGCCGACGAGGAAGGACAACCCGAACCTGCCGGTCACGCCCGAGGAGATCGGAGAGGACGCGCGCAGGTGCCGCGAGGCGGGGGCGGCGATCGTCCACGTCCATGCGCGAGACGCCGACGAGCGGCCGACGTACCGGCTCGACGTCTATCGCGAGGTCGTCGCAGCCGTCCGCGAGCGCTGCCCAGACGTGATCGTCTGCGTGTCCACGAGCGGACGCGTCTTCGGAGAGTTCGAGCAGCGGGCCGAGGCGCTGTCGCTCGACGGTGTGCTGAAGCCGGAGCTCGCGTCCCTCACCCTCGGGTCGCTCAACTTCCCGAAGCAGGCGTCGGTCAACGACCCGGAGATGATCCGGCGGCTCGCGGAACGCATGGCCGAGTGCGGGATCGTTCCCGAGCTCGAGGTCTTCGACTTCGGCATGGTCGACTATTCGAGATACCTGCTCGGGAAGGGCGTCCTGCGGCCGCCGCTCTACTTCAACCTGCTGCTCGGCTCGCTCGGGACGCTCGCCGCGTCCCCGTTCAACCTGGCCACCCTGGCGCGCGCCCTCCCCGACGGGGTGGCCTGGGGTGCCACTGGCATCGGCCGTTTCCAGTTCCAGGTGAATGCACTCGCGATCACGATGGGCGGCCACGTGCGCGTCGGCCTCGAGGATGCGCTCTACATGGACGCCGAGAGGCGCCTGCCGGCCTCGAACGCCAAGCTCGTGGAGCGGGTTGCCGCACTCGCCCGGGCGTGCGAGCGAGAGGTGGCGACTCCCGATCAGGCGCGCGAGCTCATCGGCCTGACGCCGCGGGGGAAACCGGGTTTCCCCCACGAGCCCCCTTCCTAACAGTCACTCGCGAGTGCCCGCCTCCGCTGTTCGTGGCAGTAGCGGATGGAAGGGGGCGAGTCGCTTCTGGGTCGGGTTGCGAGCGACCGCGCGGGTGGCATGCAACCGCGCGCGTTGACGATCGCTCGACCTCACACACCCGAGGATCGCGTTCACGGCGTCCTCCTTGTTTGTTGCGCGTGGGCTGGTCGTTCGCAATACTGGACGCATAGTCGCTGGCTGAGCTCATCGCAGGGCCGCCAAGGCCCGCCGCGCTCGACGTCATCCGTCGAGGGGCTTGTTGTGGCTGCGTCGTCTGGATGCGACTCCACCGGCGCGTGGCCGGGCTTCGCCGGCGAGCCATACCGCGGGGAGCGCGTGTGCCGGTCAAGAAGGGGGTCCGTGGGGGAAACCTGGTTCAGCCCACGTGACTAGGATCGGCTGATGGAGCCGCGCTACGAGCCGAAGGGCGTCGAGGAGCGCTGGCAGCGCACCTGGGAGGACGAGGGCCTCTACAGCGCCGATCCGGGTCGCGCCGGCGAACGCTTCGTCATCGCCTTCCCGCCCCCGAACGTGACGGGCGAGCTACACATGGGTCACGCCCTCCAGCTGTCGCTCAGCGATCTGCTGGTCCGCCAGCATCGGATGCGCGGCTTCGACACCCTCTTCCAGACGGGCTACGATCACGCCGGCATCTCGACGCAGAGCGCGGTCGAGAAGGACCTCGAGCGGCGGGGCCAGACGCGTCAGGACCTCGGACGCGAGGCGTTCGAGGAGCGCGTCTGGGAGTGGCTGCGCCTCTACGGCGGCACGATCATGGAGCAGTTCCGACGCATGGGGGCGTCGATGGACTATGGGCGCGAGCGTTTTACCCTCGACGAGGACTACACCCGCGCGGTCATGCGCTTCTTCGTCCACCTCTGGAACCGGGGGTGGTTGTACCGGGCCAATCGCATCGTCAACTGGTGCCCGTACCACCTCTCCGCGCTGTCAGACCTCGAGCTCGACCACGAAGAGGTCGACGACGAGCTCGTCTTCGTCCGCTATCCGCTTGCGGACGGCTCCGGCCACGTCGCGATCGCGACTGCCCGGCCCGCAACGATCCTGGCAGACGTCGCGGTGGCCGTGCACCCGGCCGACGAGCGCTATCGCGACCTCGTGGGCCGCGATGTCCTCGTGCCGGTCGTCGAGCGGGCGGTGCCCGTGCTCGCCGACGACCGCGTCGACCCCGCATTCGGGACCGGCGCGCTCAAGGTCACTCCCGGGCACGACCCGTTGGACTTCGAGATCGGGCGCGATCACGGCCTGCCGGAGCCAATGGTCATCGACCCGGACGGTCGCATGGGCGCCGAGGCAGGCGACCTGGCCGGATTGAGCCAGGAAGAGGCCGGTGAGCGCGTCCTCGCCTGGTGCGCCGAGCGCGGTCTGCTCGACAAGCGCGAGCCGTACCGTCACGCGATCGCGCGCTGCGAGCGCTGCGAGAGCCGCATCGAGCCGCGCATCTCCCTCCAGTGGTGGTGTCGCATGGACGAGCTGAAGCGGCCCGCCCTCGAGGCGCTCCGGGCGCGTCGCGTCCGCTATCACCCGGAGTCTCAGCACCGCTTCGCGATCGACTCGCTCGAGAACGCCCCGGACTGGAATATCTCCCGTCAACTGTGGTGGGGCCATCAGCTGCCGGTCTGGTACTGCGCCGACGGGCACATCACCGTCGCCGAGATCGAGGCCGCCGCTTGCGCGGAGTGCGGCTCGACCGAGCTGGAGCGCGAGCGCGACGTGCTCGATACCTGGTTCTCGTCGGCGCTGTGGCCGTTTGCGACGCTCGGTTGGCCCGACGACACGCCCGAGCTCCGGGCCTACTACCCGGGATCGCTGAACCCGACCGCGCGCGAGATCATCCGGCTCTGGGAGAACCGGATGATCTTCGCGGGTCTCGAGCTGATGGACGAGATCCCCTTCACCGACGTGATCATCCATTCGACCGTGCTCGCGACCGACGGGCGCCGGATGTCGAAGAGCCTGGGGACGGGCATCGACCCGCGCGACGTGATCGAGCGCTACGGGGCGGACGCGACCCGCTACGGCCTGTTGAAGATGTCGTCGACCCAGGACGTCCGCTTCTCCTACGGAATGGTCGAAGAGGGACGGAAGCTCGCGAACAAGCTCTGGAACGTGGCGCGTCTGATCCTGCAGCGCGGCGAGGGGATAACGCCACGCGAGGATCCTCGACACCTGGAAGAACGATGGATCCTGGGTCGCATCCAGAGGGCCCAGGAGGACATCAGGAGCCACCTCGACGACTTCGAGCTCGCGGCCGTCGCCAGCACGCTGTACCACCTCACCTTCGACGACTTCTGCGACTGGTACGCGGAGATCATCAAGCCGCGACTGCACGCGTGCGACGAACCGACAATCGCAACGGCGCTGGCCGCGCTGGAACGGCTCCTGAAGCTCCTGCATCCGGTGATGCCGCATGTGACCGAGGAGATCTGGTCGCACCTTCCGTCGCGCCAGGCGCGGCTGATCGTCGCGCCGTGGCCGGACTCGCGGCCCGAGCGCCTGGGCGACTACAACCTCCTCGACGAGCTGCAGACCGTGATGCGCCTCTACCGGCGCACCGGTGTTATCGCGCCCATCCTGACTCCGGAGCAGGAACCGATCTTTCGGCAGCTGGCGGAACGCGAAGCTCCGGCGGCGGACGGCAGCGCCGAGGCAGAGATCGAACGGCTAAGGAAGGAGATCGCCCGCGCAGAAGGCAAGCTCGCGAACGAGCGCTTCGTGGCCAACGCTCCCGTCGACGTGGTCGAGGCCGAGCGGGACAAGCTCGCCCGCTACCGCCGCGAGCTCGACGCGCTCTCAGCCTAGGACGGCTCGGGCCCGCTCGAGATCCTCGACACCTTCGACGCCGACGACAAGCCTTGTCCTCGTGGCGAGGTAGACGAGGTCGACCTCGACCTCCGCGTCCGCGATCCGGCGTGCGACCTCGGCGAGGGCTCCCGGGCGGTCATCGAGGTCGACGACGAGGACGTCTCGGGGCCCGAAGACCTCGAACCCGGCGTCCGCGAGCGCCTCGATGGCCGGTTCCACGTCCTCGACGAGTACGTGGTCGACCCGCTGCCCGTTGAGGAAGAGGCTGCAGATGCCCTCGATGTTGAGACCCGAGGCGGCCAGGACCTCCGCGAAAGCGGCAAGACCGTGGGGCCGGTCCTCCAGGTTGACGATGAAGTCTTTCATCGGGGCTTACTCGACCACAAAGTAGATGCCGATGGCAACTCCGGAACTACGCTTCGCTCGTGCGCAACACGACGTGGGTGGAGTCGCTGAGCCCGTGGCCGGAGGAGTTCGGGCTCGACCGGATCCGGGCGCTGCTCTCGGCGCTCGGCGATCCCCAGCTCGTCTATCCGTCGATCCACGTCGTCGGCACGAACGGCAAGACGACGACCGTCCGGCTGATCGAGGCGCTCCTCGCCGGGCAGGGGCTCGTCGTGGGCGCGTACACGTCCCCGCACGCGACCACCTGGTCGGAGCGGGTCCGCGTAGGGGGCGACGAGGCCGAGTTCGAGTCGATCGTCGACCACGTACGGGGGCCGGCGGAGCGAGTCGGCGCCACCCAGTTCGAGGTCCTGACAGCAGCGGCGCTGAGTGAGTTCGCCGAGGCACACGTCAGCGTCGCCGTCGTGGAGGCGGGGCTTGGCGGCCGCTACGACGCGACGAATGTCCTCCGCTCACCGGTGCAGGTCTTGACGAACGTCGCGCTCGAGCATACGGACGTTCTCGGTGACACGCGCGAGGCGATTGCCGCCGAGAAGCTCGCGGTCGTGGCCCCCGGCGCCGCGGTCGTGCTGGGGGAGGCCGAGTGGGAGCCGATGGCCCGGGACCGGGGGGCGGGGCAGGTTCTGGTCGTCTCGCGCTCGAACCTGGCGCTGGCGCACGCGGCGGCCGAAGCGTTCCTCGGCCGCCCCGTCGAAGCCACCGCAGCGGACCGCGTTCTCGTCCCAGGACGGCTGGAGCGCTACGGGGATGCCCCCCTGGAGATCAGGGACGGCGCCCACAACCTCGCGGGCGTCGGGTACCTCCTCCCTCGGCTCCCGGCCCGCCGCTACGTGGTCGTCGCGTCGATCCTCGCGGACAAGGACGCCGAGGGGATGCTGCGGTCGCTCTCGCGCGCG
>Ga0307278_10001830_pt1 | contig 10519 bp, 9 predicted proteins | sample ER_DNA_117_FD_194482 | JGI IMG/M metagenome (GOLD analysis project Ga0307278, IMG submission 194482) | Bulk soil microbial communities from the East River watershed near Crested Butte, Colorado, United States - ER_DNA_117 | ecosystem: Environmental > Terrestrial > Soil > Floodplain | place: USA...
CGGCCTCGAGCCCTGCAGCACGGTTCGCAGCGAGCATGCCGGCACGATCCAGGCGATCGACGAGCGCGGCCTCGTTGGTTGGGCGCGTAAGCACGACCGCGTCCTCTTCATGCCGCAGGCGATCGGCGACTTCGTGCCCGCGGGCTTGCCGCTCGTCGAAGTCCTAGGTGCAGCCGGCGAGCCCAACGGCGATGAGCGGCGACTGGCGGAAATGTTTGCGCTCGGCGCCGAGCGGACGATCGAGCAGGATCCGGCCTTCGCCCTGCGGATCATGGTCGACATCGCGAACAAGGCGTTGTCCGCCGCGATCAACGACCCGACGACCGCCGTCCAGGTCCTCGATCACATGACGGAGCTCCTACGGCACATCGGAGCGACCCCGCTCGACGGACGCACGAGAGTGATGCGCGACGACGCGGGCACGATCCGAATCGTTGCCCGCGGGCGGCAATGGGAGGACTACCTGGCGCTGGCGACCACGGAGGTCAGAGTGTACGGGGCAGGTGCGATCCAGGTGCTCCGGCGACTCCGGGCGATGCTCCTCGAGTTGCACGAGACCGTCCTGCCGGAGCACCGGGGGGCGATCGAGGCAGAGCTCGAGCGCCTGGCTGCGACGGTGAAGCTCAATTTTGGCGACTCGGTCGACTTCGACCGCGCAGCCACGCCCGACCGGCAGGGCATCGGTGGGCCGAAGGCCTCGGCCCGGCTCGAACAGGAGCGCTTGCTGCCTGCTAGCCGCTCTTCGCAGGCTTGAGGCGCGCCCCCGAGCTCGAGACCGGAGAGAGTGAGCGCCCAAAGACGTCGATGAAGAGCGCGCAGGGCCCGAAGCGAGGCGGAAGGTTTCCGTCGAGGATCTCGACGCTATAGGAGAGCGTGTCGTCTTCCAGACGAGGCTCGCGCAGGACGAGAGCCGCGTCTTCGGGCGCGGTGCCTTCCTCGTCGAGGAAAGAAAGCACAGCGTTCGGCGGATCGACCGCGAAGCTGTTGGCACCGGGTTCCCAGAGCTGGACGAAGCGGTGGGACGGAATGTGGCCGATCTCTCGGCGCGGCCGGTCCGCGAAGTAGACGGTCGAGTCGGCGAGGCCATAGAGGGTGATGGTTCCGGGCCCGCTTGAGAAAGCCGTCGCGCTCTGGACGAACAGCGCGTCGATCCGCTCGACCTGTGGATCGGAGGTCTTGCCCACTTTCGGAGGAAGTCTTTCACCCTGCGTCCGGTTCTTTTTCATGCCGACCGGATGAAATGGTTTCGGCGCGGCTCCGGGCGGACGACATCACCCTGTCCGGATGATGCTCGCGCTTCGGCTCACGAGAACGATCGACGCGCATGGGCAAGGCAATCGGCGAGATCCTGCCGCTGGCGATCGGAGTCGCGATCAGTCCCCTGCCGATCATCGCCATCGTGCTGATGCTCGGGACGCCGCGCGCCCGAGCGACCGGGACTGCGTTCGCCCTGGGCTGGATCGCCGGGCTGACCCTGGTCGGGACGATCATGCTCGTGATCGCGGGCGGCAACGCCACGACGGACACGGGCACACCAGAGACCTGGGTGAGCGCCCTCAAGCTGGTGTTCGGCGCGCTGTTTCTGTTCTTGGCGATCAAGCAGTGGCGCAGTCGCCCGGCCGCGGGCGACGAGGCCGTGATGCCGAAGTGGATGCGGGCAATCGACACCTTCTCGGCGGGGAAGGCGCTCGTTGCCGGCCTGGCGCTCTCGGGCCTCAACCCGAAGAACCTCGCGCTCACCGTCGCGGCAGCGACGACGATCGCCGAGGCCGGCATTTCGAGCGGCCAGGAGGCCGGCGCGATGACGATCTTTGTCGTGCTGGGCTCGCTGACAATTCTCGCACCGCTCGTCATCTACTTCGCGCTGGGGGCCAGAGCGACGGGAATCCTCGACGGCATCAAGAACTGGATGGCTGCCCACAACGCGGCGATCATGGCCGTCCTCCTGCTCGTGCTGGGCGTCAAGCTGATCGGTGACGCGATCAGCGGGTTAAGCTCGTAGTCGTGGACGTTATGAAGCACTTGCGGAGGAAGGAGGCAGTCGCGGCCGAGCCGGCCCCCTTCGAGCTCGGCGCCGGCGAGGCGGGCGACCTCGCGTCCGCGTTTGCAGCCCCGCGTTGGTTGCGAGACCTGGGCCGAACTTCGTGGCTCCTCGTCGGCTTCTTCGCGCTCATGGCGGGCGTCATCTGGCTGCTCGGAACGACCTCTACCATCGTCGGGCCGGTGGTGGCCGGGACGATCGTCGCGACCGTCGCGATGCCGATCGTCGGCGTGCTCACCCGCCACATGCCCCGTGCTGCGGCAGCAGGAATCGTGCTCCTGGGGCTCGCCGCGATCGCCGTATTCGTGCTTGTGGTCGTGATCGGCGGGATCACCTCGCAGCGCTCCTCGATCTCGGAGCACGCGACGACCGCCGCGGACAAGGCCGAGGGTTGGTTGAACGATCTCGGAGTGGACACGTCCGGGTCGGCGAGTGCCAAGTCAAGCGTCGAGCAGGACGTCCCGAAGATCATCTCGACGCTGGTAAAGGGCGTGATCAGCGGCATCCAGGGGCTGACCTCGCTCGCTTTCGCCCTCTCGTTCACGCTGCTCAGCCTCTTCTTCCTACTGAAGGATGGTCCCTCGATGCGGCGGTGGGTCGACCGCCACCTCGGCGTGCCGCCTCCGGTCGGGCAGCTGGTCACCGGAGGCGTCATCCGGTCGCTGCGGGGCTACTTCCGGGGCGTTACCATCGTGGCGGCGTTCAACGGGGTGATCGTCGGTCTTGCCTCGCTCGCGCTCGGTGTTCCGCTCGCAGGCACGATCGGGGTCGTCACCTTCGTCACCGCCTACGTCCCGTTCGTCGGGGCGTTCGTCGCGGGCGCCTTCGCGGTTGTGATCGCGCTCGGCGCCAAGGGAACGACGACAGCCCTGATCATGCTCCTGATCGTGATCCTGGCGAACGGCCTGCTCCAGAACGTCGTCCAGCCGTTCGCGATGGGCTCGGCGCTCGACCTGCACCCGCTCGTGGTGCTGGTGCTCACGATTGGGGCCGGCTGCATCTTCGGGATGCTCGGACTGGTCCTCGCGGCCCCCCTGGCCTCGGCCGCCGTTCACATCACGCGTGACCTGGCTCGGGCGCGAGCAACCGCGGCGCTCCAGGAAGAAGCTGCGGTGGCACTTGGTGACGCGCCAACGGTGCCGGCCTAGCTTCCGGGCCGGTCACCGGAAAAGACCGGCGAGCTGGCCGCTTCCAGCGTCGGCGGCACGCGGCGCATCATCCGGTTCGGACGATGTCGCCCGAGGTGGCCGGTGCGACGCTCGTGCTCAGCGATGCAAAGGAGTTGGACGTGAACGACGAACTTGGTGGGCGTTTCTGGATGAAACTGATCGGCTTGGTATTCCTCTGCGGGATCGGTGCCGTCCTGCTTTTCCTGTTGGTGGACGCGGCGTGGTACAGGTGGGGCGGGATCGGCGCGCTGCTGTTCTTCTTCCTCATCGCAGTCGCGTACGGCGCCATCTTCGACCGGAGAGCGGCGAAAAAGTATGCGGACGAGGAGAAGCTGTACGCGGACCAGCAGGCCTAGTAGCTCAGAACCCCGCGGACTGGGCGTCTTCGGCGAGCGGCGCAGCGATCTGTGGAACTGCGCCGCCCACGAGCCCGATCTCGCCCGCCCTCGCGATTGCCTCGCTGCGGCTCGAGACTCCGAGCTTGCGATAGACGGAGATCGCCTGAGTCTTGATCGTGTTGCGTGAGACGAACAGCCGCTCGCCGATCTCGCGGAACGATAGGTGGGTCGAGAGGAGCGGGAGGAGCCGCAGCTCCGCCGGGGTCAGGCCCGAGCCTCCGCCGGTCGTTGTCTGCGGCATCGCCTCGATCTCGGCCTCCAGCTCGGCGACCTGCTCGCCGAGCACTCCCAGCGACGGCCTCAGGTGCAGGATCTCCTTGGCCTCGGCAAGCAATCCTCGGGCCCCTTCGTGGTCACGCAGCGTCACGTACGCATGGCCGAGCTCGAGCCGGACCTGCACGGACAGCCAGGGGATCGCGTGCGTCAGGCTAGGCGCCAGCCGCTGCGTGATCGTCAGCTGTCTGCGAGCCTCATCCCACCGGCCATGGCGGAGGAGCGCGCGGGCCGTGGCGGCAAGATCCAACGCACTCGTCGCATAGGCGTCCAACTCGCCGTCCTCGATGAGCCTGTGCGCCTCGAGTGCCAGCGTCTCGGCCTCGTCGTCGTCGCGGGCCGCCGCGAGAAGCGAGCGCTCGCTGAGAGCGAGCGACCGGCTCTCTGCCCGGCCAAGGCGGTTAGATGCCTCTGCGGCCTTGGCGAGAGCCCGGTCGGCTCGCTCTCCTTCCCCAAGAAGGAGATGGGCGGTGCCGTTCACGACCAGGGCCCAGGGGTGCCACGGGTGGTCCGGTGAGAGCTCCGCGAGCGCCGACTCCGTGTCTGCCAGCATCCGCTCTGGGCCATCGGCGCACATGGCGGCGCGCAGGACGTCGATGCACGCGCGGGTGATCCCGCCTTCGCCGTTCGCGGGGACGCCGCGCTCCGCGGCTGCCAGCCAGGCCTCGGCCTCATCCGGCCGTCCGCGGAAGGCGTGAATCCGCGAGCCCTCGATGGCAACGCCCGGATAGTGGTGAAGCTGCGCCTCGTCGTCGAACTCATCGAGCCAGGACTCGACCGCCTTCATTCGTCCGGTCGAGGAAACGCTCATGGCGATCGAGCTGAGGATTCGTGCGGCGCTGTCTTTGTTGCCGGCCCCGTGCGAGTAGTGAAGCGTCGACTCGGCATCTCCCTGGGCTTCGAACCAGTCGGCAGCGCGCTGGTTGAGCACCGGCACGAGTTCCGGCTCGCGCTCATCCAGCTCCCGCCGGAGCAGGTCGCGGAAGAGGTGGTGGTAGCGATAGGAACCCCGGTGCCGGTCGAGGGGCACGACGAAGAGGTTGGCCGCCTCGAGCGTCGCGAGCTCGAGGGCCGATTCCTTCTGCTTCAGGACGGCGTCGCAGAGCGGGCCGGACATCGTCTCGAGCACGGAGGTGCGACGGAGGAACGTCAGCCGCTCCGGCGCGAGCCGCGACAGGTACTCGGAGCGGAAGTAGTCGGCCAGATAGCGATCGTCCCCGGTAACGGAGAACACGTCCGGTGGCTTGCCGCTCTCGATACCGCTCTCGTCGGTCAAGGCGAGGGCGGCAAGGTAGAGGCCGGCTGCCCAACCCTCCGTCCGCTCCACGAGATCCGTGATCTCCTCGTCGGCCAGCTCCACCCGGGCGGCGCGCAGCAGCATCTCGGCCTCCCGGCGGCTCAGCGCGAGCTCGTAGGGCCCGATCTCGAGCAGCGGGCCGCCCGCGCGTAGCGCAGCAACCGGCAGTTTCGGGAGGACACGGCCCGAGAGCACGATCATCGACCCCACTGGGATGTGCTTGACGAGCTTGCCGACGATCGAGATCGAGTCGCGCTTGAGCGAGTCGGCGCCGTCGAGAACGAGTACGAAAGGCGATCGACGCGACGCGATCGCCTCGGCTAGGCGTGGGAGCGCCCGTGCCCACGCCGAGTCTTCGTCGAGGCGAAGGGATTCGAGCGCGGATGCAGGGAGCGTCTCGACCCGGTCGAGCGCCGCCGCGACGTGTCGTAGAAACACGACCGGGTCATCGTCACACTCGTCGACCGAGACCCAGGCGAACGGGCGTACGTCGCGAGTGGCCCACTGGGAGAGCAACGTCGTCTTCCCGTAACCGGCGGGCGCCACGACCAGCACGAGGGGAAACGCGCCCGCGGCGCGAAGACGGTTGACCAGCGCGGTCCGGGAAACCGTCCCGGCCAGGAGCGGAGGTACGTGAATCTTTGACTCCACGATCTCGAAGGGCAGCGCAGGCGGGGCGGAGGGTCCGTAGAGAACGGCCTTCGCACCGGCGCGTTGCAGGCCGACGCTGCGGGGATCCGCCGGACTGGGCGCGGAGCTCAGATCGCGCACGGGCGACTCCCTCCGGGAGGCGGGCAAGTGCGGTGCTGTCGCGGCATTAGGGATGGCCTCCGGCTCAGGACGGCTGAACCGTCTCAACCAGCGAGTATGAGGGGCCGGGAGGGAGTCCGGCATTCGGGAATCCACTGATCTCTCAGGGTGCAAACACCGTGCAATCACCACGATTCGCAAGTGGACTGCACCGGTCTTGCCCAATGCATACGGCTGCTGCGATACTTCCCGGCAGGAAAAATGCATAAGCCGCCCTTCGCCGAATACGGGGCGGCACAAGGTTTTCGGTCCGACTGCCGCTCTCGATCAACGCTGTACCGCCGCGCGATCTTCAGAGGGCGAAGTCCGCCGTGTCCTTCGAGGAGGTAGTCGCCATGAGAGCGGCTCTGACACCACATTGTTGCCCTTTGGCGGACAGTCCCGCCCTAGGCTCGGTCGCACAATGATTCGGGTTGTCCTCGGCGACGACAGCTTTCTCGCACGCGAGGGCATCGCGCGGGTTCTCGACGGGGTCGGGGATGTCGATCTCGTCGCGGCCTGCGCGGACCTGGACGAGCTTCGGTCGACCGTCGAGCGCGTCGGGCCCGATGTCGTCGTGACCGATATCCGCATGCCCCCGACGAATACGGACGAGGGCATTCGCTTCGCAAGCGAGCTTCGGGCCTCGCATCCCGAGATCGGAGTGGTGGTTCTCAGCCAGCACGCGGAGCCGGCGTATGCCATGAGCCTGTTCGAGGACGGCGCGAGTCAGCGTGCGTACTTGCTGAAAGAGCGTCTCAAGGACAAAGACGAGCTGGGGCGGGCCCTGCGGGAAGTTGTCGCCGGCCGTTCGCTCGTCGATACCCGGATCGTCGACAAGCTCGTGTCTGCCCGCCTGGACGATCCCGGAATCGAAAACCTGAACCCTCGCGAGCGCGAGATCCTCTCGATGATCGCAGAAGGGCGTAGCAACGCTTCGATCGCGGAGTCGTTGAACCTCAAGAAACGCGCCGTCGAGCGGCACATCAACGGAATCTTCGCCAAGCTCGACCTGGGTGAGGCTTCCGATGTGAACCGCCGCGTCAAGGCCGCGTTGCTCTACCTGACCGACGGAGGAGGCTGAGCCTTGTCCGAGGCAGTCTTCGCGCGGGATCCTGCAGCCAGGCGGTGGCTTGGCCGGGTCGCGCACGCACCGCTTCGTTACCCGGCCGGCCTGGCTGTCCTTGCGGGCCTCTACTACGCGGCGGCCAAGACCGGCTATCTCTTGGAGTTCGCAGGCCCGGTCGCCGCGATCGTCTGGCTGCCGGCGGGCGTGGGGATCGCATTCCTGTACCTCGGCGGCCTTCGCTACTGGCCTGGGGTGCTGATCGGCGACCTGCTCGCGAACGACTACATGGCACTCCCGGTCGGCTCTGCGCTCGGGCAGACCTGCGGAAACATGCTCGAGGTGATCCTGGCGACCTTGTTGTTGCGGCGTCTCGTCACGCGTGGATCGCCGCTCGCCAGCATTCGCGGGGTTGGTGCGATCGTCGTAGCGATCGCGGCGGGGGCGGCCATCAGCGCCACCGTTGGCGCGGTCTCGCTTCTCTCCGGGAACGTGATCGACTGGGAGGCGACTCCCACCGTCTGGCGCACGTGGTGGCTGGGCGATTCGTCCGGCGCGATGATCGTCGTGCCGCTCGCGCTTGCGTGGTACCGGCCGCTCCCGCCCGTTTGGCGCAGCCGCCGGTGGGTCGAGGCCGCGGTCCTTGTGGGCGCCATCGTCGCAATCGGGGGGTTCGCGTCGCGGACGTCGGATCCCTTGATGTACCTCGGCTTCCCCGTACTGATCTGGGCGACGCTCCGCTTCGGCCAGCGCGGCGCAACCCTCGCCGTGGCCATCACCGCGATCATCACCATCTGGAACACGACCCACTACGCCGGCCCGTTCCACTTCGAGTCGATCACCCGCAGCGTCCTCAGCACCCAGCTCTTCGTCGCCGTCTCAGCCCTATCGACGCTCTGTCTGGCCGCGGTCGTCACCGAGCGCGAGCTGTTCGCGACACGCCTGGGTGCGTCCCGCTCGCGACTCCTCTCGGCGTCGGACAACGCCCGACGTCGCCTCGAGCACGATCTCCACGACGGCGCGCAGCTCCGCTTGACGTGGTTGGCGCTTCACCTCCGCGAAGTAGTCGGGGTCGCACAGCACGAGCCCGAGCGTGTGTCGGCGCTTCTGGAGCAGGCGGAGAGCGAGTTGCAGCTGGCGATCGACGAGCTGCGGGAGCTCGCGCACGGGATCCATCCGGCTGTGCTGGTTGACCTCGGCCTCGCTGAGGCGATCAAGAGTCTCGCGCTGCGCTCGAGCATTCCGGTCAGGCTGCTGGAGGTGCCGGAGAGACGGCTGGACGAGGTCGCCGAGACGGTGGGCTACTACATCGTCGCCGAGGCGATCGCCAACGCGCAGAAGTACTCGCAGGCCTCGTTCATCCAGGTGCGCGCGACCGCCTCGGAGGAGAGCCTCCGAATCGAGATCCTCGACGACGGCGTCGGCGGCGCGGTCGAGCGTCCGGGCTCCGGTCTCGAAGGCCTGCGCGACCGTGCCGAGGCGATCGGAGGCAGGATGGAGCTGGTGAGCCGCGCCCGCTTCGGTACCCGCATCGCGGTCACGATCCCGGCCTCGAGCGCCTCCGGCAGCTAAGGACAGGCCCTCCTGCGCCGGTCGGCTTTCATTCCTTCGGGGCGATGTCGCTCGCCCTCGAACCGGGTTCCTGGCCGTTCTCGCGGTTGTGATGCTGGCTGCGATCGAGGTTCTCGGCAGGGCGTCCGGCCCCGCCGAGCTCGGCACTCCTACGTCCGCGACCTGACCTCGTCGATCAGGTTGCTGCGATCTCGCCGTGCCGCGCCAGGGCAACGGCTTCGATGCGGGAGTGGACGCCGAGCGCCTTGAGCAGGTGGCGGACGTGGTTTCGAACGGTCTCGAGGCTCAGGTGGAGCTCACGGGCGATCTGGTCGGTCGAGTGGCCCCGCTCGAGTAGGCGGAGCACTTCGGCCTGCCGCGGGGTGAGGTGAGGATGCAGCGGCCGGTCGGTCTCCTCGTCGACGTGGACGAGCTGGCCGAAGACGCCGATGATCTGGCCGCCGGAATACAGCGGGACCGAGCTCACCTCGACATTGACCCGATCGCCGTCCTCCTGGACGAGTACGACCTCAGCGTCGGTGACCTCGGCGGTACCGGCGATCTTCTGCGCGAACACCTCGCGCGCACGGCGGCTCTCCTCGGGTGCGCACACCGAGGTGAACTGGCGCCCGCTGACGTCACCGACGACCCGTCGGGCAGCAGGGTTGACCCAGCGAATGATCCCGTGCTTGTCGATCACGTAGGCGGGGACGTTGATCTGCTCGAGCGCCCGCTCGACGTCGGCGTCGATCGCTCGGAGTTGCGACATTCTTGTTCGAGTTTCCCGGCAGGGTTCGCTCCGCACATCGCCCAAACAGGACGATGCGTAGGCCCTCATTGCTTAGAGAGCAGGATCTCGGTAAGCCACAGCGCGGCGAGAAGGTCTTCTCGCAGGCCCTCGAGGTTGGCCGGCTCCGAGCTGTCCGGGCCACATTCGCCTCTCAGTATGATGGCCGCTTCGACGGTTACCAGCGCGTACCTGAGCTGAGCGCGACGTCTGTAAACGTCGATCGGCGTGGGGGAGGGCCTGGATTCCACGTCCTCAGGGTTGCCTGACAAGATCCGGCCCGCTTGACCCAGCTGGGTCAAGCTCTCGACCCAGTACGCTGGAGGCGTGGCGATGACTGCCCGTCCCGCTTGAGCGTCCGAGTCCTCGTCGTCGACGGTCGGCCGTCGGCAAGGGCCGGCCTTCTGCTGCTCGTGTGCGCCGAGGACGACCTAGCGGCCGTGGGAGAGGCCGGCTCCGTGGACGAAGCCATCGCGGAGGCCCGCGCCCTCCGGCCTGACGTCATCGTGCTCGACGCGGCGCTGTGTAAGCAGGGCGAAGGCGACATCGTTCAAGCGTTAGCACAGGAACATCCCAGCGGGAAGGTGGTCGTTCTGTCGGTCCAAGACGAGCCGCAGGACGTCAGGGAGGCTTTCGAGCTGGGCGCGAGCGGCTACGTCTTGAAGCAGGCAGTCGAGACCGAGCTCGTTTCCGCGATCCGAGAGGTCGCCGCGGGCGGCCGATACGTGTCTCCTGACCTCGGCGCCCGGCTCATCGTGGTCGAGACCGCGGCGCGGCGCGGCGCCGACGGGGATTCACTCTCGGATCGTGAGCGAGAGGTGCTCCGCCTGCTGGCGCTCGGCCACACGAACCAGGAGATCGCGCAGAAGCTCCACATCTCGGTCCGTACGTCCGAGGCGCACCGCGCCCACATCATGCAGAAACTCAGGCTCTCGACCCGCGCCGACCTCGTGCGTTACGCCCTTGGCAGAGGGTTGCTCGAGACGTAGCTGGCCGTCCCTGAAGCTAGAGGCGAGCTGAGCGAAGCAGCGCGCTTGCCGCGGTCACGCCGCCCGAGCGGCCCGGAGCAGGACCGTGAGGTCGTCACGAACCCGTTCCAGGGCCGAAATCTCTAGCGCCTCTGCCGGCCGTGCATCCAGCAGGATCAG
>Ga0307278_10001831_pt1 | contig 10515 bp, 9 predicted proteins | sample ER_DNA_117_FD_194482 | JGI IMG/M metagenome (GOLD analysis project Ga0307278, IMG submission 194482) | Bulk soil microbial communities from the East River watershed near Crested Butte, Colorado, United States - ER_DNA_117 | ecosystem: Environmental > Terrestrial > Soil > Floodplain | place: USA...
TAAGCCCCAATGACACACGCTCTTTTTCCTTGTTAATGTCGAGCACGACGACTTCCAACTGCTGTCCCACCTTCAGCAACTCGTTGGGATGCCCTAGCCGACCCCACGTCATATCGGTGACGTGCAGCAGGCCATCCATGCCGTCCAGATCGATGAACGCGCCGAAGTCAGTGAGGTTCTTCACTGTGCCAACCACACGGTCGCCCACGTTGACGCCTTCCATGAATTTTTGACGTTTTTCGCTGCGCTCCTGCTCGATCACTTCGCGACGGCTGAGCACGACGTTTTTGCGGTCGTCGTTGAGCTTGACGATTTTGAAATCGTACGTGTTTCCAACGAATTGCTGTAAGTCCTTTGGCGGAACAACATCGATTTGGGACGCCGGCAAAAATGCCTCAACACCGATGTTGACCATCAAGCCGCCTTTCACAACCGACTTCACCTTGCCTTTGATCAGGCCGACGCCTTCGAACACGCTGACGATCTTGTTCCAATTTTGACGGTAAGCGGCTTTTTCCTTCGAGAGAACGACCATGCCTTCCTCGTTCTCAAGCCGCTCCAGAAGCACGTCCACTTCGTCGCCTACTTCCAACGAATCGACATCGTCAAATTCTGCTAATGGAATGACGCCCTCGGATTTGTATCCGACATCGACCAGCACTTCGCGCGGGCGAATTTCCAAAATGCGACCCTTGACGATGCTTCCCTCGCGGAAGTCCGGCATCGGCTTCGCCATTACATCCTGCATGTGAATCATAAAATTAAGTGGGCCTCCTTCAGGCGACGCGGCACTCTCAATCAAGCACCGATCTTTCCCACGCAGCTAAGCGGTGGAAATGGGGATGCCACACTAGCCAAGTTACGAGCGGAGGTCAAACGCAGGGTTCGGCTTTTGACGTTCGGCATTGAGCATTGGGCGTTTCCCCTTTATCCTTTAGGAGAACATGTGGATAGTCCGATTCCCGATCTTGGTTGCGCTCCTCGCAGCCACGTCGCTCCGCGCTGAGTCTCCCGCCGAGCAACAAATCCTCGAAGCGATCAAATCCCCCGATCTTAGCGTCGTCCATCTTTGGGCACCGTGGTGTTCCAATTGCCAGGCGGAATTGAAAAGCGGCGGGTGGCTCAAGATGACCAAAGACAATCCACAGGTGAAATTTTATTTCGTTTCCATTTGGAATAATGGCGAGGACGGCCGTGCGATGTTGCAGAAATTCCAAATCACAGACCAACAGAATGTCACCATCCTGGCTGACCCCGGGCCGCGAAAAGGAGACGACAAGATCAAGCAATTCGCCGGAATGCCGCTCTCGTGGATTCCCACGACTTGGATTTACAAAGGCGGCGATCTCCGCTACGCATTGAACTACGGCGAAGTCCGTTTCGATGTGCTCCAACAATTTCTTGAAGACAGCAAATCGGAATGGTCGCATAAAGGCGAACCGCCAATAACCCCCTAACGATCCGCAATGCTCGAAACTCCACACGCTCCCCAGATCAGTTCAAAGGGTCCGCCTCAAATCCTGTCGCTGATCGGCGATACGCCACTGGTGGAGATTACGCAGCTCGACACCGGTCCATGTCAGCTTTTTCTCAAGCTTGAAAATCAAAATCCAGGCGGATCGATCAAGGACCGGATCGCGCTATCGATGATCGAAGCTGCGGAAGAGGAAGGGAAATTGCGGCCCGGTGGCACTGTGGTCGAAGCCACGGCAGGGAACACCGGTCTGGGCCTTGCGCTGGTTGCTGGCGCTAAAGGCTATCGCGTCCTGCTGGTGATCCCGGATAAAATGTCGCAGGAAAAAATCTCGCATGTGAAAGCGCTCGGCGCTGAAGTGCGGATCACCCGTTCGGACGTGACCCGCGGCCATCCTGAATATTACCAGGATGTGGCTGCGCGACTTGCCGAAGAAATCCCGGGCGCATTTTATGTGAATCAATTCGGGAATCCTGCAAATCCTCTGGCACACGAGCGCACGACTGGCCCGGAAATTTGGGAACAAATGAGGCACGACATCGATGCGATTGTTGTAGGTGTCGGTTCTGGTGGGACGCTGACCGGTCTCGGGCGATTTTTCAATCGCGTTAAACCGCGACGCGGCATCGAAATGGTTTTGGCCGACCCAAAGGGTTCCATACTTTTCGAATATGTTAAGTCCGGCAAGCTGAACGAAGCGGGCAGCTGGGCCGTCGAAGGCATCGGCGAGGATTTTATTCCTGAGATAGCTGACATGTCGCTGGTGACGGAAGCATTCGAGATTGATGACGCGGAGAGCTTCGCCACAGTCCGTGAGTTGTTGCGCAAGGAAGGAGTTTTCGGCGGATCTTCCACGGGCACACTCGTCGGCGGCGCGCTGCGTTATTGCCGTAAACAGACGAAACCGAAGCGAGTCGTTAGCTTCGTGGTCGATACCGGGAACAAATACCTTTCCAAGATGTACGACGATTTCTGGATGGCAGAGCAAGGTTTCATCCATCGTCCGCCGCACGGGGATTTGAGCGATCTCATCTCGCATCGTTACGAAGCCGGCGAAGTCGTTTCCGTCGGACCGACGGACACATTACTGACCGCGTTTAAGCGTATGCGCGGCGCGGATGTCTCACAGGTTCCAGTAGTCGATCAACATGGACGTGCGGTGGGTATTCTCGATGAATCCGATGTTCTCGTGAAAGTGCACCGCGATCCGTCGCATTTTAATGATCCGGTGAAAAATGCGATGACGTCCAAGTTGGAAATATTGCCGCCAAAAGCGACGATCAAGGATCTTTTGGATGTATTTGATCGCGGTCGTGTCGCCATCGTAATGGAAGACGACAAATTCCTGGGGCTAGTCACGCGTTCCGACCTGCTCTCGTATTTGCGGTTGCACATGCCGAAGCAGTGAACGGTTGACCGAGCGGATCGGATTCTGATTTTTCTCAGCGCTAACCGCACTGTTCGCGTTAGATTGCGTAGACATGAAGAAGCAACACGAATTTGCCACGCGCGCGATTCACGCCGGGCAGGAGCCCGATCCTTCCACTGGCGCGGTGATGACTCCAATCTATGCGACATCGACGTACGTGCAGGAGAGCCCGGGAAAGCACAAAGGTTACGATTACGCGCGCTCGATTAATCCCACCCGGCTCGCTTACGAAAAATGCATCGCCGATTTGGAAAGCGGCACGCGGGGATTCGCGTTTGCCTCCGGCCTCGCTGCAATGGCGACTGTGCTCGAGCTGATCGAGAGCGGGTCGCATGTCGTTGCCAGCGACGATCTTTACGGCGGCACATTCCGGTTGTTCGATAAGGTGCGCCGTCGTTCGGCGAATCTTGATTTTACTTATACTGATTTGACCGATGCGAACGATCTCGAGCGCGCAATCAAACCAAACACGCGCATGGTGTGGATCGAAACTCCAAGCAATCCGCTGCTGAAGCTGATCGACCTCGAAGCGATTGCGAAAATCGCACGTGAGCACAACATCATCTCGGTTTGCGATAACACATTTGCAACGCCGTGGATTCAACGTCCGATCGAAAACGGATTCGACATCGTGGTGCATTCCGCGACGAAGTACTTAAACGGCCACTCCGATCTGGTAAGTGGAGTGGTCGTAGTCGGCGACAACAAAGAACTCGGTGATCAAATTTGGTTTTTGCAAAACTCGGTCGGCGCAATCGCCGGTGCCATCGACAGTTTTCTTGTGTTACGCAGTTTGAAAACATTGGCGCTTCGGATGGAGCGACATTGTTCAAATGCACTGGAAATTGCACGCTGGCTGGAGGAACAGCGCGAGATAAAATCTGTCAGTTACCCGGGGCTAAAATCGCATCCACAACACGATCTGGCACGGCAACAAATGCGCGGCTTCGGCGGAATCGTAACGATCGTTTTGAAAGGCGATCTCGCGGGCACCAGGCGTTTTCTGGAGAACACGCACCTGTTTGCGCTGGCGGAAAGTTTGGGCGGCGTGGAAAGCCTCATCAATCATCCTGCGCTCATGACGCATGCTTCCGTTCCGAAGGAGCAGCGCGAAAAACTGGGCGTTACAGATTCGCTCGTCAGGCTTTCGGTGGGCGTGGAAGATTTCCGTGATCTAATCGACGATTTGAAGAGCGCGCTCGAAGCGATTTAACCGCGTAGTCGCGCATAGGTGGTCCAACCGCATCTTCGTCATTCCAGGTCAATTCGGTCTGCTTTCGTGGACGGCGCGGAGATAACCAGGAAGACCACGTGCTGATCAGAACTATTCAAGAATTTGTGATGGACGCCGGGAGCTACTTCAATCCCGGAGCCAGCTGGTATTTGGTGTTCTCTTCCTTCCGTTTCCAGAACAGCCATCCCTGAAAGCACATAAAAGAACTGGCGCGCTTCATTGTGATAATGACGCAATTCTTCAGCGCCGGGCGGAACTCTTTCTTCAAAGACGCTTAGTCCGGGAGTATCGATCAGGCGCCATCCATCGCAAACGCTCGCCCACGTGTAGTGCGGTGCAGTGGATTTCGAAACGGGAGCAGTCCTCTCAGTCATGCGCGTATTTTTCTGCTCCAAGAAAATGAAGAGAAACATAAGGTTGATCGCCCACGACCCAACTGTCGTGCCCGGGACCGATGTAAAAGATGTCTCCAGGCTTCATGACGTAAGACCTTCCATCCTCCATGGCGCATGCAGCTTGCCCGGAGATCACCATGCCAATGTGCTCCACCTGACAAAGGGGAGTCCCGGCAACAGGTGCGACGTGCTGCGACCATTTCCAGCCGGGTTCATATGTCGCCCGGCCAATCGTCATGGCGCCGATCTTGATGAGTTCGAACCGTCCTTTCTCAAAAGTGCGAACCTCATCCGGGTTCTCAAATCGTTTAATTAGAAAGTCGATATAATCAGGAAGCATGGCTGGATTGCTGGGTTGATGCTGTTAAAGGTTACGTGGCGCCGGCAGATTAACGTTCTTTCAAAATCTTGATTATTCGAATCCGGCAATGCGATGAGGCACGTATGGTGCCTCGAGCGCTTCGATTTCCGCGTCAGATAGTTTCACCTCCAGAGACGCCACGGCTTCTTCGAGATGATGAAGTTTGGTTGCGCCGACAATTGGCGCCGTTACCGCAGGCTTGTGAAGCAACCACGCGAGCGCAACCTGAGAACGGGGGACGTCTCGCGCTTTGGCGATTTCCCCGACGCGATCAACTACTTCTTTGTCCAGTTCTTCAGTTCCGGAATAGAGTTTTTTGCCGTACTCATCGGTTTGACCGCGCACAGTGCTCCGCTGCGCCTCCCACGCCCGAGCAAGGCGACCGCGGGCCAGCGGGCTCCACGGCAACACGCCAATGCCCTCCGCCAGGCAAAGAGGTAACATCTCGCGTTCCTCCTCGCGATTCAGCAGGTTGTAATGTGGCTGCATTGAAACAAAACGCGTCCAACCGTGGAAATCGGCCAGGTAAAGCGCTTTGCAGAATTGCCAGGCAAACATCGATGATGCCCCGATGTAACGCACCTTTCCTCCTTTCACGACATCGTGGAGGGCTTCGAGTGTTTCTTCAATCGGCGTATCGTAATCCCAGCGGTGAATCTGATAAAGATCGACATAATCCATTCCTAACCGGCGCAAACTGTGGTCGATCTCTGTCATGATCGCTTTGCGGGACAGTCCGCGCCCGTTCACATCGGAACGCATCGGGAAATAGACCTTCGTAGCGACGACTACCTCGTCCCGTTTCGCAAAATCGCGTAGCGCCCGGCCCAAAACTTCTTCGCTCCTGCCATTTCCATACATGTTGGCTGAGTCAAAAAAGTTAATGCCAAGCTCAAGCGCCCGTTTAATGAAAGGCCGACCTTGTTCCTCATTCAGACCCCACTCTCTCTCCTCGAGCCCGTAACTCATGCAGCCTAGACAGATTCGCGATACCTTGAGCCCCGTCTTACCAAGATTTGTAAATTTCATAGTGTTATTTCTCCTGTTTAGAACCCATCCCAGCCGCCCGCCAGAGCTTAGCCCGGAGGGTTGCGGATCTTTGCCGCTGCAGCGGCGTTGCTCGTCGGTCACAGATCCATGAAGGATATACTCCCTCCTCGCGCCTTGCTGTAGCGCCAAATCTCCAGCAACGCACCCGTTCCCTATTTATGAGATGGGTTCTAATCATCCGCGCTTCGTTTCAAAGCGACCCCGGTTATCACTGCACCGACGCCGCTTAGTTCGGAAATCGACGGAATTTGTCGCAGAACGACTATCCCTACCAGACACGCTGTAGCAGGCAACAGCGATAGCATGAGAGCAAAAGTAGCCTTCGATAATCGTGCCATTGCAAATTGATCGCAGATGTAAGGGATGACGGAAGAACAAATACCAACTCCGGCACCAGCGAGAAGGAGCATCGGATCCAGCAGCACTGCCGATGCGCTCCTCAATCCAATCGGAGTAACCACAACACTTGCGACGAGCATTGCCATCGCCAGGCGTTCAACTCCGCTACGGCCGCCCCTCGCCGCGATCCGATGTCCGAGCAGAATGTAGAGAACGAACAGCGCGCAATTCGCAAATGCAAAAATGTATCCGATCGGTTCGCCGCTAATTCGCACACTGGTCAGCAGGAATACGCCCCCGCACGCGAGCAGTAGAGCGGCAAGGTTGCGCATCGTCCGCACACCGAACGCCGCCAGCGCAATTGGCCCGAGAAACTCAATGGTTCCGACCGTCGCCAGGGGAAGCCGGTCGATCGCCAGATAAAAAAAGACGTTCATGATTGCCAGCACGAAACCTAACGCGACCACGGTTTGCCTCTCGCCTGCGCGCAGTTCAGCGAATAAACGCCACGGACGTTTCCAGAATGCGAATACTACGGCCGCGCTTGCAATCCGCAGCCACGCGACGCCTAATACGTCAACCCTGGCAAACAGAAGCACCGCAAAGGCCGGACCAAGATAATGAAAAATGGCGCTGCAAATGAAAAAAGCTTCTGGCGGAACAGGTCTCGCCGTGTGCGCCCGTTCCCGTGTCGGCTTTATCGGCAAGACAACCTTGTCTGTCATAGAAATAAGTTAGAACATCGGACTACGGCTCCAAACATAAAATAAGGAGAAATGTAGTTATTAATGCTAATATCTAATGTTAAATAGCCTATATCCAATTGAATATTAAGGGAATATTAGAAGACGACAAGAATATTGAAATTCTGAAGCTCTTGCAACGGAATCCCCGGATGTCGATTGCCGAGCTGGCCCGAAAAATCAGGATGTCCAATCCCGCAGCGAAGGAGCGTGTTCGACGTTTGGAAAAGAGCGGTGTAATTGCCGGCTATCGTCTCGAACTGGATCCGAAAGCAGCGGGACACGAGATCACCGCGTTCGTCAGAATCCGGCCGCTACCGGGACACGTGCCGAAAATCTCGGCGCTTGCTCAACAAATTCCCGAGGTCGTGGAATGCCATCGAGTGACCGGAGAAGATTGTTTCATTCTCAAGGTCCATCTGCCTGAGATCGCATCTTTGGATCGCGTGCTGGATCGCTTTCTCGTCCACGGGCAGACCACAACATCGATCGTGCAGTCCTCTCCCGTTCCGCCCCGTTCGCCGTCGCTTTTGTCGGCTCCTGCTCGCAAGAGCGCAAAACGTGGGTGAACCGTGGTAGGGACGGATCGCCGAGCCGTCCGTTAGCGTGGCGGTGCACCAAATGCCAGTCCGGTTCGGACCGGTCGCGCGTTACCAGAGCATTTTAGAAACGCTCTACAAATTTTCCGCGTTGGTTTAACATCTTCACGCAATGGGTAGTACCTTCGGCCAGCTCTTTCGTATCACCACTTTTGGCGAATCGCACGGGGGCGGCGTAGGCGTGGTGATCGACGGCTGCCCGCCGAACATCAAATTGTCCGACGCAGAGATCCAACGGGAGCTGGACCGCCGCCGTCCGGGTCAAAGTAGGATCACAACGCAGAGGAAAGAAGAAGATCAGTGCGAAATTCTTTCCGGAGTTTTTGAGGGCAAAACACTGGGCACTCCGATCGCGATTCTGGTTCGCAATAAGGACGCACGGCCAGCGGACTACTCCGAGATTGCCGAGAAATTTCGGCCCTCACACGCCGACTTTACCTATGAAGCCAAGTACGGAATTCGAAACTGGCAGGGCGGCGGGCGTGCTTCAGCACGGGAGACTATTGGCCGGGTAGCAGCAGGTGCAGTTGCTAAAAAAATGTTGTCGTTGCTGTATGCGGAATTCGAGATTGTCGCTTACGTCGCGCAAATTCACGAAGTCGTTGCGAAAATCAATCGTTCCGCGGTGAACGAAAAAGACATCGAGAAGAATATTGTTCGCTGCCCAGATGCGGCGGCGGCAAAGAAGATGGTCTCGCTCATCGAGCAAGTTCGTGGCCAGGGCGATTCGGTGGGAGGCATTATTGAATGCATTATTCGCGGCGTTTCCCCCGGACTAGGTGAACCGGTTTTTGACAAGCTGGAGGCAGACCTTGCCAAGGCGATGCTGAGCATACCGGCAACAAAAGGATTCGAGATCGGTTCCGGTTTTGCGGCGACACGGATGCGGGGCTCGCAGCATAACGATCCATTTGAGATGCGTGGCGGGAGAATCCGCGCGGCAACCAACAATTCCGGCGGCGTGCAGGGCGGCATCAGTAATGGTGAGGAGATTTATTTTCGCGTCGCGTTTAAGCCAACTGCTACAATCGGTCGCGAACAGAAAACGGTGACCAGTTCGCGTAAGCAAACTCAGCTCACTGCGCGCGGACGCCATGATCCGTGCGTCCTTCCCCGAGCAGTGCCAATCGTAGAAGCAATGGGCGCGTTGGTTCTTTGCGATCATGCTTTGCGGCAGCGAGCAATTAAGATTGCGGAGCGGTGAGTCTGGGGATGCCGAGCGCTATTCTATCCGCAACTCCGACCGCAGGTCGCGAGCATGCGAACACTTTCGGTGTCGACAATCCGCAATCCGCGATTCCATCAGTGGCCGGCTCGCCGCTTTGGCAATTGGTCTTCCTTTCTTTTGGCGTCATTTTGATTTTGTTCGAAGTCGTACGCGGATGGAGACTCGGTTTAATGCGTCAGATCACGCGCCTTATCGCTCTTGGTGTCGCTTCTGCAGCTGCGTTTCTAGGAGGCAGCTTGTTTGTCCCAGTGGCGCGGTCCTTTCTGAAGATGCCTGACCCTGTTTTGTCGATCTTGTGCGGCGCGATACTCGCGTTCGCGGCGTATGCGCTCGTAAGCGGCGTCGGAGCGATTTTGTTCAAGCGAACTGCCCAACAAGAATCCGGACTCGTCCGGCTTATTTACGGTTTTGCAGGCGCAACGGTTGGACTGTTTTTCGGTCTTTTTCTGCTTTGGCTGACCGTCGCGAGTGTGCGAGCGATCGGCGCGCTCGCTGAAGGGCAGGCTGCCAGACGGTCGGGCATAGAGGCGCACGGTGCACAGGACGCTACCTCGCACGCTCTCGATGTGCGGCGTCGGTTTCTCTCGGAATCAAACAATAGTATGCCTGCGCTCGCGATATCGCTGGCGCGCCTGAAGAATTCACTGGAGCTGGGTCTGCTTGGTAGCGTACTCAAGAACACAGACCCTGTTTCGCAGAAAACGTACGAAACACTAGAGAAAGCGGGGAGCGTTCTTTCCAGTCCGGAACGGGCGCAGAAATTTTTGACCTTTCCCGGTGCGCGCGAATTGGCCGAGAATCCAAGGATCGTCGCGTTGCGAGACGATCCAGAAATTGCCGACCTGATCGCGCGCGGGCGCTTTTTCGATCTTCTTCAAAATCCACGCGTCATTGAAGCGGCAAACGATCCGGCCCTAGCTGAGCGCATTAGGAAATTCGATATTCAGCGCGCGCTGGACTACGCGTTGGAGAAACAACAATGAAGTACATCACCACGATTGGCTTGGAGGTGCACGTCCAGCTGAAGACGCGTTCGAAAATGTTTTGCGCCTCTCCGGTTGAGTTTGGGGCGGACCCGAACACGCACACTTGTCCGGTTTGCCTTGGTCTGCCCGGCGCCTTGCCGGTGATGAATCATGAAGCGCTGCGCATGACGGTGCTCACTGGGCTCATGCTCGGATGCGACATCGCCCCCATCTGCAAATTCGACCGAAAAAATTATTTCTATCCGGACATGCCGAAGAACTATCAGATTTCGCAGTACGACATGCCGCTTTGTACCAACGGCGCTGTCCCATTACACGATCTGGCTTATCCGAAAGATGCGCAGAAAAATATCGTCACGCCCCACAAGGAAGTGCGTCTGGTGCGTATTCACCTCGAGGAAGACGTGGCGAAAAGCTTTCACCTCGAGAACACCACGGGGATCGATTTTAATCGTGCCGGCACGCCCTTGATGGAGATTGTGACGCAACCGGAAATCAATTCGCCGGAGGAGGCGTTCGCGTTTCTTACTTCGCTCAAGCAAATCTTGATCTACGGAGCAGTAAGCGATGCTGACATGGAGAAGGGACAACTCCGCTGTGACTGCAACGTTTCGGTGCGACCGGAGTCGCAGACAGAGCTTGGAGCGAAGATCGAGATCAAGAACCTGAATTCGATC
>Ga0307278_10001832_pt1 | contig 10513 bp, 11 predicted proteins | sample ER_DNA_117_FD_194482 | JGI IMG/M metagenome (GOLD analysis project Ga0307278, IMG submission 194482) | Bulk soil microbial communities from the East River watershed near Crested Butte, Colorado, United States - ER_DNA_117 | ecosystem: Environmental > Terrestrial > Soil > Floodplain | place...
GTGCGGGACCACCTCGAACGAGCGGCCCAGGCGCTCAAGGTACTCGGTCACGATCGACATCGCTGCCACCTCCCAGGCCGCGAACCCTCGCTGCGGCCACCCGGTCGCCGTCCCGGCGGGCCACGCGGCTGTCGCGCCTACCGTACACGGCGCCGACGGCGCTGCCGAGGGTCGTCCAAGGCTGCGGACGGCCTCGCGGCACGTCATCTGCCAGGCCTTTCCTCATCGCGGGCGACCCACTCCGGAGGGAGGCGCCGAACCAGTGCCGGACACGAACAGGACGTGTGGGTGCCAGAAAGTCAGTCGTAGGTGCTGAGCTGCGGGTTCGTCGGAGAGGTCATCGGGCCACGATGATCGCTGCATGACCCTACGACTACTGTATCTCCTGTTCTGCCAGGTGCTGCGATGGCTTGCACTGCTGGCGAGGAGCTCGGCCGCGAAGGACGCCGAGCTGCTCATGCTGCGGCACGAGGTCGCGGTGCTGCGGCGGCGGGTGACCCGGCCGCGGCTCGACTGGGCCGACCGGGCGGTGCTGGCCGGATTGGCGCGGCTCCTGCCCCGTCCCAACTGGCGCGGGTCATTCGTCCGGCCTGCAACGCTGCTGCGCTGGCATCGGAACCTAGTCCGACGCCGATGGAGCTACCCGCACCGGCGTGGCCGCCCGTCTGTGACGGCCGAGCCTCGGACGTTGGTGATGCGCTTGGCCAGGGAGAACCCGACCTGGGGCTACCGTCGCATCCACGGCGAGCTACGCCGCCTTGGCTACACGATCGGGGCCAGCACCGAGTGGGCCATCCTGCACCGCGCCGGCGTCGATCCCGCACCGGTGCGATCGGCGCTCTCCTGGCGGCAATTCCTCCGCGCCCAGGCCAAGGGCATGCTGGCGGTCGACTTCTTCACCGTCGACACGGTGTTGCTGCGGCGGCTGTATGTGCTGTTCGTGATCGAGGTGGCCAGCCGGCGGGTCCACGTGCTCGGTGTCACACCGCACCCACTCGGAGCCTGGGTGGCGCAGCAGGCCCGCAACCTGGTCATGGAGCTTGCCGACCAGCTCGGCCGCTTCCAGTTTCTGCTCCGCGACCGGGACACGAAGTTCACCGCCGCCTTCGACGCCGTCCTCATCGCCGAGGGAATCCGGGTGCTGCGCACGCCGGTGCGGGCGCCGCAGGCCAACGCCTACGCAGAGCGGTGGGTGGGCACGGTCCGCCGGGAGGTATTGGATCGGACGCTGATCTTCGGCTGTCGGCAGCTGTGGTCGGTGCTGGCCGAGTACGCCGATCACTACAACGGCCACCGCCCGCACCGGGCCTTGGGGCAGGCCCCGCCGCTCGGGTCCGCCGAACCACCGGTTATCCGGCCGGCTGGAAGGGTTGCCCGACGGGATCGGCTCGGTGGGTTGATCCATGAGTATGCGCAGGTCGCATGACATGAACCGAATAACTGGCACCCACAGGTCACGGGCCGGTGCCGAGGACGCGGCCGGCCGCCTGGCGCAGGGCAGCGGCGCTTCGCTCCAGGGCGGCGCGCTCGTCGGGGGTCATGGCGGGCTCGTGCAGCTGCTGGACGCCGCCGGCGCCGAGCACGCTGACCAGCGACAGGGTGACGTCGTAGCGGGGTGAGTAGGCGGCCACCGGCAGGACGGCGCGCTCGTCGCGCAGGACCGCCTCGGCCAGGCGCGCCGACACCGCGCCGATGCCGTACTGGCTGGCCCCGGTGCCCTCGATGATGGTGATGTTGGCGTAGCGGATGTCGTGCTCGATCTGCTGCTTGAGCCGTTCGACCGACTCGCCGTCCTGTCCGAGCAGGTCCAAGACCGGGATGCCGCTGACCGAGGCCGAGGACCACAGCAGCACCTCGGAGGTGCCGTGCTCGCCGACCACCATCGCCTGGACGTCGCGTGGCCGGACCCGCAGCCGGTCGGCCAGGTGGACGCGAAAGCGCAGGCTGTCGATCAGGGTGCCGGTGGAGAAGACCCGGTCGTGGCCGGCCAGCCGGCGGGTCAGGTCGGCCAGGGGGTCGGGGGGGTCGGTGACCACCATCAGCACCGCCTGCGGGGCGGCCGCCACGACCTTGGGCACGATCTCGGCGTAGGCCTTGGCGTTGGTGTCCAGCAGCCGCAGCCGTCCTTGGGGGTCGGACCGGTCGGTGGCCCCGCCGGCCCGCTCGTTCACCCCGGCGGTGATGATCACCAGCTGCGCGTCCTCGAGCGTGTCGTAGTCGCCGGCGCGCACGTCTACCGTCGGCGACAGCGGCGTGGCGTAGCGCAGGTCGGCGGCGACCCCGGTGGCCCGTTCGGGTGTTCGGTCGACCAGGACGATCTCCCGGCACATCCCGCCCCGCTCGATCAATGACAGCACCGTGGCGGCGCCTACCGCCCCGACGCCGATCACGCCAACCTTCACGATTCCCCTCCCTCGTGCGAGCGGAGGGCGGGCAGCAGTTGCGTCGCCGCCCAGCTGATGAATCGCTCTTGGGTGTCGGCGCCGACCTGCACAGCGCGATGTGGGTGAACCCTGCCGCCTGGAACTGGCGGATCCCGGCGACGTGCCGCTCGAGGTCGGAACCGCACGGCATCGGGGTGGCGACGTCCTCCTCGCGCACCGTCCGGGACGCCTGCTCGAACGACGCCGGCACCGGCAGCTCGGCGTTGACCCGCCAGCCACCCGTGAACCAGCGGAACTGGTCCATCGCCCGCTGCGCCGCGACCCGCGCATCGGGGTCGTACGACAAGGCGATCTGGCCGATGCGCGGCTTCCCCGAACCCCAGCGTCGTCGAACATCCGCCCTAGCTCGGCCCGGGGCTCGGTGGCGATCATGGCGTCGGCGTGCCGCCCCGCCAGCCGGCAGCTTTCCGGGCCGGACACCGCGATGCCGATCGGTGGGGCGGTCTCCGGCAGGTCCCAGACCCTGGCGGACTCCACCTCGAAATGCCTGCCCCGATACGTCACCGTCCCGCCCGCCCACAGCGCCCGGATGATCTCCACCGCCTCGGCGAGCATCTGGTGGCGCACCCCGACAAGCGGCCACCGTCCACCGACGATGTGCTCGTTCAGGTTCTCCCCGGCCCCCAGCCCGAGGGTGAACCGCCCGTCGGACAGCAGCTGCATGGTCGCCGCCTTCTGCGCCACCACGGCGGGGTGGTAGCGACCGATCGGGCAGGTGACGTAGGTCATCAGCGGGATCCGGTCGGTCGCCTGGACGGCCGCGCCGAGTACGCTCCACGCATACGGGGCATGGCCCTGCACCTCCAGCCACGGGAAGTAGTGGTCGCTGATGACCGCGAAGTCGAAGCCGGCCTGCTCGGCCAGGACGACGTCGCGCACCAGCTGCTTGGGACCCGCCTGCTCGCCCATCATGGTGTAGCCGATCAGGGTCATGGCGCTCCCCCTCCTTGCTGCTCGAGCACGCGGGCCACCACGGTCAGGTCCTGGTCGCCCAGCCCCTGATCGGCGGCCTGCTGCCACTCCTCGGCCAGGCACGCGAAGGCGGTAAACCGGTCGTCGCCGGCCGCCTGGAGGGCCAGGCGCACGTCCTTGAGCGCCAGCGACAGCGCGAACTGGGCCGAGAACTCGCCCGTGGCGATGCGTTGCAGCTTGGCCGCCTGCCACGGGGACACCAGCGGGCTCCCGGCGAGGGCCTCGACGACCGTCTCGGTGGCCAGCCCCAACCGACCAGCCAGCGCCGCCGCGTTGGCCACCGCTTCCGCCGCGAACGCGACCAGGGTGTTGTTCACCAGCTTCAGTCGCGACCCGGCCCCGACCGCCCCGACCCAGATGGTGCGCTGGCCGAGCGCGTCGAACAGCGGGGCCACGCGCGGGCGGGCCTGCTGGGGCCCTGATGCGAAGATCGTCAGCTGGCCCCGCTCCGCGGGGTCCCTGCTGCCCGACACCGGCGCGTCCAGCAGCGTCACGTCGGGACGCTCGGCCTGGACCATGGCCGCGACGCGCTCGATGCCGGCCACGCCGATGGTGCTCATCTGCGCCCAGATCGCGCCTGGGGAAAGGGCGGCGAGCATGCCCTGGTCGCGGGCGATCGCGATGACGGCGTCGGTGTCGGTCACCATCGTGACCACGACCGCGGCGCGCCGGGCGGCGTCGGCGGCCGACTCGGCGACCTCCGCGCCCAGCCCGGCCAGGTCCCGGGTCGGCGCCGGCGAGCGGTTCCAGACGATCGTGGGGATGCCGGCACGCAGCGTGCTGGCCGCCATGCCGTGGCCCATCGCGCCGATGCCGAGCACCGCAACCGGGTCCTGCCCAGTCATCCCCATTGCCATCTTCGATGTTCTCCTTCCCTTCTCGTGTCGTCAGGCGCCGGCCTGGGGAAGCGGTTCCTCGGTCTTGAGGCGCAGCGCCACCGCGGCCAGCGCGACCACCACCGCCGCGACCAGCACCGGCAGGGCGACGTCGACCCGCAGCAGCAGCGCCCCGACCAGCGCCCCGGCGAACATCAGCCCGACCGCGGCGACCCGGCGCCCCACCCGGGGGCTGCGGCCGCCGGCCAGCCACGAGTCGGCCACCAGCCCGGTCAGGGTCAACGTCAGCACGGTAGTGGTGACATCAGGGACGGCCAGGCGGCGGACGGTCGCGTTCTGCAACCCCAGCGCCGCGGCCAGCAACCCGATGACCACGTACCGCCGGGCGCCGCCACCGCCGACCGGCAGGCCGGCCGCCACCGCCGCCGCCAGGGCAACCAGGAGCAGCTCGGCCAGCAAGGCGACGGTGACCCAGCGGCGCCGCACCGGCTCGGGGACCTTGGCGCCGGCCGGCCCGGCCATGCTGGCCGCCAGCCGCCCACCCGCGGCGGCGCCGACCAGGAACACCACCAGCGACACGGTGGGCGCCAGCACCGGTAGCCCCTGGGCCCGGGCGGCGCCGAAGGCCAGCAGCACCACGTTGCCGGTCATGTTGGCGGTGAACACCCGCCCCAGCCCCAGGTAGCAGGCGGCATCCACCAGCCCGGTGACCAGGGTCAGCAGCGACAGCGCCAGCAGCAGCGGCTCCACCCGCCGGGCACCGCCAGGACGCTGGGCGCTGACCTCCACTGCCACACCTCACGTGCACGACTTCTACGCTCACCGCAGCGTCGCGCCAACGCCCCTGCGGCGCAACACCGCCAGCGGCCGTCCCGACTGCTGCCTGCCCGAGCCCTGCGATTCCCCCCTGGCGAGTAGGCGAGTTCGCCGCTCGCGGTGACGACAGCGCGGCCGCCAACGGCGATCATGGTGGCGAGCGAGGAGCTACCTGCGAGGGAGGCTGCGGCGGTGAAGGCGACGCGGCGCACGGCGCCGCGGATCCCACGGCTGTCCCGCCTACGCGAGCACCGCTGGTCCCCGCCGGAGCGGGCCGTCGTCATCCTGGTCGTGGCGATCCTCGGCGGTTCGCTGTTCGTCACCTCGTACTCGCTGGCGCTCGGCGACCCGATCCCGCACCGCATCCAGGTGGCGCTCGTCGGAGACCCGACCCGGCACGCGGCACGGTGGACGCGCTGGAGGGCGTCGCGCGCGGCAGCCTCGTCCTCCAGCGCTCTCCCTCGGTCCCGGCCGCGCTGCACGCCATCGACGAGCAGCACCTCTGCGTCGCGCTGGACCTGACCTCGCAGCCGCCGACCCTGTACCTGTCCAGCGCGGCCGGCGTGTCCGTGGCCCGGGTGCTGGAGGGCATCTCTACCGTCGACCCGACGGTGCGCGTGGTTGATACCCACCCGCTGCCCGCCAGCGACCCCAACGGCCTGAAGATCTTCTACCTCATGCTGGTGGCGACCATCGCCGGGTTCCTCACGACCTTCCAGGTCCGCGCTAACGCCGGCGGCCTGTCGCTGCGGCAGTGGACGGTGTTCGTCCTCGCCCTGGCGGTCGCCGCGTCGTTGGCCTTCACCCTGGTGGAGGGGCCGCTGCTGCACCTGCTCGACCTGCCGCTGTTGGAGAGCTGGGGCATCCTGGCGCTCCAGCTGCTGGCGGTTGCGTCGTTCGCCTCGCTGATGGCCGTGCTGATCGGCCGCTGGGCGATCCTGCCCACGTTCTTGTTCTTCGTCATCCTCGGCAACACCTCTTCGGGCGGTGCCGTCGCGCCGCCGCTGCTGCCGCCCCCGCTGGTCTTCGTCTCGCAGTGGCTGCCGTCGGGGGCCACGGTGACCGCGCTGCGCGAGGCCATCTACTTCCCGGCCTACCAGCACGCCCACCCGTTCGTGGTCCTCGCGACCTGGGCGACGCTGCTGTTCGCGGCGATGCTGCTGGTCTCGCACCGGCTCGGCAGGAGCCCGGGAGATCCCTGAACCGCCGCTGCTTGCAGGCACTGCCCCCTGTTGACCCTAGCCCTCCCCGCCGGTGCCCGCGAGGCCTGCCGACCAGCAAGGGAGCACCCACGATGCAACCGGCAGCTCCAGGACCCCGGACCGGCCCGCCGAGCCGGCCATCGGCGCCGTCGGTCGACAGCTCCCGCCGCCTGCAGCTGCTTGTCGCCCTACTCAGCGTGATCGCTGGCAGCGCCGACGTGATCAGCCTTTTGGGGCTGGGCGGCCTGTTCACAGCCCACGTCACCGGCAACCTGGCCATCCTCGCCGCCCACCTGGTCACCAGAAACCGGATCGGTGTCGGGCTGCTGCGGTCGGTGCCGGCCTTTGTCCTGGTGCTGGCGTTGACCAGGCTGCTGGCCGCCGGCCTGGACGCGGCCGGGGTGGCCACTCTGCGGCCGCCGCTGCTGCTCCAGTTGCTGCTGCTGGCCGGCTTCCTGGCCCTGGGGTCGCCCCCGGCCAGCACCCCAACCGAATGCGGCCACCGCGGTCGGGGCCGGCATGCTGGGGGTGGCCGCCATAGCGGTCCTGCGTGATTGGCTTGTTGCTGCCTGAGCCTGCTGCGGCTGAGGCAGGATGCCTCACCAGCGGCGGGGTGACCCGGAATCTTCCTGTCGAGCGCCTGCTCTGACCTTGTCGGGGCCGGTCCCTCGACCGCTGGTGGGCCGGAGCGGCGTTGTGACCTGATAGCGGCGTGCCCGTGCCGAACGGCAGGACTGTCCAAGGCCGCCCCACCGCCAACTACGCGTCGACGGAGGAGGCAGGATGGTCACCATCGGGATCGACCCCTATGGCAGCGCGCACGTCGCCGCGGCGGTCGACGAGCACGGGCGCGTGCTGGACTCGATCCAGGCCGGTGCCAGCCTGGACGAGCTGGCGCGCCTGGCCGGCTGGGCCGGCGCGTTCGCCGGGCCGCGGCTGGTCGCGGTGGAAGGCGCCCGCGGCTACGGGCTGGCGCTGGCCCGCGTGCTGCTGGCCGCCGGCGAGCGGGTCGTCGACGTCGCCCCGGACCTGACCGCCCAAGGTCGCCGGCGCGGCCGCGCCCGCGGCAAGGACGACCAGACCGACGCGGTGACCATCGCCCGGGTCGCCCGCCAGGAACCCGGGCTGCCCGAGCTCACCCCCGGCCACCCTGGACGCCGACCTCAAGCTGCTGGTCGACGCCCGCGACCAGCTCGTGGTCGAGGCCGGCCGGGTCCGCAACCGGCTGCACGCCCTGCTGGGGGTGCTCGCTCCCGGCTACCGGGCCGCGACCGGGGCCCTGGCCAGCCGGCCAGCGCTGGCCCGCGCCCGCCAGCTCGTCGAGCACGCCGCGCCGATCGACGCCGTCCGGGCACGGCTGGCCCTGGCCGCCATCGCCCGGCTGGACGCCCTCGAGCTCGAGTGCGCCACCCTGGCCCGCGACATCACCGCCGCGCTCAAGCCCCTGCAGCCGACCCGGTTGCTGGCCATCTGCGGGGTCGGCCCCTTGACCGCCGCCAAGCTGCTGGGCGAGACCCACGGCACCGCCCGGTTCGCCTCGGCCGCGGCGTTCGCCGCCCACGCCGGCACCGCGCCGGTGCCTGCCTCCAGCGGCCAGGTGGTCCGCCACCGACTGGCCCGCGGTGGCAACCGGCAGCTCAACCGCGCGTTGTTCACCGTGGCGATGTGCCAGGCACGCTGGGATCCGGCCGCCCGTGCCTACCTGGCCCGCAAGCGCGCCGAAGGCAAGAGCCCAGCGGAAGCCCGCCGGTGCCTGAAGCGCCACCTCGCCAACGTCGTCTACCGCGCCATGGCCGCCGACGAACACGCCCGCCGCACCCGGCCCACGGCCATCGCTTGACATAGCGGCGCCCGACCGTGACGCCATCGTCCGGCTGGTCGGCGCGGTGCTTGGCGAGCAGCACGACGAGTGGGCCGTGGCCCGGCGCTACATGAGCGCCGAGTCGCTGGCCAAGACCCGCATCACCCTGATCGACGGCGAGGGCGAACCCGAGTCCGAGGATGTGAAGGAGTGATGGCGCTCACCGAAATTCCCGGCTTGTGCTCACCGAAATTCCCTGGGTGAGCCAGGTGGTGGCGTGTGCCATTCAACCACGCTTGGTGGGCGTCACCCCCTTCCGCAGGCCCTCGACGCGGGCGCGGTGGGCGCGCATGCGGTAGGACTCTCCGTCGATCTGCAGCACGGTGGAGCGGTGCAGGAGCCGGTCGAGCATGGCCGCGGCGACCATGGGGTCGTCGAAGATCTGGCCCCAGGAGGCGATGCCGCGGTTGGTGGTCAGCGCGATCGAGCCCTTGAGGTAGCGCTGGGCGATGACCTGGAACAGCGCGGCGGCGCCTTCGGCTTGCAGGGGGAGGTAGCCGAGCTCGTCGATGATCAGCAGCCTGGGGGTGGCCAGGGAGCGCATGATGGTGGCCCAGCGGCCCTCGATGGCGGCGCGGTGGCAGCGGGCGACCAGCTCGGCGGCGGTGAGGTAGCGGACCCGGTGGCCGGCGTGGACGGCGGCGTGGCCGAGCGCGACGAGCAGGATGCTTCTATGACTGTCAAGCGTCCATGCTTGCCTTGTTCCTGGCGTCGGCTTCAAGCGCTCGGAACAGCTGGCGTGCAACGGTCCGCTTCAGGCAGCGCTTGATCTCACGCGGACTTTTGCCCTCGGCCGTCCGCCGGGCTGCATAGGCCTTGGTCGTGGGATGGTGCTGCAGGCGCGACAGCACGATGGTGTGCAGGGCGCGGTTGAGCTGGCGGTCCCCGCCGCGGTTCAGGCGGTGGCGGGTGACCTTGCCCGAGGAGGCCTCGATCGGCGCCGCGCCGCCGAGCATGGCAAACGCGGCCTCCGAGCGCAGCCGGCCGGCGTGCGACCAGCTGACGATCACCTGCGCGGCGGTCACCACGCCGACGCCGGGGAGCTCAAGCAGCGCCGGGCAGGCCGCCACGACCAGCTCCTCGAGCTGGCTCTCGAGATCGGCGGCCTCGGCCTCCAGGAACAGGGCGCGGCGCGCGGCGGCGCGCAGCGCCCTGACGGTGGCGCGGTGCTCGACCGACTGCGCTGGCCCGGTGCGCAGCCGGGCGCAACGCTCCAGCTGCTCGTCGGTGGGGTGGCGGCGCAGCTGGTCCCGCAGCGCCTCCGGCGCGCCGACGATGAGCGCCTTGAGCTGGCAGATGGCCTTGGTGCGCGCGCCCACCGCGCCGTGGCGGGTGGCGAGCAGCACCCGCATGGCCTCCCGATCGCCGCGCCGGCGTGGCGCGGCCAGATGCTCGCGAGCGAGCGCCTCCCTGGCGGCGCGGACGGCATCAAGGTCGTCGGTCTTGGCGCCGTTGCGTCGGGCCGGCCGGGCCGGTCGGTCGATCTCCACCACCCACTCGCCCCGCTCGAGCAGGTGGGTGGTGAGCCCTGCGCCAAACGAGCCCGTGCCCTCGATCGCCCAGACGCGGCGTGCCGGGGCATGCTCGCGCGCAAAGGCGAGCAGCCGGCGGTAGCCGAACGCGTCGGCCGCCAGCGTGGTCTGGGCGACGACGCCGCCGGTGGGGTCGACGGCGGCGGCCGAGTGGGTGTCGCGATGGGTGTCGACTCCGATGACGAACTCGATCGTTCCTGCCAGCATGGTCATGGCGGTTGTCCTCCGTTGGTCGACGACCGTGGTCGGCGTCGGTCCCGGGTGGAGTCACCGCGCGGCAGGACTGTGACGGGTCACGCCCTCGGGCGGACAGGCTTCTGATCAGGCCAGCGTTCGGTGGGCCGGGCCGGCGCCGGCAACCCAGGCGACAGATCCACGCGAAGGCACGCCGCGGGCGGCCAATGACTCGTTCGGGTCTGCCTTGGTTGCCGACGCCAGCCTGCCAGCGGTCCACCCTGGACCGCTCGGCGACCGCCGGCGCGCGGCGCACGCGACACCCTTGACGGCATCGGACGACAGCTCCAAACCAAGGCCACGTTCCGGTGGCCAATGAGACTTTGGGTCAGCTCCCACCGTCCAGGGACGCCCGGCCACACGCACCGTGATCACCCAGCCCCAGTCTCACAATGACTCTTGCCACAGCCGGGCTGGCCGAGCAGCAGGACTGGGCGGCCCTCGGTCACAAAGCGTAACGACGCCAGGTCGGCGATGAGCTTGCGGTCGACCGACGGCTGGAAGTCGAAGTCGAACTCGTCCAGGGAGCGCCGGACCGGGAAGTGGGCGAAGCGCAGCCGGGCGCTCAAGCGGCGGTTGCGGGCCGCGGCGGCCTCTTCGGCGACCAGCCCGGCCA
>Ga0307278_10001833_pt1 | contig 10512 bp, 10 predicted proteins | sample ER_DNA_117_FD_194482 | JGI IMG/M metagenome (GOLD analysis project Ga0307278, IMG submission 194482) | Bulk soil microbial communities from the East River watershed near Crested Butte, Colorado, United States - ER_DNA_117 | ecosystem: Environmental > Terrestrial > Soil > Floodplain | place...
CAGCCCTCCGGAAGCACGCCCCCGAGCTCGAGCCGGCCGGGATCGCCGCAGGGCTGCACCTCGTCGCCTACCTGCCGGGCGGCGTCGACGAGACGGCCGTCGTCGAGGCCGCCGCCCGGCGCGGCCTGGCTGTCTACGGGTTGGCGCCCTATCGCATCTCCTGCGAGGGCGGCCCGGGGCTCATCTTCGGATACGCGACCCTCGATGAGCGCGCGCTCGCCGAGGGGATCGAGATTCTGGCCGAGGCGATTTCCGACGTGCGGTCCGGCTAGCCGGACCGCTATGTCGTGTTGCGGCGCTGGATGTCGATCGCGCTTACGGTCGCGTGGCCCCTAGGCGGGCGCGGGCTCCGGCGCGTCCGCCGGCGCGTACACCCCGCGCTCCTGCAGCAGCCGCACCTGCGGCTCGAGCACCTCGCGCCGGTACTCGGCGTGGTTGTACGGCGCGCGCTCGGCGTAGAGGTTCTTGGGGTAGACGGGCTGCTCGTAGATCAGCCGGTACTGCTCGGTCGTGAGGTCCTTCATCCAGTTGCCCCAGCTCGCGTTCGCGCGGAAGTGCCGTAGGGCGTGGATGTCGATGGTGCCCGCCACCCAGGACGAGGCGCCGCTGTAGGCGTGGTCGCCGACGACGCGGCCGAGGTAGTCGACGATCAGCGAGTGGCCGCCAAAGGTGTCGATCGGAGTCTCGTCGTCGGCCGTCAGGTAGTAGGTCCCGACGTTGGGCGCGATCACGAAGAAGTTGTTGTCGAGCGCCCGTGCGCGCGTCTGCACGATGAAGGCGTCGCTCGCGCGATGGGGGAACGACGCGCGATAGACGACCTCGGCGCCGTTCATCGCCAGCCCGCGCGCGTTCTCCGGATAGGACCCCTCGTTGGCCATCATGATCCCGAGCCGCCCGATCTCCGTGTCGGCCACCGGATAGAACGCGTCGAGCGTCTCGCCGTACAGCTCCACCCAGCGGTCGTACACGTTGTGCGGCGTGACCGAATGCTCCACCGGCAGCAGCGGCACGAGCTTGTGGTGGCGCAGCACGACCTGACCGTCGGGGTCCAGCACGAACCCGACGTTGAAGAAGCGGCCGGGGAACTCGGGATGGCGCGCCTTGGCCTGCGCCATCACGAACACCCCCCACTTTCGCGCCAGGCGCCCCAGCTCGTCCGTCTCGGGGCCGGGAATGTCGATCGCGCATTCGCGCGCGAAGGTCTCGTGGTCGAGGTCGAGCACCTCGTCGTTGAAGCCCTGCAGCGCGCCCTCCGGGACCGCGACGAGGCGCACGGGCAGGTCCAGGCCGCCCAGCCACGTCGACGCGGTCATGAGATGGTCTAGGTGCTCGAGGTTGCGGCGGATGTCCTCGCGCCGGCGGATGCCCCACATCGTCGGAACGAGCCCGAGCGCCTGATACGGCTCAATCATGTGCGTCTCCCCTCCCCGGCGGGCGGGCCGCACGGTCAAGCGAACCGTTGCGGCCCCGGACCCCTCAAGTAGGCCACCCCAGCACGCCCGCAGTCAAGGGGCAAGCGCTCACAGCTGCGTCCGCACCGCCCAGAGGTCGGGGAACGCGGCCCGTGGCAACGTCGCGGCGAGGTCCGCCCCGCCGGTCGCGCGCGTGTCGCCGACGGTGCGGCGCAGCATCTGGGCGTGGCGGTATCGCCACTCCATGACGCCCTCGTCGAGGTCGATCATCTGCTCGCACACCTGAGCGGGCTCGCCAGCGTCGGCGTACGCGGCCAGCAACGCGCGCTGGACGCCGGACGAGGGCTCGAGCGGCTGCTTCACGTCGCGCTCGAGCGCGTCGGCCGGCACCGGGTAGCCCTGGCTGGCGAGGTAGCGCACGAACGAGTCGAACAGCGACGGGCGCTCCATCGCGGCGGCGATTCGCCCGTGTTGAGGCGAGTCGGGGGCGTAGTGGCCCAGCGCCCTCAGGTCGCGGCGCCCGAGCAGCGCCTCGAGCTCGCGGAACTGCTCCGATTGGAAGCTGCCGGCGGCGTCGAGGCGGTCACGGAAGGCAAGGAACTGGCGCGGCGTCATCGTCTCCAGCACGTCGAGCTGCGCGACGACCGTCTTGAGGATCGTGAGCATTCGCTTGAGCGTCTGGAGCGCGTGCGGCGTGTCGGCGTCCTCCAGGCGGCCCTGGAGGTGCGCGCCCTCGTGCATGAGCTGCTTGAACCACAGCTCGTAGACCTGGTGGATGACGATGAACAGCAGCTCGTCGTGCTCGGCGGTGCGCGGGCGCTGGGCGCCCAGCACCTCGTCGAGCGCGAGATACGAGGAGTAGGTCAGGGACGCCCGCTGATCGGTCATGGCGCGCTCGTCACCGCGTCGAAGTGGCGCTGCGCGGTGGGCGCGAGCGCCGCGTAGAGCCGGTGGAACAGCGCAACAGCGTCGGCGCGATGGCGCGGCGCGTGCATCAGCTCGTCCGGCAGCTCCGGGTCGAGGGCCGGAAACCGGCGGAAGACGTGCACGAGCCGCGTGCGCAGCAGGAACGCCTCTCGCTCGTCCATCCCACGCCGCCCACCGGGTTTCGCGGACGGCGAGAACTCATCCATGAAGGCGCGGTAGCGCTCGTCCAGCGCATCGAGGTCCCAGGCCCGCGACACGAGCGCGCGGAAGTCGAGCGCGGCGGCGGGACGGCCGACCATGACCCCGGCATACCCGCCGACCTGGAGCTCGTCGATGAGGGCCACGACCTCCCGCTCGCGGTCGTGGGGCGAGATCCACATCCCGTCCTGCACCGAGCCGAAGCCGAGGAAGCGCAGCCGCCGCGCGAGGCGGCCGCGCTCCAGCCGCCGCTCCTCCGGAATCGCATGCCACAGCGCGGTCCACAGCTCCGCGCGGTGCGGCTCGCGCCCGAGCGAGAAGATGCGCCGGTCGCCCTCCTCGAGCAGCGCGACGGTGCGTGGCGTCGGGCGGTAGGAGACGAGCCGGCCGCTGCGCAACCGCTCGAGGCCGCCGCGGCGGACCATCCGCGCGAGCGCCACGCGCGACGCGCCCGTCGAGAACCCGAAGTCGCCGAGCAGCGTGACGAGCCCGCCGGACCACACGGGCCGCTCGTGCGGCACCACGTACGCACCGAGGAACGTCATCACGAGGTCCTGCGGCTGGGCCTCGAGGCCGTTTGCCGCCATGGCGCAAAACGATATTTGACGCCTGACCGAAGTCAAGCGTAAAGTGTCCGCGGCCATGGACGTCGGCATCGGCCTCCCCAACACGATCCCGGGGACCGACGGGCGCGTCGTCGTCGAATGGGCGCGGCGCGCCGACAGCGGCCCGTTCTCGACGCTCGCAGTCCTCGACCGACTCGCCTACGACTCGATCGATCCCTTCGCGGCGCTCGCTGCGGCGGCCGGCGTCACGGAGCGCGTCGGCCTCGCGACGATGATCGCCATCGGCCCGCTGCGCAACGCCGCGCTGCTCGTCAAGCAGGCGGCGTCGGTCGACGCGCTGTCCGGAGGCCGCCTCACGCTGGGCCTCGCCGTGGGCGCGCGGCTCGACGACTACGAGGCCGCGGGCGTCGACCACCGAGGCCGCGGCCCGCGCCTCTCCGAACAGCTCGCAGCGCTGCGCGACGGCGAGGACCTTGGCGTCCGTCCCGACCTGCCGCTGCTCGTCGGCGGCATGGCCGGCCCCGCCTTCGCGCGCATGGCGCGCTACGCCGACGGCTACGCGCACAACGGTGGGCCGCCGCGCACGTTCGCCCGCGCGGCGGCGAGCGCGCTCGCCGCGTGGAGCGACCTCGGCCGTCCGGGGCGCCCGCTTCTGTGGGGCCAGGGCTACTTCGCACTCGGCGACGACCAGGCGGGCGCGGCGTATCTGCGCGACTACTACGCGTTCACCGGCCCGTTCGCGGAGAAGATCGCCGCCGGCAACCTCACCTCCGCGCGCGCCATCCGCGACTTCGTGCGCGGCTACGAGGAGGCTGGCTGCGACGAGCTCATACTCTTCCCGACCGTCGCCGACCTCGACCAGCTCGACCGTCTCGCCGAGGTGCTGGCGTGAGGGTCCGCATCCTCGGCGCCGGCCCGGCCGGTCTCTATCTGGCGATCCTGCTCAAGAAGGCCGACCGTGCACACGACGTCGCCGTCATCGAGCGCAACGCACCCGACGCGACGTTCGGCTTCGGCGTCGTGTTCTCCGAGGAGACTCTCGGCGCGCTGCGCGACGCCGACCCCGAGAGCCACCTGCAGATCACGGACACGTTCGCGCGCTGGCCCGCGATCGACATCCACTACCGCGGGCGGCTGCTGCGCTCGCGCGGCCACGCCTTCTCGGCCACCCCGCGCAAGCTGCTTCTGCACATCCTCCAGCGCCGCGCGCGCGAGCTCGGCGTCGAGCTGCGCTTCGATACCGAGGTGACCGACGCGGCGGACCTCGACGCGGACCTCGTGGTGGGCGCGGACGGCGTCAACAGCCTCGTCCGCGGAACGTACGCGGAGGACTTCGGCGAGCGCGTCGCGCCGCAGGGGTGCAAGTACGTGTGGTTCGGCACGGACCTCGTGCTCGACGCCTTCACCTTCATCTTCAAGGCGACCGAGGCCGGGCTCGTCCAGGTCCACGCCTACCCCTTCGACGAGCACACGAGCACATGGATCATCGAGTGCCCCGAGCACACGTGGCGCCGGCTGGGCTTCGACGCGATGGACGAGGCCGAGTCGCTGCAGGCCTGCGAGGCGCTGTTCGCCGAGGAGCTGCAGGGCCACCGCCTCATGACCAACCGCTCGCTGTGGACGAGCTTCCTGCTCGTTCGCAACGAGAGCTGGCACCGCGGCAACGTCGTGTTGCTCGGCGACGCCGCCCACACCGCGCACTTCTCGATCGGCTCGGGCACGAAGCTCGCCATGGAGGACGCGATCGCGCTTTCGCAAGCCTTTCTGCGCCACCCTCGAGACCTCGAGCGCGCGCTGGTGGACTACGAGCTCGAGCGCCAGCCCGTCGTCGAACGCTTCCAGCAGGCCGCCGGCGAGAGTGCCGCCTACTTCTCCCGCGTGGAGCAATACGCGCACATGGACCCGATGCCGTTCGCGTTCAACCTGCTCACGCGCAGCGGCCGCGTCACCCACGCGAACCTCGCGCAGCGCGACCCGCAGTTCGTCCGCGTGCTCGACGCGTGGTTCCACGGCGGCGTGCCGGGCGCGGTCGCGCCGCCGCCGCTCTTCGCGCCCTGGCGCGACCTGCGCAATCGCGTCGTTCGCGCCACCGCCGAGCCGGATCGCATGCCCGAGCTCGCGCGCAGCGGGGCCGGCCTCGTGCTCGCCGGCCCCGTCGCCACGACGCTCGACGGGCGCATCTCGCCGGACACCCCGACGCTCCACGACGACGAGGTCGCCGCCGCGTGGGCCGGCCTCGTGGACGAGGTGCACGCGAGCGGTGCGCACGCGGGCGTGCTGCTCACCCACGCCGGGCGGCGGGGCTCGACCCGCCCCCCCGCCCGCGGCGCCGACCTGCCGCTGCGCGAGGGCGGCTGGGCGCTGATCGCACCTTCGCCGATCGCCTACGCGCCGCGCATGCCGGCGCCGCGCGCACTGGACGCCGACGCGATGAACAGCGTGCGCGACGCATTCGCCGTGGCCGCCCGCCGCGCCGCCGGCGCCGGGTTCGACGTGCTCGAGCTCGACATGGGCCAGGGCTACCTGCTCGCATCGTTCCTCTCGCCTGAGTCGAACAAGCGCGACGACGACTACGGCGGCGACCTCGACGGTCGCCTGCGCTTCCCGCTGCGCGTGCTCGACGCGGTGCGCGACGCGTGGCCAGAGGATCGCCTGCTCGCGGTGCGGCTGAACGTCATGGACGGCACGCGGCACGGGCTCAAGCTTCCCGAGGGCATCGCGATCGCGCGCGAGCTGGCGACACACGGCTGCGGGCTGGTCCACGTCGTGGCCGGGCAGACCGTGCCCGAGGCCCCCCAGGCCGACTACCGCCGCGGGTTCCTCACCCCGCTCGCCGACCGCGTGCGCGCTGAGGCGCGCGTGCCCACGCTCGTCGGCGGCTACCTGACGACCCCCGACGAGGCGAACACGATCCTCGGAGCCGGCCGCGCCGACCTGTGCCTGCTCGAAGTCCCCGACACCGACCTCGAGCGCCAGGTCCTCGCCGCGCCCGAGCCGGCCACGGCGGCGGCGCTGGCCTAGATGCGCCTCGCCGAGCTCACCTCCCCGCACCTCGAAGCGCTGCGCGAGCGCCGACCGATCGCGCTGTGGCCGGTTGGCGCGGTCGAGCCGCACGGCCCGCACGCTCCGCTCGGCACCGACACGCTCATCTCGGTCGGGATGTGCGAGCGCGCCGCCGCGCGGCTCGACGACCCGCCGGCGGTCGTGCTGCCGGCGCTGGCGTTCGGCGTCACGCGTTACGGCGCGGCCTTCGCCGGCGCGATCGGGATCTCCGAGGCGACCCTGCGCGCGGTGGTGCTCGACGTCGCGACGGCGCTGGAGCAGCAGGGCTTCCGCCGCCTCGTCATCGTCAACAACCACTTCGAGCCAGAGCAGGTCGCGACGCTGCGCACCGCGGCGGCCGACGCCGGCGCGCTCTACCTCGACCTCGTGCGCCGCCGCAACGCGCAGCGGCTCACCGACGAGTTCCGCCGTGGGTCCTGCCACGCCGGGCGCTACGAGACGTCGCTCGTGCTCGCCGACGCCCCGCAGCTCGTAGACCCCGCAATGGCGGACCTGGCCGCGAACGAGGTCGACATGCCGGGGGCGATGGCCGCCGGGCGCACGGACTTCGTCGCGATGGGCATGGAGCGCGCGTACTGCGGCGCTCCCGCGGAAGCCACCGCCGAGGAGGGCCGCGCGACGTTCGAGACGCTGACCGACATGCTCGTCGAGCTCGTGCGGGCGGAGGCATGACGTTCAACCTCACGACCTGGTTCGTCGATCGCCATCTCGAGGAGGGGCGCGGCGACCGCACCGCGCTCATCTGCGGCGACCAGCGAGTCACCTACGCCGAGCTCGCCGCGCTCGTCAACCGCACGGGCCACGTGCTGCGCGACCTCGGGGTGCGCCAGGAGGAGCGCGTGCTGCTCGCGCTGTCAGACGGCGTCGAGTTCGTCGCCACCTGGTACGCGGCGCAGAAGATCGGCGCGGTCACCACCGAGATCTACACGTTCCTGCCCCCCAAGGACATCGCGTATTACCTCGAGTACACGCGGGCCGGCGTGGTGGTGGTGGACGACACGACGATCGACCGCGTGCGCGAGGCGTGGATCGAGCTGGGCGACCGGCCCTGGCCGCGCGCGCTGCTTGCGGTGGGCGAGGTCGACGAGCTGGGCGAAGGCGAGGCGAGCTTCGACGCGCTCGTCGCGCAAGCGTCGGACGCGCTCGACCCGGCGCCGACCGCGCCCGACGACATCGCGATCTGGAAGTTCACGACCGGTTCGACCGGCATGCCGAAGGCGTGTGCGCATCGCGCCATCACCCCGCTGCGCAGCTTCGAGCACTACGCGCGCGGCGTGCTCGACATCCGTGAAAACGATCTCGTGCTGCCGGTGCCGAAGCTGTTCTTCGGCTACGCGCGCGACCTGGCCGCGCTGTACCCGTTCGGCGTCGGTGCCGCTGGAATCGTTTTCCCCGAACGCGCCATGTCCGACAAGATCTTCGAGCTCGTCGCCCGCCATCGGCCGACGATCCTCGTCAACGTGCCGACGATGATCCGGGCCATGCTCGAGCAGCCCCACCAGGACTTGTCGTGCCTGCGGCTGTGCACCTCGGCCGGGGAGGCGCTGCCCGAGGAGCTGCACCGCCGCTGGGCGGAGAGCTTCGGCGTCGAGGTGCTCGACGGCATCGGCTCCTCCGAGGCCTACCACATCTACATCTCCAACCGGCCGGGCGCCGCGCGCCCGGGCACGCTCGGCCAGGTCGTGCCGGGCTACAGCGCGAGCGTGGTCGACGAGAGTGGCAACGAGCTCCCCGACGGGGAGACCGGCCGACTGTGGATCGAGGGCGACACGACCGCGCTCATGTACTGGCAAGCGCGCGAGAAGTCGGTCGAGACCTACGCGGGCGACATGGTCAAGAGCGGCGACCTCTTCGCGCGCGACGCCGACGGCTTCTTCCATTACCGCGGCCGCGCCGACGACCTCCTCAAGGTCGGCGGCATCTGGGTCGCGCCCCAGGAGATCGAGCAGTGCCTCGCGGCGCACCCCGACGTGGCCGAGTGCGCGGTCGTCGGCTATGAGGAGGAGGGCCTCCAGAAGCCGCGGGCGTTCGTCGTGCTGCGCGACGGCGCGACGGCCGATGCCGCGGCGCTGCAGGCCCACGTGAAGGCGACGCTGTCGCCGCACAAGTATCCGCGCGACGTGCGCCTCGTCGCCGAGCTGCCGAGGACCGGCTCGGGGAAGATCGACCGGCGCGCGCTGCGCGAGGTGCTCGTATGAGCCGCCGCGTAGTCGTGACCGGCGGTACGCGCGGCATCGGCGCCGCGATCACCGCGCGCTTCGCCGCGGCGGGCGACGACGTCGTCGCGGTCGGCCGCGCAGAGTGCGACGTCACCGACGAGGCCGCCGTCGTCGCGCTGTTCGAGCGCGTCGGGTCGGTCGACGTGCTCGTCAACAACGCGGGCGTGGCGAGCAGCGCGCCGCTCGGGCGCACAACGCTCGCCGACTGGCGCGCCCAGCTCGACGTCAACGCACCAGGCGCGTTCCTGTGCACGCGCGCCGCGCTGCCGGGCATGCTCGCGCGCGGCAGCGGGCGAATCGTCACCGTCGCCTCCACGGCCGGCGTCGCGGGCGCCAAATACACCGCGGGCTACACCGCCTCCAAGCACGCCGCGGTCGGGCTCACGCGCGCGGTGGCCGCAGAGCTCGCCGGCACCGGCGTGACCGCCAACGCCGTCTGCCCGACCTTCGTGCGCACCGACATGACCCGCGAATCGCTGCGACGGATCGCCGCGACGACGGGCCGCAGCGAGACCGAGAGCGAGGCCGCCCTCGCCGCCGCCTCGCCGCTCGGGCGGCTGCTCGAGCCCGACGAGGTCGCCTTCGCGGTGGCCTTCCTCGCCGCGCCCGAGGCCGGCGCCATCAACGGACAGACGCTCATCCTCGACGGAGGAGGGATCCACGCATGAGCCCGTTTCGGGCTTCGCCCGGCTTCACGGAAACCTGGCAGCACTTCGATTTCGCCGTCGACGACGGCGTCGCCACGCTGACCTTCAACCGGCCCGACAAGCTCAACGCGCTGACGTTCGACGTCTACGCCGACCTGCGCGACCTGCTCGCCGAGCTGCCCCACCGCGGCGACGCGCGCGTCCTGGTCATCACCGGCGCGGGGCGCGGCTTCTGCTCGGGCGGCGACGTCGAGGAGATCATCGGCGAGCTGCAGCGCATGGAGACCGCCGAGCTGCTCGAGTTCACGCGGATGACCGGCGCCGTGGTCAAGGCGCTGCGCGAGTGCCCGCTGCCGGTCATCGCGGCGATCAACGGCGTCGCCGCCGGCGCCGGCTCGGTCATCGCGCTGGCCAGCGACTTCCGCCTGCTGGCGCGGTCGGCGTCGCTCGCGTTCCTCTTCACCAGGGTCGGTCTGTCCGGTGCCGACATGGGGTCGGCCTACCTGCTGCCGCGGATCGTCGGGCTCGGCCGCGCGACCGAGCTGCTCGTGCTCGGCGACAAGGTGCCGGCCGAGCACGCCGAGCGGATCGGGCTGGCGACGCAGGTCGTCGACGACGACGACCTGCCCGGCGCGGCGCAGGCGCTCGCGCGCCGCCTGGCCTACGGGCCTGCCCTGGCCTACTCGACAACGAAGGTCATGCTCACGCGCGAGCTCGACATGAGCCTCGGCAGCGCGATCGAGATGGAGGCCTTGACGCAGGCGCTGCTCATGGGCAGCCGCGACCACGGCGAGTTCTACGCCGCGTGGAGCGAGGGCCGCAAGCCGGCGTGGAGCGGGCGATGAGCAACGAGATCGTCACCGCACCCGAGCTCGCGCCCCCGGTCGGCTACGCGCATGCCGTCGTCGGCGCGCCGGGCGGGCGCACCGTCCACCTCGGCGGCCAGACGGCGCTGGGCGCCGACGGCGCGATCCACGGCGAGACGCTCGCCGAGCAGTTCGACGTCGCCGCCGCCAACGTCCTCGCGGCGTTGCGCGCCGCCGGCGGCGCACCCGAGGACGTCGTGCAGATGCTCGTGTTCGTCACCGACGTCGCGGAGTACAAGGCGTCGCTGCCCGCGCTCGGCGAAGTCTGGAAGCGCCACTTCGGACGGCGCTACCCCGCGCTGGCCCTGCTCGGCGTGAGCGCGCTGTTCGACGACGCGGCGCGGGTCGAGCTCGTGGCCACGGCGGTTATCGCGTAAGCACCACGCGCACCTCTCCGCAGAGCACGCCGAGGCGCCTAGATCAGCTCGGCGTAGAACGCCGCGACCGCCCGAACGACCGCGGCGCGCTGCTCGTCGTCGTCGCGCACGGCGGCCGGTTGCTCGAGCTGGATGCCGTTGCCGCGGACCGTGACGCGATTGACGATGTTGGCCCGCTCGATGCCCGCGAGCGGTCCCCGCCGTCTCACCTCGACCGCCGGCGGGTGCTCCGTCACT
>Ga0307278_10001835_pt1 | contig 10508 bp, 8 predicted proteins | sample ER_DNA_117_FD_194482 | JGI IMG/M metagenome (GOLD analysis project Ga0307278, IMG submission 194482) | Bulk soil microbial communities from the East River watershed near Crested Butte, Colorado, United States - ER_DNA_117 | ecosystem: Environmental > Terrestrial > Soil > Floodplain | place: USA...
CAACGCCCGCAGAAGATCTGGAGATCATCGCGATTCCGGCGCGCGAGGACAGCCGCGACGTGCTGGTGGGGCGGCGACTTGATGATCTGACCAACGGCGTTAGGGTCGGAACCGGAGCCCCCCGGCGGGCGATGCAACTTCTCGATTGGGCTGTGGGCCGGGATCTCCAATTGGAAGTTGTGCCGATTCGAGGGAATGTCGAGACCCGGATCGAGCGGGTACGCGAGGGGAAAGTCGACGCAGTGATCTTGGCCGCGGCCGGGCTGCGCCGGCTCGGCCTGTTGCCGGAGCTGAAGGCACTTCCCGAAGGCATCACCATCAAGCGGCTCCCAGCACAGATTCTTGATCATCGAGTGATGCTTCCAGCACCTGGACAAGGGGCCCTCGCTCTAGAAATTCATCGTTCTCTCAGCATTGAGCTTCGAGACCGGTTGGCACTTCTCGACAACTTCGTTGCGCGAGCAGAATCCCTTGTGGAGCGGGGTTTTCTCAGTGCACTGGAGGCGGGTTGTACCGCACCAGTGGGGGCCCGTGCAGTTGTCAAGGCTGTCCGTGGTACAAGTCTCGATTTGACTCTGACCGCGGTAATTGGGAGAACGTTACTGAGCAACTTGTCAGAACCCACCAAAGCAGGCTCAGTCCTACGGCTGGAGGCGCACGGATCGTCCACTGATCCGGAGCAGTTCGGGGTCGCCCACGCTGGTGAGGTGCTGGCTCAGTTGCGGCAGTAAGACGTTTGAACAACCTAAGGCTCAGACCGTCGAAAAGGCGGCCGGCTGGACAACAGAACGCGAGAAGTCAGTGAGCACATCCTCGGCTCGTAGGCCCCGGACCTCCACCTCAGCCACTCCAACCGTACCTATCGCCAAAGGTCGTGTGATCTTTGTCGGCACCGGGCCCGGTGATCCCGATCTCTTGACACTGGGCGCCATTGCCGCTCTGGCCGACGCCAGTTCGGTGATCTTGGACAATGATCGGCAGCGTGAGATTCTGGCCCATCCAGCCATCACGCTCGCCGACGGTGCCGACGTGATCACGCTTGGCCTGACCGAGGCTCGTAAGCCACTCAGCCCTTCCGCGCGAGCCAAGATCGTGCTCAAGCAGGCCTCGACTGGTACCCGAGTGGTACGGCTCGTCACTGGCGATCCGTTCCTGGACAACGCGGTCGCCGACGAGGCCGCCGCATGCGTACGCGGTGGCATCGACTTCGAGGTCGTGCCCGGCGTGTCAAGCCTCACCGCGGTGCCCGAGTACGCAGGCATCGATCTGATCCATGCTGGAGGTGTGCAGTTCGCCTCAGTCACCGATGGCAAGTTCAGCAAGAACGGCACGGCTCAGTGGGGTGCTGCCTCAACGATTGTGGTGAGCACTGTGGTCTCGATGATGAGTGGTTTGGTCGAGGCAGCCAAGGCGGCCGGTCGCCTAGGAGATGATCATGTTGTTGTCACCCTGCACGGAGGCAGCACCGAACAGATCACCTTGACAACCAGCTTGGATGGGCTGGCGGCCGCGGTGCGGTCGGTCAAGGCGCCGGCATCCGACCCGGTGCACGTCATCATTGGGGCGGCGGCCGAGCAACGTCACGAGCTGAGTTGGTACGAAACGAAGCCTCTCTTCGGCTGGCGGGTGCTGGTGCCGCGTACCAAAGATCAGGCGGCGCCGATGGTGGCCCGACTGCGCACCTACGGCGCTCACAGTGAAGAGGTGCCGACTATCTCAGTCGAGCCTCCACGCAGTCCACTGCAGATGGACAAGGCGATCCGAGGGCTGGTCGAGGGCCGCTACGAGTGGGTGGCATTCACGTCGGTCAATGCGGTCAGGGCCGTTCGGGAGAAGTTCGAAGAGTACGGCCTGGACGCTCGCGCCTTCTCCGGACTGAAGGTTGCGGCCGTCGGTCAGGTGACCGCGAATTCGTTGCAGGCTTGGGGAATTGAGCCCGATTTGGTGCCGCAGGGCGATCAGTCGGCCGCTGGTCTGGCAGCTGAGTTCCCGCCGTACGACGACGTGCTCGACCCGATCAATCGCGTCTTCCTGCCGCGCGCCGACATTGCCACCGAGACTCTGGCCGAAGGTCTGAAGGACTTGGGCTGGGAGGTCGAGGACGTCACTGCTTACCGCACCGTGAGGGCCACTCCGCCGCCTGCCCCGGTACGTGAGGCGATCAAGACCGGCAAGTTCGACGCGGTGGTGTTCACCTCCTCATCGACGGTGCGCAACCTGGTCGGCATCGCGGGGAAGCCGCATGCGTCGACGATCATTGCGGTCATCGGGCCGGCGACGGCGCGTACCTGCGAGGAGCACGGCTTGCGCGTCGACGTCATCGCCGCCAAGCCGTCGGTGGTGGATCTGGCAGATGCGCTGGCCAGCTTCGCCGCACAACGCCGAGACACCTTCCTCGAGGCTGGCGAGCCGGTTCTCAAGCCCTCGCAACGGCGCCCTGGAACCCGTCGCAAGGTTTGATTGCTCCGCTCGCTTTCGCTCGACGTCCAATGGCTCGCTCCGCTCGCTGCGATGTTCGCTGGAAAGCCGCCGTCTTCGTCGAACCCGACGAAACGACTGTCTCGGAGGACCCCCTCCGGTCTCGTGCGTTTCGTCGGCTTCTCCTGCAGATCGGCGGCGCGAACATCGCGGCCGCGCGGATCGCCGCCTTCGAGCTCGCCTACTTCGTCCTCGCTCGCAGACGATAAAGCGTGTCTGCTCGCTCCGCCTCAGCACGGCGAGGGGCGCGATCCGAGTCTGAGGCCAGAGTCCAGGCGTCGTCTTGGCAGAAGAGTGCTGAATGCTTGGAGGTTCCGGGCTCGGTAGTCTGCAGTTTGCCAGAACTTTTAAGGAGCGAACTAGTAGTGCAGCAGCGTCCGAGGCGGTTACGGAGCACAGCAGCGATACGGGCGATGGTGGCGGAGACCAGCCTCGAGCCGCGCCAGTTGATCTTGCCCATGTTCGTGGCCGAAGGGCTTCGTGAGCCGCGCCCGATCAGCTCCATGCCCGGGGTCGTTCAGCACACCCTCGACACGCTTCGCAAGGCGGCAGTGGAAGCGGCCGATGCGGGACTGGCTGGGGTCATGATCTTCGGCGTCCCGCTTCATAAGGACGCTCGCGGCTCTGGAGCGCTCGATCCCGACGGCATACTCGCCTCCGCGATCGGGGCGGTCCGTGAGGAGGTCGGCGACGAATGCCTGGTCATGTCGGACGTCTGCCTCGACGAGTTCACCGATCACGGACATTGCGGCGTACTCACCCCATCTGGCGTAGTCGACAATGACGCGACCGTTGAGATTTACGCCCAGATGGCAGTGCTGCACGCGGCCGCCGGTGCCCACGCCGTTGGACCCAGCGGCATGATGGACGGTCAGGTCGGCGTCATCCGCGAGGCACTGGACGCATCGGGAGCCTCAGATGTGGCGATCCTGGCCTATTCGGTTAAGTACGCTTCCGCGTTCTATGGCCCCTTCCGCGAGGCTGTCGCGTCCTCGCTTAAGGGCAATCGCAGGACCTACCAACAGGATCCGGCCAACGTCCGCGAGGCACTCCGTGAGGTTGCGCTGGATGTCGCTCAGGGTGCCGACATCGTCATGGTCAAGCCGGCGCTCAGCTACCTGGATGTGGTACGAGCCACCCGCGACGCGGTAGACCTGCCCGTGGCGGCGTACAACGTATCCGGGGAGTACGCCATGGTCGAGGCGGCGGCGGCGAACGGCTGGATCAACAGAGAGTCGGCGATCGACGAAGCGCTCACCTCCATCCGCCGGGCCGGCGCCGATCTGATCTTGACCTATTGGGCACTGGACTGGGCGACAAGGCGCTCCTCGACGGGCTCAGGGCGCGGATGAGGCTCTTCGACGGGGTCAGGGCGCGGATGTGATGACTGTCCGACCGGCTCCGGGGACAGTGCTGAGCCAGGCCGCCTTCGAGCGGGCCAAGAGTGTGACCCCAGGCGGGGTGAATTCACCGGTTCGCGCTTTCAGATCTGTGGGCGGTACGCCGCGATTCATCGCACGTGCCAGCGGCGCGTACCTATATGACATCGACGGAAACGAACTGGTTGACCTGGTCTGCTCCTGGGGTCCGATGTTGCTGGGTCATGCACATCCCGAGGTGATCGCCGCGGTGGCTGAGGCTGCTCGGCGCGGAACCTCGTACGGTGCACCGACGCTGGCAGAAGTTGATCTTGCTGCTGAGATCATCGATCGGATGCCCGTCGAGCAGGTCCGCTTGGTCAACTCGGGCACCGAGGCCACCATGTCGGTGCTGCGCTTGGCCCGAGGCGTCACTGGCCGCAACAAGATCATCAAGTTCGCCGGCTGCTACCACGGACATGTGGACGCGCTGCTCGCTGCGGCCGGCTCCGGCGTTGCCACCCTTTCCATACCTGGTACCCCAGGTGTGACGGCCGCCACCATCGCAGACACACTCGTGCTCGGCTACAACGACCGGTCCGCCGTCCGGGATGCGTTCGCCAGCTTCGGCGCCGAGATCGCCGCGGTGATCACCGAGGCCGCTCCAGGCAACATGGGGGTCGTTCCACCAAGGTCGGAAGACGGCGTCGGTTTCAACGCCTTCCTGGCCGATGTTGCCCACGAGTTTGGTGCCTTGTTCATCTCAGACGAGGTGATGACCGGCTTCCGGGTGAGCAGATCAGGACAGTTCGGGCTCGACGGCGTACGGCCCGACCTGATGACCTTCGGCAAAGTCATGGGTGGCGGCTTTCCAGCCGCGGCGTTCGGCGGCCGAGCCGAGCTGATGGCGAATCTGGCCCCGGTAGGCAACGTCTACCAGGCGGGGACGCTCTCCGGAAACCCCATCGCCACGGCAGCCGGTCTAGCCACCTTGCGGCTGGCGACTCCCCATATTTACCAACAGATCGATAGCACGGCGGCGCAACTACGGGCCGAAGTGCGGGCTGCACTCGAGACGGCTGGCGTACCGCATGTCATTCAGAACGCTGGGAACTTGTTCAGCGTTTTCTTCGTAAGCGAGGGCGTGACCGCCGTGCCGGACTACGCCACCGCCACGAAGCAGTCGACCGCTGCCTACGCCGCGTTCTTCCATTCGATGCTTCGCGCGGGCGTATACCTGCCGCCGAGTGTCTATGAGGCTTGGTTTCTTTCCTCGGCGCACGATGATAGAGCCGTGAATCGGATCGTCGATGCGCTACCGGACGCGGCGGCCGCTGCCGCCAGCGTCTCGGGATAGCAGCGAGGGGGCCGGATGGGTCAGAACCGGACGATTGTGCATCTCGTGCGACATGGTGAGGTGGACAACCCCGCAGGGCTGCTTTACGGGCGGCTGCCTGACTATCACCTCTCCGAGCTGGGGAAAGAAATGGCGGTTCGGGTCGCCGAGCATTTCCGGGAGCGGGACGTCGTCCATCTGAGGAGCTCACCCCTGGAGCGGGCACAGGAGACGGCTGCACCATTGGCCGAAGCGCTCAGTCTGCCCGTGGTGATCGACGCTCGCGTGATCGAGGCGGCTAACTATTTCGAGGGCTTGCGCCTCTCCTTTGATGGGGCGCTGCGTCATCCCAAGAACTGGCTGTACTTCCGGAACCCGTTAAGGCCGAGCTGGGGTGAGGCCTACACCGACATCCTGGCCAGGATGGGCCCCGCAATGAAAGACGCTGCCGACGCCGCGCTCGGGCACGAGGCCGTGATCGTGACTCATCAGCTCCCGATCTGGATTGCACGGAGCAATGCCGAGGGCCGCCGGATGGTCCATGACCCGCGTAAACGCCAATGCACGCTCGGCAGCGTCACATCGTTCACCTATATTGACGCCCACGTGACCTCAGTGAGCTACACCGAGCCGGCCGCTGAGCTGCTCCGTCCGCATCAAACCAAGAAGTTCGTTGCAGGGGCCTGATGTCGCGGCGAGCTGCGATCCGCATTGCTGCGGCTTTGGTCGCCATGCTGATCCTGGCGTCCTGCGCCCGCACCGGGGCGGATGAGCAAACCCGCAGTGCGGGTCAGGTCGGCTACCCGGACGTGCCGCGGAACCTGACGCGAGTGCCGCCCGACCAACGCAAAGAGCTGCCGACTGTGTCCGGCCTGGCCCTCGGCAGCAACCAGACAATCTCGACGCAGGACTATCGCGGCAAGGTTGTCGTGATCAACGTCTGGGGCTCCTGGTGTCCGCCATGTCGCAAGGAGGCACCTGATCTACAGGCAGCGAGCGTCGAAACCAAAGACATCGCCCAGTTCGTCGGCATCACCAGCAAAGACTACGATCCGGCGCCGGCTGAGGCGTTCGTTCGAAGCTTCAAGATCACCTATCCCAGCATCTACGATCCCACCGGGAAGGTGCTGCTGGCATTCGCCGGTGAGCTGCCGCCGAGCGCCATCCCATCGACCATGATCATCGACCGGCAGGGCCGGCTTGCCGTCCGAGTGCTCAGCGAGGTCTCCAAGATCACCCTCGTGGACATGATCAACGACGTGGCGGATGGTCAGTAGATGAGTCCTCTTGACCTGGCGAGTTGGGCGGAAGCCGCGGTCGGCGGCTCGATGGCCGTGGCGTTGCCGGTGGCTCTGGTCGCTGGTCTGGTGGCATTCTTCTCGCCGTGCGTGGTCCCGCTCCTGCCGGGCTACCTCTCGTATGCGACGGGTCTGGGAGCTGCCGAGGTCGTCGAGGGATCGCCCCGCCGCGGCCGGATGCTTGCAGGTGCATCGCTCTTCGTACTGGGATTCGCAGTGGTCTTCGTCGTGACTGGCGTCGTCGCCGGTTCCGCTGGGCGGCTGCTGGCCGAGTATCGCGATGTGATCACCCGGCTACTCGGTGTGCTGATCATTGTGTTGGGTCTGATCTTTGCGGGTGTGCTGCGGATCGGCCAACGCGATCTCCGCATCCATCGGATTCCGGCGGTTGGCGTAGCCGCGGCACCGCTGGTGGGCGTGGTATTCGCACTTGGCTGGACACCCTGTTTGTCACCCACTCTTGGCGTGGTGGTCAACCTCGGCTTCAACGAGGGAACCGCTGTTCGCGGCGGTCTGCTCGGCTTTGTCTACGCCCTTGGGCTAGGTATTCCGTTCGTGATCGCGGGACTCGCCTTCACCAAGATGGCCAGCGCCGTCGCCTTCCTCAGGGAGCGCCAGCAGCTGATCATGCGCATCGGTGGCATCCTGATGATCATCGTTGGGCTGCTACTTGTCTCCGGCACCTGGAACACGCTGACCGCACTGCTGCGACAGTGGGCGTCGAGCTTCGAGACGGTGATCTAAGTGTCGACAATCCAGACCCGCGAGCCGGCAGCCGAGTCCAGTAAGCCGGCTGTGAAAGCTGATCTGCCCCAGTTGGGGTGGCGCGGGGGACTGCGCTACCTGTGGACTCAGCTCACCTCGATGCGTACCGCGCTGGTCTTGTTGTTCGCGCTGGCGCTCGCCGCGATTCCCGGCTCCTTGGTGCCGCAGCGCCGGATCTCGCCGGTCCGCGTGACCGACTTCATCGACGAACATCCCACGCTTGGGCCGATTTACGACAAACTCGGCCTTTTCCACGTCTATACCTCGCCGTGGTTCGCTGCGATCTATCTGCTGCTGTTCGTGTCCCTGGTGGGCTGCATAATCCCGCGGATCGGCGTATACGCCAAAGCCCTGCGGGCCCGCCCACCCAAGACACCGCGCAACCTCGGCCGGCTGCCGGCGTACGCGGCCGTGGAGATCGCCGATAGCGATCATGGAGTCCTCGACCGTGCTGCGGCGGCCTTGCGGCGTCGGCACTACCGCGTTGACGTCCACAACGACAGCGTTGCGGCAGAACGTGGCTACCTGCGCGAGGCCGGCAATCTGGTGTTCCACATCAGCCTTCTTTTCGTGCTTACTGGTGTCGCGATCGGCGCACTCTTCGGCTACCGCGGCACGAGCGTGGTGATTGTTGGTCAGGGTTTCTCCAACAACCTCACCCAATACGACGACTTCGCGGCCGGGGCTGGGTTCACGGATGCAGATCTGGTGCCGTTCACCGTCGCCTTGAAGAACTTCGACGTGAAGTTCGAAACTGGGCCTGTTCAGCGCGGTGCAGCCCGGCTGTTCAGAGCCGACGTCGAGGTGACTGAGGCGGACGGCGCACCTCGCCAGGAAATTCTCGAGGTCAACAAACCGCTCAACATCGATGGCACCACTGTGCACCTGATCGGTCATGGCTATGCGCCCAAGGTCACCGTCAAGGATGCCCAGGGCAACGTTGCGTTCTCGGGGCCAGTCGTGATGTTGCCCCAGGACGGCAACTTCAGCTCGATCGGCGCCATCAAGGCTCCGGACGCTCGACCCGAGCGGCTTGCCTTTGAGGCTTTCTTCTTCCCGACTGCAACCCTCGACGACCAGGGCCCGCGCTCGATCTTCCCGGATGCCCTGAATCCCGCATTGTTCGCCAACGTCTGGTATGGACCGCCGAAGGTGGAGTCCGGAAAGCCGGAGAATGTCTACTCCCTTGACACCACCGGCCTCCGCCAGCTGAAGGAAGCCGACGGTCAGCCGGTACGGATTGGCCTCAAGGTCGGAGATGGTGTGAACCTTCCCGATGGCAAGGGTTCGATCCAGCTGGACGGCTGGGTTCGCTGGGTCAAGCTGCAGATCGGGGACACACCCGGCGTACCGATCTCGTTGATAGCGCTGGGATTTGCCGTGACGGGCTTGTGCATCTCGCTGTTCGTCCGTCCGCGCCGGGTCTGGATTCGAGTCCGCGACGGCAAGGCAAGCCGTAGTGTGGTGGAGGTCGGCGGCCTGGACCGTGCCGACGCTCGAGCTGGCCTCACCGAGGACGTAGCCGAGTTGGCCGCCGAGCTGTCCCGCAGGCCCGAGGATGTGAGTGCGAGATGAGCTACGAGTACTACTCCAGCCTGGCGCTGGTCAGCTCGGTGGTTGTCTACGCGCTCGCGATGTTCGCCCATGCGGCCGAATGGGCCGCGGCGCGGCGACTGGGCGTGGCCAAGCCTTCCGAACACGAGTTAGTCGATGTCGCCGCTACCGAAGCACGCTCTGAGCCTGCCCACATGCGCCGCGAGCCTCTCGAAGGGCGCCCTCAACCCGGCTCCGATCTCATCACCGACGCGGAAATCGATCTCGCCGCCAGCCGGCGAGTCGAGCAGTTCGGCCGAATAGGTGTGGCGCTGACCGTGCTCGGCTTCCTGCTCAGCGTTGCCAGCGTCGTGATGCGGGCGCTTGCGGCCCATCGGGCACCGTGGGGCAACATGTTCGAGTTCACGATCACGGCGATGGTGTTCGTCGTCGGCGTGTACCTGATCTTGGTCTGGCGAGCCGGAGTCCGCTGGCTCGGATTGCCTGTCACCTTGCTCGCCGCCGTTGGGAACGGGCTGGCCGTGACTGTGTTCTATGTTGCGGTGGCGCCGCTGGTTCCCGCGTTGCATTCGGTCTGGTTCCTGATCCATATCGTGTCTGCGGCGATCTCAGGGGCTGCCTTCAACGTGGGCGGACTGATGTCGATCCTCTATCTGATCAAGAAGCGTGCAGAGGATCGGGGCACCGTCCGCGGCTACCTCAGGCGGCTCCCGGACTCGCGCAAGATCGACTTGATCGCTTACCGCTTCCTAGCTTTCGCGTTTCCACTGTGGACATTCACCGTCGTTGCGGGAGCGATCTGGGCCGAGTATGCGTGGGGACGCTACTGGGGCTGGGATCCCAAGGAGACTTGGGCCCTGGTCACGTGGGTGATCTACGCGTGTTATCTGCACGCCCGCTCAACAGCAGGCTGGCGCGGCACCAAGGCTGCCGTCATCGCAATCATTGGCCTGGCGTCATTCTGGTTCAACTTTGTCGGGATCAACCTGCTGGTCTCCGGCTTGCACTCATACGCCGGTATCTGAACTGCGCGTTTCGCGCTTGTGATCAGAACGCCCACAAGGGCGTCGCGCACAACTCCCGCTCAACCACAAGAGTCACCGCCGCGTGGCATCGTGGCGACCATGGAAGACCTCGTTCGGGCCATGGAGGCCGCCGCAACTCCTGAGAATGCTCGAGCGCTAGCCAGGTACTTCAAAGTGGGTCCCGGTAGCTATGGAGAAGGGGACATCTTCCTCGGCCTCAAACTCAGCCAGCTGCGCCAACTGGCCAAGCCGTACATCATCGAAGTTTTCGAGCCTGACCAGTGGCTTCCATTGCTGCGTAGTCCTATTCACGAGCACCGGCACATCACCCTGATCGTGATGAGCGAGCGGGCGAAGAGACTCCTCAGGCGCAGCCCCGATGAGGAGCTGCGGCTGATCTATGACACATACCTCGGCAACACCAGATTCGTGAACAACTGGGACCTCGTCGATGTCAGCTGCGGCCCGATCGTCGGCGGTTACCTGCTGAATCGTGACCGGTCACCGCTGTATGAGCTGGCTAGCTCGGATCTGCTCTGGGAGCGAAGGATTGCCATGGTGAGTAGCCAGTGCTTCCTCAACAGGGGCGAGACGTACGATCTCTACCGCCTAGCCGAAATCTTGCTGCCAGACCGTCATGACCTGATCCACAAAGCCGTGGGCTGGTCGCTTCGTGAGGCAGGCAAGAAGGTTG
>Ga0307278_10001836_pt1 | contig 10507 bp, 9 predicted proteins | sample ER_DNA_117_FD_194482 | JGI IMG/M metagenome (GOLD analysis project Ga0307278, IMG submission 194482) | Bulk soil microbial communities from the East River watershed near Crested Butte, Colorado, United States - ER_DNA_117 | ecosystem: Environmental > Terrestrial > Soil > Floodplain | place: USA...
CGCGCCTCGGCGCCGACCTTGCCGTCGGGCAGCAGCAGCCGCGACCAGCTCCGCAGGCGCCGCCCGCGGGTCTCGCTGAGCCCGGCCACCAGCGGCAGCGGCGCGTCGTAGGGCACCTGCGAGCGGTGCGGCCGTTCGGCTACCGCTACGTTCCACAGACCGACCAGGCGCCCGCACGGTACGAGATGGTCCCCGAAGAGGCCGCCGTCATCATCGAGGCCGCCCGCCGGGTGCTTGCCGGCGAGGCCCTCAACTCGATCGCGCGGGACCTGTCGCGGCGCGGGATCACCGCGGCGGACGGCTCCGGCACCTTCTACACGCGGCGCCTCAAGCGCATCCTGACCAACCCGACCATCGCGGGCCTGCGCGCCTACAAGGGCGAGATAATCCGCGACGCGACCTGGCCGCCGATCCTCGACCGCGCCACCTGGGAGGCCGTCTGCGCGATCCTGAGCGACCCGAAGCGCGGCCGTGGCGGGCACCCGTTGCGCTGGCCGTTCGGCGGCCTGGTGGTCTGCGGCTGCCTCGGCTGTGATCCGCCGCGGCACCCGGAGCGCGCGCACCGGGGCGAGTGCGGGGTACCCATGCGCACGAAGGGCTCTCACGGCCGGATCACGTATGCGTGCGACCCCACGAAGCCCGGCTTCAGGGGCTGCGGCCGGATCTCGATCGACGCCGGCCACCTTGAGGAGATCGTGCTGAAGATGATCGCGGCGCGGGACTGGCGCCACCTCGCCGCCGCGCTGCGCGAGCAGGTCGCCGCCGGCAACGGCCACAGCGGGCTGGCCGAGCAGCTCGCCGCCGACGAAGAGCACCTGCGCCAGGTCGCCATCCAGTACGGGCTCCGCAAGCCAGAATGGCAGGCGATTCGGGAGACGCTCATCCCGCGGATCGAGGCCGCCCACCGGCAGCTCCAGCAGCACCTGGCCCTCCCCCGCGAGGCGATCGACGGCTCCAGCTCGATCCTGGAGGCGTGGCCGAAGTGGACGGTGGAGCAGCAGCGCGCCGTGCTGCGGGCGCTGTTCCACCGGATCGTGGTCGGGCCGGCCACGCGACGGGGCCGAGGGCCGGACCCCGACCGGCTCGCACCGCCGTACGGCCCGGTCTGGAAGGTGTAGCTGCACGCGCCCGGCTATCCCTGGTCGGTTACCTGGCGCAGCTCGCCGGCAATCAGGCGGGCCCTGCCAGTCTGGTCCTCCTCGTAGGCGAGCAAGGTCTCGATGAGGGCGGAGACCAGCCGGGCGCGGTCGAGCGCCTGGTCCTGCCAAGCGGCGGCGCGAAGCGGATCCTTGGGCTGGTCGCCAACGTCGAGGGCGGCCCCGATCGCGCCCAGCAGCTCGCGGCAGACGGGATCGAGCAACGTCATCGTGGGTCCTTCCGAGGCGGTGACCGTGCGGCTCTAAAGTCGTAGGCCACCATCCAGCACGGCACGCCACGGCCGGAATGGCAACCAGCTAGGCAATTGCTAGGCAGTTCGGCATATCAGGGTCGCGAGCGCGGGAGGGATGCGCCTAGCAATCCGGGACGGCGGCGGTTCGCCTTCAGTAGGCTGCTTTGTCACGCTCAGCCCCGTCGTGCTTGGCAGCGAGGATCAGCGCCGCGATCGTATGAAGCGCGACGGGATCCCGGACTTCGAGGTCTAGGCCTTGCTCGCGGACGGTTCGCTCGACAATGGCGCGGATGCGCGCATCGAGATCCTCGGCGCTGCTCCGGCTCATCAGCCGATCGGTCTTGCGGGCTGAGGCGTCCGGGCGTCGAGGTCCGCGAGTTCGATAAGGCGGCGACGTGCCGGGCGCTGCACACCATCGTCATGATCCGCGAGGCCTGGCATGAGCCAACCAAACGCTATGTGGCCCGCCGCACCGCCCAAGGCAAGAGCCAGCGCGAGATCCGCCGCTGCCTTGCCCGTGCGGTCGCCCGCGGGCTGTATCGGCTGCTGGAGCGCCAGACCACCGCCCCAACCGGCAGGTAGGCTGACCGCAGGATCGGGCCGGGAGGCAGCGATGCACCAGGAACTACGTGCCCTGTATGAGGAGGACCAGGCCGACCGGCACGGCGAGTTCCCCACCGACCTGTACGAGCGGGACGAGCGCCGTCGCCGTCGGGTGGAGCGGCTGCTCGCCCAAGGCGCCGCTGTCGACCCCGAGGACCTGTTCTTTGCCGCGATGGTCTTTCAGCATGGAGCCGACCGCTCCCACTTCATGCGTGCCCATGAGCTGGCGAAGCGGGCCGCCGAGCTCGGCTCGACCCGACCCGCGCGCTGGCTGGCCGCGGCCGCCTACGACCGCTGGCTGATGACTGGTGGGCTGCCGCAGAAGTACGGCACCCAGTACCGATCCGTCAACGGCCGCTGGGTCCTGCACGAGGTCGACCCAACCACCACCGACGAGGAACGAGCCCACTGGGACGTCCCACCACTGGCCGAGGCGCTACGGCAGGCCGACCAGATGACCTGCCAAGACCCACCCCAGGCCAATCCCAGGTGACAGCCAGCCCGGGCCAGTCCGCGCTTGACGAGCGATAGAAGCTTCGCCCGCCACATCATCGTCCGCATCGATCGCGCCTGGCCCTGGGCCGCCGACCTGGTCACCGTGTTTGGCTGGCTACGGGCCCTGCCGGTGCGACCGAGTGCGATCCCAGCGCCCGACGCGGGCTGGGCGTGCTGTCGTCCGTGTCGCCCAGGCGAGGCCGCCGGAGTTCCGTCGGCCCACGGCAGGACGGGGTGCGAGGGCGGGCGCGTCGCCGGCCTCGGGGAAGTTGGCCGGGCTGGCGCGGAAGGCGCGCAGTGCCCAGCGGCCGGTACCGGCCACGGCGGCCGCGACCCCAGTGAGGACGGTGAGGTCGCCGGCGGCGTGGTGGCGGGCCGCCTCGATCACGATGAACGCCGCGGCGAGCACGACCAGGACCAGGGAGATGCCGCGGTGGAAGCGGCCGGCCTCCGAGTGCGGCCACGGGTCGAGGGCGACGGTCAGCTCGCGGCCGTCGTCGGCGTCGGTGCAGTCGGACTTGATCGGGCAGGCGTTGCACACCGGCGCCTTGGCGCGGTACCGGATCACGCGCAGCTCGTGGTCGACTTCTTTGGGCCACAGCTGCTGGCCTTGCGTGCACTCCCAGGCGTCCAGGTGGTGGTGGTAGGTGAATCCGCCGGTGCGCCAGCGCTCGGCGCGCCGGTGGACGTGGCCGGCGGTGCGCTCAAGGAGACCTGCGGCCGTGAGCAGGAATAGCGCGTAGGCCCCGACCAGCAGCACCTCGGTGTGCGGGGGGCTCATGCCTGGCGCTCCCCACCGGCCGGCGCGGGCGCCGGCTCGGTCACCTCGGTGAACAGGACGTCCTCGTGCTCGTCGAGGGTCACCTGGGCGACGCGGTAGCGCACGCCCTTCCAGCACAGCCATAGCAGCGGCAGCGCGCCGCCGAGGATGAACAGCAGGTCGCCGGGGAGCCGCAGCCACTCGAAGAAGGCGTTGGTGGGGCTGGTGATGAACTTGAGCTGCCGCGCCTGGAAGTACCCGTGGTTGATCGACTCGTACAGCTGGATGATGCCGAGTGGGAACAGGGTGGCGAAGACCATCCACGCCAGGCCGATGTTGGTCGACCAGAACGCGATCCGCGCGGCCCGTTCCGACCAGCGTTCCTCAGGCATGAGGTAGCGCAGGCAGAACAGGGCGAGCCCGATCGCCAGCATCCCGTAGACGCCCATCATCGCGGCGTGCCCGTGGTTGGCGGTGAGCGCGGTGCCGATCTCGTAGTAGCTGATCACGGGGAGGTTGATGAGAAAGCCGAAGATGCCGGCGCCGAGGAAGTTCCAGAACCCGACCGAGACCAGGAACATCACCGCCCAGCGGTGCGGGAACGGCGTGCGCGAGCGCGACTGCTGCTTCGCGCCGAGCTGCAGGAACGTCCAGGCCTCGACGGTGAGGAAGGTGAGCGGGATCACCTCGGCGGCGGAGAAGAACGCCCCGAGCGCCATGTGCTCGGCGGGTTCGCCGGAGAAGTACAGGTGGTGCATGGTACCGATCACGCCGCCCATCGAGTACAGCACGATGTCGAGGTAGATCACGGTCAGTGCGACGCGCTCGCGGACCACGCCGAGCAGCACGAAGATGTAGGCGACCATCACCGTCGTGAACAGCTCCAGGAAGTCCTCGACCCACAGGTGCACGACCCAGAAGCGCCAGAAGTCGGCGGTGGTGAAGTGCGAGTCGGGGCTGGCGAGCAGGCCGACGGTGTAGAACGCGGGAATCGCGAGCGCGGCGAACAGGAACATCCAGGGCATGTTGCCTTTGTGCTCGGTGCGTAGCCGCCGGCGCAGCACGCGCCACAGCATGAACACCCACGCGAACAGCCCGACCGACAGCAGGACCTGCCAGAAGCGCCCGAGGTCGAGGTACTCCCAGCCCTGGTTGCCGAACCACTGCCAGACGCGGTCCAGCCCACCGAAGATGCCGGCCCACTCGCCACCCATGCTCCCGAAGACGACCAGGGCGAGCGCGCCGAGCAGCCCGTAGGCGAGCAGGCCCTGCAGGCGCGGCTCGTGCCCGGCGATCATCGGCGCCAGGAAGATCCCGGCGGCGAGGAACGAGGTCGCGACCCAGAAGATCGCGAGCTGCACGTGCCAGGTCCGCATCAGGTTGTACGGGAAGAGGCGGGCGAGGTCGACGCCGAAGAAACTCGTCAGGTCGGCGCGGTAGTGCTCGGCCGCGGCACCGGTGATCGTCTGGATCAGGAACAGCGCCGCCATCACTAGGAAGAACCAGGCGGTCGCGCGCTGGCCCGGGGTGAGCGCGACGTCGCCGGGCGCCCGGAAGCTGAGCGTCGCCTGCTCGCGTCCGTGCCAGCCGAGGACGCGCCAGCGCCCGTACGCCGCGAACAGCAGCCCGATGCCGCCCAGCAGCGCGCCGAGGGAGAGCATCGACCAGATCACCGTGTTCGCGGTCGGCTCGTTGCCGACCAGCGGCTCCGGCGGCCAGTTGTTGGTGTACGAGTAGCCCAGCTGGTGCGCGAGCGATACGCGTACACCCAGCGGTGGGCGCCGTTGCTGGTCGAGCCCGTTGCGGCGGTCGCCTTCGTGATGAGCCAACGGATGCTCCGCGGGATCAGGGATCGCGCCGAACAAGGTGGCAGCCGACGGTTTGAAATCGGGCCGCGGGATCGGGCTGGCCAAACGGCGGGCCCTACCGGTGGGGCCGGTGGATGATCGTCCAGGGGAGATGACGATGAGCCAGGTCGCCAGCCGCTACCAGCGCCTCAGCGTCCAGGACGCGGGCTTCCTGGATCTGGAGCACGCCGGGTTGCCGCAGCACGTCGCCATCCTGGCGGTCGCCGAGGGCAGGCCGCTGCACGACCAGGATGGCCACCTACGGTTGGACGCCGTCCGCCGGGAGCTCGGCGGCCGCCTGCAGCTGGTCCCCCGGCTGCGCCAGCTGGTGCTGTGCCCCCCGTTTGGGCAAGGGCTGCCGCTGTGGGTCGATGACCCCGCCTTCGACCTGGCCAACCACGTCCGCGCCGTCCACCTGCCGGCGCCGGGTGGCGAGCGGGAGCTGCTGGGGCTGTGCGACCAGCTGTGCCTGCGGCTGCTGGACCGCGCCCGGCCGCTGTGGGAGCTGTGGTTGGTGGCGGGGCTGGCCGAGGGTCGGGTGGGGCTGGTCCTCAAGCTGCACCACGCCCTGGCCGACGGGCTGGCCGCCGTCCAGATCGCCGGGGTGCTGCTGGACGGCACCGCCGACGCTGGCAGCCCCGCGCCGGCGCCATGGCAGCCGCGGCCGGCCCCGTCGGGGTGGGCACTGGGGGCCGACAACCTGCGGGGGCGCAGCGCCGCGCTGGCAGCGGCGCTGGCGCGGCTGCGCCATCCCCGCAAGCTGGCGGCCCAGGCGCGCGTGCTTGCCGGCGCCGCGCGGATGGCGGCCGGTGGGCGGCGCCACGGGCCGCGTTCCTTGTTGCGCCGGCCGGTGGGTGGCCGCCGGCGGCTGGCGGTGGTCCGGGCGCGGCTGGCGGTGGTCAGGGATGCCGCCCACGCCCACGGTGCGACGGTCAACGACGTGCTCCTGGCCGCGGTCGCCGGCGGCCTGCGCGCGCTGCTGGTCGCACGGGGCGCGCAGGTGGACGGGCTGGTCCTTTACGCCTCGGTGCCGGTGGCGCTGCGAGCACGGGCCGATACCGCCGCGCTCGGCAACCAGGTGGGGCTGATGGTCGTGCCCCTGCCGGTGGGCGAGCCCGACCCCGTCGGACGGCTGCGGCAGGTCACCCGGGCCACCACCCAGCGGAAGCGTCGGCCGGAGCTGCTGGCCAGCCTGCGTCCGGTCGGGTCGCTGACCCTCCTCCGGGCGCTCAACCGCTACAGCCGCCACCAGCGGCTCGTGGACCTGTTCGTCACCAACGTGCCCGGCCCCCAGATCCCCCTGTACCTGCTGGGCGCTCGCCTGCGGGAGGCGTTCCCGGTCGTGCAGGTGGCCGGCAACGTCCCGCTGAGCGTGGCCGTGTTGTCCTACGACGGCCAGCTCAACATCGGCATCCAGAGCGACCCCGACGGCTGCCCGGACCTGGACGTCTTCGCCGACGGCCTGCGCCAGTCGCTGGACGAGCTGGGCGCGGCCACGCCGCTCCTCCCGGGCTGAGCCGAGCGGCCGGCCCCGATCAACTCAGCTCAAGCGCCTTGGCGGGTGAGCGGCGCGCGCTACATCGTGCCGTGCTCACCGGCGCCGACGTACCCGCGCTTGTCGTCTGGCCAGTTTCTCGCCTTGCCTTCCGATCTTGTGTCGTATGGCCCATGATCACCCGTTGGATCATCCAGACGATCCGACGGGCTCCGTCTCGATCCGACGCGTTCGGCGACGCACCCCGCGGCGGCTCGCCGCCGCCTCCTGGTGGCCAGCTTCCTCGTCGCCTCCTTGGCCGCGGGCAACGCCTGGGACTCTGGACATGTCGGTAGCGGGGCGGCACGCTCAGCCGATGACCCCAGCCTCAGAAGGAGTGCACGTCATGGTCGAGCTGCGCAGCCGCTACCTGGGTCTTGAGTTGCGTACCCCCCTGGTCGCCTCGGCCTCGCCGCTGACCGGCAGCCTGGACGGGCTGCGGCGGCTGGAGGCGGCCGGCGCGGGCGCGGTGGTGCTGCCGTCGTTGTTCGAAGAACAGCTCACCCTAGAGGCCCGCGAGGTCGGCCGGCTGCTGGAAGCCGGAGCGGAGAGCCTGTCGGCGGCGGTGGCCCTGGACGACTACAACGCCGGGCCGTACGGCTACCTAGCGCTGGTCGAGAAGGCCAAGGCCACCCTGCAGATCCCGGTGATCGCCAGCCTCAACGGTGTCACCCGCGGCGCCTGGGTCGAGCACGCCACCCTGCTGGAGAAGGCCGGCGCCGACGCGTTGGAGCTCAACATCTACTTCGTGTCCTCCAGCCCGGGGCTGGGCGGCTCGGACGTCGAGTTGCGCTACCTGGATCTGGTCCGCGCGGTGCGCCAGGCGATCGGCGTCCCGCTGGCGGTCAAGCTCAGCCCCTACTTCAGCTCGGTGGCCAACCTGGCCCGCCAGCTGGTCGAGGCGGGCGCCAACGGGCTGGTGCTGTTCAACCGCTTCTACCAGCCCGACCTGGACCTCGACACCCTGGAGGTGACGCCCCGCCTGGTGCTGTCGAGCTCCGAGGAGCTGCGCCTGCCGCTGCGCTGGATCGCCATCCTGCACGGTCATATGGGCCGCGCCTCGCTGGCCGCCTCGACCGGCGTGCATACCGCTGAGGATGCGGTCAAGGTGCTGGCGGCAGGCGCGGACGTGGCCATGATGACCTCGGCGTTGCTGCGCCATGGGCCCGAGCACCTCACGGTCGTCGAGGCCGGCCTCCAGGACTGGCTGGAGGGGCGTGGCATGCCGTCGGTCGATTTCCTGCGAGGTTTGCGAAGCCAGCGCTCGGTCCCTGACCCGGCGGCGTGGGAGCGCGCCAACTACATCACCATGCTGGCCACCCACCCCGACCAGATCCGCACCGAGGCCCGCTGACACGCTCAGCGTTCGCGCGTCGCCAGCCGCCCGCTGGACGAGTCGACCAAGCGGCCACGATACAGCCCGCCGGCTGCAGCACAGCCGCCGATAGATTCGTCGGGCTCCGGCCGCCAGCAGCTGCTGACAGATGGGGGCCGATTCACTGTTCCAGAATCCGCGCTAACCCTTGCGGCGTCCGTCGGGCCGCTCCTCCCAGTCCACCCACTCCATGCCTGTTGTTCGAAGGTAGCCGTCGACCGCGGTGCCGACGGTGGGGAAGAAGCGTTCCGCCCCGACCTCGGCGAACAGCCCGTAGCGGCGGAGCCGGTCCTTCACGGGTCCCTTCATCTCGGCGAATGCAAGCACCACCTGCTGCTGGCGCAGCTCCCGTAGCAGCTCGAGGAGGGCGTCGGCGGCGGTGGTGTCCACGTCGGTGATTGGCTCGGCCGCCACCACGACCCAGCGGATGCGGGGTGTGGTCGTGGCGACCAGGTCACTGATGCGGCCCCGGAAGTAGCCGGCGTTGGCGAAGAACAGCGGGGCGTCGAACCGGTACAGCAGCAGCCCCGGGACCTGGCGGGCGTTTGGATGACGTTCGAGGTCGTGGTAGCCCTTCAGCTCGTCCTCGCGGCCCAGCACGGCGTCGTAGGGCCGCCAGGCCCGGCGCACGAAGTCGGCCAGTGACAGGACGATCGCCACGAGGATGCCGACCAGCACCCCCAGCACCGCGACCCCGAGAAAGGCGGTCAGCCACAGCACGAACTCCGGGCGCCGAACCCGGTACAGCCGCCGCACCGCGTGTGCGTCGACCAGCCCGATGGCGGCGGTGATCACGACGGCGGCCAGCATCGGTTGGGGGAGGTTCTGTAGCGCGGCCGGAGCGACCAGGAGGAGAAGGACGATCGCCGTCGCGCCCACCAGCGGGGTCAGTTGCGAGCGCGCTCCCGCGGAGATGGCGACCGGCGTGCGGGACGCGCTGCTGCTGATCGGAAAGCCTTGGAACAGGCCAGCGGCCAGGTTGGCGGCGCCGAGGGCGACCAGCTCCTGGTTGGGATCCACCGTCTCCTTGCGTTGGGCGGCGAGGGACTTCGACAGCACCGTGGTGTCGGCCACCGCCACCACGGCGATCCCGAGCGCGCCGCCGAACAGCAGCGGCAGGTCGGCCAGTCGCACATCGGGGAACGCGACCGACGGCAGTCCCTGGGGCAGGACTCCGATGACCTGGACCCCACGAGCGGCAAGGTCGAACGCGGCCACGGCCGCGATGCCGAGTCCGACGGCGACGATCACCCCGGGGAACCCCGACCACAGCCGGCGCAGGCCCAGGATCACCACCATCCCGGCCAGCCCGACGGCCAGCGCGGCCCCGTTGGTCTCCTCCCGAGCCAGGCCCTGCACGAAGCCCCACGCCTCGGAGAGCAGACCGGTGCCGTCCACGGAGAACCCGAACAGCTTGGGGAGCTGCCCCACCATGATCGTGATGGCGATCCCGTACAGGTACCCCAGCTGCACCGGACGCGACAGCAACTCGGTCACGAACCCCAGACGGGCGACCCCTGCGAGCAGGATCATGAGCCCGGTGAGAATCGCGAGCATACCCGCAAGGGCGACGGCCCTCGGCGGATCCCGGCCCCCGAGCGGCAGGATGATCCCGGCGATCACCGCCGCCAGCGAGGAGTCAGGCCCCAGCACCATCACCCGTGAAGGGCCAAAGACGGCGTACGCCAGCAGCGGCACGATCGTCGCGTACAGCCCGGTGATCGGCGGAAGCCCGGCCGCCTGCGCGTACCCCATACCCACAGGGACCAGAAAGGCCGTCAGGACCAGCCCGGCCACCAGGTCGTTGGGGAGCCATCCCCTCGGATACTGCCGGATCGTCCGAAACCCCGGCACCCACCGACCAAGGCCCGCGCCCATAGGCCCGGCAGTCAGCCGCCCAGCGCCGTCGGCCTCTGCCACACCGTTCCCCCGCCTCGTTGTCCGAGGGATGAAAGCCTACCGGGTGCCCACGGCTGGAGAGCCCACTAACGCCGATTCACGATCACGGGCCTGATTCAGCGGTCGTCGAGGAGGGTTCGAAGCGCCCGGGACACCGTCGGCGTTGCCAGGCTAACGATCGGAGGCTGGCGAGTTGCCCTCGCTGGGACCTCGCGGACCTTGGCAGGGTTCGGCGGTGTCGTTGACGGTTGCCCGACTGGGTGATCACATGGGGCGCATGGAGAAGCTGTCGCTTGATGCGCTCGCTCGTGAGCTGATGAAGTCGGCCACCGCTGCTCCGGCCGGCCGGGCCTCGCGTACTGTCTACGGCGGGCACGAACATGTGCTGCGGCAGACGCTGATGGCGTTGACCGCCGGGTCGTCGATGTCGGAGCACGAGAACCCCGGCGAGGCGACCGTGCAGGTGTTGCATGGTCGGGTGCGGCTTGTCGCTGATGGGGCTGCGTGGGAAGGGCGCGACGGTGACCTGCTGATCGTTCCCCAGGCGCGGCACACGCTGCATGCCCTGGAGGACACGGCCATGCTGCTCACGGTTGCCAAATTG
>Ga0307278_10001837_pt1 | contig 10504 bp, 11 predicted proteins | sample ER_DNA_117_FD_194482 | JGI IMG/M metagenome (GOLD analysis project Ga0307278, IMG submission 194482) | Bulk soil microbial communities from the East River watershed near Crested Butte, Colorado, United States - ER_DNA_117 | ecosystem: Environmental > Terrestrial > Soil > Floodplain | place...
GACGACCGCAAACATGATCTTCAGCGTCGCCGAGATCATCGCGTACGCGAGTGCGACGATGACTTTCGAGCCCGGCGACCTGATCGCGACCGGCACGCCCGCGGGAGTGGGGGTGTTCCGAGATCCTCCCGTGCTGCTGAAGGACGGGGACGAAGTGACGATCGAGATCGACGGGGTGGGCTCCCTGACGAATCCGGTTCAGGAGGAGCGCTAGACGGAAACGCGCGCGCGGTACAGCTCGATCGTCTGACGCGTTCCGTCGCGCAGCGTCGTCCACTCGATCGGGCCGACGACGTTCTCCAGATCGCCCTCTTCCATTTCTTGGGGGAAGGGAAGCTGCACGTCGTCGAACGTGACCCGCCCCGTCACTTCGGGTGCAGCGGCCTCGATCGAACTGACAACGTCGCTCGCATGTGATGAAGGTCCGCCGAGATTGAAGACCGCAGCACCGCGGTGGAGGGAGCGTGCGGCGGCTATGAAAATTCGTGCGGCATCGGCCGCGAACTGCAACTGGCAGCGACCGCCCCAGCGCATCTCGTAGCCTTCGCCTCGCGCGGCGGCCTCCATTGCCAGCGTCGGGTCTGCGGTCAAGCCCTGGTCCCGTCCAGGCCCGTAGACGACATACGGGCGCAGGCCGACGCTGCCGAGACCGTCGTCCTCGAAATAGACCTGGGCCGTCCCCTCGTTCGCCAGCTTGAACACCCCGTACAACGTGGTCGGCTCGCCTGCATCCTCGACCCGCGGTCCCGAGCCCGGGCCGTAGACGGCGGCCGAGCTCGCGTACGCGATGCCGCGGACGCTCTGTCGCTTGGCCGCCTCGAAGACGTTGGTCGTTCCGACGACGTTGACGGAAGCGCCACGCGGTGGATCGGCCTTCACCAGCGGAAGGAGCATGGCGGCCAGGTGCACGACGTGCGTGACGCCGTGCTCGCCGACCGTCCGTTCGAGCTGCTCGAGGTCGGTGACGTCGCCGTGGACGAGCGTCAGCTGCTCGAGCTCCTCGGGCGACATGATCAACTCGAGCCTGTCCCTGTTCGTGCCGAGGTCGTACAGGATCACGGGCACCTGCTCGCGCACGAGCTGCGCGCACGACCAGGCGCCGATGCAGCCCAAGGCGCCGGTGATCAGGAAACGCTCGTCCGTCATGCGTCCTGGTAGACGGTCACGACCTCCGTGTAGAACTCGAGCGCAGCGCGGCCCTGCTCGTGCGGGCCGAAGCCCGAGCCCTTGATCCCGCCGAAGGGAACGTGGACGTCCGCGCCGGCGGTCTGCGAGTTCACGTGGAGGAGCCCTGCCTCGAGGCGTTTCACGAATTCCTGCGTCGCCTCGAGACTGTTGGTGAAGATCGACGCCGACAGCCCGAACTCGACCGCGTTCGCACGCTCGATCGCCTCGTCGAGCGTGTCGAATCTGTAGAGCGATGTGACGGGGCCGAAGACCTCCTCGCGCGACAGCATCGCGTCGTCGGCGACTCCTTCGAACAGCGTCGGCGCGACAAGGTAGGACTCTTCGTCGACGCGCTCGCCGCCTGCGAGCACCTGCCCTCCCTCGCGCTTCCCCTGGTCGATCGCCTCGAGCACGTCGTTCAGTTGCTGCTCGTTGACCAGCGGGCCGACCTCGGTCTGCGGGTCGGTTGGATCGCCGACCTTGCCGCTCGCGATGCGATCGAGGAGCCGCTGCCTGAACTCGTCGTAGACCGGCGCCTCAACGTAGATACGACGGGTGGCGGTGCACTTCTGGCCCGCCGACCAGAACGCGCCTGCGTAGGCGGCCTCGACCGCGCGGCCCAGATCGGCGTCCGCGGTCACGATCAGCGGGTTCTGGCCGCCGAGCTCGAGCTGCACGCGCTTCCCGAGCGCCGTCGCCTCGTCGCGGACCTGGCGGCCGACCGTGACCGAGCCGGTGAAGGAGATCGCCCGGACCTGCGGATGGACGACGAGCGGCGTCCCGACTTCGGAGCCACGGCCGATCACGACGTTGAGCACTCCTGCGGGGAGGCCGGCGTCGTCCAGTGCGGCAGCGAGGTGCAGACACGTGAGCGGTGCCTCCTGCGCCGGCTTCAACACGACGCTGTTGCCGTAGACGAGCGCGGGCGCCATCTTCCAGGCGGGAATCGCGGCCGGGAAGTTCCACGGCGTGATCAAGCCGACGACGCCGAGCGGGCGCCGCAACGTGTAGAGGGAGGAGCCCGTAGCGGCTTGCTCGTAGAGCTCGCCCTTCGGCCGCCAGGCCTCGCCGGCGAAGTAGCGGAAGATCGCCGCGGTACGGGCTGACTCCATGCGCGCTTCGCGCAACGGTTTGCCCATCTCGCGGGTCATGTCTGCGGCCATGTCCTCGACGCGCGCTTCGATTGCGTCAGCCGCGCGCATCAGCACGGCGGCGCGCCCCGCCGCCGGCGTGTCCGACCAGCCGGGGAATGCTTTCGCCGCCGCCTCGACCGACGCGTCGACGTCCTCCTCGCCGGAGGCCGGAAAGTCGCCCACGACCTCGGCGGGGTTGGCGGGATTGTGCTTCTGGTAGGTGCGGCCGCTCCGTGCGGGCGCCCACTCGCCGCCGACGTAGTTGGCGAGTTCCGGCCGCGTGGGCGCCTCGAGGACGCTATCGGACATGGGTCTTGCTCCTTTCGGGGGGAAGAAGGTGGGCCGCAGCTCCGACCGGGTTCACGAGCTTGCCGATACCTGGGATTCGGATCTCGACCTGCTGGCCCGGGGTCAGCGCGACCTCGTCGGGAGGGACGATGCCCGTCCCGGTGAGGAGGACGCTTCCCGCGGGCACCGGGTTCTCGCGGACGACCCAGGAGGCGAGCTCGGCGAATGAGCGGCGCATCCGCGCGGTCGAGGTCTTCGCCTCGTAGATCACTTCGCCGTCGGGCGCGAGGAGCCGCAGCTCGATCTCGAACGGGGCCGACCAGTCCTCGGGGATGAGAATCGCCGGGCCGAGCGCGCAGGCGCCGGCGAAAAGCTTGGCCTGCGGAAGGTAGAGCGGATTTGCGCCTTCGACGTCGCGGGCGGTCACGTCGTTGCCGATCGTGGCGCCGAGCAGCGTGCCACCGTCGTCGAGGACGAGAGCCAGCTCGGGCTCGGGCACGGTCCAGGATGCGTCGGAGCGCACCCCAATCGTGGCACCAGGCCCGACCGTCCTGCGGCCGGCCGCATCCTTCAGAAATACCTCGGGGCGCTCTGCGTCGTAGACGAGGCTGTAGACGTCGCGCACTTCGACCTTGCTCTCGTCGACCCGTGCATCGCGGCTGCGCTCATAGGTGACCCCGGCGGCCCACGTCTCAGGTGGGACGAGCGGCGCGAGCAACTCGTAGGGAGGTGGGAGCTCGAGGGTCTCGGCATCGAGGGCCTCGATCGTGCGGCCGGTGACTTCGCGCTCTCCTCGGAGCACCGCCAGAACGTCTGCGTGATCGAGCTCGTGGAGGGATGCAGGCGCTTCGGGATCGACGATGCCGAGGCGGGGAGCGTCACTCCCTGCGCGGAAGCGGACGACGCGCATCAGTAGACCGCCCGCCCGCCAGAGATGTCGAAGCAGGCACCTGTGGCGAAGCTGAGGTCCTCGCTCGCCAGATAGGCGATCAGCCGCGCGACCTCCTCGGGCCTGCCGACCCGCCCGAGGGGGATCTTCTGGAGCATGTAGCCGATGTGCTCCTCGCTTAGCTGACTCAGAATCGGCGTGTCGATGACGGCGGGAGCGATGCAGTTCACGAGGACGCCCGTGTCGGCCACCTCCTTTGCAATCGACTTGGTCAGGCCGATCACCGCCGCCTTGCTCGCGGAGTACGCAGACGCCATCGGGTTGCCTTCCTTGCCCGCGATGGACGCGACGTTGACGACCCGGCCGTAGCCGCGCTCAGCCATTCCGCGCACCGCGGCGCGGTTGAAGAAGAACGTGCCGTCGCAATTGATGGCGAACACCCTGCGCCACTCTTCGTCGGGCATGTCGATCGCGCGAACCGAATCGCCTCCGACGCCGGCGGAGCACACAAGCACGTCAAGCCGCCCGAGCTCGGACTCGACCTTCTTCACCGCTGCGTCGGCATCTGCTGAGCTCGTCACGTCTCCCTGAATCGTCAAGACGTCCTGCGCGTGCTCGTCGGGCGCGAGGTCGAAGACGGCCACGTCCGCGCCCGACGCTCGCAGCAGTTCGACCGTCGCCGCTCCGATGCCGCTCGCTCCACCCGTGACCAGCGCGACGCGGTCGCGGAACCCGTACGCATTCACACGCGCTCTTATATCTGGCGGAAGCCCCGGGACTAAGCTTGTGCAGTGGTTTTCGATGCTGCCCGGGATTACCCGCTCGGGACACGGCGGCCCGACCTCGTTCGAACGCCCGGCGGGCTCGCGCTCGACGAGCTGACGCTCGACGCCGTCCGCACGGGGCTGCTCGAGGCCTCGGACCTGCGCGCGACCGCCGAGACACTTCGGCTCCAAGGCGAAGTGGCGCGTGCGGCGAACCGCCCGGAGCTCGCCGCGAACCTCGACAGAGGCGCCGAGCTGACAGCCGTGCCGGACGAGGTGATCCTCGAGATCTACACCGCCCTGCGGCCACATCGCTCGACGGCGGAGCAACTCGAACGCTGGGCGGAGCGGCTGGAGCAGGAGTTCGGTGCCACGATGACCGCCGCCTTCGTCCGCGAGGCGAGGGAGGTCTACGCTAAGCGCAACCTCCTCTCTCCCGGATGAGCGAGCAGCGCAGGTCTAGACGCTTCGTCGAGCGCGAGCAGCGCGAGCTGCGGCGGGAGCTTCTGATCACGCCGTGCCCCGAGCTCGGTCTCGTCGCGATGAGCGGACCGAACGATCCGGAACCAGGGCTCGAGGTGCGCGACCGCCGGGTCGTCTCGCTCGACGGACGCAGCGAAGACGAATTCGACGCCCTCGATCACTTCATCGCACGGCACGGCATCGACGTCGACGTCGCCGCGGAGGCGATGGCCCTCGACGATGCGGAGCTGGCGCGGCGCCTGGTGGACATCGACGTCCCGCGCGAAGAGCTCGTTCGGCTGGCCCGCGGGCTCACGCCCGCACGGCTTGCGCGCGCCGTCGCGCTGCTCGACCCCGTCGAGATGATGTTCGCGCTCAAGAAGCTCCGCGCGCGGCGCGCGCCGGCCAACCAGGCCCACGTCACGAATCTGAAGGAGAACCCGGCGCTGCTCGCGGCAGACGCAGCCGAGGCCGCCGCCCGTGGCTTCGCGGAGATCGAGACGACGGTCGGCGTCTCGCGCTACGCGGCGCTCAACGCAATGGCGGTGCTCGTCGGGGCGCAGTCGGGAAGGGCGGGAGTCCTGACGCAGTGCGCGATCGAAGAGCGACGGTCGCTGCAGCTCGCCATTCAGGGAATCACCACGTATGCGGAGACGCTCTCCGTCTACGGCACGGAGCCGGTGTTCGTGGACGGTGACGACACTCCCTGGTCGAAGGGCTTTCTCAACTCGGCGTACGCATCGCGCGGGATTAAGGTGCGCTTCACGTCCGGCGGTGGCTCCGAGGCGCTGATGGGACATGCGGGCGGGTGCTCGATGCTCTATCTCGAGGCTCGCTGTCTGTGCCTGGCGCGGGCGGCCGGCTCGCAGGGCGTGCAGAACGGATCGATCTCGTGCGTCGCGCTCGTCATGAGCGTGCCTGCAGGAAACCGCGAGATCCTCGCGGAGAATCTGCTCGCGGCCTGGCTCGACCTCGAGGTCGCCTCCGGCAACGACGCGATCGCGTCGCACTCTCCGACGCGACGCACGGCAAAGCTGATGGGGCAGTTCCTGCCCGGCACCGACTTCGTCACCTCCGGCTGGAGCGTGATGCCGCGCTACGACAACATGTTCGGCGGCGGCAACTACGACGCGGACGACATCGACGAGTGGCTGACCATCCAGCGGGACTGGCAGGTTGACGGCGGGATCGAGCCTCTGAGCGAGGCGGAAGCGACGCGAGTGCGCGAGCGCGCTGCCCGCGCGATCCAGTCCGTGTTCGCAGCGTTCGAGTTTCCGGCGATCAGCGACGCGGAGGTCAAGGCGGCGATGTACGCGCTCGACAGCCGCGACCTCCCCGATCGCGACAGGGCCGCCGACGTTGCGGCCGCCGATCGCGTGCTTGTGGAGCAAATCAGCGGTCTCGACGTGGCGCGCGAGCTCGACCGCCGAGGATTCACGGAAGTGGCCGAGGCGATCCTGGGCATGCAACGCCAGCGCGTCTCGGCCGACTATCTGCAGACGTCGGCCATCGTGGACTCGTCGGGCGCCGTGAGCGCGGCGGTGAACGATCCAAATCGCTACACGGGCCCGGGCACCGGCTACCACCTCGACGGCGAGCGTTGGCAGCGTCTGCAGCACCTGCCGCACGAGCTCGACGCCCGCACCTTGGAAGACACGAGCGCACTGCCTGCGCAGGTGGTGGTTGTCGAGAAGCATGTTGCCGCTATAGGCAACGAGCCGGGCGACGTCGTGATCGCGGTCGGCCCGGCGTTCGCCGACGGCCTGCAGGCCACGATCGGTGGGATCGCCCACCGTGATGTGATCGAGGCGCTCATGGAGGGCGTGCGCGATGCCGGAGCCGAGCCCCGGCTCGTTCGCGTGCGCCGGGCCTCGGACGTCGCCTTCATCGGGCACGACGGCGCGCTTCTGGCGGGATCGCGTGTCGCAGTCGGGATCCAGTCGAAGGGGACGACCGTGATCCACCGCGCCGACCTCCAGCCGCTCGACAACCTCGAGCTCTTCGGGATGGCGCCGTCGCTCACGCTCGACTCCTACCGGGCGATCGGCCGCAACGCGGCCGGCTACGCGCTCGGACAGCGGGTCGGCCCGGTGCCGACGGTCATGGACAACTTCGCACGCGCGAAGCTGATCGTCCGCACGACTCTGTTACACGCGCGCGAGACAGCGGCGGTCGCCCCGGACGCCCCTCCGCTGGAGCTGGAACTCGTCGAGACCAACGGAACGTCCGCCGACCGTCCTCCGAAGGGCGGAGCGTAAGCCAGGCGAAGCCGGCTTACGCGGAGGCGAACTGATGCGACGCGGCGACGCGAAGCATCGCCGCGCCGCACGGTTGACGACAACCGCCCACCACCCCTGAAGCGCGCGGGCCGAGCCCGCGCGCGTTAACGCGCGAAGCGCCGTCCCCTTAAACCCGCGAAAGCGAAGCTTTCGCGGGTACTAAGGCGTCTTCTCCGCCGGCCACGGGACGCCGCCGACACCCCAGTTCTTCGGCGAGTGGCCCTCGACGACGACCCAGGTGTGCTCGCGCAGGCCCTCCGTCGTCGCCTCGCACAGCGCATCGGTCAGACCGGCGATCAGCTTGCGGCTCGTCTCCTCGTCCATGCGGAAGTCGAACAGCTTCACCTCGATCAGCGGCACGACTCCTACCCCGCAGGCTTGCCGGCCATGCCCCAGTGCTTCGGGGACACTCCCTGGATCACAACCTGGATGTGCTCCTTCGAGGCGCCGCTCGATTCCGCAAGGGCGTCCGTGAGTTTCTCGATCATCTTCGGCACCGACTCGTCGGTGACGCGATGGTCGTAGAGCTTGACTTCGATGAGTGGCATCGCTGTCTCCTTTCTCGTTCAGTGTTCGACGTGGCTCCTGCCACCGTCGGGGCCGAGCACGAGATCGCGGTCTCGATCGGGAACGTGATCGAGTGGCACCGGCGCCAGCGCCTCGAAGAAGGTCACTCCACTCTCCGAGTAGAGGCTGTGCTGGACGCCGCGGTTGATGACGATCACGTCGCCGGCCTTCACGTCCCTGGTCTGGCCGGCGACGGTGATCCTCACCTCACCGTCGACGATCGCCATGACCTGCTCCGTGTGCTCGTGATTGTGGTCGGGCACCTGCTTTCCGGGCTCGTACGTGACGCGGCAGAGCAGGATCTGCTCGCCGCCGATTGCGTGCAGCCGAACCCCGTCGACGAACTGCCACGCCTCGACGCCGTTCCACGTCCGAAACGGCGACGAGGCATCAGCCATCGGTGTCGAAGAAGCCCTTGCCGCCCTCCGAGCTCACCGTCCGGATCGAGATCGGCTCGTCGAAGATGACGCGCTTGCCGTCACGCCGCGGCTCCTTGTCCCCGTCGAGCGCCCGCAGAACACGCTCGGGCGTCGCCGGCATCTGCGTCACCCAGACGCCGACCGCGTCGTAGATCGCGGAGGCGATCGCCGGGGGCTGGGCGTTGTTCGCCATCTCCCCGATTGCCTTGGCGCCGTACGGCCCGTCCTCGGACGGGTTCTCGAGGATGACGTTGTCGAGGTCCGGCAGGTCCTCAAGGGCCGGGGCCAGGTACGCGCCGAACTCGCCGCCGCGGTGCTCGGGCGCGGGGTAGTACGGGTAGGCCTCTTCGAGCAGGCCGAGGCCGAGCCCCATCATCGCCCCGCCTTCGATCTGTCCTTCGACGAGTGTCGGATTGATCGCGCGGCCGACGTCGTAGACCTGGATCAGCCGCTCGACCTTCACCTCTCCCGTCTCGTCGTCGACCTCGACGTCGGCGACGCAGGCTGCGTACGAGATCGCCGAGTGAGGCTCGAGCTCGACCGAGCCGTCGTCGTCGCTGACGTCCGCGTACGGCTTCAGCGCGGCGCCCGTGCCCGTGATCAGCTCGCCGTAGTTCCACGTCGCGGCCGCGGCGACGTCGGGGATTCCGATCTTCCGGTCCGGAGCGCCCTTCGCGATCACCTCGCCGTCGACGATGTCGAGGTCGGAAGGGGCGATCTCCAGCTCCTTCGACGCGATGTCGAGGATCCGCTCGCGGGCCTGCTCCGCCGCGAACCGAACCGCGTTGCCACCGATGAACGTCCCGCGCGAGGCGAAGCTGCCAGTGCAAACCGCGGACGAGTCGGTGTTCGTGTTGTCGTTCGTGACCCAGTCGAACGGCACGCCGAGAGTGTCGGCCACGATCTGCGTGTGAACCGTGCGCGAGCCCTGCCCGATGTCGACCGTCCCGGAGAAGACGTCGACGCGGCCGTCCGGCTTGAGCTTGACCCAGGCCTGGCTCGGGTCGCCGTTCTGGTTCATGCCGGTCGGGTACTCGATCGTGGCGATCCCGCGACCCTTGAGCTTGGCCATTACGCTTCCCCTCCGTTCGTCGACGCGACCTGGCCCGCGAGATGCTCCGGCAGAAGGTCGCCGGAGCGGGGCTCGTTGGTCATCGACTTGTATTCCGCCGGGAGGTCGTAGCCGACCCGCTCCGCCGCCGCCAGGACGACCGGCACCGTGGACGGGTCCTTGAGCACGACGCGGTTCGCCGTCGTGTCGCCGATGCGGTTCGCGTTCTTCAGCCGGATCTGCAGCGGGTCGAGACCGAGCACCTCCGCGATCCGGTTCATCTGCGTCTCGACGGCGAAGGAGACGGACGTGACGCCGAAGCCTCGCATGGCCGTCGTCGGCACGCGGTTCGTGAAGACGACGAAGCCGTCGAAGTGCACGTTCGGGATCGTGTACGCACCGGTGTGGTGGAACGCGTGCTTCGTCACCCCGTACGGCGAGAAGCGTGCGTACGCGCCGGCGTCGTGGAGCGTCGTCATCCGGCGGCCGAGGATCCAGCCGTCGCTCGTGACGGCGTCCGCGATCTCCATGTGCCACGGCGCGCGCGTAGACGACGCGAGGAACTCCTCTTCACGCGTCCAGCGCCACTTCACGGGGCGCTTCGCCTTCAGCGCGAGCAAGGCGGAGATCGTCTCGCTCGCCGTGTCGACCTTGCCGCCGAAGCCGCCGCCAACGGTGCCTCCGACGAACTTCAGCTTGTTCAGCGGCCATTCGAGATGCGCGGCGACCACGCCCATGGAGAAGTACATCGCCTGCGTGCACGAGTAGATCGTGAGCCGGCCGTTCGGCTCCGGCACGACGAGCGCCGTCTGCGGCTCGATCGGGCAGTGCTCGATCGCCTGGGGGCGGTACACGCCCTCGACGATCGTGTCGGCCTTGTCGAAGGCCGACTCGATATCGCCCTTGCGCACGCGGCGGTGGTTGTAGGAACCGAAGTGCGGGTAGACCGGCCCCCACTGGTGGATCTTCGGCCAGTCGGGGTCCATCGCTTTGCGCATGTCGAAGAACGGCTCGCGCTCCTCGTACTCGATCTCGATCAGCGCGACGGCTTCGCGGGCGATGTCCTCGTCGTCCGCGGCGACTGCGGCGATCGGTTGGCCCTTGTAGCGAACCTCGTCCACCGCCAGCAGCGGCTCGTCCGCCGGGATACCGAGCGCCTCGAGGTGACCGTAGACGTTCTTCGGGACGTCCTCGTGCGTGACGATCGCCCGCACGCCCGGCAGCTCTTCCGCCTTGCTCGTGTCCAGCTTCTTGATCGCGGCGTGGTGATGTGGAGAGCGCAGCGCCTTCGTCCAGAGCGTGCCGCGCACCCGGACGTCGTCCACGTACTGTGTGCGCCCGGTGACGTGAGCGACGCCGTCGTAGCGGGGAAGTCGTGCGCCGACGGCCTTCATGCCGGGCTTCCTGGGATCAACACTTCAGCCTCCTCCGGCTCGAAGCTGGGCTCGACCTGCTCGGGATGGACGTCGCCCTTGGCGGCTGCTT
>Ga0307278_10001838_pt1 | contig 10500 bp, 10 predicted proteins | sample ER_DNA_117_FD_194482 | JGI IMG/M metagenome (GOLD analysis project Ga0307278, IMG submission 194482) | Bulk soil microbial communities from the East River watershed near Crested Butte, Colorado, United States - ER_DNA_117 | ecosystem: Environmental > Terrestrial > Soil > Floodplain | place...
GGCCGAGCGCCTCTCTGATACGGAGGAGGAGGCTGGTTCGATTCCAGCTCCGCCCATCTTCTTACGCGGGCGAGTAGCTCAGAAAGGCCGAGCGCTTGTCTTACACGTAACTCGGGGCGTAGCCGGATTCGACTCCAGCCTCGCCCACTCGCGTGGTCGTAGCTCCAATCAGGTAGAGCGCCCGCTTGAAACGCGGGGCGTTGCAGGTTCGATTCCTGCCGACCACATCTTGGCTCCGTAGCTCAAACGGCAGAGCAACCGACTCTTAATCGGCCACATGCAGGTTCGACTCCTGCCGGGGTCACCTTTCGGAAGGACTGCCATCTGGCGCGGTATCCCGTCTCGAAAACGGGTGGGCTTCGGCCCTTGGGGGTTCGACTCCCTCTCCTTCCGCTTCACTGGAGGTATGGCCGAGTGGAAAGGCAGCGCGCTGCTACCGCGCGAGCGGCTTGGCCGCTCCGCAGGTTCGAATCCTGCTGCCTCCGCCTTTCGTTCCGGTGTGGTCGAGCGGTAAGACGCGCGACTGTTAATCGCGAAGCGCAGGTTCGATCCCTGCCGCCGGAGTAGCCGATCGAAGTCATGGCTCGGCTTCGCCGAGCCATGATGACTTCGATCGGTGTGTCGTCTCCGATCCGGCCGTGGGCGGCCGACGCCGGCAAAGCCGGCATCGGCACGTCGGGCGTCCCCGATCGGATGTTTGGCTCCGCGTTACCGCGGAATTCGCACGCCCCTGTGGTCGAAATGGAATGACGCCGGACTCTCAATCCGGAAGCTGCGGGTTCGAGTCCCGCCGGGGGTGCTTTGCGCATTGGACTGTCGACGGACGGTCCAAGGGAGTGACGGAACAACGGCTGACGCCTAAGCGGTGCGTGGGCCGTAACGTGCATCCGGCGTCGCTAAGGGGAGAGGGCATCTCCCTGGCGGTCCACGACGGTGGCTGGCAGGCGTGCCGACGAGCAACGGATGGCAACGGGAAGCGTTCTGAGCAACGCGCCGCCCCGTTTGAGGGAAGCAAGTCCCTCCTCCCACATCATCGTCTGATCGTCTGGCTGTGGTGGAGCGTGGCCACCCCGCCGGCTTCGGGCGCCGGAGATCGCAGGTTCGACTCCTGCCGGCCAGATTGCGCGGTAGAGGAGAGGCTGTCCTCGCGAGCCTCATGAGCTCGAGACCGTGGGTTCGAATCCCACCCGCGCTACTTACGGGGACGTAGCTCAGCGGCAAGAGCAGTCGCTTGTCAGGCGAAAGGTCCGCCGGTTCGAGTCCGGTCGTCCCCGCTTTACGCCGGAAAATCCGGCTCGCTTCGCGGGCCATGATGATTTTCCGGCGCAAAGCCGCGGTTTCCGGTCCAAAGTCGTGGTGAGCGCCCCGGCAAAGCCGGCATCCGCTGCATGGTGGTCGTGGTGTAACGGCAGCATCCGAGGTCGTGATCCTCGAGGTTCCGGTTCGAGTCCGGCCGGCCGCCCTTCCGGCGTTCGACTTCGATGTCGATCTTGGGCTGAGTGGCCGGCGCCGGCAAAAGCCGGCATCGGCGGCGCAGTCGTCGTTCGATGGCAGTTTGATCAAGCCAAACCTTCTTTTCTTGCGGACGCTGAGCATGGGAGAGCTCTCCGCGCTGTAAACGCGGTGCCTCGCGCTGTGGTGGTTCGACTCCATCCGTTCGCACTCACTCGGGGACGAAGCTCTGGTGGTAGAGCACCTCGCTTGCAACGAGGAGATGTGGGTTCGACTCCCACCGTCTCCATTTCCCGAGGGATCAGGTCGGCTTTGTCGGCCATGATGGTCGACGGCGTTTTTGTCCTTCTGTCCGATGCGCCGTGATCCGCGACGGCTCGTGGGGAGTGGAGGACCGTCGGCTCGACGCCGATGATATGAGTGGCATGCCTCTTTTCCCCGCCGGGCGGTTCGTGATCGACGCGGAGGCCGCTCCTGACGAGGTGCGAGACCGGCTCTCGAGTGCGGTTGTGCGCGGCGGCAAAGTGTCGCTTCGCGGACCCAAGGCTGCGTTCACCGGGACTGTGGGCACGAACTCCTTCGAGCTGCGCCCCGTCCTCAGCTATCGCAACTCGTTCGTCCCGACCGCGCGCGGCTCCTTCGCCTCGGGCATCGCAGGAACACGCGTCAATGTCCGCCTGCGCATGCTCCCCGCGGTGGCCATCTTCATGGCCGTGTGGCTTTCAATTGCTACGGCGTTCTTCATCGGCATGCTTGTGATCGCTTTTCGCAATCCGTCCCGGTCGTGGCTTCCGCTGGTCGGGATTGCCTTCTTCGCGTTCGGCTACCTCCTCATGACACTCTCGTTCTCGTTCGAAGCGCGACGGATCCGCACGAACCTGGCGTTGCTGCTCTCCGGTATGCCCGCCAGCAATTTGCCGAGAGCCGATCTGTCGTGGCTTACGGACTTCCGGCTGCGGAATGCTGAGGCGCCGGAGCGCCGCTTCAATCGGATCTTCCTCACGATCTACGGAATCTCCGGTGCGCTGACCGTGTTGACGTGGGATCGGACCGTCAGCGCCTGCTCGAATCTTCAATACCAGCATCGCAACGAGTACTCGTGCCCGAGTGAAGCTCGGATCGCATTTACCTGGATCCTTGGCGGCGCCTTGGTCGCCGCCGGGTTCGCGTCTCGAGTGGCGCTCCACAAGCGAGGTCGCCGCGCCTACATCCCTCTTGTCTTGATCGTCGCGGTGATTGGGTCATTGGCGGGATGGTTGCTCACGCATCACTCGCGGTGGGGTGTCCCAAGCTGACTCGCGTCGGCCGAGAAATGCACGTCTGTCTGGGTGGCGGTCGCGGCGGTTGAAATTTGTGGGTTCGTCTCCCACCGTCTCCATCAAATGCCTCCGTGGTGTCAACGGCAAGCACGCGCCCTTTGTACGGCCGAGGTGCGGGTTCAACTCCTGCCGGAGGCTTCATCACGCGGACGTAGCTCAGTAGGCAGAGCACCGGGCCGCCAACCCGGTTAGGCCCGTTCGATCCGGGTCGTCCGCTTCACAGGTCCGTGGTGTAACCGGTAGCACGGCGAGCTCCAACCTCGCTGGTCCGGGTTCGATCCCTGGCGGACCTGCTCACAGAAATTCGCGGATCCAGACGGTCCGCGAAGGCTGGGCGTCGTCTCGCAGGCGGCGGCGGGTCCAGCGCTTGACGACACAACGGCCGGCAGGTCGTCGGCCTAGGAAGGAGCACGAGATGGGACTGCCGTATCGCGCTCGTGTCAATGAGCGCTGGTTCCTTAACCTGCCCGGCTTCCACGGCGGCGCCTACGTAGTCGCCTACGTCGAGGACACGCGCGAGCGTGGTCTTCAGCACTGCGGCGGCTGCGTGGACGAGAACTGCCCGGAGTGCCCGTACAACTTCGAGCCGCGGATGATCCTCGAGATCGCCGACTGCAACGATCGGATCACTCTCGAGTTCGACGTCGACTCGGAGGCGGGCCGCGCCAACTCGCTGCACAAGCTCGACACTCTGGTGGCGGCTCTGCGCGTCTTTCGCGACGGCGTCGTGGCCGAGTTCGAGCTGTACGACCAGCGGGACCGCGAGCTCGCGGAACAGCGGGACTGAAGCTGAAAACGAACGAACGGGCGGCGGCGGGGGCTCTCTCTCCAGTCGTCGCCTGCTTGCGGGCGTGGCGCAATCCGGCAGACGCACCGGTCTCAGAAACCGGACTGTGGGGGTTCGACTCCCTCCGCCCGCACCTTGCCTCCGTAGCTCAGCGGACACAGAGCACCGGGCTTCGACCCCGGGCGCAGAGGTTCGAATCCTCTCGGGGGCTTTCGTAACACCGCGACACCGTGGCCGAGCGGCGAGGCGCGCGCCTGCAAAGCGCGCTACGGCGGTTCGATTCCGCCCGGTGTCTTTGAGCAAGCCACAATGGAAGGAGTAGCGATGAGCACGATCAAGACGTTCGGCACCGTCGACCAGCGCAGCCTCGAGCAGCTGGAGCGGTGCATGGAGGCGGGTGACGCGGACTTCGGCGTCCTCTGCGCCGACCATCACCCGGGTTACAGCCAGCCGATCGGCGGCGCAATCGCCTACGAGGGTTACGTGTCGCCGTCGGGATGCGGCTACGACCTCGGCTGCGGCAACAAGGCCGCGCGGACGGAGCTGACACGCGCAGACCTCGAAGCGCTCGGCGGCGTCGAGTCGATCATGCGCGAGATCACCCGCCGGATCTCGTTCGGCATGGGTGTTCCAGCGCAGGAGCGCAGCGATCATCCGGTGCTCGACAAGATTCGAGACGCGGACTTTTCCCCGCAGCGCAAGCTGCACCAGGTGGCGGCCTCGCAGCTCGGCACGGTCGGCTCGGGCAACCACTACGTCAACGTGATGGAGGACGAGGAGGGTCACATCTGGGTCGGCGTCCACTTCGGCTCGCGTGGCTTCGGACACAAGACGGCGTCGGGCTTCCTCGCACTCGCACAGGGACTGCCCTTCGACGGCCGGGCGAGCGAGGGAGAGATGGACTCGCCGCCGGTCCTCTTCGAGGTCGGCTCCGAGCTCGGTGCGTCGTACGTCTCGGCAATGGAGCTTGCGGGCGAGTACGCCTACGCGGGCCGCGACGTCGTGGTCGGCAAGGTGCTCGAGATCCTCGGCGCGGAGCCGGTGCACGAGGTGCACAACCACCACAACTTCGCGTGGCGCGAGGAGCACTTCGGCCGCACCTACTGGGTGATCCGTAAGGGCTGCACTCCGGCTCGCCCTGGTCAGGAGGGCTTCGTCGGCGGTTCGATGGGCGACGAGTCCGTCATCCTCGAGGGTGTTGCAGGCGCCGATGCGGAGGAGTCGCTCTTCTCGACCGTGCATGGCGCCGGTCGCGTGATGAGCCGCACGCAGGCGGCGGGCCGTGTGCGCCGTCGCAAGCGCTGGATCTGCCGAAACCGTGACTGCGACCGCGTCTTCGACGGCAACGGCACGTGCCCTGACCACCCTGACGCAGGCCTGAAGAAGGTCTGGGTCGAGGAGCAGATCAAGCCCGGCGTCGTCGACTGGCCCGCAGTCCAGGCGCGTCTGCGCGAGCAGGACATCGTGCTGATCGGCGGCGGCGCCGACGAGGCGCCGGAGGTGTACAAGCGCCTGCCGGACGTTCTCGCCGCGCACGCGGGCTCGATCCGCGTGAAGCACACGCTGCGTCCGCTGGGCGTCGCGATGGCAGGCCGCGACGTGCACGATCCGTACAAGGACTAGGCCGCGTTCGACGCGAACGCGGCCTAGTTCCTGATTCACTCCAAACCATGGGCAACCCGGCCGACGACCGCCGCGCCCGGTTCAGGGCGCTTCACGAGCGGGAGCAACTGTTCCTCATGCCAAATCCGTGGGACGTCGGTTCCACGCGGTTGCTCGAATCCGCCGGCTTCGAGGCGCTCGCGACGACAAGCGCGGGCTTCGCCTGGTCGCTCGGCAGACCCGACCAGAACGTCTCGCGCACCGAGCTCGTCGCGCATGTCGCGACGCTCGCCGCTGCCACCGACCTTCCCTTGAACGTCGACAGCGAGCGCTGCTACCCGGACGACCTCGGCGGCGTGACCCACACCGTCGAATTGCTACGGGAGGCCGGAGCCGCGGGCTTCTCGATCGAGGACTACAACCCGGCCACTGGCAGCATGGACGACGTCGCAGCAGCGGCCGAGCGTGTCGCGGAAGCGGCGGAGGCCTCGCGCCGACAGGAAGAGCCGATGGTGCTGACAGGCCGGGCGGAGAACCACATCCGCGGTGTCCACGATCTCGACGACACGATCAAGCGCCTCATCGCCTACCGCGATGCCGGCGCCGACGTCGTCTACGCGCCCGGCCTCACGGACCTCGATCAGATCGCCCGGGTCGCGGAAGCCGTGCGAATTCCGCTCAACGTGCTCGCGCTGCCGTCGGCGCCGAGTCTCGGCGACCTGGCAGCTGTCGGAGTGCGGCGTATCTCTACCGGGAGCCTGCTGGCCGGCGTCGCCTACGGCGCGTTGCTCGAAGGCGCACGCGAGCTACGAGAAGAGGGCACGTCACGCTACGCAGAAGGCGGCGTTTGGCGTGACGCGCTCAAGTCGTTCGACTAATGGGAGATCTCGTCGATCACAGGAGGAGTGCTGAGTGACCTACGTTCCCGCAGACGACCGCTACGAGCACATGCGCTACCGCCGTTCGGGCCGCAGCGGTCTCCAGCTTCCGGGGGTGTCGCTCGGGCTTTGGCAGAACTTCGGCTACGACCGGCCGCTCGACACGAGCCGCGCGATCGTCCGGCGTGCCTTCGATCTCGGGATTACGCACTTCGACCTGGCCAACAACTATGGACCGCCGTATGGGTCCGCGGAGGAGAACTTCGGCCGGTTGATGCAGCAAGATCTCGCCCCGCACCGCGACGAGCTGATCATCTCGAGCAAGGCGGGCTACGACATGTGGCCCGGGCCGTACGGCGAGTGGGGCTCCCGCAAATACCTCCTCGCGAGCCTCGACCAGAGCTTGGGCCGCATGGGGCTCGATTACGTCGACATCTTCTACTCGCACCGCTTCGATCCCGATACGCCGCTCGAGGAGACGATGGGCGCTCTAGACACTGCGGTCCGGCAGGGGAAGGCGCTATATGTCGGCATCTCGTCCTACTCCGCGGCGAAGACGCGCGAGGCGCATGCCATCCTGCGCGAGCTCGGAACGCCGCTCGTGATCCACCAGCCGTCGTATTCGATGCTCAACCGCTGGATCGAGCCCGACCTCTTGGACGCGCTTGGTGAGCTCGGGATCGGCTGCATCGTCTTCTCGCCGCTCGCCCAGGGAATGCTCACGGACAAGTATCTCAATGGGATTCCCCCAGACTCCAGGGCGAGCCGGCACGGATCGCTCTCGCCCGATCTCATCAACGACCAGGCGCTGGCCAAGATCCAGGCCCTGAACGAGATCGCAGCGCGGCGCGGTCAGACATTGGCGCAGCTGGCCCTCGCCTGGACACTTCGCGATCCTCGGGTCACGTCGGCGCTGATCGGCGCTTCGAGTGTCGAGCAGCTGGAGGCGAACGTTGCTGCGCTCGACACGCTCGACTTTTCCGAGGAGGAGCTCGCGGAGATCGACCAGTACGCGACCGAGGCAGACATCAACATCTGGGCGGAGTCGAGCAAGACCTGATCTTTCACCCGCTGTAACGCTTCCGGGCTGAGCGGGACTGGGACGCTATGCGAATGCGGCTTCTGCTTTCCGTCGTGCTGGCTCTCGCCGCGGGTTCAGCCTCGTCAGCTGCTCTCGCGTCGTCGCACGCGGCTCGGTCCACGCTTACGGCCGGACCGTCCTCCTACGGACGCATTCTCTTCGACGGCCGCGGCTTCGTGCTGTACGCGTTCACCCGCGACCCGCGCGGGAAGAGCGTCTGCACCGGTGCGTGCGCAAAGGCCTGGCCGCCGTACATCGTGAAGACCCGGCCGCGGGCGGCGAGCGGCGTCAAGGCGCGACTCCTCGGTACGACGAGGCGCGCGGACGGCAGGCTGCAAGTCACGTACGCGGGACGCGCCCTCTACTACTACGTCGGCGATCGCAGCAAGGGTCAGATCCTCTGTCAAAACGTGACCGAGTTCGGCGGCGTTTCTCGCGTGATTCGTCCGAGCGGGACGCTCGTGCGCTAGCCCGACCTGGTCAGCGTTCGGGAGTGGGCTCGAGTTCGTAGGCGGATCGATGCGGGTCCGGCAAGAACCACGATGCGACGGCGGGGCGCAGGCCTGCGGCTGAGCAGATAACCGGCAAGGAAGGCGAATGGCACTGATGTGGCAAGCCAGGCCCCGATCCCGATGAGTGTCCACATCAACCACCCGGGCATCAGTGCTTCCTCACGTTCAATACTGCCGTCTGCCTGGTCAGACGCGAGACGAGTACTCGAAATTTCGCGGGCGCCATTGCCGCGGACTCGTCCCGGCGACCAGTCGGACGCATCGAGTTTTCGGGGGAGGGCCAGAACGACCAGGCAAGAGTCGACGCGAACCGCTCGCAGCCGTATTGGTCGTGGGCCAGTCCAGGCGTGCCGTAGCACCAGTCCCGACCGCCTAGCCGCTCCAGGAGCAGGGCGCGCTGGGCTTCGCCGAACAGCAGGTAGTCCACCTGGTGTGCGAACTCGTGCTGGACTACGCCCCAGGCGAACTCACCCGCATCCAGGAGGTCGGCGTCGAGCCAGATCTCGTGCGGTATCGAGCGTGAAGGCTCGCCGTCGACGATGTGAATGGCGATCGGGCCGGGGATCACGCTCCAGTCGAACGAGCTCGCTCGGAGTGCCGCGATGACCGTTTCGCGCTCCTTCTTGGTTCCGCCGTCGAATGTGTAGCTTCCGCCGGCGCCGGCTGTCGTGGCCGGGAAAGCCAGGCACGCGGCTGCGGTGAGAACAGCGAGGCGATGCAACACCGTCAATGCCTCCGCAGCCCGAACTCGGCCGCCGCGATCTGCACGTCTCGTCCTCCGTAGGTGCCAGGCGCCGCGACGGCAGACACGACACCGATGCCGAGCTCGCGCCAGGACTTCGTCAAGAGCACTCTGCGATGAGCAGGGCTGTCGAGCCACTGCTGCACCGCGTCTGCGGGACTGAATCCAGGCGATGCCCAGAGCAGGTTTTCGCCGGCTCTCCACGCCCGGTAGCCGCCCGCCGGATAGAAGCTGCGGATCCAGCTCGAGAAGAGCCGTCCCGTCGTGGGCCAGTCGTGAGTGAACATCCCCACCGTCGCGAGAGCCTTCGCATGCTCGGTCGCGGCACCGGCCAACGCACCCGAGTACGCCAGCGGGCGCAACCCATGCGCGTGCCGCGCGCGGTTGACCGCTGCGACGAGCGTCCGTGCGAGGTCAGGGGTAGCCGAAACGGCAAAGGACCGCACCTGCGACGAGTTGCTCTGTGCGGACGAAACACCGGCAGCCTGCGGCTGCGACGGCGAGGGTCGCGGACAACTCGTCGTCAATACTGGCAGCACCGAAACGCATGCCGGCGGATCGACCGGCACCGGCCCGGTATCCGCCGAGCCGGCCACAGGGAGCGCGCCTGCGCCGAGCCCTAGAACGAGTGCAATGAACCACCTTGAACGGTTGCGTCCCACGATCCACTCCTCCTCTGACTTGTGTCAGGGGAGGAGAAAGAGAGAGGCAACGAAACATGCGGTGAATCACTCGAACGAGGGACGGTGCTACTGCGCGGCCGGCACGGCGAGCTGCGTCCAGACGGTGCCGTCCTCGACCGGCGCCGGGCACTCGGGTTCGCGTGTGGATGTGCTCGCGACCACGCAGACGTCGGAGTAAGCGCGACCAACCACGACGGCCAGGCTGCGATCGAAATCGCCGCCGGCGTTCGGCGCGAGCGACCATTCGGCCAGGTTGCGGCGAGGCTGCCCCGGTGCGATGCCGAACACACGCAACGTCATCGAGCGCGACGGGCGCTGAGGCAAGTTGCGGGCCTTGAGCCGGACCAGCAGGCGCGGCGCCCTGACGAAGGTCTCCCACAAGACCGAGAGTTGGGGGCGCTCCTGGGGCCGGGGAATGTGCACCCGGACGCAGCCCGTTGTGTTTCCGCGCGTGTAACAGGGTCGCGGCTCGTCCCCGACCCAGGCCCGCACGCCGAGGTCATCGAAGTCTCCTGCAGGCAGCGAGAGGTTGACGGTGTGCTCGATTTCGCCCGAGCCGTTCGGGCCGAGCGACGCTCCGTAGAGCGGCTGGCCCGGCTGCCAGGTCGGATGGCCGCCCTGGTCGGACCCGCGGAGCAGCTGCTCGACCTCAACGACGAGGTGGTCGCTCGAGCGCAGCCCGATCCCGTGCACGGACACTGCCACGAGGGATCCGGACTTCGGTGTCACGGTGATGCTCGGCTGCGCCCGGTCGCCCCAGGTCTCGACTCCCGCGTAAACACCGAAGACGAGCGCAGCGCCGAGCACGATGATCCCCAGGGAGAGCGCGCCGCGCTCCTCGCGCGATCCCTCCCGCAGGCCGTACGCCGCGATCGCACCGAGGAAGACGGCGAGTGCCGCAGACCCAAACGCGCCGAAGCTCGCCAGTGGATGATTCCGCGCCATTCTGCCGATGAGGTCCCCGCTGATCGCAAGTGCGGTGAGCAGGGCCCCCAATGCTGGCAAGGCGGCGAGAAGAAAGCCTGCGGCGCCCTTGGCTTCCTTCCCGATCGGGAGGAACCTCGGCATGACGGCACAGGTACCGTTACGCCCTCGCCGGGGTGGAGTCAACGGAGTCCACGAACCTTTTACACCGCGGTTACAAGCCGCGAATACGAGAGCTGAGTTCGTCGTTGAAACCCCCAACCGTCAGATGACCGACAAGACCAACACCAACCGCTGGCTCGTCCTGGTGATCGTCTGCGTCGCGCAGTTCATGGTTGTCCTGGACGCGACGATCGTGAACGTGGCGCTGCCGTCGATTCAGAACGGTCTGCATTTCTCCGCCTCGAGCCTGCAGTGGATCGTCAACGCGTACACGCTCGTGTTCGGTGGCTTTCTGCTCCTCGGCGGCCGAGCAGCCGATCTCTTCGGGCGGCAGCTGCTCTTCGTAGCCGGCGTCGTC
>Ga0307278_10001839_pt1 | contig 10496 bp, 9 predicted proteins | sample ER_DNA_117_FD_194482 | JGI IMG/M metagenome (GOLD analysis project Ga0307278, IMG submission 194482) | Bulk soil microbial communities from the East River watershed near Crested Butte, Colorado, United States - ER_DNA_117 | ecosystem: Environmental > Terrestrial > Soil > Floodplain | place: USA...
CACCGTCGGCGTCGACCAGGGCGACGTCGGTCTTGGAGTTGCCCCCGTCGACCGCGAGGATCGCTGCGGCGGTCACCCTGGCACCCGACCGCGGGCTCGGCATCGCGGCGACGCCGCCCATTGCCACCGGTTGTAGAGTAAGAAAACTTTCCTAACCGAAGTCATGGTTACTGAACAATAGCAGCCGGCGGAGCGAGCGATAAAGGGCAGCCATGGGCCTGAAGATCGCAGTGGTCGGGGGCGGCAGCACCTACACCCCCGAGCTGGTGCAGGGCTTGGCCACCCGGGAGGACCGCCTCCCAGTGGACGAGCTGGTGCTGTTCGACATCGACCAGGAGCGGCTGGGGGTGGTCGGCGGCCTCGCCGGACGCATGCTCGACCGGGCCGGCTGGGGCGGCCACCTGGTGTGTACCGGCCGGCGCGAGCAGGCCCTCGACGGCGCGGACTTCGTGGTCATGCAGCTCCGCGTCGGCGGGCAGGCCATGCGCCTGGCGGACGAGACCCTGCCGCTCGAGTTCGGCTGCATCGGCCAGGAGACGACCGGGCCGGGCGGCTTCGCCAAGGCCCTGCGCACCGTCCCGGTCGTGCTGGAGCTGGCCGAGGAGACCGCCCGCCGTGGCGCGCCTGGCGCCTGGTTCGTCGACTTCACCAACCCCGTGGGGATCGTCACCCAGGCGCTGCTCGACCGCGGCCACCGCGCCGTCGGCCTGTGCAACTCGGCCATCGGCCTCCAGCGCCGCTTCGCCGCCCACCTCGGCGTCCCCGCCGAGCGGGTCGAGCTGGAGCACGTCGGCCTCAACCACCTCACCTGGGAGCGCGCGGTCAAGGTCGACGGGGTGGACCGCCTGCCCGAGCTGCTCGACCGGCACGCCGGCCAGGTCGCCGCCGATGTCGGCGTGCCCGCCGCGCTGCTCCGCACCCTCGGGGCCATCCCCTCCTCCTACCTCCGCTACTACTACGCCACCTCCAAGGTGCTCGACGAGCAGCGGCGCGCCCCCTCGCGCGCCGAGCAGGTGATGGCCATCGAGCGCGAGCTGCTCGAGCTCTACCGCGACCCCGCCCTCGACACCAAGCCCGAGCTGCTGGAGCGGCGCGGCGGCGCCTTCTACAGCGAGGCCGCCGCGGCCCTGATCGCCTCGCTCCACGCCGGCACCGGCGACGTCCAGGTGGTCGACGTCCGCAACGACGGGGCCCTCCCCGATCTCCCCGACGACGCGGTCGTCGAGGTCCCCGCCCGCATCGACGCCACCGGCGCGCACCCCATGCGCCTGGCCCCGCTCGCCCCCGAGCTCCTCGGCCTGGTCCAGCAGGCCAAGGCCTACGAGCGCCTGGCCGTCCAGGCCGCCCTGAGCGGGGACCGTGCCGTCGCCCTCAAGGCCCTGCTCGCCAACCCGCTGGTCCGCGAGTACCAGGTCGCCGCCCCCCTGCTGGACGCCCTCCTCGAGAGGAGCCGGCCCTACCTGCCGCGGTTCTTCCCCGGCTGAGCGCGAGCCCCGGGGGCTGCCGCGGTTCTTGCCCGGCTGAGCGCGAGCCCCGGGGGCTGCCGCGGTTCTTGCCCGGCTGAGCGCGAGCCTCAGGAGCCGCCGCGGTTCTTGCCCGACCGAGCGCGAGCTTCAAGAGCCGGCGCGGTTCTTGCCCCGGCTGAGCAGGAGCTTCAGGAGCTGCCGCCGGCCAGCTCGTCCGCGTGGCGCTGGACCTTGGCGAGCGCCTCGACCGCGTCCTCGACCCCGCGCTGCCCGGCGCGGAAGACGTTCTCGTCCAGGTACACGGTCCGCCGCAGCGCGGCGTCCTCGGCCACGGGGAACGACATCGTCCCCGGGTCGAGCCGGCTGGCATGCTCGACCGCCACCGGCAGGCGCGAAAGCGCCGGCTGGAACAGGTCGTAGCGGCTCATCGGCTCGTAGCCGACCCATGCGCCCACGCCCTCGGCCTCCAGCGCCTCGCAGACGCGCTCGTTGCCGGCCCCGGCAAAGGCCTCCGGCTCGATCAGCAGGATGTAGCGGTAGAAGCTCCAGCGGCTGATGCGCGGGTCGGGTGGGAGCAGCCGCACCCCGGGGACCTCCGCTGCCAGCTCCTGGAAGCGCCGGCCGGCCACGGCCCGCTCGGCCTGCTGGGCGGGGAAGCGCTCCAGCGCGAGCAGCAGGAGCGCGGCGTGCAGCTCGCCCAGCCGGTAGTTGGCGCCGAAGGTGTACTGCTTCTCGTCCGGGTCCTTGGGCCGGCCGCAGTCGATCAGCGAGTGAGCCCGGCGGGCGAGCTGCTCCTGGTCGGTGAGCAGGCTGCCGCCCTCGCCGGCCGTGAGGAGCTTGGTGGACTGGTGGCTGAAGGAGCCGAACTCGCCGAACGAGCCGGCGCCCCGGTCGCGCCAGCGCTGGCCGTGGGCGTGGGCGCAGTCCTCCACCACCGCCAGCGAGTGGCGCCGGGCGATCTCGGTGACCCGGTCCATGTCGGCCATCTGGTGTCCGAGATGGACCGGCATGATCGCGCGGGTCCGCGAGGTGACCGCGGCCTCGACCTGGTCGGGGTCGATCGTCAGGGTGTCGGGGGCGACGTCGCAGAACACCGGGAGCGCGCCGGCGGCCATGGCCGCGTAGGGCGTGGCCGAGAAGGTCAGCGCGGGGACGATCACCTCATCGCCCCAGCCGATCTCGAGGGCCTTGAGCGCGACCTCCATGGTGACGGTGCCGTTGGACATCACCACGCCGTGCCGGGAGCCCTGATAGGCGGCGAAGCGCTCGGCGAACTCGGCGGCCAGCGGCCCGGGCTCCGGGAAGCCGCCCCAGCGGCCGCTGCGCACCACCCTGGCGGCCGCCTCCGCGTCGCGCTCGTCGTGCACCGGCCACGCCGGGTAGCCCTGGGGCCGGACCGGCGCCCCGCCGCGCACCGCAAGCTCCGCCATGTCGCTCCTCCTGTCCGGCCGCTACCGCCTCCCGGTCCGGGCTGCTGCAGCCCCCTGTCAGCCGCTACCGCCTCCTCGGCTCCCACAAGGGGTTGACTTCGTCGTCCAAGGGGTTGACTTCGTCGTCATGCCATCGATAATGGCCAGCGTGAGGAAGGTTTCCTAACTATAACAGCGGAGAGAACCTCCTTGGTGGAACGGCCGCTCACGAGGGGCACCCCCAGCCTGCTGCGCGCGATCAACGCCCGCACCATCCTCGAGCTGATCCAGCGCACCGGCCCCGTCTCCCGAGCCCAGGTGGCCAGGGACAGCAGCCTGTCCAAGCCGACCGTCTCGCTCGGCCTCGCCGCCCTCCTCGAGGCCGGGCTGGTCCGCGAGGTGGGCCGCTCCAGCGGGCGCCGCGGCCCGAGCGCGGTGCTCTACGAGCTGAACCCGGAGGCCGGCTGGGTGGTGGGCATCGACGTCGGCCGCCACTGGGTGCGGGCGGCGCTGGCCGACATCACCGGGACCGTCGTGGCCCGCCACCACGAGCGGGCCAGGGCCTCGAGCGCCCGCGCCCTCATCGGCCAGATCGGCGCGATCGCCCACGGCCTCGCCGGCGAGGCCGGGATCCGCTGGGACCAGGTGAGCCACGTCACGGTCGGCAGCCCGGGCGTGTTCGAGCCGGCCCGCGGTGCGGTCACCCTCGCCCCCAACCTGCCCGGCTGGGGCCGCCAGGGATTGGTCGAGGCGCTGCAGAGCGAGCTCGGCAGTCGCATCGGGGTCGAAAACGACGTCAACCTGGCCGCCGTCGGCGAGCGCTGGAAGGGCCTCGGCCAGGACGTGGGCAACTTCGGCTTCCTCTCGGTCGGCACGGGCGTCGGCATGGGCCTGGTGCTCGACGGCAGGCTGTACCGCGGCTCCAGCGGCGCGGCCGGCGAGGTCGGCTACCTGCCGGTCGGCACCGACCCCTACGACCCCCACGTACGGCGCCGCGGCGCGTTCGAGGAGGCCGTGGGCGGCGCCGGTGTGGTGCGCCTCGCCCACGAGGCCGGCATGACGGGGTCGCTCACGCCGAAGAAGGTGTTCGCCCTGGCGCGCAAGGGCGACCCGCTGGCCGGGCGGGTGGTCGCGGACGAGGCGCGGCGCCTCGCCCTCGGCCTCGCCGTGGTGATGGCGGTGGTCGACCTCGAGCTGGTCATCCTCGGTGGCGGCATCGGCGGCAACGCCGACCTGCTGCTGGCGCCGATCGAGCGGGAGCTGCGCGCGCTCTCGCCGCTGCGGCCGCGGCTGCTGGCCTCGGCGCTGGGCGACGACGCCGTGCTGCAGGGCGCCGTCGCCAACGCCCTGGCCGTGACCCAGGACCGGCTGTTCGATCCCGCAACCATGCTCGACCGGAGGGAGCTCGTGGTCTGAAGCCAACCAGCGGCAGGACCGTTCGCACCGACTCGCACCGAAGGGAGTCTCACATGAGACGACGGCTCATCGGCCTCATCGCACTGGCGCTGCTCGCCGCCGCCTGCACGGCGGGCGGTGGCAGCTCCAAGCCGGTGCAGACGGTCGCGCCCAACGCCAGCCACGCCCCGCTCACGCTCACCGTGTGGAGCAACTTCACCTCGGGCGAATACAAGGTCACCACCAACGCGCTCAACATGATCACGAAGAAGTACCCGTGGATGACGGTCAAGCACGTCGGCGGCAAGGAAGACACGGCGATCGAGCGGTCGATCAGCGGTGGGAACCCGCCGGACGTGGCGATCTCGTTCACGCCAGACAACGCCGCCAAGTACTGCCAGACGGGGGCGTGGCAGGACCTGAACCCGTACCTGCAGGCCGACAAGATCGACAAGAACGCGGTCTGGCCGGCGGGCGTGTTCAGCTACACCTCCTTCGAGAACAAGCAGTGCGCGCTGCCGATGCTGACCGACGCCCAAGGCCTGTACTACAACGTCGACCTGCTCAAGAAGCACGGCTTCAGCGCGCCGCCGAAGACGGTCAGCCAGCTCGCCGACATGGCCAAGAAGATGACCGAGTACAACCCGGACGGCAGCATCAAGGTGGCCGGGTTCGTCCCGCTGTTCGGGTTCTATAGCTCGACCACGCCGAACACCTTCGGCCACGCGTTCGGCGCGAAGTGGTATGACCAGTCCCTCAAGCCCACCCTCGCCTCCGACCCCAACTGGGCCAAGATGCTGCAGTGGCAGAAGTCGCTGGTCGACGCCATCGGCTACGGCAAGCTGCAGAAGTTCGCCGCGTCGCTGGGCGGCAGCGACTCAGAGTTCTCCGCGCAGAACGGCTTCGAGACCGGCAAGATCGCCATGATGATGGACGGCGAGTGGCGGACCGCGTTCATCGCGCGCGACAAGTCCAAGGTCAACTACGCCACCGCGCCGTTCCCGGTCGACGACGCCCAGGCCGACCTGTACGGCACGCAGCTGGTGGGCGGCACCATCGCCGGCATCCCCAAGGGCGTGAAGCACCCGGCCGAGTCCTGGCTGCTGCTCAAGTTCATGACCACCGACACGAGCTACCTGACCACCCTGGCGCACGGGCTCAAGAACGTGCCGAGCACGTTCGAGACGCTGAAGGACCCGGTGCTGCAGAACGACCCGCACTTCAAGACGTTCATGGACGTCTTCCAGAACCCCAAGTCGACCTTCAAGCCGATCACCCCGATCGGAATCGCCGACGTCGACCTGTTCGGCACCTTCGCCACGAAGTGGCAGGCGGGCAAGGTGAGCGACCTGACCGCCGGCCTCAAGGCACTCGACAGCCAGATCGCCAAGCAGCAGACGCTCGGGTAGGGAGGAACGACATGGCCACCGTCGCGGAGCGGCCGGCGGCCGCTCCCGAACAGGTCCGTGCCGCTGAGCGCCGCCGCCGTAGGCGGCGCTCAGCCTGGCACCGCCAGTGGGTCGCGCTCGCGTTCATGGCTCCGTGGATCATCGGGTTCAGCGCGTTCTACGTGTACCCGATGGCGTCGAGCCTGTACTTCTCGTTCACCAAGTACGACATCCTGAGCGAGCCGAGATGGGTCGGCCTCAGCAACTACCGCTTCATGTTCACCAGCGACCCGCAGTTCTGGGTGTCGGTCAAGAACACGCTCTGGATCATCGTGTTCCTGGTACCGCTCCAGGTGGTCTTCGCGATCGCGACCGCCACGGTGCTGACCAGGGTCAGGCGCGGGCTCACCCTCTACCGGACGATCTTCTTCCTGCCCGCGATGGTCCCGCTGGTGGCGGCGGCGCTCGGCTTCATCTACCTGCTCAACCCGGGTGGGCCGGTCAACCGCATCCTGCGCCTGCTGCACCTGCCGCAGCCGCTGTGGTTCGTGGACCCGCGCTGGACCAAGCCGGGCCTGGCGCTGATCGGCCTGTGGGGCATCGGCCAGGTCATGATCATCTTCCTCGCCGCGCTGCTCGACGTGCCAAGGCATCTCTACGAGGCGGCCGAGATCGAGGGCGCGAACCCCTGGCAGCGGTTCCGCCACGTGACCCTGCCGATGATCTCCCCGGTGATCTTCTTCTCGGTGATCATCGGGATGATCCAGGGCTTCCAGTATTTCACCCAGGCCTATGTGATCTCCAGGGCGGGCGATCAGACCCACCCCGTCGGCTTCCCACAGGACTCGCTGCTGTTCTACTCGAGCCACCTGTTCCAGCAGGGCTTCGAGGGCTTCCACATGGGCTACGCCGCCGCCCTCTCCTGGGTCATGTTCATCGTGACCATGACCTGCACCGTCGTGCTCATCCGCAGCTCACGCCGGTGGGTGCACTACCAGGGGGGCTTCAAATGACCGCTGTGACCGCTCCGGGCACCGCCGCCGCCGCGGCGCGGCGGCCGGTGCCACCCTCGATCCGGCGCCGCCAGATCCTCATGTCGGTCGCCAACCACTCGGTGGCGATCGCGCTGTCGATCGCGTTCCTGCTCCCGTTCGTGTTCATCCTGGCGACCTCGCTCATGACCAACCAGCAGACACTCTCGCCGAACATCTGGCCGCACCCGTTCGCGTGGTCGAACTTCAAGACGGTGTTCCACTCCTTCCCGTTCGTGCGCTACACCCTGAACACGGTCACCTACGCGGGGCTCGCCACCGTCGGGGTGGTGCTCTCCTGCACGCCGGTGGCCTATGCCCTGTCGCGCCTGCAGTGGCGCGGACGACAGGTCGCCTTCATGCTGGTGCTCTCGACCCTGATGCTGCCGCCGCAGGTCACCATCGTGCCGCTGTACGTGATCTTCGTGCGGCTGCACTGGATCGGGTCGCTCAAGCCGCTGATCGTGCCGCTCTTCTTCGGCGACGCCTTCACGATCTTCCTGCTACGCCAGTTCTTCATGACCATCCCGCAGGAACTGTCCGATGCCGCCCGCGTCGACGGCGCGAGCGAGCTCCAGATCCTGCTCAGGGTGATCGTGCCGCTCGCCAAGCCGGCGCTCGCCGCGGTGGCGCTGTTCCAGTTCCTGTACTCCTGGAACGACTTCTTCAACCCGCTGCTGTACGCCGGCAGCAACCCCGACTCGTGGACGCTCGCGGTGGCCCTGCAGCAGTTCACCGCGCTGTCACGAGGGGTGCTGTGGAACCTCCAGATGGCGGCGTCGCTGCTGTTCGTGCTGCCGGTGATCATCATCTTCTTCTTCGCTCAGAAGGTCTTCGTCGAGGGGATCACGCTGACCGGGGTCAAGGGGTGACGGCCGCACCCTCGAACCCGGCCCCGCTCCGGATCGCGCTGCTCGGCGCCGGCTGGATCATGGACTTCCACGCCCGCGCGGTGCTGGAGCACCCTGGCGCCGAGCTGGTCGCGGCGGCCAACTGGCGCGAGCCGTCCCTCGCCCGGCTGGCCGAGCGCTACGCCATCCCCCGCACCACCACCGACTGGCGGGCGCTCGCCGCCGACCCGGCGGTGGACGCGGTGGTGATCGGCACCCCCAACGCGCTGCACGCCGAGCAGGCGGTCGCCTTCCTCGAGGCCGGCAAGCACGTGCTGGTCGAGAAGCCGATGGCCCGCTGCCTGGCCGAGGCCGACGCGATGGTCGCGGCGGCGCGCCGCTCGGGGGCGTGGCTGATGGTCGCGCACTGCTGGCGCTTCCACCCGGACGTGCGCGCCCTCCGCGCCAGGGTGGACGGCGGCGAGCTGGGCGAGATCGTCAAGACCCGCAGCTACGGGGTGCACGCCCGCTGGGGGCCGTCCGGCTGGTTCACCAACCCGGACCTGGCGGGCGGCGGTGCCCTGCTCGACATGGGCGTGCACGCCATCGACACCACTCGCTACCTGCTGGGCGACCCGCAGCCCGCCAGGGTCTGCGCCGTCAGCGGCACCCGCTACGGCGCCTACGCCGTCGACGACACGATCCTGCTGGTGACCTGGTCCAACGCCACCAATTCGATCGTCGAGTCGGGGTGGTGGCAGCCACACCTCGGCGGCTTGGAGGCCGACACCGAGCTGTACGGCACGGGCGGGTACGCGCGGGTGTGGGACGTCACCGAGCCACCCGAGGGCTACGAGCACTGCACCCAGCCGATGTACTCGGCGCAGCTCGCCGAGTTCGTCGGCGCCGCCCTGGCCGGCCGCCAGCCGCGACCGAGCGGCGAGGACGGCCGGGTCGTGATGCGGGTCGTCGAGCAGGCGTACGCGTCGGCCCGAGAGCAGGGAGAGTGAGGCTGGTCCTCGGCGTCGACGGCGGCGGGTCGAAGACCCACGCGCTGGTCGCCGACGAGCGCGGCGAGACGCTCGGGTTCGCCTCCAGCGGCCGCTCCAACTGGGAGGACACCAGCATCGACCTGGCAAGGCTCGCCCTGGAGGAGGCGATCACTGGCGCGCTGGCCGTCGCCGGGGCCGAGCCCGGCGGCCTCGCCGCGAGCGCCTTCGGGCTCGCCGGGCTCGACTGGGACGACGACCGGCCGATGCTCGCCGGGCTCGTCGACCCGCTCGGCCTCGGCGGGCCCAGGAAGCTCGACAACGACTCGTTCATCGCCCTGCGCGCCGGCACGGCCCACCCGTTCGGGGTGGTGGTAATCGCCGGGACCGGCACGGTCGCCGCCGGCCGCGACGCGGCCGGCCGGACCTTCCGCACGCTCGGCCTGCACCCGATGTACGGCGACTCGGCGGCGCGACCGACGTGGCCGAGGAGGCGGTCCACGCGGTTGCCGACGCCTACACCGGTCGCGGGCCGGCGACCACGCTGAGCGAGCTGCTGCCGCCGCTGGCCGGCTGCGCCTCCCCGGTCGAGCTGCTGCGGCGGCTCAGCCGCCGCGCGATCGCGCTGCCACCCGCCGCGCCCCTGGTGCTGCAGCAGGCGGCCGCCGGCGACCCGGCCTGCCGCGAGATCGTCATCCGGGCCGGGACCGCGCTGGGAGAGTCCGCCGCGCTGGTCGCCCGCAGGCTCGGCCTGCACCACGACGCGTTCGAGACGGTCATGGCCGGCGGCCTGTTCCGCGGCAACAGCCGCCTGCTGGAGACGACCCTGGCGGACGCGCTCCACCGGGTCGCGCGGCGCGCGGTGCCGGTCCGCCTCGGCTGCAAGCCCGTGGTCGGGGCGGTCCTCGATGCGCTCGAGCTCGCCGGGGCCGAGACCGGCCCGGAGGTGCGCGCGCGGCTCGTCGCCTCCTCCCGCAGGTTCGCCCTCAGCCTTCGACCGGGTTGAGCTCGGGCAGCCCTCGACCAGTCGAGCCCGGCGCGGAGGCCGCTGCGGCCCGCGGCGCCCTCCCTCGGCCTGTCAGGGCCGTGTCAGCGGTGGCAGCTCGACAGCAGGGCCGCATCAGTGTCTGGCGGATCCTTCGTAGCGGCATCGACGGGCGGGCAGCGGGCCCCACCCGGCCAACCGACAAGGAGTGACTCCATGACCCTTGCGATCGAGGCGGAGGGGCTGGTCAAGCGCTTCGGTCAGACGCGGGCGCTGGACGGCGTCGACCTGGTGGCGCCCGCCGGGAGGGTGCTGGGGCTGCTCGGGCCGAACGGCTCGGGCAAGACCACCACCGTCCGCATCCTGGCGACGCTGCTGCGCCCGGATGCGGGCCGGGCAGCCGTCGGCGGCCACGACGTGACCCGCCGGCCCATGGCCGTGCGCTCGCTGATCGGGCTGACCGGCCAGGACGTGACCGTGGACGAGCAGCTCAGCGGGCGCGAGAACCTGGAGCTGTTCGGCAACCTGCTCGGGCTCAGCGCCGCGATGCGGCGCGGTCGCGCCGGCGAGCTGCTCGAGCGCGTGGACCTCACCGAGACGGCCGACCGCCGGGTGAAGGCCTACTCGGGCGGCATGCGCCGCCGCCTGGACCTGGCCGTCAGCCTCATCGGCCAGCCGCGGCTGCTGTTCCTGGACGAGTCCACCACGGGGCTGGACCCGCGCAGCCGCCTGGGTGTGGGCGGTCATCCGGGAGCTGGTGGCCGAGGGCACCACGGTGCTGCTCACCACCCAGTACCTGGGGAGGCCGACCAGCTCACGGACAGCATCGTGGTGCTGGACCACGGGCAGGTGATCGCCCGCGGCACCTCGGATGAGCTGAAGGCCCGCGCTGGCGGGCAGGTGCTGGAGGTGCGCCCGGCCGGTCCGGACGGCCTGGCGGCCACCGCGCGGGTGCCGGCCCAACTCGCCGGCCGGCGTCGCCTCAGGCCGGCAGGCTGGCCGT
>Ga0307278_10001840_pt1 | contig 10493 bp, 9 predicted proteins | sample ER_DNA_117_FD_194482 | JGI IMG/M metagenome (GOLD analysis project Ga0307278, IMG submission 194482) | Bulk soil microbial communities from the East River watershed near Crested Butte, Colorado, United States - ER_DNA_117 | ecosystem: Environmental > Terrestrial > Soil > Floodplain | place: USA...
CGACGAGCGAAAGCATCCCGATGCAACCGTACATCGATCAAACCAAGGTGACGAAATCTGAACGCCGTCGCTCCAAGCATTCGCACAAGAAAAGCGCGCGAAAGAAGAAAAGCTCACGCAAACCGACGGGGTCAGAGGCAAGCGCCGCCTCAGGAAATCCGGAGGGTAATTGAACTCGCCGATTTTGAGTTCGGCGCAGATGCGAGCCGCAGAAGAAGCTGCTTTCGCGCGAGGAGTAGAAGTCGAGGCGCTAATGGACAAAGCGGGCGCCGGTGTCGCCCAATCAGTCTGTAAATTTTTTCCGCATCCCGGAAAGTGCATCGTTTTCACCGGCAAAGGCCATAACGCGGGAGATGCACTTGTAGCGGCGCAATGCTTGCGACGCCTCGGATGGAGAATCGAAGTTTGGCTCTCCTTCAAAGAGGCTGATTGCAGCGAACTAGTGCGCAAGAAGCTCGAAAGCCTGCGCCGCAGGCCACCCGAGATTTTGGGTGCGACGCTATCCCGCCCTAGCCGGAATGACTTTGGCTTCACTCTTGTCGAACTTTCGGCCGAGGCGGCCGATCAGTTGTTGACTGCGCAGGACACCATCGCGTCCGAAGCTTATCTGGGAAGGGGCTCCCCAGTCGTCATTCTTGATGGCTTGCTTGGATTGGGCGCGAAGCCACCGCTGCGTGACCCTGTCCGCACGGCCTGCCGTTACATCAATCAGCTGCGCGAGAAAGAAGGCGCTTACGTCTTTGCGGTCGATCTTCCGACCGGTCTCGACGGCGACTCGGGCAAAGCTGATCGCGATTGCGTCATCGCGGATTTCACTGTCACGATTGGATTCGCGAAGCCAGGTTTGGTGGCCGACGGCGCGCCGAACTTTGTGGGCCGGCTGGAAGTTGCGCCGCTGGATGAGCTGCGGCCGCCGGAAAAAAAAGAAAAGGAAACTGTCGCGTGCGTGCCAGCTCTTCGTCACCTGCTGCGGCGGCGGAAATTCAGCGCCTACAAAAATCAATTTGGCCGCATTGGCGTGGTGGCAGGATCAAAGGGATTTATCGGCGCGGCGCTGATGACCACGCAAGGGGCGCTGCGCGCCGGCGCGGGGTTGGTGGAGGTCTTTGTTCCGGAAGAAATCTACGAGATCGTTGCGCCCTCCGCGCCGATGGAAGCGATGGTGAAACCGCTCCAGTCATACCGCGACTTGCTGAAGGAAAAAGCCGAGGTCTGGGCGCTCGGACCTGGTCTTGGCAAATCTCGCGCTGCAGAAATTCTCGAGCTGATCGAAAAGGCAAAGCAACCGATGGTGGTTGACGCCGATGGGCTCAACATTTTGGCGGACAAAATTTCAGCGCTCAGACGCTGCAAAGGCGAGCGTTTGCTCACGCCGCACCCGGGCGAGATGAAACGGCTTTTTTCCGACAAAAAAGGGACCCGGGCCAAGACGGCGACGAGATTCTGCAATCGTTTTCCCGTGACACTTTTGTTGAAGGGCAGTCGAACGATCGTGGCCGAGCGTGATCGTCCTTTGAGTTATAACACGACCGGCAATCCGGGAATGGCTAGCGGTGGAATGGGCGATGTTCTCACCGGCGTGTGTGCAGGATTGGCCGGACAAGGTTTGTCCCTTTACGATGCAGCGCGACTTGGCGCATGGCTATGCGGGCGCGCCGCGGAAATCGCGATTTTTTGCGAAGGCGCCAGTGAAGAATCGCTGCTCGCGCGCGATGTGCTCGATCATCTCGGGTCAGCATTCAATGAATTGCGCAGCTAGCAATCCAGCTGTTGCGTGCACGCAACTATTTATTTTGTCATCGCGCCGAAAGGACAGACTAACTAACGAGGCAAAGAGTTACCCCTGGTGAATCTTCAAACAGAAACAAGGCAGTTCGAGCCACCGAAGACTGAGACGGCGTGGAGTCGTATCAAAAAAGCGCTTGGTCCAATCGCTGTGGTTGGTATCCTGATCGCAAAGTTTCTCGCGAAACTAAAATTTTTCCTGCTCCCACTCCTGAAGTTCCTGCCGATCCTGCTGAAGTCGGGCGGCACCATGCTGCTGATGGTTTGGGTTTACACTCAGCTCTGGGGCTGGCAATTTGCGGTCGGATTTGCCCTTCTCCTATTCGTGCACGAGACGGGACATTTGCTCGTCGCCAAAAAATTCGGGCTCAAGGTCGGCGCGCCTGTTTTCATTCCGTTCATGGGCGCATTCATTGCGCTCAAGGAAGCGCCCCGCAACGCCTGGATCGAAGCGTGCGTGGGGATCGGCGGCCCGATGCTGGGCAGTTTGGGCGCCTTGGCCTGCAATGCGTTGGGGGAAGTCATGAATGCACCGCTCTTTATCGCGCTAGCCTGGTTTGGCTATTTTCTGAATCTGTTCAACCTGACGCCGGTCGGAATGCTTGATGGCGGACGGATCGTGACCGCGCTGTCACGCTGGCTTTGGTTGCCGGGATTTGCGCTGATGCTTTGGTTCGGGTGGAAGTATCCAAATTTCATTGTCTGGCTGATTGTACTTCTATCTTTGCCCAGGATTTATTCGCTGTTCCGCAAACGAACTGAAGAAGAACAGCGGTATTTCGAAGTCACGCCATCACAGCGTTGGACGATGTCGATTTTATATTTTGGTTTGATCGCCATTTTGATCTTCGGGATGCACGTCGCCCAGCAAGATTTGAGCAAACTGGGAGTGCGCTCCCACGGCCACGGGCAGGACATGATCGTGCAGTAATCAAGGCGCTGTCGCTGCAAAGACTTTCTCCGGCTCGAGGCCGATTCTTTTCAGGATAGAGACGAAACGCCCATCCGAACGAAGCGGTGCAAATTCAGGCGCAATGCCAACGCCGTGCAACGATGAGGACCGCTGCTCGCACGCGCGTTCAAGTTCGCGAATTGCATCATCATGCGCGCCAAGCGCTACATGCACGTGTGCAATGGAGTCACCCGGCCGATAGCCCCAGCCTGCGATGGCTGCTTCCAACGTTTGCAGCGCTTCCTTGCGCCAGTTCATGCGAGCGTAAGTGATCGCCAGACCAAACCCTGGCCTCCCAGTGAAATCCCGTGCCTTTTCATATAGTGCAATTGCATCATCAAAGCGTCCCATTTCGCGATACAGCGCTGCCAGCGCTGGCTCGCCATAGTGTGCAAATGTCGGATCAAGCTGGAGTGCGCGCTCTCCGGCCACGATCGCTTCATCGTAAAGACCGAAATAACGGTAAAGCTCGCACGCAAAGTTGCTCACCCAGAGTGAGGCCGGATCGATCTTCGATGTGCGCTGCAAATAGGCCAGTGCTTTGTCACGCTCGCCGCGCGCGGCGTAGAGCGCAGCGACGAAGTAATTGGACGGCGTCGAATTCGGATCAATCGCGACCGCGCGATTAAATTCCGCTTCGGCGCCGTCAAGGTCCCAGTCGAGTATGCGTTTGGTCTCCGCGAGATATACGTGCGCTTCGGCCTCCTCGTCGTCGAGTTGCAAAGCACGAACAGCGGCATCGCGGACTTGCGGGTACGCTTCGAGCGGCGGCACGTACGCGTCTGCCAACCATAACCACGCCTTCGCTATCCCAGTCCACGCCCGACTAAACCTGGGATCTTTCTCCAGTGCGCGTTGAAAAAATTCGAGGCTTTTGCGCAATGCGTCCTCCGTGCTCTTGTCCGAATAAAAGAGACCGTGCAAATAGGCGTCGTAAGCTTCGGTGCTGCGTAATGCAGGTGGCGGCGAAATATCGAGGTTCAGCTTTAGTGCATCGACAATGGAACGCGTAATCTCATCTTGCAGCGCAAAAATCCCATGCATTTCGCGCTCGTACGTTTCCGACCACAGCGTGAATCCGTCGCACGCGTCGATCAGTTCTGCTGTGACGCGTACCAGATTGCCATCGCGCCGAACACTTCCTTCCAACACGTGCCCGACATTTAACTTGGATGCGATTTCGCCAAGCTCGGCTTGCTTGTCTTTAAACGAGAATGAAGACCGTCGTGCCGCCACCCGCAGCCCATCAACTTTCGCGAGCGCTCCCAGAAGCTCCTCTGCAATACCGTCACTGAAGTAGTCGTGATCCTTTGCCGGGCTTAAATCGTTGAAAGGTAAAACGGCGATCGATTTTTCGTTCGAGCCGCTGGGTTGGCCGATATCGATCTTAGCTTCCGGAGCGCGATCTGGCGTGCGCACGATTCCATATCGTGTCAGATCGAAAAACCAGGAAAGAAGAAGTGCGACGGGGAAGCCAAGCACGATGAGGAGGACTACGAGGCGAACGACCCAGTTCGGAATATCGAAAACCGGAAAAACCTGCGCGATACCCTGCGCAAGCGCCCAGCCGCCGACGACATACGCAATCGCGACGCTATACACTTTTCTCCGCTTCAGCTCGGCGAAAAATTTTTCAAGATTCACGGCAGTGGCAGAATGTTTCGTATGGAGTGATCAAAGGCAACATACTCAGCTGTTGACGTAAAACCATATTTGTGATATGGCTTTCCATATGAAGACCACCCTCAACATTGATGACACGGTCATGGCGCGTCTTCGCCGCGAAGCTGCTCGTCAGAACAAAACCATGTCTGAGCTGGTGGAAGCTGCGCTACGCCTGCTCTTTCATCCATCTCGCGCTGCAAAGAGAAAGAAACTGCCGCCGCTACCGACGTTTCGCAGTGGCGGCCACCTTGTCGATATCGCGGACCGTGACGCGCTTTACGATGTGATGGAAGGAAGACGCTAGATGTTCGTGGCCGATACGAATGTTCTCATTTACGCGGCTGACCCCGATTCTGATTTTCACGAGCGTTGTAGACGCCGGCTGGACAGCTGGCTGGAGCAAGCTTCGCCGTGGTATATTACCTGGCCGATCTGTTACGAATTCTTGCGTATATGCACGCATCCACGCGTCTTTCGCAAGCCGTGGACGCTGACTACGGGTTGGCGCTTCCTCCAAAGCATTTTCAGCTCAGGAAGCATCGGTTTTCTCCTGCCAACTTCGCGACATCTCGACCTGCTCCAGGAGATCGTCGCTGAAACTCCCCATTTACGCGGTAACATCCTGCACGACGTGCACACCGCGGTGCTCATGCGCGAGCATGGAATCAAGCAGATTTACACCCGCGACTCCGATTTTCACCGGTTTCCATTTCTCACGGTAATCGATCCAATACGGTAATCACATCGCTTTACTCCAGCTTCGCCATTGGACTCAACGGCGAAATCAGGCCGCGTATCTTGATGGCGATCGAAAATCTCAACCTTGTAAAGATTGCGCCGCTTCAGCTCGGCAAAAAATTTGGGCTGATTTATGGCGATCGTTGATCGATTAGCTTTCGAAAACGCGGGTCGCTCCGAATCGGGTCCCATTCCCAACGATGTTTCAGATCGTTGATCGTGATGCTGTAATCGACGCTATCGACTGCGCCCGGTGTTTTGAGTAATCGCTCAATGAGCGGAAATGCGAGATCGTTTTCGCCTAATCTCGCGTAGATGAGCGCGAGATAGCAATTCATGATCGCACCGTCGACCGCGTCTTTCGATTCGGGCTTTAATTCCACCGCGCGCCTGCCTTCACGAATGGCTTCATCCTTTCGACCTGTAAACGCGTAGAACCAACCGAGAGTGGCGTGACGATCCGCGCTCAAGGGCGCCTCCTCGACCGCTTTTTCAAAATTCGGCCGCGCCAATTCAAACAGTTTCTGGGCCTCCGCCTGTTTGCCTTCGGCCAGCTCGATACAGCCTCGGAGAAAACTTTTCGGTATTGCTCCCCCATTGGTGTACGAGATCTCGTTAACCTCCGACATTTGCAAAGCCGTACGCGCCCCGCCAAAATCGCGGTCGATCATGGCCACGTCCCACCGGCACGACGTTACCGAGCCATCCGGATCGACGCCGGCCGGGACTTCCCTGAGCAGCGATTTCAACAAATGCGTGTCGCCTTTCCACCAAAAATCGACATAACCGCTTTGAATTTTGGCGACGAGTGACGCCGGAGCCATCGCGCGCATTCGTTCGCCCCATTTGGCCGCTTCCGGCCAGCGTCGCATCGCCGTATTCGTAAAGAGAAGTTCGCGGACGCTATTCGGATTTTGCGGGTCGATCCTCACAACCCTTTCGTATTCTTCGAGCGATTCCTGCCATTTGCCCTGCCGGCGTTTGATCGCCGCGATCAAGCGGCCGATATCTCCGCTGTTCGGCGATAAACGAGAAGCGGTCTCGAATTGCTTGAGCGCAGGGTCATAATCCTGATCCATCCAGTAAATGCATTGCCCCAGTGCAAAGTGTGCTTCCGCCAGATCCGGTTGGAGCCCCAGGGCAATTTCGGCTTCGACACGCGCTTTCGTTTTCCAAACGTCGAGTGGTTCATAAAAATGGAAAATCTCAGCGCGGGTCGATGCAAGCCGCGCATGAGCAAGGGCAAACTTCGGGTCGAGTTCGATCGCTTGCATGTAAAGCTGCTCGGCGGCCTTGTAATCCTCCAGCAAGGTGTCGGGATGTCGCGAGATTTGATTCGCCCGCAAATAAAGAACGTACGCTTCCGTGTTCTCGGTCGGTATCTCTTCGACGCGTGCTTTTTCTTGCGGTGAGAGTTTGGCTTGGAGTTGGTCCGCGATCGCTTTGGCAATTTCGCTTTGGATGGCGAACACATCCGCCAGATCACGATCATAGTGCTCCGCCCATTGGTGCGCGTCTGTCCGGGCATCGATGAGTTGCGCTGTTACCCTGACGCGATTGCCTGATCGTTGCACGCTTCCTTCAAGAACATGAGCCACCCCGAGTTGCTTTCCAATTTCGCGCAGGTTGCGCGCAGTTCCGCCCTGATATTGCGTGACCGAAGTGCGGCTGATCACTCTTAGATCCGCGATGGTGGCAAGATCAGTCAGGATTTCACTCTGCACACCATCAGCGAAATATGCATTCTGTTTATCGTCGCTTCGGTTTTCAAATGGAAGCACCGCGATACTTTTTTCCGGAACCTCCGGCGCAGGAATAGGAGACGACTTGGAAATGGAGGCGCTTGCCGATCCGTCGCGGGGCCGAGGCAATAAAAACGCAATGCCGATGGCAAGCGCGCTGACCATCATAAGCGCTGCAGCACTCAGCGCCCAACGGCTTTTGGCCAATCTCACGGCCGATTTGGAAATTGACTTCGGCAGCAGTCTTTTTCGATCTCTTCCGAGTTTAAATTTTTCCGGTAACTCTGGATTGCCCAGGTCTCCAGTGTAGAGATTAAACATATGGATCCGCACGCCGTGTTTCACCTCGCACTCGCCCAAGTCGTGCAGTTGCGGCTGCCATTGCCGGTAGTGCTTCAGGTCTTCGGCAATGCGTTGGGAGAGAAGAATGTGCCCCGCATCGCCGCAATCCATCACCCGCTGCGCCATGTTAATTCCAGCTCCAGCAACATTGGTTCGATCGTTAACGTCTCGAACCTCGTTGACCGGGCCACTGTGAATGCCCATCCGTAATTGCAGCTGCGGATGGTGTTTTAACTTTTTGTCGATCTCGAGCGCACAACGAACTGGCGCCTCCGGGCTATTAAAGAAAACCAGCGCAATTCCATCGCCGGCGGGAATCCGGATTAGCTTGCCCGCCGCTTCCGCCATAGAGACCTGCTCAGTGCTTAGGACAATTTCAGTGAGTCGTCGCTGAAGCTCATGCTGCTGGTCAACGACCAACTTCGAGTAACCAACCATGTCCATGAATAAGACATGACCGATCTCCAGCTGAAGATCCGATCCAGCTTCAGTGACCATACAGCTTGCGCTCGGCGAAGAATTTCCTGGCATTCATCGCGATGGGATATTCGATTTCTGTGCCGGAAAAATTTTCGCCACCAATGCTTCGAACCGCGGATCACCGCGCAACGGGTCAAGCATCGGATCGACTTTGATGTTCGAAAGCGCGCGATCACGATAGGCACGCTCGAGGTAGTCGATTGTTTTATCCTTTTCGCCCAGTGCCATGTAGATACCGGCAAAGGTGCTAAAGGGAACATATCGATGGGCCGCAACTTGCTGCAATTCTGCGAGAAGCTTCAACGCCTGATCGCGTTCACCGAGCTTCGCGTCGGCGTGAGCAATGAGCCCAAGCACAATTGGATCGTCGTCCAATTCGGCAGCTTTTTTATATTCCGCGAGTGCTTCGCGGAGCTCGCCCTTAAGTTCCAGCGCCACGCCAAGGTTCCAATGCGCGTAATAAAAGCGCGGATCCATCTCGAGCGTTTTGCGCAACTGCGTGATCGCTTCGTCATAGCGTCGTGCCGTAGTGAAGGCGACGCCTAGATCGGCATTGATAATCAACGAGAGCGGATCGAGTTGTTGTGCACGCCTGAGTTCGGCAATTGCTCGATCGAATTCGCCGACAGCTAGCGGCGGCCCAACTCCATACCAATGATGCGCGGTCGCATAATTCGGATTCAACGCGATAGCGCGTTCGAATTCCTTGCTGGAGCCTGCTAAATCCAAATCATAAGAGAGCAGGATCTGTCCAAGCGATGTGTGCGCTTCGGCCAGCGTGTCATCGAGTTCGAGCGCCTTCTGTGCCGCTGTTTTCGCTAACGGAAAAGATTCCTGCGGGCTGCCCGCGCCGTAAGCCGAAAGAAGCGTATACGAGTCCGCCAGTCCCGCGTAGGCCAAGCCGTACTTTGGATCCTTGTCGATCGCCTGCTTAAAATAGTCGATCGCCCTTCGCAGATCAGGGCCGGTGCGCTTGTTCCAAAAATACCTACCCTTGAGATAAAATTCGTGAGCCTCGGTGTTCTCTGTCGGCTGAGCAGCAATAGCATGTTTCTCCGAGCCGGTGAGCTTCGCTTGCAATGTATCGGCGATCGCTTTCGCGATGTCGCTTTCGACACTGAAAATGTCCGTCAGTTTACGATCATATGTTTCCGCCCATAAATGCGCATCAGTTTCAGCTTTGATAAGCTGCACGTTGACACGAACCCGATCGGCTGCTTTTTGCACGGTGCCTTCGAGAATGTTTGCCACGCCAAGCTGTTTCGCGATCTGCCGTAAATTGTCAGACGAGCTTTTATAACGCGCCGTGGAAGTGCGCGAGATTACTTTCAGATCGGCAATCTTGGCCAGACGCGTTAGAATCTCTTCCTGGATTCCATCAGTAAAGTATGCGTTTTCAGGGCTGCCGCTCAGGTTTTCGAATGGCAACACCGCAATCGATTTTTCTCGAACTTCGCTCCCGGCGCTCCGCGTGGAAGCAGTGTAGCGTCCAAGAAAAAATAAACCAACCGACATCGCGCCCGCAATAATCACGACGTAAATCCACGCGCGATGCGGCGAGCACGTAGCCGGCGCTACATCAGCCACCTCAGTGCGTTTCAATCCTTCCGGTGTCAGTTCAAACGCCCAGGCGATGATTAACGCGATCGGGAAGCCAATCGCGATTAGCAACACCACCAGCCGCACTGTCCAATTCGGAATTTCGAAGAACGGAAAGACCTGTGTCGCGATCTGGATGAGTAGCCACGCCACAACCCCATAGGCAATCGCCACCTTGTAAACGCTGCGCCGCTTCAGCTCGACGAAGAAATTTCGCAGGTTCATCGCCATGGCACGTCAAACCCGCGCCAATGCCTCTGCCAGCGATTGAGTCAATGCTGGCGCGGCTGCGCGGAGTTTGGCATCCTCGGTGATCAGCCGACTGCTGAGTTGCTGTGCGAGGGCCAGGAAGCGCGCATCATATGCGCTGACGCGATATTGCGCGGCCGTTGCCAGCACCGGCGCATGCGCAATGCGAGCAAGCTTTCCGTTGAGCAATGAGCTCGCTTCAACTAAAAAAAGTTGCGCCAATGCCAGGTTCATCCTCTTGGCAGCGACTGAAGCAGCAAGAACATTTGTGAACTCGACCATGAGGAATGCTTCGCTGTGCCAATCAGGATCGCGCCGGCGCAACTCCTGCGCGGCTTCAGTGTGGTCGCCCTCAATCAGAAGGTAAACGATGATGTTGGTGTCGATGAGGATCACGCTTTAGTCGCGACCCCAATTGATCGCCGCCTCGATTTCAGCCGTTGTGATCGGTCCACCGCGGAGTTTGACGGGCTTCGGGAGTTTAGCGCGAGACCCTTTATTCGTCGCCAGCCCCCTTTGCAGTAGCTCGGCGATTGTGTCCTTCAGTTTCTTATGCTCGTGAACCGCACGAATCTTTACTTCGCGCATCAATTCATCCGGCAGATCCAATGTGGTCTTCATTTCGCCAGATTTCCAGAAAGCTGGTTTTCTGTCAACTTAGCAGCGTTATCCCCACGCTTTCATCTGTGTAAATCTGTTGCTTAAACGAGAAGCCTTTCTTTCGGTGGCGGCGACGCGATGCTACTTTGAGGGATGCCGTTTCAGCTCGAATCGAACTACAAACCGCGCGGGGACCAGGGGCAGGCGATCGCCAAGCTGATCAAGTCTGTTGAGGCCGGCAACCGGCATCAGACATTGCTCGGCGTGACCGGTTCGGGAAAAACTTTTACGGTCGCAAACGTAATCCGCGAAGTCGATCGGCCCACGCTCGTCATCTCCCA
>Ga0307278_10001841_pt1 | contig 10491 bp, 8 predicted proteins | sample ER_DNA_117_FD_194482 | JGI IMG/M metagenome (GOLD analysis project Ga0307278, IMG submission 194482) | Bulk soil microbial communities from the East River watershed near Crested Butte, Colorado, United States - ER_DNA_117 | ecosystem: Environmental > Terrestrial > Soil > Floodplain | place: USA...
ACCGGAGAATCGGCGAATCCTGGCCTTCATCCGCCAGTACGGCGACGAGACGATTCTCGTCGTCGCCAACCTGTCGCGGTTCGTCCAGCACGCCGAGCTCGACCTGTCTGGGTTCGAGGGGCGCATGCCTGTCGAGCTGTTCGGTCACGTCGAGTTCCCGGTGATCGGTCAGACGCCGTACTTCCTCAGCCTCGGGCCGCACGCGTTCATGTGGTTCGGGCTCGAACGCCAGTCCGCGGCCGGTCCGCTGGTGGCGCCGGATCCGTCGGAACTGCCGAGCCTGCCCGTGGTCGAGGACCTCACCGAGCTCGGCGCTCGCCCGTCGAGCGCGCAGACATCCGGCGTCCTGGCGCGCTGGGCCCGCGACCGCCGCTGGTTCCGGGCCAAGGCTCGTCGCATCCGGTCGGCGGACCTCCACGATATGATCACGCTGCCCGTAGGGGGCATGAGCGCCGCGATCGCCGTGCTGGACGTCCGATTCGCCGACGGTGATCCCGAGACCTACCTCCTGCCGCTCGCCGCGCTTCCTCCGAGCGATGCCGCGCAACTCCTGGCCGACACGCCGCAAGCGGCCATCGCTCGCATGGGTGACGCCGAGGCGCCGGCTGCGATCCTCGTCGACGGAATGCGGGTGCCGGCGGTATGCGAGGCGCTCCTCGATGTCATTGGCCGACGCCGCCGCCTGCATGGCACGTCCGGCCAGATGATCGGCCAGCCCACGCGGGCGTACCGCGCCTCACACGGCCCCGAGCCGCACCTCACGGGGACGCCGTCACGCGTGGAGCAGAGCAACAGTTCTGTGACGTTCGGCGACCGGCTCATGCTCAAGCTCTACCGGCGTGTGGAGCCCGGGATCAACCCGGACTTCCAGATCGGCGAGTTCCTGACCGAGCACGGCTTCGCCAATCTCCCCGCGGTCGCCGGCCAGATCGAATATCGGTCGGCAGACGCCGGGGTGGGCACTGCGGCGATATGCCAGGCGTACGTGCCGAACGAGGGCGACGTCTGGGAACTGACGCTCGACGATCTCGGCACCTACCTCGAGCGGGTCGTGACCGCTCCACGAACGCCCGAGGTCGGTTCGGGCACGGCGGCTGCACTCCTGGAACGGGCCGCCGAGGGCCTGCCCGAGGAGGTCAAGGTCGATATCGGGCCCTATCTCGACCGCGCCCGGCTGCTCGGCGTTCGGACCGGCGAGCTCCATCGCGCCCTGGCGTCGCGCGGCGACGACCCGACGTTCGCGCCGGAGCCGTTCAGCGCGCTCTATCAGCGCTCGCTCTACCAGTCGGTCCGAACGACCGTCCGCCAGAACCTGCGTCAGCTGCTGCGTCGCGTCGGCACGCTCCCCGAAGCCGCCCGCGCAGACGCGCAGGCGGCGCTGCGCCTGGAGTCCGTGGTGGACGAGCGGCTCAACGCGCTGCTCGGCACGCGCCTGGGCGGAACGCGCATCCGCTGTCATGGCGACCTGCACCTGGGCCAGATCCTCCATACCGGGCGGGACTTCGTGTTCATCGACTTCGAGGGCGAGCCCGGGCGGCCGCTGAGCGAACGATTGCTAAAGCGTTCGCCCCTGACCGACGTGGCCGGCATGCTCCGCTCGTTCCACTACGCGGCGAGTGGCTCGCTCATCCGGACGAAGAGTTCCGGCTCTGTCCGGCCCGAGGACACCGTCGCCCTCGACGTCTGGGCGCGCTACTGGTACATCTGGACGTCGACGTCGTTCCTGCGCGGTTACCGCCGCGCGACCGAGGGCGCGACCTTCCTGCCGTCCGACGACGACGAATGGGCGATCCTGCTCGACGTTCTCGTCCTGCAGAAGGCCTTCTACGAGCTCAACTACGAGCTCAACAACCGGCCCGACTGGGTCACGATCCCGCTCCAGGGCATCGCCTCGCTGCTGACGCCGTAGCGTCTTCATGCGCGCCCTGATCCTGACCAACGAGTACCCGCCGAACGTCTACGGCGGCGCCGGAGTCCACGTCGAATACCTGACCCGCGAGCTGGCGAAGCTCATCGAGGTCGACGTGCGAACGTTCGGCGAGCAGGACCAGGCACGCGGTGACCTGCGGGTCCGTGGCTATCCGATCGCCCACGACCTCGCGGCGGCAAGCGAGCAGCTCCGGCCGGTGCTCGGCGCCCTCAGCCGCGACATCGGCTTCGTCGCCGACCCCGTCGACGCGGACCTCGTCCACTGCCATACGTGGTACACGCACCTCGGTGGGATCCTCGCGAAGCTGGCCTACGGCATCCCGCTGGTCATCACGATCCACTCGCTCGAGCCGCTGAGGCCGTGGAAGCGCGAGCAACTCGGCGGTGGCTACGACGTCTCGACCTGGGTGGAACGAACGGCGATCGAGATGGCTGATGCTGTCATCGGCGTCTCGCTGGAGACCCGCGCCGACGTCCTGCGCCTGTTCGACGTTCCCCATGAACGGGTGACCGTGATCCACAACGGGATCGACACCGACGAGTACCAGCCACAAGAGGCGTCCGACGCGCTCGACCGGTTCGGGGTCGATCGATCCGTTCCGTACGTGCTCTTCGTGGGCCGGATCACCCGCCAGAAGGGGATCGTCCACCTCGTCCGCGCGATCCGCCATCTCGGCCCGGGCATCGGCGTCGTGCTGTGCGCCGGCGCTCCCGACACCAAGGAGATCGCCACCGAGATGGAGGCGGGCGTCGCCGAGGCGCGCGCCGCCCACCCGAACGTCGTCTGGATACCCGAGATGGTCGACAAGCCGACCGTCCGCCAGCTCTACAGCCACGCGGCGCTGTTCTGTTGCCCGTCGGTCTACGAGCCGTTCGGGATCATCAATCTCGAGGCGATGGCCTGCGAGACCGCGGTCGTGGCGACGGCGGTGGGTGGTATCCCGGAGGTCGTCGTCGACGGTGAGACCGGCGTCCTCGTACCGTTCGATCCGGCCGGCGACGGCAGCTTCGAGCCGCGCGACCCGGAGGCCTTCGCGCGCGACCTGGCGGCCGCGATCAACGGGCTGATGGCAGACCCGGAAGCGCGAGAGCGGATGGGCAGGGCCGGCCGGCGGCGCGCCGTCGAGCGATTCGGCTGGGACGCAATCGCCCGCCAAACCGTGGAGCTCTACCGAACGCTGGCCTGAGCGCTCACCTCTCAGGACGGTCTCACGAACCCGCCCTACAACTGGCTCGTGCCCGCCGCCCCAGCCGGATGCCGAATTGCATGCCGAGGCACCCGATGAAGTTGAAGCTGTTCGCCATCCTCGTGCTCGCCGCAGTCGGCGTAGGGGCGATCGTCTATGCCACTGGCGGCATTCGGTCGAGCAATGCGCAGTCCCCGCAATACCTGACGGCGACGGTGTCCGTCGGCGACGTCACCCAGGACGCCTCTGCCACCGGGACCGTGGCATCGACGCGGACGTACGGCCTGGCCTTCGGGTCGCCTGCGTACCTGGTCGTCGACTCATCGAGCGCGGCATCGAGCTCGAGCTCGGGCGGGTCGTCCACGACCTGGCGCGTCACGAGCGTGTCGGCCAAGGTCGGCGCGACGGTCAAGAAGGGCCAGGTCCTCGCTAAGGCCGACACTGCCGATCTCACGGAACAGCTCGCGAGCGCCACCGACCAATGGCGATCGGCAAGGCTCCAGCTCGAGATCGCGCAGGACCAGCTCGACGCCGCGGACGGTACGGACGGCGAGCGCCAGGCGCAGATCGCGGCCTACAACGCCGAGAACCAGGTCGACCAGGCGCAGCAGGCGCGTGAGGATCTCCAGTTCCAGATCAGCCACGCGGCGCTCAAGTCGCCGATCGCGGGTGTCGTCGTGGAGGTCAACGTCGCGCCGGGTCTCGACGCCCCGTCCGGTGATGCGATCGTCGTCAACGCGGCGTCCTTCGAGGTGACGGCCGACGTCGTCGAAAGCGATCTGCCCACGCTCCAAATCGGACAGGCCGCGACGGTGACCGTGTCGGCCGTCGATGCGACGTTGACCGGCAAGGTCACGAGCATCGCCCCGACCGCCACCGCGAGCAGCGGCAATTCGAGCGTCGTCTCGTACGCGATCGAGATCTCGATCGACGACACCAGCGGCAAGGTTCGATCGGGCATGAGCGCCGACGTCTCGATCACGACGGCCTCGGCGACGAATGTCCTCCGCGTCCCGGCGACGGCGATCGTCGGATCGAACGGCCAATACGCGGTCCGGATGCTCGACGCGAACGGTCAGGTCACCGCGCGCCAGGTGACCGTCGGGCTCATCACGAGCTCCATGGCGGAGATCAAAGACGGCCTGACCGAGGGCGAGACGGTCGTGACAGGCGTCGCCACCGCTCAGTCAACGACGACGACGACCGGTGGCTTCGGCGGTCTCGGCGGTGGCATCGGCGGCTTCGGTGGTGGGGTGCGCCCGGGCCAGGGGACCGGCGGCCAGGGAGGCCAGGGAACCAACCGATGACCGCCGCGATCATCGATCTCCAGTCCGTCAGCCGGATCTACTCGACGGGTCGGGTCGAAGTGCCGGCGTTGCGCGACGTGACGATGACCGTGGGCGAGGGCGAGTTTCTCGCGATCGTGGGTCCGTCGGGCTCGGGCAAGTCGACGATGATGCACATCGTCGGGTGCCTCGACCGGCCGACCGCCGGCACGTACAGGCTCGCCGGCACGACCGTCGGGGACCTCGACGACGACGGGCTGGCACGCCTGCGCAGCCGGACGATCGGCTTCGTTTTCCAGTCCTACAACCTGCTGCCACGAACGAGCGCGCTCGACAATGTCGCCGCACCGCTCCTCTACCAGGGCGTGTCCCGGCGCGAGCGGGTGCAGCGATCGACGGCCGTCCTCGACCGACTCGGCCTCCGCGATCGCCTCGACCACGAGCCGACCGAGCTGTCAGGCGGGCAGCAGCAGCGGGTGGCGCTCGCCCGCGCGCTCGTCACGGAGCCGGCACTGATCCTCGCCGACGAGCCGACGGGCAATCTCGACACGGCCGCCGGCGCGGAGGTGATTGCGCTCCTGCGCGAGCTCCACCGGCAGGGCCGGACGATCGTGCTCATCACCCACGACACCGAGATCGCGGCGGCAGCTCAACGCCAGATCCACCTGCGTGACGGGAGGATCGTCGCATGAGCATCTTCGAGCTCATCCGGCTCGCCCTGTCGAGACTCGGCAGCAGCCGCTTGCGGGCCGCCCTGACGATGCTCGGCGTGATTATCGGTGTCGCGTCGGTCGTGGCACTGGTCAGCGTGGGGCAGGGGACGACGTCGAGCATCACCAGCCGGCTGTCGAGCCTCGGGACGAACCTGCTGACGGTGAATCCGGGTGCGGCCCGGACCGGAAACACGTTCGGCGCCGCGGGATCGAGCAATTCGCTGACGACGGACGACGCCGACGCGATCCGCACGCTGGACGACGTTGCCGGCGTCGCGCCGGAGCTGTCCTCGCAACAGCTCGTGGTCGCCGGCGATTCGAACACGACGACGTCGATCGTCGGCACGACCCCGGATTACATGACCGTCCGTGCGTACGCGGTCTGGCAGGGCTCGTTCGTGAGCGACGTCATGGTCGACCAACGACTGAACGTCGCCGTCCTCGGCGCGACGACGGCCCAGGACCTCGGCCTGGGCGCCGACGCGATCGGCTCGTCGGTGTCGATCGGCGGTCTGCCATTCCAGGTGATCGGGATTCTCCAGGCGAAGGGTGGCGCCGGAGCGCAGAACCCCGACGACCAGGTGATCGTGCCGATCAGCACGGTCCAGAAGTATTTCGAAGGCGGCGATACGGTGCGCACAATCGGCGTGAGCGTTTCGAGTGCGCCGCAGATGGACACAGTCAAGGCGGAGATCACGGCGCTGCTCCGCGACCAGCACGAGCTCGCGGCCGACGCTTCGGACGACTTCACGATCTTCGACCAGGCGCAGCTCCTCGAGACGGCATCCTCGATCAGCGGCACGCTGACGATCCTGCTCGGTGGCATCGCCTCGATCTCGCTGGTCGTCGGTGGGATCGGGATCATGAACATCATGCTGGTCTCGGTCCGCGAGCGGACTCGCGAAATCGGTATCCGCAAGGCCATCGGCGCGCGGGCGCGGGACATCCTGTCGCAGTTCCTCATCGAAGCGCTGACGCTGTCGCTGCTCGGCGGCGTCATCGGCGTCCTCGTCGGCCTCGGCGTCTCGGCGCTCATCGCCCGCGTCGCGGGCTGGCCGTTCACGCTCGATGCGACGACCCTCATCGCCGCCACGGGGTTCAGCGCCGCCGTCGGGATCGTCTTCGGTGTCTGGCCGGCGCGCCAGGCGGCCGTCCTCGATCCGATCACCGCCCTGCGCTACGAGTAGCGAGTCACCGCTCTTCCCATTTCCCTGAGACAAGGAGATCCATTCGTGACCGAACAGACAGCGCCCGTCGTCACGCCACGTAGGGCGGGCAACCTCCTCAACATCCTGGTCGCAGTCGCGGCACTTCTCGCTGCCGGCGGGATCGCGTTCGCGGCGGGTCGCGTGACGGCGCCCGCGACGACCGCCGCAGGCGCCGACGCGCGTGCGGGTAACGGCAACGGTCGGTTCTTCGGCCCGAATGGCAGCTTCGCGCCAGGGACCGGTGGGGGTGGCGGTTTCGGTGGCGGACTTGGCGCCGCGTTCGGCTCGGCGAACCTGTCGATCAAGGGGACCGTCACGGACGTGACCTCGAGCTCGATCACTCTTCAGCTTGCCAGCGGTGGCACGATCACCCTCGGGGTCAATGGAGCCACGACCTATCACCAGCAACAAGACGCGAGCTCGTCGAACGTGACCAAGGGTCAGGATGTCATCGTGCAAGTCGCCGGGCGGGGCCGAAACGGCGGCGGCGCACGGCCGGGCAGCTCGGCCGCGCCCGGCAGCTCGGCCGCGCCGGGAGCGAGCGGCGGCGCGCTGACCGGCACCGCGACCGACGTGACGCTCGCGGCGCCCTGATCCGGCCAATCGATGCATCTGCTCGTTGTCGAGGACGATCCCAGGCTCAGCCGGTTGCTGAAGCGTCTGCTCGAGGAGGATCGCCATGTCGTCGAACTGGCATCCGACGGTGAGACCGCGCTCGAGATCGCCGAGGCCACGACGGGCATCGACCTGGTCATTCTCGACGTGGGCCTGCCCGACATCTCGGGGATCGAGGTCGCCCAGCGGCTGCGCCGGGCCGGCTCCGACAGGGCGATCCTCATGCTCACCGCGCGGGACACGATCGGTGACCGCGTCGCCGGTCTCGACGCCGGCGCCGACGACTATCTCGTCAAGCCGTTTGCCTTCGAGGAGCTCGCGGCCAGGATCCGGGCGCTGGCGCGGCGCGGCGTCAACGGCCAGCGACGGGGCGAGCCGCGGCTCCGTGTCGGGCCGATCGAGCTCGACGAGGCGCTCCGCCAGGTGACCGTGGACGGACTGTCGGTCGATCTCAGCCCGCGGGAGTTCTCGCTGCTCGAATGCTTCCTGCGTCATCCTGGCCAGGTGATGAGCCGCGACCAGCTGCTCGACCAGGCGTGGCCGTTCGGGGTGGTGGTCACGCCGAATGCGGTGGATGCCTACGTCCACTACCTCCGCGACAAGCTCGGCGATGCCGGGCGCCAAGTCGAGACGGTCCGCGGGGTTGGCTATCGAATCCGGGCGGTGGGCCTGACATGATCGGCTTCCTTCGCGACCGGGTCGCAGGCCTGGCCTCGGATGGTGACGCGGACGATGGCACGCTCCTTCGCCGCGTCCGCCTGCGGCTGATCGCCTGGAGCGGCGGGACGACCCTCGTCGTCCTGATCGCTCTCGGGAGCCTCTTGTACTTCGCGGTGGGCCAATCGCTCGCGGCCGCCGGCGAGCGGCAGCTCGAGGATCGGTCCGCGACGCTCCACCGCTTCATGGTGCAGTCGCCCGGCGGCCGCCTGCCGCTCGGCTTCCTGTTCGGTGGCGGATCGGCCGGGACGTTTGCGTTCGTCATCGGGCCAAACGGACAGGTGTTCGGGCCGCCGCAGGAGCTTCCGACCGGTCTGCCGAACGACGACTCGGTCGACGCCGCTCGAGCGGCTGATGTCGACGTGCGCACGTCCGAGATCCAGGGCGTCCCGATCCGGGTCCGAAGCGAGCTCGTCAAGACCGGCGATGGGTCGTTCGTGATCCAGGTCGTCCAGGACCGCACGGCCGAGCAGCGGACGCTCACGGTCCTGCTGCTCGTGCTCCTCGTGGGTGGAGGGATCGCGCTCGTCACCGCCACGGTGGTCGGGGGGCTGTACGCGCGGCGAGCGCTCGTCCCGATCAGGCAGTCCCTGGCCGCCCAGCACCTGGCACTGCTCCGCCAGCGCGAGTTCGCAGCCGACGCGAGCCATGAGCTGCGCACGCCATTGACCGTCATCCGGACGAGCGTCGACCACCTCCAGCGTCATCCGGACAGCCGCGTAACCGAGGTCGGCAGCGCGCTCGAAGATATCGGTGCGGAGGTCGGTCACCTGACGGCGATCGTCGAGGACTTGCTGCTTCTGGCGCGGTCCGACTCGGGTGCGATCGAGCTCGAGCAGGTGGCGCTCGACCTGGGCGACGTCGCCGCGGACGCGATGCCGTCGCTGACCCAGCTGGCCGCGGCGCGCAACGTCCAGGTCGTCCTCGACCCCGAGCCAGCGCCCGTCGTCGGCGACCCCACGCGCCTGCGCCAGCTCGTCGTGATCCTCGCCGACAATGCGGTCCGCCACAGCCCGTCGGGCGCGACCGCGACCGTTCGGGTGCGACGGGAGGGATCCTCGGCGCTTCTTGCCGTGGAGGACGAGGGGCCGGGCATTCGATCCGAGGACCTGCCCCACATCTTCGATCGGTTCTGGAGAGCGCCCGGTGCGCCCGACGGCGGCACGGGCCTGGGGCTGGCGATCGGGGAGTGGATCGCCCGCCGTCACGGCGGCACGATCGCGGTCGAGTCGCGGAGCCCGCGGGGCAGCCGATTCGTGGTTCGCCTGCCACTTGCCGGGCCGCCCGCGGTGGGCGAGCTCAACCCGGCTACGCCTGCGAATTCATGATCCGCGCTGGGAGCGGTGGGGTACCCCGGATCACCCCAAAGTACGGCTTGGCGCCCCCATAGCGGACCGGTACGTTCCGATCAGCAACTGGCCGGACTCCACCCTTGGCCACCCCAGGGGCGCGGAGAGGCCGAAAGGTGCGCAAAGCGAGGCAACCCATCCATGGCGTCGATGGCCGTCAACGAACTCGGACCGATGCTCACGGCGACCGAAGTCGCGGATATGCTCCACCTTCACGTCAACACCGTGAAGCGACTCGGTGATCGCGGCGAGCTTCCCTTTTATCGCGTCTGCAAGCGGGGCGATCGCCGCTTCCGCCTCGACGACGTGATGAAGTTCCTCTCGCAGAACCGCTGATTCGGGCGGGGTAGCGCGCGGCGCCGACCCCGCTCAGTTCTTCAAGGCGCACCCGAGAGCGCCCGCCCGAACAGGCGGGCGCTTTTCGCCGTCCCGTCAGACCCGCGCTTCAGCCGTCCGCAGGGCCTCGCCGAAGATCTCGACGCTTTCGGCGATCTCCGCTCGGGTCACATCGAGCGGCGCGATCCAGCGCACGACCTGGTGTGCCGGACCGCAGGTCAGGAGGAGGAGCCCCAGCTCGGCTGCCCGCTCCTGGACGGCCTGGGCTCTCGGCCCATCGGGCTTTGCGGAGTCGCCATCTTCGACGAACTCCAGCCCGATCATGAGCCCAGGCCCCCGGACGTCGCCGATGCGCGAGTCCTCAGCCGCGAGCGCGCGCAACCCCGTGGTCAGCTCGGCGCCGCGCTCGGCCGCATTGTCGACGAGCCGTTCGTGCCGAATCGTGTCGAGGACGGCCACACCTGCGGCGCACGCGACCGGATTGCCACCGAACGTCGAGCCGTGGGCGCCGCGGCCCCAACGCTCCTGCAGCTCGCGACGCGTCGCGATCGCCGACAGGGGCAGGCCGTTGGCGATCGCCTTGGCGATGCACACGACGTCAGGGACGATACCGGCGTGCTCGAAGCCCCACATCCGCCCGGTCCGGGCGTAGCCCGACTGGACCTCGTCGGCGATGAGCAGGATCCCGTGCTCGTCGCAGAAGGCGCGGAGCTCGCGCAGGAAGGCGGGCGGAGCCGGATAGTAGCCACCCTCGCCCTGGATCGGCTCGATGAGGATGGCCCCCACAGCCGACGGTGGGACGGCCGTGGAGGTGAGCCGCCGCAGCGCCACCATCGACTCGCGCGTGGCACGGTCGTCGTCGCCGTCGAAGTCGCGGTACGCAACGGGAAACGGCGCGAAGTAGACCGACGGGAGCAGGGGCTCGTAGCCGACCCGGTAGTTCAGGCTCGACGTCGTGACAGAGGCGGCCCCGAACGTGCGGCCGTGGAAGCCACCTTCGAACGCGATGATCGCCGGGCGGCCACTCGCCCGGCGCGCGAGCTTCAGCGCGCCCTCGACCGCTTCCGAGCCCGAGTTCATGAACATGACGGTGTCGATCGGCTCCGGCAGCGTGTCGGCGACCATCGATGCGAGGCGAACCACGGGCTCGG
>Ga0307278_10001842_pt1 | contig 10489 bp, 8 predicted proteins | sample ER_DNA_117_FD_194482 | JGI IMG/M metagenome (GOLD analysis project Ga0307278, IMG submission 194482) | Bulk soil microbial communities from the East River watershed near Crested Butte, Colorado, United States - ER_DNA_117 | ecosystem: Environmental > Terrestrial > Soil > Floodplain | place: USA...
CCACGACCGGCAACGGCGTGGTGTACGACGCCTACTTCGAGCAACACGTCCCGGGATGAAAGAGGAAAGGAGAGCCTTGCGCCGACGAAGGAACCGGCGAGCGTTCCTGGTGGTGGCCGCGGCGATGACGCTCCTCGGGCCCGCCTGCGCCAATGGAGGAACCGCGAGCAAGGGGTCGCCCGGCCCCCGGCGGAGCAGCCCGGCGCAGGTGAAGATCGTGTCTCCGACGAACGGGGAGGTCATCCGTGGGTCAGAGGTGAAGATCCGCGTGGACCTGAGCGGAGCGAAGATCGTCGCCGCCACAACGACCAACATCTCCCCCGACAAGGGACACCTTCACGTGTACCTTGACAACCAGATCGTCTCGATGAACTTTGGATTGACCGACGACATCGGCAACGTGAAGAGCGGCATGCACGTTTTGCGAGTGGAGTTCGTGGCATCGGACCATCTCCCCTTCGATCCACGAGTCTTCACCGCCGTGACGTTCGAGGTGCAGCAGTGATCCCGGCCGTTACCGCCTTCCGCTTGCGTGCGGACCGGTCGGAAGAGCAACTCCTTTCCGACGTGGCGCTCGTCGTGGGGGTCTCGCTCCTGCTGTTTCGACCGTTCGGGCTTGGCGCCCCCGGCGCTGTGGCCCTGTTCGGGATGGCCTATCTCCTGTTGGGGGCGATCTCGGTGGCAGCGCCCGCGCCTCGCGTGCTGCCGGCCTTCCTCGATCCGCTCCCGGTCCTGGTCGTGGGGGCCGGAGCCGTTGCCCTGGCCTGGGGTACGGCCGGGCCTCGCATCCCCACCCCCACCGGGCAGAGCGCCCTCGTGCTCGGCGCGCTCGCGGCGGTGGCCGAGGAGGCCTTCTTTCGCCGGTTCCTCTACGGCCGGCTTGTTCGGTACGGGGCCCTGGCCGCGGTCTTCACCTCCGCACTCCTGTTCGCCCTCGTCCACCTGCCCGCCTACGGACTCGCCGCCTTCTGGGTCGATCTGGGGGCGGGGCTGCTGCTGTCCTGGCAGCGATGGGCCTCGGGAAGCTGGGCCGTACCCGCGGCCACACACGTGCTGGCCAACGTCCTGGCGGTGATGTGATGAAGCGCATCCTGATCTTTCTAACGACGGTCCTCGCCCTCGTCGGGTCGGCGTGTTCTCGATCTCCCGAGTCGATCCGGGTGGGCGCCATCTATCCCTTGAGCGGCACGCAGGGACCCGGCGGCGTGGACGAGTATCGCGGCGTCCAGCTGGCCGCCGATCTGGTCAACGCGGATGGCGGCGTGGGCGGGAGGACGATCGAGCTGGACCCGGTGGACGTGTCTGGATCGGACGCGGCTCCCCGAGCAGTGGCCATGCTGGCGGACCGAGGCGTCCGGCTCGTGCTGGGAAGCTACGGGAGCACGATCTCCGCCCCAGCCTCCGCCGAGGCCGCTCGCCGGGGGATGCTGTTCTGGGAGACCGGAGCCGTCGGGTCGATGCCAGGGCCCGGTGGAGGCCGTTTCTTCTTCCGGGTGGCTCCAAGCGGGCAGGTTCTGGGAAGCTCGGCGATTTCGTTCGTGGCCGAGCAGCTTTCGCCCCTGCTTCATCGCGAGGCCTCCACCCTTCGTTTCGCAGTGGCGAATGTCGACGACCTCTACGGGACCGCGGTGGCCGAGGGTGCCGTGCGGGAGATCCACTCCCTTGGACTGCAGTTTGTCGGGCAATTCACATATCCCGCACAGCACCCCAACATGGAATCGGTGGTCGCCCGGATCGCCCGGGCCAGACCTGATGCCCTGTTCGTCTCGGCCTATCTCGAGGACGGGATCGCCATACGCCGGGAGCTGGTCCGCCAGCACGTCCCACTGATCGCCGGCATCGGCAGCTCATCGAGCTTCTGCATGCCCGCCTTCGGCGCGGCCCTGGGGGACCAGGCGGTAGGTCTGTTCGCCTCCGACAAGCCCGACGGCGACGTGGTGAACCCATCCGGTCTCACCCCCTCCGCGGGCCGACTCTTGGAGCGAGCTCGAACTTCCTACCGGGCCAGGTACCACCAGGAGATGAGCGCCCCGGCGCTGGCGGGGTTCTCCGCCGCGTGGGCGTTGTTCCGGAAGGTCATGCCGGACGCCACGGCGATCACCCCCCAAGCCGTGGCCAAGGCCACGCTGCGAGCCCGAATCCCTGCGGGCGGTCTCCCCAACGGGAGCGGCCTCGAGTTCGCCCCTCCCGGCACCGCAGATGCGGGCGCCAATCTGCGGGCGACGAGCGTCATCTGGGAATGGACGTGGAAGAACTGGCGGGCGGTGGTCTGGCCGCCGCGGTTCGCCACGGAGCCGATCACCGCGCTACCCCTGGCGAGGTGACCGCTCCCCGTCGCGCCCTGGCCGCGGGCCTTGCCGTGACGGTCGTCTACGTCGCATCCGCCATCCTGAGCGGGCGGCTCAGTCCCCTGGCTCGTCGACCCCTGCTCGACGGGTTCGCCCCGCCTCCGCCTTATCGCTGGGTCAAGCCGCCCCCCAGTCTGGCGGCCTCCAACGAGAAGCCGTCAGCGGGCAGCTTCACCATCGACCTCGATCCAACCGACGGGTCGGCGGCGGGCGTGTTCAGCACCGACGACAATCAGGCCAGCATCGCCCTGGGTGGGGGGGCCATACCGCCCCTTCAAGGAGACAGGTCGGTCCTCCTGCAGATCAACCCGCTCGCCCCGGCCGCGCGCGCATCGATCCCCGGTGGGCGGCATCTCGTGGGCAACGTGTACCGGATGACGGCGTCGTACCGACCGAGCCGCTCGCCGGTCGGTACCCTGCAGCAGCCCGGACAGGTCGTACTGGCGTACCCATCTTCGCCTGATCTGTTGCTGCACGGACACACACTGCTCAGCTCCACCGACGGTAAGTCGTGGCGCGCCGTCCCCAGCACCGACTCGATCGCGCAGCAGTTGGTGCAGGCAAGCGTGAGTCGGCTCGGCTATTTCGCCGTTGGCGAGTCCACCTCGGGCACACGCAGGCACACCCCCACCGGAACCATCCTGTACAGGGTCTTCATTTTCGGCGGGATCGCGATCGTCGCCGTCGCCATCCTCATCGCCGAGCTGCGCATCCGCCGGAAAAATCGACGGACCAAGCGCCGCCCTCCTCGCCGGCGTCCCCCTCCGGCCCGAAAGCGCATAGACCCCTGGAGGGACTGACGGCGGCGGTCCTGGCCGATGGCGCGGGAACATCCGTGGACCAGGGAGTGTCCGCCTTCCTCTTCCTCGGGGCATTCTTGCTGGGCCTGGTTGGCGTCCAACGGATCCGAGGCAGGTCGTTCCTGGGACTGCCCAGGGCTCTCGGCTGGGCGGCCGGGGGCCTCGCCCTGTCATGCCTCGTCCTTGCCCTGGTCCTCCCGCCCATCATCAGACCCAACGCGGCGGCCGCCCGTCCCTCGAGCTCGGCCGTTCTCCGGTTTGTGTCACCTCGTCGGACGGAGGTGTTTCGGGGCGACCCCGCGCCGGTTCCGGTGAGACTTCAGCTTTCCGGAGGGAGGATCGTTCCATTCACCTCGACCAAGCTGCGGCCAGACGAGGGACATATCCATCTGTTTCTTGACGGAGCGCTCGTCTCCATGAGCCTGGGCCTGCAGCGCTCGCTCGACCTCGCGCCGGGGCGTCATGTCCTGAAGGCCGACTTCGTGGCTGCGGACCACGGTCCGTTCAACCCCCAGGTGAGCGCGTCCGTGTCCTTCCAGGTGGTAGTGGGGTGAGGTCCGAGCGGCCGCTCAGCTGGTGGGTTCATCGTCCTCGTTGGTGGGATCGTCCTCTGCCAGCAGGCGGTAGAGGCTCTTCCGGGCCTCGGCCAGGATCTCCTTCGCCCTGGCGACCTGGCGCTCGCTCCCGGCCTGGGCCACCTGCATCACCGCGGCGGCCACACCGAAGCCCTCCTCGCGAAGATCGATGAGGGGTGCCGCATGCCCGAAGGCCTCCCACGGCGCCGGCGCGTCCTCAGCCCGACTCTCGACCTCGGCCTTTCCCGCGTCGGTCAGGTGGAACACCCGTCGTCCCTCGGCCTCCTCCCCTCGGATGAGGCCCTCATCTTCCAGCAACTGAAGCGTTGGATAGATCGAACCTGGGCTGGGACGCCACACGCCGCCGCTGCGCTCCGTGAGCTCCTGGATGATCTGGTACCCATGCATCGGCGCCTCGGCCAGCAACACCAGGATCGCGGTGCGAACGTCGCCGCGGCCGACTTTCGGGCCACGACCGAAGAAGGGGCCGGGCAATCCACCCGGACCGCCCCACGCACCGAAGCCCGGCCCGAACCGGCCCCGCCCGCGGTGCCTGCCATGCTGCCGGCCGGCAGACATCATCCGCATCCAACGCCTGAGGGCCATGGGATCCGGCCAACCGCCGCCCTCGAAGTCCCGTCCGGGATAAGCCGCCTCTGCATGCATGTGGATTCTCCTCCCGCGCATCGTCCTTGCGTACCATCACGATATATCGTGACTGCTCGGATGTCAAAATGGCATGAGTTGAACCCCACTCACAGCGACTGGCTCAGACCCGCCGGCGATACTTTCTGATGGCCAGCGGGGCGAAGAAGGCGACGATCGCGGCCATCCACGCCAGCGACTGCCAGAGCGGCCGGGCCACCTGGCCCCCAAGCATGAGGCCGCGTGTCGCGTCGACGACCTTGCTGATCGGGTTCACCTTGACGAATCCCTGAAGCCATCCGGGCATCGAGGATGGCGGCGCGAACACCGAGCTGGCGAAGGTGAGCGGGAGGATGATCATGAACCCCCAGGTGTTCACGGCCTCCGGGCTCTTGGCGGTGACGCCGATGAAGGCCATCGGCCAGGACATGGCCACACCGAACAGCGTGGCTACGGCGATCCCCCCGATCGCTCCGGGGAATCCCCCGTGGAACCGGAACCCGAGCAGCACTCCGAACCCCACGATGATCAGGACGCCCCACAGCACCCTGACGGCGTCGGCCAGGATCCGCCCGGCGACCACTGCCGACCGGGAGATGGGTAGGGACCGGAACCGGTCGATGAGCCCGCGCTGGAAATCGACGTTCAGTCCGAGCGCCGTCTGGAACCCCGTGAAGGCGACGCCCTGGACCAGGATGCCGGGCAACGCGAACTCCAAATACCGGCGGCTGGATCCGGCGATGGCGCCCCCGAAGACGTAGACGAACAGCACAAGGAACATGAGCGGCTGGATCGTCATGCCAACGAGCTGCTCCGGATCAGACCTGATGTGCAGCAGGTTCCTCCGCATGATGACCAGGGCGTGCCGGGCGGCCTCTCCGGGACCGACCCGCCCGGCGGGGACGGCGACGCTCATGGAACGCTCCTTTCCGTCTCGAGCTCATCCGCTCGGTCTGCATCCGCGGGCCTGCCGGTAAGGGCAAAGAACACCTCGTCCAGGCTGGGCCGGCGAAGAGCCAGCTCGGTCACGGTGATCCCTGCTTCATCCAGGCGCCTGGATGCGGTCCGCAGCAGGGAGGGGTCGGCGACGGGAACCGTGACCACCTGCGTGTCGCGGTCGATCGAAGCCTCGTTCCCGGCGACCTCGGCAAGGATTCGCACCACTGCCTCCAGGTCGGCGGGATCGACGCGAGCCTCAACCACCTGCCCACCCGTCTTCGATTTCAGCTCGTCGGAGGTTCCGGCGGCGATGACCTTGCCGTGGTCGATGACGGCGATGTGGTCCGCCAGCTGATCGGCCTCGTCCAGGTACTGCGTGGTGAGCACCACGGTGGTGCCTTCCCGGACCAGCCCGGTGATCATGTTCCAGAGCTGGCGACGGCTTCTGGGATCGAGTCCGGTTGTCGGCTCGTCCAGATAAAGGAACCGGGGCCGTCCGACCAGGCTCGCAGCGAGGTCGAGCCGCCTGCGCATTCCGCCCGAGTAGGTCTTCACGATCTTGTGGGCCGCGTCGCTCAGCCCGAAGGACTCGAGCAGCCCATTGGCCCTGGCCCTGGCCTCATTCGGAGGGAGCCCGAGCAGCCGTCCGATCATGTACAGGTTCTCCTCGCCCGAAAGCAGCTCGTCCACCGCCGCGTACTGCCCAGTAAGGCCGATCAGGCGGCGTACCTGGGCCGGCTGCCGAACGACGTCGAACCCGCCGACCCGCGCCTGGCCCGCGTCGGGTAGAAGGAGCGTGGCCAGGATCCTGATGGCCGTGGTCTTGCCCGCCCCGTTCGGGCCCAGCAGGCCCAGCACCGAGCCCTCGGGCAGCTCCAGGTCGACGCCGTCGAGGGCTCGGACATTCCCGAACCGTTTGACCAGCCCCTCGGCGACGATGGCCGGCTCGGTCATGGACGTACCTCCTTCCGGTCCCGGCGCACCGTGCGTTCCTCGGCGCCCCGACATGGGTGGAAGTGAGGCATCTTACGAGAAGGCGCCGACGGCGTCCGATGCGGCGCTCCATGGGGAAATCGCGGGACAGACGAATGGAGCGATAAGGGTGGATCGTCCGACGGGGAGCCATCCGAAATGGTCATCTGGAAAATGAGAAGCTCAGATCCTTGCGGCCGGGTTGCTCGTACTGTATTCGTGGTGATTCACCAACAGACCCTGGGGACTAAATATGCCCGGAGAGGCGCCTTCGAGTCGCCCTGCTGAACCCGTCGCACGCTTACCCGATCCTCCTGACGAAAATCGCCTCCTCCTCCCCGACGAGGTGCGGATTGACTCCACGGGTTGGTCGCGACCCGGTCGCGCCAGACACGTGCCGCGGCGCGCTCCCGGACTCGCTTCGCTGGCCCAGACGATCCTGGTGGCGGTCGCCTACTACCTTGCGGCGCGGCTGAGCCTGCACCTCGCGCTGGTGCGGGGGCAGGTCACTCCTATCTGGCCTTCGACCGGCATCGCCTTGGTCGGCCTCCTGCTGTTCGGCCGCCGCATCTGGCCCGGGATAACACTGGCCGCCCTTCTGGTGAACCTTCCGATCGGTCCCTCCCCCCTGGCCGCCACGGTCATCGCCGCGGGCAACACCATCGCCCCACTTCTCGCCGCCTACCTGCTGGAGAGGGTCGGATTCCGACGACAGCTCGACCGGCTCCGCGACGCGATGGCCATCATCGCCCTCGGAGCACTTGGCGCCATGTTGGTGAGCGCGACTGCGGGCGCCTTCACCCTCGTGCTCTTCGATGCCATTCCTGCCAGGGAGTTCCTGCCGACCTGGTCAGTCTGGTGGGCGGGGGACGCTATGGGAGTGCTGGTGGTCGCACCCTTCCTGTTGACCCTCAGCCTGCCCCTCGCCCTTCCGTTGCGGAAGGTCGCGTGGCCCCGCGTGGCCGAGGCCACGATCCTGTTCGCCGCAACCGGGCTCGTCACGTACGCGGTCTTTCGCAGCGAGTTGCGACTCGAGTACCTGGTTTTCCCGTTCCTCGCATGGGCGGCTTGGCGATTCCACCAGCGAGGAGCTGCGCCTGCGGCCTTCCTCGTCTCGGGCATCGCCATCTCGGCCGCGGTCGAGGGCACCGGCCCGTTCGCCGGCGGCACCCTGCTCGGACGCATGGTGGTCCTCCAGGTGTTCAACACCAGCGTCGCCTTCGGGTCCTTCGTGCTGGCCTCACTTGTGTCAGAGCGCGTCCGCGCGCGCCAGTCGCTGGAAGGCGTTGCCCGCGAGCTCGACGACCGAGTGCGGCTTCGGACGGAGCAACTGTCGTCCGCGAACGAGCAACTAGCGCGTGAGGTCGACGACCGAAAGCGCATCGAGGACGCGCTGCGTAGGGCCGGGGAGCAGCTGGCCGAAGCACAGCTGATCGCCCATATCGGAAACTGGGAGTGGGACATCCCCGCAGACGCGGTGACGTGGTCCGATGAGATGTACCGCATCTGGGGCATGGAACCGAGCCGGACCACCGCCACCTACGAGGACTACCTGCACCGGATGCATCCGGGGGACCGGAAGCTCACCAACGAGATCGTCCAGAGCGCATACGCCGACGGAGCGCCGTTCAGCTTCGACCACCGCGTCATTCGCCCGGACGGGGCAGTGCGGTGGGTTCACGGACAGGGGAGGGTCCTCACGGACGTCGCCGGCCGGCCGATCAGGATGGCGGGCACCGCCCAGGACATCACGGACCGCAAGTTGGCCGAGGGACGGGTGCTGGCCAGCGAGAAGGAGCTCCGGGAGTTCATCGACAACCTCAGCACCTTCACCGCCAAGGTGGCGTTGGACGGGGCTCTGCTCCTGGTGGGAAAAACGACTGAGATCGCCTCCGGGCTTCCGCCCGACGAGCTCATGCGGACGAACTTCCTCGAGGGGCCGTGGTGGACGTTCGATCCTCGCGTGCACGCGCGGGTCAAGGCAGCCTTTCGCCGGGCCGCCTCCGGCGAGACCATCTGTTACGACGAGCAGGTGCTTGTCCGCGGCGGCCAGGTTCTCACCATCAGCTTCAGCCTGATCCCGGTTCGGGACGAGGCCGGCGAGATCACCTACGTCCTGGCCGAGGGGCGCGACATCACCGCGCTGAAACAGGCGGAGGCAAAGTTCCAGGCCCTCCTGGAGGCGGCCCCCGACGCGATGATCGGCGTCGACGCGTCGGGCACGATTCGCCTGGTGAACCAGCCGGCGGAGATCCTTTTCGGATATGACCGGTCGGAGCTGATCGGCCAGCCGGTCGACACGCTGGTCCCCGAGCAGCCCCAGGAGCTGCAGCCGTCCAGCCGCCCCAGCTACATGGCCGGTCCCCCCGACTGGCCGGTCTCCGGGATCGAGCTCGTGGCCAGACGCCGCGACGGGAGCGAGTTCCCCGCAGCAGTCAGCCTGTCGACGGTGGAGACGGACGAAGGCCCGGTGGTCACGGCCGCCCTGCGCGACATGACTCGGCGAAAGATGGCGGAGGAGGCATTGGAGCGGCTCGCCGCCATCGTCCAGCACTCGGATGACGCCATAATCAGCCAGGACCTGGGCGGCACCATCCTCAGCTGGAACGCGGCCGCCCAACGCCTCTACGGCTTTTCCGAAGACGAGGTTCTGGGTCGCTCGATCTCGGTGATCATCCCTCTGGATCGGGCTCAGGAGATCCCCGAGATGATGGACCGGGTCACGGCGGGCGAGTCCGTGGAGCACTTCGACACCATACGGCGGCGCAAGGACGGCTCCATGGTGAACGTATCCCTGACGATCTCACCCTACAGGGACGTCTCGGGAAACATCATCGGGAACTCGACGATCGCCCAGGACATCACCGAACGCAAGCGAGGGGAGGAAGCACTTCAGCGAGCGGAGGAGCGGTTCAGGAGCGCATTCGACAATGCGCCCATCGGCATGGCCCTGGTCGATCTGGACGCACGGTTCTTCCAGGTGAACCGATCGCTGTGCGATCTGCTCGGGAGGTCAGAGGATGAGCTCCTCTCTTTGACCATGTCGGCGATCACCCATCCGGAGGACGTCGCGAGCAGCACCATGATCAGAACGCGGATGCTGGCCGGCGAGCTTTCGACCCACCACGCGGAGCAGAGGTTCTACCACTCGGACGGGCATGCGGTGTGGGCGATGGTGTCCCTGTCCCTGCTCATGGACGCGAGCGGGCTGCCCCTTCACTTCATCACCCAGGTCGAGGACGTAACCGCAGCCAAGGAAGCTGAGAGGCGATTGGCCCATCAGGCCCTCCACGACTCCCTGACCGGACTGCCCAACAGGAAGCTGTTCATGGATCGGCTGGATCAGGCGCTGGTGCGCTCGCAGCGCCACACCTCATGGGTGGCCGTGCTGTTCGTCGATGTCGACCACTTCAAAATGGTGAACGACAGCCTCGGCCACAACGCCGGGGATCGAGCGCTCGTCGTCCTGGCCCGGAGGATCCAGGGCGTCCTTCGATCCCAGGACACCGCGGGACGGTTCGGGGGAGACGAGTTCGTGGTGCTGTGCGAGGACCTGGTCAACGGGGACGAGGCCGTCGACATCGCCCACCGAATCGCCCAGGCAGTCGCACCTCCGTTCCGGGTCAGCGGGCGAGACATCAAGGTCACCGCAAGCCTCGGGATCGCCCTCGCCTCCGGGGTCGAGACCAGCCCCGAGGAGGTCCTTCGGCAGGCCGACACCGCGATGTATCGAGCGAAAGAGCGAGGGCGGGCTCGGTACGAAGTGTTCGACGATGCCATGCGGTTGCGCGTCACCAAGCGCCTCGAGACCGAGGCAGGCCTGCGCCGGGCCCTCGACAGAGGTCAGTTCCGCGTCTTCTATCAGCCCCAGGTGAGCCTGGAGACGGGAGGTGTCGTCGGGTTCGAGGCGCTCGTTCGCTGGGATCACCCGGACATCGGCCTCGTCCAACCCTCCGAGTTCATTCCGGTGGCTGAGGACACGGGACTCATCGTGCCCCTCGGAGCCTGGGTGCTCCAGGCAGCCTGCCGGGAGTCGCTGGGCTGGCCGAACCGGCCCTCCGACGGGCAGCGGCCCATGCTGGCGGTCAACCTCTCGACGCGCCAGCTCTCCCATCCGGGTCTGGTCGAAGCCGTCTCGCGGGATCTGGCCGAGACCGGAGTCGATCCGTCCACGCTCTGCCTGGAGATCACCGAGACCGCCCTCATGGTC
>Ga0307278_10001843_pt1 | contig 10488 bp, 10 predicted proteins | sample ER_DNA_117_FD_194482 | JGI IMG/M metagenome (GOLD analysis project Ga0307278, IMG submission 194482) | Bulk soil microbial communities from the East River watershed near Crested Butte, Colorado, United States - ER_DNA_117 | ecosystem: Environmental > Terrestrial > Soil > Floodplain | place...
GCTCCTCAGTATGTTCGGCCAGCGCGCGTTTATCGGACTGATGTTCGTTCAGGTGGCGATGCTCTACACGCTCATCAGACGCCCGATTCCGGTCCGCATTGCAGCGCCCGTAGCCCTCGCGGTCGTCGCCGCGATCACATTCGGCATAGGAACCGTCAAACGCTATGACAGTTACCGAAGCCAGCCCTCGGTCGAGAAGCTGAGTTTCATCGATTACGTCCGAGAGCGTGCACCGAAGGAGGTCGTGCGCGCATACGTTGGAAACTACGCGGACGGTGTACGGCTCATCGCCCTTGCGCGGACGGTCGTTCCGCATCGGGCCAACTACGAGAAGGGCCGCGGATTCGTTCGCCTTGCTTTCCAGCCGATCCCATCGTTCGTCAGACCGAAAGTGCGGGTCGCCGAGCCGTTGCGTCCCCTTCTAGAGGTCAACGATGGGTACTCATACGCCCTGCCGATTCCTTTGGTCAGCTACGTAGAGTTCAGCTTTATAGGCGTCCTCCTGGGCGGTGGTGTGCTCGCTTTCGCCCTCATAGCAGTTGACCGCCAACTCGCGAAGGACCGTCGGGATCTATCCAGTCTGCTGGTCCTCGTGGCCATTGCAGTCCAGATCCCCTTCTGCCTGCGGACGGGGATGCCGCGGGGCGTGTCCTTCGCAGCGCTGGACGTGATAGGCATGTGGATAGTGGCGCATACCTGCTTGCGTGCGCCGAGGCAGCACACCAATACGCGCCAGGATGCTCCTGCCAGGGATTAGGTGGCTATTGCGCATATGAATCGACTTGGTCCGGCTCGCACAATGGAGGGAACCGCCTGGCGATTCGCGTACCTGTTTACGCAGGCCGGCTTGAGCCTTGGCACGTTCGCCGGGCTCGCGCTCATCCTGCCGACAGACGAGTTCGCGCCTGCGACGGTCGCGCTTGGTGTCCTCGTCATTGCCGGGGCACTCGCCGACCTGGGCCTTTCCTCCGCCTCGACCACGGCGCTTCCCGCGCGAATCGCACAGAGTCCCAGCGCTCGCGGAGAGCTGCTGTCAGGCGCCGTCAAGGCGTACTACTGGGCGGCCGGGCTCGCCCTCGTTCTTCCCTTAATCGCACTGGCCGGCCTTGGCCACTCGTCGCAGCTCGCCGTCCTCATAATTGCCCCCGCAGCGCCGGCCTACGTACTCGTGGCAGCTGCAGACAGCATCCTGCGCTCGGAGGGCGAGTTCCGTCGGCCCGTTCTTCTCGTGGCTCTCAACCGCGCCGGGGCTCTAGTCAGTCTGCCCGTTGCCGCAGTAACCAGTTCCAGTGTTTGGAGCTGTGGCGCCGTAGGCCTCGGGACGGTCATCGCGACGGTCCCCGCGATCATGGTCCTCAGGTCAACCCGCAGCGCAGCACCATCGGCCCGTGCCTCCGGTGTGATCCGCGCGGCTCTTCCGATTGGAGTTTCGCAGCTCTTTGTCATCCTTACCGGCCGCGTCAACACGATCATCCTCGGTTCAGTAGCGTCGACGGCCGCGGCTGCGGCCTTCGAGACTTCCTGGCGGTTGTTTCAGACTGGTCAATATTTCGCGGGCGCGGTTGCCACCGGGATCGCGCCCTTCTTGGGGAACGCGCTCGGCGCCGGCCGAGGCGCCGACCTGAATCGGCTTCTCATGCGGTCGATGGGAATCGTCACATGCGCAGGAGTGTTGTTCTCCGGGGCACTGCTCGCAATTAGGCGCCCGGTCGCCGACATCTTGGCCGAGGGGTTGGCGAATGATGTCTCGCGCACCATCCTTCCACTCGCGATCGTCGGGCCCATAGCCTTCGCGGGGTTTGTGGGGACCATGGCTCTGGCAGCCTCCGACGCTGACCGGCACATACTTCTCGTCGCCAACGCTGTCGGCGCCGCTCTCAACCTCGGTCTCGCAATCCCCCTAGTGCCAGCTCATGGGGCCCCGGGGGCCGGACTCGCCTGTGCCATTGGTATCGGGGTGACCCAAACGATCATCTTCGTCCGTGTTGTCATGCTCAGCCGCAGGGTCCGATACGTGCTGCCGGCCGCTGCGCAGCAGCCAACGCCTGCCGCGACCATGTACTAGGCGTGGAAGTTCTTTTAGGAAGCGCCGTGATCAACCAAGCCCTCTCAGCAATTAAGTACCGCCTCTGTTCTTCGATGTCGCAGAGGTTCTACTGGACAATGATGGGAAGATTTCAGGCTGCGCCAGCGGTGTCGAGCCAGTATCCAAAACTGGAGGACAGCCTAAAGTCAGGCGCCGCGCTCGTTGAGATGCTTGAAACGCTCCAAGCGATTCACGAGAACTCCAGAACTCTCCACATCGGTTGCGGTATTGGAAGAATCGAACTCCATCTCCATAAAAGGGTGCGCCTGTGCTACGGAATCGATATCTCTCCGTCGATGATCAAGAAAGCGAGGGCATACGTTCGAGCTGACAACGTCCGTTTTATCTGCACCGACGCATTAGATTCTTTGCCTTCTAACAGCTTGGACTTGGTCTTCTCCATATTTGTCTTTCAGCATCTGCCACGCTACAAAACGCAGCGTTACATTCAAGAGTCCCTCGACAAGCTATGTGTAGGCGGGAAACTCGTATTTCAGATTCTTGTAGATGACACGGGTTCAATGCCAGAACCAAGTAAGAATCATCCGTACGGCCTTCGATATTACAAACGAGAGGAGTTGAGGCGCCTACTATCAGCGTCTGGATTTTCGGACGTGCGATTCTTCGATTTCCCAACAGCGAGCCCGGATTCCGGCTCGACTGGAGACCTACTCGTGTCGGCGTCGAGGCTGGACTCGAACGATTCCTCAACGAGGTCCGACTAGAGGCCTGAGGTGCGCGTTCTCGTAGTCTCCGGCCGCTTCCCTGAGCACGGAGAGGGCAGTAGAGAAGCTCGCATCCGTGGTGATCAGGTGCGCGCGTTCACCCATATCTCCCACCTCGCTGAGCGCAATACGGTTACCGTGGTTGCAGCGGCGCCCGCGTCGTCCCACTCCGCAGCTGCAGAGTTGAGGGAGATGGCGGCGGTACGGGTTTTCCCAGTTTCGCAGCCGCGTCGTGCGATCTCAGCGGCGCGCTGGGTTGCGGCGGGCCGGCCCGCGCAGGTCGGATGGACTATGCCGGCTGCCGCCTGGCGCGTCGCTCAACAGTGCGCAACAGATGTGGAAGTTGCTCTAGCTATTACGGCACGTTCGGTCGGCGGGCCCCTGCCCGCTCGTCATCGACCACGTCGATGCCCTAAGCCATAACTTGCTGAATCGCGCCTCGGGTAGCGAGCCTCTCCCGGTGCGCGCGTTCGCAGCCCTCGAAGCACGTCTCATGCGCAAGTGGGAGGTACGCATCGCTCGCTTCGCAGCAAGTCAGATCGCGACGTCGAAGCAGGATGCGCAATTACTCCCAACGTACCCGCCCGTTGCCGTACTCCCAGTCGCCTGGCGAGGCGCGGTCTTCCGAGAGCCGCCGGGGCACGAGCGCGATTATGACGTCGTGGTAAGCGGAGACATGCGCTATCCCCCGAACCGCGAGGCGGTCACAACTCTCGCCAATGAGATCCTTCCACGCGTACGGGTTCGCCGCCCGGCCACAACCGCGATTGTCGTGGGGCGAGCGGCGAGATCTCTGGCGATCCAGGGCGTGGACGTGGCGAGCGATGTCCCAGACCTGCAGGCCTACCTTCGGCGGGCGCGCGTAGCGGTCGTTCCTCTTATGAAGGGTCCGGCAGGATCTCCCTACAAAGTAATCGAGGCGGCTGCGAGTGGTGCAGCATTGGTAGCCACCCCGTCGGCGGTCGACTGCTTTGGACTTCCGGCCAGGAGGGCCTCGACGGTGGTCGAATTTGCTGATGGGATTGTCTCTCTTCTGGAGGACGAACAGTCTCGCCGCCAACTCGCTTCTGAAGCGGCTCCTATAGTGGAGCAGCATTCAACGAGTGCGATCGGTCGCCGATTAGAGGCTCTACTTCTTGAGGCGGCGGACCGCCTCCCCTAGGCGCATGAAAGCACCGATTCGTAAACGGCGAGATACCTTTCCGCTGATTTAGACCACGAGTACGCCCGAGCCCGGCGCAGTCCCGCCGCACGCAGCTGCGTTCGCCATTCGCTATCTATCTGCATTCGTTGAAGCAGGCTCGCAATCGATCCCACGGGATCAGCCGGGTCGATACGAGCTACCGCGTCTTTCCCCAGCTCAAGCGTCGCGGGCGCGAGCCCGGTGATGACAGGGGTGCCTGCCGCCATTGCCTCAAGCACTGGTAGTCCGAAGCCTTCATCCGCGCTCGGGTAAATGAGAACGCCGGCGCGCCGAAGCGTGTCGTCCAAGCTCTCACGGTCCAGATACGGAAGGATGACCACGCAACCAGAGCTCAGGTCGTCGGCCGCGAGTAGACGAAATCGCTCAGGGATACCTGCACCCCCGAGGACTTGAAGTTGGCCGGGAATCCTCCCCGCCGCCACCCAGCCGAGGTAAGCGAGTTCAAGATTCTTGCGAGGGTCGGACGCTGAGAAGACGAGCGCGGACTCATATTTCTCCTTGCTCGACGATTCCATGGGAGAAAAATGTGTTGCGTTCGGAATGATTGTGGTGACGTCAACGTCCGGAAGGCGAAGACGTAATGCGTCGGCAGAGGCCTGACTGACGGTGATTACTGCCGCAGCTTTCCGCGCCGCACGAGGAACGTTCCAGCGCATGTAATGATGTCCGATGATCTGGCGAGGTCGACGATGCCTCAGACTCGTGTCGAAAAAAATCAGGTCGTGCACCGTGAGCACGAATGGCACAGGGCCCGGGCGCGACCAACCGGTATTAGACGTGAAATGAAAGAGGTCTAACCTCTCGCGAGCCACGAGACGACGTCCGTACGCCGAGTCGAGCGCCGGGTAAGGAAGCCCTTCGAGGGACCGCACCTCCGCGACGTCGCGAGGAGCCCGGCGCCGATCGCCGAACCAGACGACCTCTTCTAGTGGAGCAATCTGTTCAGTGAGGTTAGTGATGAACTGCGCGATCCCAAGACCTTTTGTGGTTAGACGCGCGTCGATGCCGATCCGTAGGCTCATTCGCGTAACAGCAACGCGCGAACCCTCCGGATACGCGCGCCTGATAACACGCCGCGCAAGCCGACCAGGATTGCCCAAGATCCCACGGCGGTTGCGCAGGCGGTTGCGCAGGCGATCATCACTGAGGCGATCATCTCCACGCCCGCCCCGCTCCTAATTGACGTTATGGCCACCGTGCTGCCAACGGCTTGCGCCGCGGCCAGTAACAACCCCACGCGCCCGGGCGTAACCACGTGACGCTGAAGGCTGTCCGCAAGACTGTCGTGGCCAGCCGTCATGATCGAGACACCGGCTGTGATCCGTTCTAACGCGCGCCAGACAGCGTCAGCTAGCGGGACCCAGAAGAGCAGGGGCGCGACAACAGCAAGTTGAGAATCTTGTTCGGCGCCGTGCAACGCCAGCATGGCGATCGCCGCGACGAGGAAGCCGAGTGCCATAGTCCCGCCGTCGCCAAGGAAGATGTGCGACCTTTTGGCATTGAACGGCAAGAAACCGAGAGTCGCCGCACCGACGGCGATGCTCATCACTGCCGTGTTCGTGTCCCCCTCCAGTTGAGCCAGCACAGCAAGGCCCACAGCCGAGGCGATGAGGACGCTGCTAGCCAGAGTGTCCATTAGGTCGATGATGTTGAACGCGTTGATGACCCCCACGACCCACACGCATGTCAGCACGAGATTCATCAGGTCGGGACCATCGAGCCGCCACCCGAGGCCAACTGCCCATAGGAAACACCCGGCTAAGAGCTCGATCAGTAGCCGCCAGCCAACGTGTAGATGAACCGCGTCGTCGAGGGTCCCGGTCACGCTCAATACCAGCATGGCGCCGAGAACCAGCGCCACTGTGCGGAGGTCTGGCCCTAGCAGCGAACCAGTCGTCACTCCCGCGAGCACGGCCGCCCCCCCGAGGTACGGGGTTGGGGTTAGGTGGGACTTCCAGCCTTGGGGACGATCGACGAGGTCGAAGGCCAGCCCGACTCTACGAGCAACCGGAGTTAGCGCGCCCGCGACGGACATCGCAAGGGCAAACGAAATTAGCAGCCTCGCTTCCGATGGCCCGACGTTCTCGATCACCATCGGTCTCGAGCTCCTGTGCGCGCCGATGAGCGCTGCAGCCTCCTCAGCTGAGGCGCCCTTGGATTCAATGCAGCGGCATGGTCAAGCGCGGCTCGAGCGCCCGCTGAATCGCCGTCCGACTGCCGTGCCCCCGCGAGCGCGAGCCAGGCGGTCCAGTTCTGTGGGCCGCGCTCGGTGGCCTCTGTGGCCGCACGAAGAGCCGCTCTTGGCCTTCGATCGAGCTGAAGGATGGTCGCCCGGACGAGCAGCGGCTCTGTTGCAAACGGATTCAATTCGGTCGCTGCGTCGAGCTCTGCGAGCGCGTCCTTCGTTGAGGTCGCGGCCTTCGATTCCGCCCGATCGACCGCGACAGTTGAGAGGTAGACCGGGATCGCCAACACCAGGACAACGATTGCGGCACTGGCCAAGGCCGCCCGCCCGACACGACCGGTGAAGGCCAGGTCGCCTGCCGCTCGCCCGCCGGTCGCCAGCGCGCCGAGCGCCACGAAGCCGGGGACGGCAACCGCCGGAATGCGGAGCAGCCAGTCGAGCGAAGCGTGCACGACGAAATAGACGGCGGTGCCGCCGAGCGCCACCGACGCAATGGGCCAGGCATCTCGTCCATCGCGTGCATTCCGGATCGCGGCCAGCGGTAGAAGGAACACCAGCGCCGTCAACGCCAACCCGACGATGCCGGTTTCGGCGAGGGCGCTCGCCTGCCACGAGTGAGCATCGATCACGTTCTCGTCAATCGACCGCGAACGGAACCATGGGACGCTGAACGCGCCGGAGCCGATTCCGTCCACGGGATGAGCCTCAAATGTGCGCCACGCGACTCGCCAGTATTCGTAGCGGTTGGAGAAACCGGTACCGAAGTGAGACACGTCGCCCGTAAGGGTCGGGTGGACATTGCTGAACTCGTTCCAGCGCGCCTCGAGCCAGGTGTCCGGTCTTCCAGCCTTCGCCGCGAATGCCCCGACCCCGATCACCAAGACCATCGCCCAAAGCGCGAGCGCAACCCGGCGGTCACGTTCGCGAAACGGAAATCGATTGCGCCGGTCGAGCATCGCGAGGCCGCAAACGAGGATCGCAGCCACAGCCGAAGCGGCCAGCGCCGCGCCGCCACGCTCGCGCGCCGCGCTGGAAGACGAGGACGGGTCTCCCGCCATCATTCGCGCCGCGACAAAGGCGACAGGGCCGATGACGGCCAAGAGCGTGAGCGCGAAGCGTCCGCGGTCGCGAGCGATTGCGACAGAGGCAATCAACGCAACCACGAGGGCGATCGCGGCGCCGCGGCTCCCGGCGGCCAGGCCGACTGCAAGTGCTAGCGCGGCGAGCAGGCCGAACATTCCGCGCACCAGCGGACGCAGGGGGTAAGCCGCGGCGAAGGCGAGGAGAGGCGGCACCGGCAACCAGACCAACGCGGCATCAGCGTTCGCGTAATTGATCGGCCACGAGAGCCGCGAGCCGAAGAATGCGCTAGTGCTTCCGCTCAGAAGCTTCAGCTCGATCAGCCCTGCGGCCAATCCGCCGAACAGCGCCAGGCTGGCTGCAAGCGACAACGCAGCCCGAGGTCGAGCTGCGTACCCGGCCCCGAACGCGGTTGCCGCAGCAAACGTGATCAGCCGCAGGACGTTCTCGGCCGTCGCCTCGCGCGATGCGCTCCACAGAAGCGATGCCGCGCTCCAAGCGATCAGGGCCGCGAAGCTTCCGAGCGCCGGCCAGGCGGCGCGCGGGACGCTGGGAATCGCGCCGACCGCGGCGAGCACGAGCAGCGAGGCAACCACTCCAACTGAAGCGGGCTGCCATTGCTCAGCCGCTACCCCGCCACCACGTAGCGCGAGCCCCATCGCCACAATCAGCAGCGCGATCGGCGGCACGATGAACGCCGCGGCCGCAATCAGGCGCCCGCTCAGCGGCTTCGAGCGCGGCAGCACAACCTCGTCGATCGCCGACGTCATGGCCGCCCACTGAGGGCCCGCCTCGCCGCCCAGCCTCCCGTTCCGAGCGTGAGCAGGAGCAAACCGGCGCCTAGCAGCAGCATCCCTCTGTCTTGGCCTTGGCTCTCGGCATGCTCGAGTGGCGCCGCAGTGGAGCTCGCGTGGCGCTGCCTCGTCTGGGAGTTCCGGGGCTTTTGCCTTCCAGTGGCTCCGGGCCCCGCCGACGTCCCGATCCTCGGAGCCACGCCTGCGGCAGGAGGTTCGTATAGAGGCTTTCGGCCCCGTCGCCGACAACCGCCTGCGAGCTGTTTGCGGACAGCGAGCTTCAGTCCGACCATTGTGTATGGATCGCCGTACTGGTTGAGCGACGCGTCACTCAGCGCCGCTCGGAGATCCGCTCGCGAATGGTTGCAGCTCAGTGCACGGTCCGTCGCGTAGTCGCTGTACACGGATCCCGGGCCACCACCCGCTGCGGCGGGCGCCACGGCGAGCGCCGCCACCGTGACCGTAGCCTTAAACCAACCGCGCATTTCCCTCCTCTCCGGAAGCAAGTGCGGGCCCGTTCTGCAGGACCATCCCCTTCTCAGCGGAGATGACCAGTTCGACCGCAAAGGCGGCGGGCACGACAAACGTCACGGCGACGGCCGCGGGCAGCAGCCAGGGATCAGTAAGCGGCACGGCTCGCGGCCCAGGAATCCGGGCCACGATCGCGGAGAGAATCGCTGTACCGCTTGCCGCGAGCAGCAGCGCGGTGAGCAAGGTCATGTACGCGGCCCCAGTCGCCGCCGCTTGCGCCAACTCACTCGCATTCTCCGCCATCGCTTCATCGCGAGAACCCCTTTTTTGCAGCCCATCGCGGAGGCGGCGATCATAGCGCCGAAGTCCGCCCATGCCAAATGGCAGGGCATCCCGTAATGCTGACTCTTAGGCCACGCCAATGGGCTGGTCTTCGTCCACTCAGGTAGCTCAGATCAATGGGATTTCCCGAAGCGCTCGGCCACCTTTGCCTCCGCCTGGTGCGCGTTATAGAAGTTGTCATCGAGGCGCGCTCGATCTCGAACCGCAGCCGCTGGTCTTGCGGCAAGCCCGGCATCACTCCGCCTGCGAGACCGCCGCGGGGCGGCTCGCGCTCTTGGGCAAGGTCCGGGAAAATCTACTCATGACCCGCATCGGCCTGCTCTTTCCCGGCGAAATGGGCACGCTCGTCGGCGCCGCGGCAAACGCCGAGGTGCTCTGGGCGAGCGAGGGGCGCAGCGAGGCAACGGGTCTGCGAGCCGAGGCCGCGAGCTTTCGCGACGTACGCTCGGTCGCCGAGCTCGTCGCGGCGAGCGACATCGTCTTCAGCGTCTGCCCGCCGGCGATTGCCGAGGACGTCGCCATCCAGGTGGCGAGCGCCGGTTTCGACGGGCTCTACGTGGAGGCGAACGCGATCACGCCGGCACGAGCCGAGCGGATCGCGGCTTCCCTTCCCCGCTGTGTGGACGGCTCCGTGATCGCCCGCAGCGGTCTCAATCTGTACCTGTCAGGCGACCAGGGTGATGTCGCGCAGGTGACCGAGATCTTCCGAGAGAGCGAGGTCAACGCGATCCCTCTCGAGGGTGGCATCGGCGCCGCTTCCGCGCTGAAGATGGCCTTCGGCGGCTGGAACAAGATCGGACTGGCGCTGACCGCGCAGGCCTACGCGATCGCCCGCGCGTACGGCGTCGAAGAAGCGCTCGCCGACGAGGGTGTCGCGGTCGACCGCCTCGTGGCTGTTGGGCCTCGCGCGTGGCGGTGGGCGCCCGAGATGGAAGAGGTTGCGGACGCTTGCGCGAGCCTCGGACTGCCCAACGGGATCCCCCGCGGCGCCGCCGAGCTCTTCAGCCGATGGGGGCATCGCCGCGACCAGCCCACTGACGTCGAGCGGTTGCTCGACGACCTGACGCACCAGGACTAGCGCGACGCGGCTGCGCGGCCGATAAGTGGTCCGTGAACTCGGACCTGCAGAAGGCCGCGGACGCGCTCGCGGCGGGTCGCCGGGACGAAGCTGCCGTCTACGCCTGGAATGCGCTGACGGGCATCACGGCGGACGAAGCGCCGGAGCTAACCCGAATCGCGCGCGAGCTGGACGATCAACTGCTGCTTCGGGAGCTCGAACGCCGCGGACTTCTCACGGAAGCACCTGCCGAGGCGCCGGCCCAGCATGAGCGCAAGCCTTTCCTGCGACGCGTTCTAGCCGCGTGGCCGTTGCTGGTCGTGACGCTCCTCGTGCTCGGCGTGGTCGCGGTCGACAAGCTCGGTGAGCCTGGCCCGGTTGCGCCGAGCTCCAATGACGCCGTCTCTCAGCCGCCCACGGGCCAGCTGCCGATACTCACTGAGAGCTCAGGCGTCTGGCTGATGCCGGTCGGACGGTTGAAGACCGTGGACGTCCAGAAGCTCGCCGACGATCTCACCTTCCGGTACCGGATCCCCGTCGGGAC
>Ga0307278_10001844_pt1 | contig 10488 bp, 7 predicted proteins | sample ER_DNA_117_FD_194482 | JGI IMG/M metagenome (GOLD analysis project Ga0307278, IMG submission 194482) | Bulk soil microbial communities from the East River watershed near Crested Butte, Colorado, United States - ER_DNA_117 | ecosystem: Environmental > Terrestrial > Soil > Floodplain | place: USA...
ACTAGCCCGGTGAGGGGGCGGCTCCGCGCCGCCCCCGCCCCCGGGTAAGGTTCGGCCGTGGCGCACCTGGTTACGCTGATCCCGGGCGACGGCATCGGGCCGGAGGTGGCGCACGCGACCCGAATCGTCCTGGAGGCCACCGGCGTGGAGTTCCGGTGGGACGTCCAGGAGGCCGGGGCCGCGGTCATGGAACGCGAGGGGACTCCCCTCCCGGAACGGGTGCTGGCATCGATCCGGCGTTCCCGAGCCGCGCTGAAGGGGCCCATCACCACCCCGGTGGGCACCGGATTCCGCAGCGTCAACGTGGCCCTCCGCCAGGACCTCGACCTGTTCGCCGCGGTCCGGCCGTCGCGATCCCTTCCCGGGGTGAGGACCCACCACCCTCCCCTCGACCTCGTGGTCATCCGGGAGAACACGGAGGACCTGTATGCCGGGATCGAGTTCGAGGTGGGGTCCCCGCAGGCCGCTCGTCTGCGCGACCTCCTTCAGGAGTTGGACGGGGTGCAGGTGCCGCAGGACGCCGGGGTCACGGTGAAGCCGATCTCGGTCACGGGCACCCGCCGCATCGTGCAGTTCGCATTCGACTTCGCCCGGCGGGGACGCCGGCGGAACATCACCCTGGGGCACAAGGCGAACATCATGTGGTACTCCGACGGGGTGTTCCTGGCCACCGCCCTCCAGGAGCGGGCGGCCAACCCGGACGTCGACTTCCTGGCCATGGAGGTGGACGAGCTGGCCATGTGGCTGGCCTGGGAGCCCGAGACGCTCGACGTGATACTCGTGCCCAACCTGTACGGCGACATCCTGTCCGACGTCTGCGCGGGCCTGGTGGGCGGCCTGGGCCTCGCTCCCGGAGCCAACCTGGGATGGGAGTACGCGGTGTTCGAGCCCGCGCACGGCAGCGCGCCCGACATCGCCGGCCGGGGGCTGGCCGACCCGGTGGCGATGGTGCTGTCGGGGGCGCTGATGCTCCGGCACCTGTCGGAGCAGGACGCGGCGGGAGCCGTCGACGTGGCGGTGGCCCGGGTGCTGGCGGAGGGGACGCACGTCACCCCGGACCTCGGCGGGAACGGCTCCACCGACGAGATGGCCAAGGCGCTCGCCACGCAGGTCCGCTCGACCCGATGAGGACCGGTCCGCCCCTCGATCCTGGGGCCGCCGGGAGGTAGGATCGCCCCGTTCTCGAAGGGGGGGCGGGTGCGGAGCAAGTTCGGCCGGCGGGTCCGGGAGGTCTTCAACCAGGACTGGCTGGAGATCGGCCTGACCTCGCTGGGGGTCCTGTTCCTGGCGCTGTTCGTCCTGTGCGTGTGGGCTCTGGTGGTCCTGGCCCTCCACTGGAACGATAGCGCTTCCAGTCTCCCCATCGGACGGGGCCTCCTCCAGACCAGCAAGGGCGCGGGCGTCGCCGTCTTCTCGATCGGGGCCATCGTGACGTTCTTCGTGGGCTGGACCCTGGCCGGGAGTCCCATCCGCCGCGGCCTGCGGGCTCTCCTGCGGGGCAGGCGTCGCGGGGCCTGACCCCTCCAATCCCTCCGCTAGCCTGTTCGTCGTGACCGTCCATATCCGACCCGTCCGTCCAGGCGAGTACGCCGCTGCCGGCGAGGTGACCGCTCGGGCCTACTCGGAGTTCGCGCGACCGGGCCAGACGGACTGGGCGTCCTACCTGGAAGAGCTCCGGGACGTAGCGGGCCGGGCCCGGAGGACCACCGTGCTGGTGGCGGTCGAGGACGGGAGGGTGCTGGGCACCGCCACCCTCGAGCTGGGGGGGCGGGTCGACGCCGACGACCCGCCGCTTCGCCCCGAGGAGGCGCACATCCGCATGGTGGGGGTAGATCCGGGAGCCCGGGGACGGGGGATCGGCAAGGCGCTGATGGAAGCCTGCCTGTCCGAGGCCCGGGCCGGCGGCAAGACCCTGGCCACATTACACACCACCCGAAGGATGACCACGGCCCAGCGGATGTACGAGTCCATGGGGTTCAACCGGGGACCGGACCGGGTGTTCTCCGACGGGTTCGTGCTGATGTCCTACTCCCTGCCGATCGGGCCTGATCCACCCCCCCGGGTCCCCCGAACTCCGGGTTGAGGCCGCCGGGCACATCGGTCAATATCACCCCCAATCGGGGAGGGCTCCTTGCAACCGGTCCAGGTGGGCGTCGTCGACGAGCACGAGATCTTTCGCCGGGGCCTGGTGGCGTGCCTGGCCGAGGATCCGCTGCTCACGGTGGCCTTCGAGGGACCCGCCGGACCGGCCCCAGACAGCCTGGACGTCGCGGTCGTGTCGCAACGCGCCCTGAGCGCGGAGTCGTTCGCCTGTCCGCTGGTGGTGTGCAGCGGAGCGCCGGTGAACCGGAGCCACCTCGCGGCCGGGAACCAGGTGCTGGCCGTGCTCCCCCGGGGCACGCTGACCCCGGAGCAGCTGGTGGGGGCCATCCGGGCGGCCGCCGCGGGGCTCCACGTCAACGAGAACCCCCTTGGGGCGGGGGCGCCGGACCGGCTGGACCCCCGGCGGCTCGAGGTCCTCCGGCTCCTAGCCCAGGGCGCGGGCACCCTGGAGATCTCGAGATCGCTGCGCTACTCCGAGCGGACCATCAAGACCATGATCCGGGAGATCGAGACCGAGCTGGGGGCCCGAAACCGGGCCCAGGCGGTGGCGGAGGGGATCCGTCTCGGGCTGATCTGATCCCGAGCCCGGAGGACCGTTCGGGATCCCCCCGCTTCCCCTTCGGCCACCCGGCCTTCCCCGTCGATGGGTCGCGCTTTCCCCTCCCGGCGGGCGACGGCGCCCGGAAGCCCGTCCGTTTGAACCTACCCTTCACCGACACCGGCGTGCTGTGATCGCGGCCGTGGAGCGGGGAGGGACAATCCGCGTCTGGATCGACGACCGCAACGCCGTCTTCCGCCGGGGCCTGGTCAGCTGCCTGTCCATGGACGGCTTCGTGGTGGCCGGGGAGAGCGGCGGCTTCGTCCCGGAGCCGGACCTGGCCCGCGCCGACCTGCTGTTGTTCTCGCTGGACGCCGCCACCCTCCAGCGGGCCGTCCGGTTGGCCAGGGGAACGTCGGTACGCCTCGTGGGCCTGGCCCGCACGCCCGCGGAAGGCATGCTCTTTGACGCCGTCCAGGCCGGGCTGGCGGGCTTCCTGGTCCGGTCCGAGCTGACTCCGGCCGGCCTGGCCAGCTCCCTACGGGCCGTCATGACCGGCAGCGGCTCGCTTCCGCCGGAGCTCCTGGCCCGGATGCTGGACGGGCTGGCCCGGGGGGGAACCCGGGGAGGTTCGGCCGGCCACCTGGCCCGGCGCGAGCTGGACGTCCTGCGCCTGCTGGCGGAGGGAAGCGACACCAGGGAGATCGCCTCATCCCTGTCCTACTCGGAGCGGACGGTCAAGAACATCGTCCATGACGTGCTGGTGAAGATGAACTGCCGGAGCCGGGCCCACGCCGTGGCGCTGGCTACGCGCCAGGGATTCATCTAGCGAGCGGCGCTCGTGGCCGTCACGTGGACCGGCGACGGACGTGGTCCCCCCGAGGCATGGGAGGCGTTCGCGGACGGCATCCTCCGGGGGGAGGCCCTGCTCTCCCGGGTGGTCCGGGGCATCCCCCACCGCGACCTGCCGGGACTGTACGTGGACGACGAGGACGTCGACCGGATCCTGGCCGAGCTCGGCGCCCCGGCCGAGGTCCCCCCGGCGCTCGGAGCAGGCCTCCTCGGCCTGGTCGCCGACCGGCGCGGTCGCTTCCACCTGTCCCTCCGCAACGACTCCCGGTTCGCCCGGATGGTCGGGTCCGCGACGTTGTCTCCCGATGAGGCCGAGGTCCTCGCGCTCCTGGCCGCGGTGGAGATGGACGAGCGTCGCCAGCGCCTGGCCGTGTACGTGCAGGACAGCGTCCACCTCCCCCGGCTTGCCCTGGGGACCCTGGACCGCCTGTTCCCTCCGCCCCACGCAGGGGTCCGGGCCGTAGCGCCCGACGCCCGGCTGGCCAGGGCGGCGCTGGTGCAGGTGGAGGACGGCGGCCCCTGGGCCACCCGCATGGCTTCAGTGGCCCGGCGGGCGGCCTGGGTCCTGGCCGGCGACGACTCCCCGGACCAGGACCTCCCCCAGGACGCGGCCATGGTCGATCCCGCCGGGGCGGACCCGGGCGGGGAGGACCTCCTGTTGGTGGTGGGGCCCGATCGGGCCACACGGCTCGGCACGGCGTTCCGGCGATGCCGGGGGGCCCGGTTCGTGGTCACGCCGGCTCCCGGCACGCCCGAAGGGTGGAGGGCCGTGGTCCGGGAGGCCACGGTGAGCGGGCGCTCCGTGGTCCTGGATCTGGACCGGGAGCTCTCGGCGGAGGGGCGGTTCTGGATCGAACGGGGCGACCACTTGGGCTGGGCCCTGTGCTCGTCCGTGGAGCTGGCCCTGGACAGGCTCCCGGAGCGGGGGTGGGTGGAGGTACGCGAGGACGACGGCCGGGCCACACCGGAGGACTGGGCCCTGGCCTTCGGCGGAGCCGATGGGAACGGGCACCGGCTGGGGCGGGAGCAGGTCCGCCTGGCTGGGCTGGCCGCCCGGGGCCTGGGCGGTGACGTGCACGCGGCGGTCCGCCGCCTGGCCAGCGGCCATCTCGACGCACTGGCGGTGCAGATCCGCCCCTCGCGGGCCTGGACCGACCTGGTGCTCCCCCCCGACCAGCTGGACGAGCTGCACGAGCTGGTGGCCCGGCATCGTCACCGGGAGACGGTGCACGAACGGTGGGGATTCCCTGCGGTCCCCTCCCCCGGCCTGGTGGCCTTGTTCGCCGGGCCGTCCGGCACCGGAAAGACGCTGGCCGCCGAGGTGGTGGCCGGCCAGCTGGGCCTGGACGCGTACAAGGTCGACCTCTCCGCGGTGGTCAGCAAGTACATCGGCGAGACCGAGAAGAACCTCGAACGCATCTTCTCGGGGGCCTCGGCCGGCAACGTGGTGCTGTTCTTCGACGAGGCCGACGCGCTGTTCGGCAAGCGCTCCGAGGTCGGAGACGCCCATGACCGATACGCGAACATCGAGGTCTCCTACCTGCTCCAGCGGCTGGAGTCCTACCCGGGCATGGTGGTCATGGCCACGAACCTGCACAGGAACATCGACGCTGCCTTTCTCCGCCGGATCCACGTCTCGGTGGAGTTCCCCATGCCCGACGAGGAGGGGCGCCGGGCCATCTGGGCCCTGTCGTTCCCGCCGGAGGCCCCCACGGAGGCGCTGGACGTGGACTTCCTGGCCCGGCAGTTCCGGATCTCCGGTGGCTCCATCCGCAATGCCTCCCTCACGGCGGCGTTCCTGGCCGCGGACGCGGGGACGCGCATCACCATGGAGCTGGTGGTGCTCGGCCTGAAGCGGGAGTTCCAGAAGCTCGGCCGGCTGCGGACCGAGGCGGAGTTCGATCGGTACTTCGACCTGGTGAGGGGGGAACCCGATGCTGCACCTGTTGGATGAGACCCTGGAGGCCTTCCTGCGGGCGGTGGTCCCTCTGCCCGCCCGGCAGGTGGACGTGGCCTTCGAGGCCCCCGACAGCGACTGGGGGGCCGCGGTGACGAAGCCCACGGTGAACCTGTTCCTGTGGGATGTCCGGGTGAACACGGCGGAGCGCCACGCCGGGATGGAGCTCGTCGAGGACGAGCAGCACGTCCGCCAGTGGCGTCCGCCGAAGCCCCGGGTGGACTGCCGGTACCTGGTCACGGCGTGGACCACCGAGGTCCAGGACGAGCACCGGCTGCTCGGCGCGGTCCTCACCGCCCTCCTGGGACATCGGGAGATCGGGGAGGACCATCTCCAGGGCGCCTACGCCGGGGTCCGGCCCCTCCCCACGCTCACGGCGGCCATGCCCGACGGCGACGAGGGGCCGGACCTGTGGACCGCGCTCGGCGGGCAGCTCAAGCCGGGGCTGGACCTGAAGGTCACGGCCACCGTGGACCTGGACTTGATGCGCGAGGCCGGCCCGCCCGTGGAGCGCTACGAGCTCGGTGTGGCGGACCGCGTGGACCCCGAGAGGTCCGATCGGGCCGTGGCCGTGGGCGGGGTGGCGGACGGCGCGGCCGGAGCCACCGTCCGCTCGCCTCGGGGCCGGACCACCGCGGACGCGGAAGGCCGCTTCCTGGTCCGGGCCGAAGAGGGCGACGAGGTCACGGTGGAGGGCGACCCGGCCCTCTCGGCGCGGGTGCCACCGACGGGGCTGGTCCAGCCGGGGAAGGGCACCAGCCGCAAGCGCTGAACGGGAGGCCGGTGCCGCTTCGTTCCCTGAACGTCACGAAAGTCTGCCCCTACTTCCCTGTCCGCAGGGGCGTCCGTCGTTTGAGTATCGGACCGAATGCTCGAACGAAGGAGGTCGCCCGAGCCGGGGACCGAGCCGGCGACCCCGGCTCCCTCTTCTCGCACGGCGCCCCGACCGCGTCCGGTGCTCAGCAACCGGGCACTCGCTCGGAGTGCATCGGATCCGGGACGGCCGCTCCCGCCGGAGGTTGCCGCCGAGATCGGCGGAGCACTCGGAGAGCCGCTGGATCACGTGAGGATCCATACCGAGGCCCGGTCGACTACAGCCTCGCGCTCACTCGGCGCCCGGGCGTTCACCGTGGGAAGCGAGATCTTCTTTGGGGAAGGCGCGTTCCGGCCGGACACAGCGCCCGGCAGGGAGACCGTCGCCCACGAGCTGATCCATGTGGTCCAGGGCGCGGGGACGCCTGTTCACACCTCCGGACCCGTCGCGGTGAGCGACCCGTCGGCTCCGGCTGAGCTGGAAGCCCGGGCGAGCGGCCGGTCCATTGCCGCTGGGGCCGTCGATGCGGCCCGTCCCGTAGCCGCCGCGACGGCCGTGGTGCACCGGCAGCCGGTCGAGCAGGGAACGGAGATCCCGATGCGCGGTGGCGTCCCGGTGTTCCCTCCCGAGATCATCGCAGAGCCTACAGCCCGGAACCAGATCAAGGCGCTCAAGGAGGAGCGGGACGTCCTGACCTTGCTCGACGGGATCGAGGACCTCGTGTGGAGCGGCGGCCACAAGGAGGCCACCTTCGAGGAACGGCTCTGGCTCCTCCAGACCCTGCAATCCGAGCCCCAGGTGTGGCACTACGTTCGCGCCGCGCCCGGCTCGGCACGTCCCGACAGACGCAACGACGAGTCGGGTGTCCTGACCCAGGCGTTGTGGGAGAGCTTCGGCGATGACCTCCTCCCGGTCGCGGCCGACAACGTCGACCTGTTCAAGCGGTCCGTCGCCAGGCTGGGTGGCCCCGGGCGCCTGGCCGCCGTCAAGGGAGTGCAGGAGGCGTTCGAACGCGACGTGAAGGCGACAGGTCTGGACTATCTGGCGAAGAACTCGCGCCTGGTCATGAACGAGATGGAGCGGATCGGATTGGCCGGGGGGGCGGTCGCCACGTCGGGTCCGGTCTCCGACGTGGTCCCCGAACAGGTCCAGGTCCTCGGTGCGATGCAGGAGGCCGCCGCCAAGGCGATGCAGGCGCAGGAGCTGCTCGACCAGATGCGCGAGCTTCCGGTCGGATATCGGTTCGTGATGGCGGAGGGCTACGAGGCGAAGCTCGTCGAGACCTTCGACCCTCAGCACCAGCCAGAGGTGCCGCTGCCCACCGGCAGCATCTGGGTCAACAACCGCTACCCCACCCGGGAGATCCTGTTCGTCAAGGGGTTCGATCAGGGGGACCCGCCCGGCTACGCCGACGAGGTTCCGGTCCCCGGGTACGAGGGAGTCAAGAAGGCGCACGAGGCGCTTCGGGTGGAGCTGGCGAAGTTCATGAGCGACTACCCGGCCGTCTACGCGGCGAAGCAGGCGGGGAGGCTCGGGGAGCTGGCGAAGGGGAGCCCACAGGAGGCGCGCGCAGTGATCGGAGCCACCCTCCACGAGGTGATCGGCAACATCCAGAAGACGTATCCGAAGCTCGAGGGAGGCGGGGACTTCTGGTTCAAGCTGAAGCCCATCCACGACCAGCTCTTCGCGGGCACGGTCGCCGGGCCCTCCGGTACCCCGTGGAGCCAGCCGCTGTACGCCTTCATCGGCAAGGAGATGGTCAAGGCGTACGAGGATGCAGAGTTCTGGAAGGACCTCGGGCTCTCGGTCCTGGCGGCAGCTGCCTTCCTCGTCGCCGAGCTCGCCACGGCGGGAGGGGCGACCTTCTTCATCGCGGCGGGGGTCGGCGCCGGCATCACCGGCTATCAGATGTACAAGAGTTGGGACGAGGCCTTCGCCCTGGCCTCCGCGGAGAAGAGCGAAGTCGGCGAGGAGCTGCAGCTCGTCTATCCCGAGCAGGCTCGCGCTGCGTTCATCGGGGCCATCATCCAGACGGTTTTCGGCATCCTCGACATCGGTGGCCCGGCCCTGCACTGGGCCAAGGCGGCGAGGGCCGGCCTGGTGCCGGAGCTGGCGGCCAAGGGAGTTGCGGCGGCGGATGTGATCGGGATCGAAGGCCTCGCCGCGCGGGAGGCCGTGAAGGAGATCACCCCGAAGGAGGCTGGTCAGATCGTCGAGCGCGCCGTCACCGAGTACGGCGTCGAGGGTGCGGCACGCAGGGCGGGCCTCGACCCTCACGAGCTCCTGCGGTACGTCGACAGGGACTCAGAGGTGGGCCGCAGGATCACCGAGTACACGAAGGCCAAGCCACCGGCGGGCCCGACCGAGGCCCCGGAGCCAGGCAGCGTCGCGCCTCCCTCGGGGACGGCACACGTCCCCACGCCGACCGACGCCTACCCCGAGGGCCTCGTTCACTACGGCCTCACGCAGGCGCAGGCGAGGCGGAGCTACCTGGCGTCGATCTTCGAGGACAAGGCACGGGAGGCCGGGGTCTGGATGGACCTCCAGACCGGCGAGTACATCACGGTCCAGGGAGGTCCGGACTTCGTCACGAGCGGCTGGATGGCGGAGGCGGAGTTCGGCGGGCGGCGGTGGCGCCTCGTCGAGCATTTCCACCCAAGGTTCGGCGAGTCGCGGGGGTACGAGATCATCTCGCGGTACGCCTCCGACAAGGACTTCGCCGCGATGATGCATCCCCACTGGGGACAGGTGCCGCCTTTGGAGCCTACGGAGTCGGTGTCGACGCTCATCCGGTGGCAGGAGGGCGGCCGGCCGAGGTTCACCACGATCGGGTACGACCCGGGCGTCGACCAGCCGTTCTGGATCGAGTATCGCGACACGGCAGGAGTGACCCAGCGGCTGCGCTTCTCGGACTATCCGACGAACCGCGGCTCCGACTACCGGAGGTGGCTGGACGAGCGGTACCGCGAGGCGGGGTTCGGGGGCGTCGACTGGTCCGCCAGTGGCGGAACCGCTTCCCTGCCGCCCGTTCGGACGTCCGGGGCGGCGGGCACCGCTGCGACCGCGGTCGGGGCGGCGGCTCTTGGGGAGCTCGGGGCGAAGCTGCGAACCCTCGCGAAGCTCGAGCCGGCCGAGGCCGAAGCCGTGCTGTCCCGGGCGATCGAGGAACTCGGACCGGCCGAGGCACTGCGCCAGGTGGACATGGACTGGAAGACGCTCGCCGGGACGCTCCCGAAGCCGTCGGGCGCCGGCAGGAAACTCCTGCACTGGCGCGACTCGATCCTGGGGGAGGAGATCAGGAAGCTCCTCCCCGAGGAGGAGGCCCTCCGCACGGGCACGAAGGGCTCGTTCGAGAACGACTTCGACTGGAACTTCCTGGGGACGAACGCCGTGGAGAACCGGGCGAAGGTGGTCTCCTTCCTCTCGGGCCGCACCGGCATGACGCCGGACCAGATGCCAAAGCTGCTCGCAGCCGACTTCTTCACGGACCCCCGGCGGATGCTCATGTACGAGCAGCTCCCGGCCGGGATCCGCGACCGGGTGGCCAGACGCCAGGCCGACCTGGAGCGCCAGCTCATCTGGAACGGTGAGCTCACCGAGGCGATCTCGCGCGGCGACCAGGCACTGCAAGCGCGGATCCGGGGCCAGATGCAGCGGCTCGGCGTACCCGAGGCACGGGGCGGCGTCAAGCTGATGTCGCCCGAGGACATCCGGGTGGCCGAGGCCGAGATCGACAAACTCCACCAGGAGTTCGAGCAGGCGATGGGACGAAAGGACTTCGCCACGGCTGAGCAGCGGGCCATCGACATTTCGGACCGCCAAGCCCAGATCAACGCTGCGTCGGGTGGAGCCTATGTCTCCTACGGAGCTGTGAGGAAGTTCGCCGTGGAGCGTGAGCCCGAGCTGGCCATCCTCCTTGAGGGGGAGATGCTCCAGCCGGGCTGGTACACCGCGGTCCTCGACCAGATGCCTCACATGCGCCACGCCCTCGAGGAGCTCGAGACCGCCGTGACGAAGGGCGACATGGCCGCAGCCATGCGCGCGATCGGGAAGTACGGGGACCGGATGACGTCCCTGGCGAACGTCGGCTTGGCCAAGTCGGGGGTGGGAGTGGCCGCGTCGGAGGAGCTCGAGTGGGAGTTCAAGCTGCTCTATGCCCGGTCCAAGATGGCGGCTGGGGACGCAGCCTCCCTCCAGGCGAAGCTGGCGAAGGACCTCGAAGGC
>Ga0307278_10001845_pt1 | contig 10482 bp, 8 predicted proteins | sample ER_DNA_117_FD_194482 | JGI IMG/M metagenome (GOLD analysis project Ga0307278, IMG submission 194482) | Bulk soil microbial communities from the East River watershed near Crested Butte, Colorado, United States - ER_DNA_117 | ecosystem: Environmental > Terrestrial > Soil > Floodplain | place: USA...
CGCACCCGCTCGCGGGTCAGATCGAGCTCGTGCCCGATCGCCTCGAGCGTCCAGGGCTCGCCGTCGAAGCCGAAGCGCAGCTCGAGGATCCGCCGCTCGCGCTCTGGGAGTGCGTCGAGTGCACGCCGCACGCCCTGTCGGCGCAGCGACTCCTCGGCCTCCTCGAACGGATCGGCAGCCTCGCGGTCGGCGAACAGGTCGCCGAGCTCGCCCTCGTCGTCCGCCCCGACGGTCTGGTTCAGCGAGACCGAAGCCTGAGCGGCACCGAGCGCCTCGTCGACGTGCTGGATTGGAAGCCCGGTTGCCTCGGCGAGCTCTTCCTTGGTCGCCTCGCGGCCCAGCTCGACCTCGAGCCGGCGCGCGGCGCGGCTGAGCTTCTGCTGGCGCTCGACGACGTGCACGGGCACGCGAATCGTGCGCGCATGGTTGGCGACGGCGCGCTGCACCGACTGGCGGATCCACCAGGTCGCGTAGGTCGAGAACTTGTAACCGCGGCGCCAGTCGAACTTCTCGACGGCGCGGTTGAGCCCGAGCGTGCCTTCCTGGATCAGATCGAGGAAGGGGACGCCGAGGCCGCGGTAGCCCTTGGCGATGGAGACGACGAGCCGCAGGTTCGACTCGATCATCCGCCGCTTGGCGGTGAGGTCGCCGCGTTCGATCGCCTTCGCGAGCATGACCTCCTCGGCCGCGGTCAGCAGCTTGTGCCGGCCGATGTCGGCCAGGAAGAGCTGGAGGCTGTCAGCCGCACCGACGAGCGCCTGCGGCTGGGCCTGTGCGGGCTCGGCCTTCTCGGGCTCGGCCTTCTCGGGCTCCTCCGCTGCAGGCTCGCGCACCTCGAGGCCAGTGGTCTCGAGCTCACGGGTCAGCTCTTCGACCTCGTCGTCGGCGAGGTCGTGCTCGAGCGCGAATGCCTCGAGCTCGGCCGGGAGGACGAAGCCGCGCTCTTCGGCGCCTTCAAGCAACGCGCGCGCGGGCTCGGTCCCCAGTAGTTCCTGAAGTTGGTTTTGAGTCAATTTCTCCTCTTGGGTCTTAGACGCGATTCCTGCCTCGATCTTTCGCACTGTAGGACGATTGTCCTCGACTGGCCAGAGTGAACGGCTCCCCGTTGGGCTTGTTGAACGAAACGCGGCACTCGTTTTTACTATTCCGCGACTGCGGCCTCTTTGGTTTCCTTCCGGGCGGGGAAGTCGAACTCGACCTTGCCCTCCTCGTTCAAGACGAGGCGCGCGCGAAAAGGTTTGCCGGCACGCGAGCGAAAGCCTGAAATGACTTCCTTGGTCTTGCCCTCCTCGATCAGCTGGCGGGCGATCTCGGGGGTGAGCGTGCGGCCGGCGACGCGCTTCCAGATGACGAAGCCGCAGCCGGTCTCCTCGCGGCTCTTCCAGCTCGTGCAGCCGTAGGCCTTCGAGTTCTCCTTGATGATCTCGCCGGTCTCGGCGCCGCAGCGCGGGCACGGGCCGAGCTCGACGCGCTCGGGGCGCAGCTTCTCCTTGTCGAGCGCCGCGATCTGCTCGACGGTGGCCCGAGTGAAGTCCTCGATGTCCTTGATGAACTTGCCGCGATCGTCGTTGCCGCGCTCGATGTCGGTCAGGCGTTTCTCCCAGTCGCCGGTCAGCTCCGGTGAGGTGAGCGGGTGCTCCTCGAGCATCGTGATTACCTGTAGGCCCTTCGGCGTCGGCGTCAAGTCCTTGCCCGCGCGCTCGATGTACTCGCGGCGAATCAGCGTCTCGATCGTCTCGGCGCGGGTGGCCGGGGTGCCGAGGCCGCTCTCCTTCATCGCCTCGCGGAGCTCCTCGTCGTCGATCAGCTTGCCGGCGGTCTCCATCGCGGAGAGCAGCGTCGCCTCGGTGTAGCGGGGCGGCGGCTTGGTCTCCTTCGCCTCGACCTCGGCGGCGGCGCATTTGACGCTCTGGCCCTGCTCGAGCGGCGGCAGCTCCGCGCTCTCGTCCTCGGAGTCCTCGTCCTGCTGCCGAGCCTTCTTGTCCTCGTCGGACTCGAGCCCGTAGACGCCGCGCCAACCCGCCTCGAGCGTGATCTTGCCCCGGCTGCGGAAGCGCTCCTCCTCCACGAGCGTGACGATCGTCGTGCGCGCGAAACGGGCCGGCGGATGGAAGACGGCGAGGAAGCGGCGCGCCACTAGATCGAAGATGCGCCGCTCGTCGGGCGAGAAGCGGTCGAGCTCGTGCTCGACATCGGTCGGGATGATCGCGTGGTGGTCGCTGACCTTGGAGTCGTTGACGACTCGGCCGAGCGGCAGCTGCTGGAGGCCGAGCACGAAGCGTGCCGCCTCGGCGTAGTCGGTGATCGGCACGAGGGTGGCCGCAGTCGGCTTGAGCTGCGCAACCAGGTCACCGGAGAGCCAGCGGGAGCTCGTACGCGGGTAGGTGATGGCCTTCTTGTCCTCGTAGAGCGACTGTGCGGCCGAGAGTGTTCGCCGGGCCGAGAATCCGTAGCGGCGGTTCGCGTCCCGCTGCAGCGAGGTCAGGTCGTAGAGGAGCGGCGCGCGCTCGGACTGCTCCTTGCGCTCGACCGACTCGACGACGCCGTCGGCGCCGGAGACCTTCGCGGCGATCTCGTCGGCGCGCTTGCCGTCCTTGAGCCGCGTCTCCTCGCCCTCGAACCAGAGGCCCTCGTAACGTGGGTCGAACTGCGCGTGCACGAGCCAGTATGGCTCCGGGACGAACGCCTGGATCTCGCGCTCGCGCTTGACCATCAACGCCAGCGTCGGCGTCTGCACGCGGCCGAGCGAGACGACGCCGCCGACCCAGGCTCGGCCGCGGATCGTGGCGGCGCGGGTCGCGTTCATGCCGACGAGCCAATCGGCTTCGGAGCGGGAGCGCGCGGCAGCCTCGAGCTGATGCAGCTGCTCGCCGGGGCGGAGCTTCTCGAAGCCTTCCTTGATCGCCTGCTTGGTCATCGAGCTGATCCAGAGGCGCTCGACGGGCTTGTCGACGCCCGAGGTCTCATAGATGTACGCGAAGATCAGCTCGCCCTCGCGGCCGGCGTCGCAGGCGTTGACGATTCGGTCCACATCGTCGCGCTTGAGCAGCTTGTGGATCACCTTCAGCTGCTTCTCCGCCTTCTTGTCGCGCGCGTGCAGACGGAACTCCTCAGGGAGGATCGGCAGGTCGGCCATGCGCCACTTCTTGAAGCGCTCGTCGTACTCCTCGGGGTTGATCAACTCCACGAGATGGCCCACCGCAAAGGTGATCACGGTGTCGTCCGACTCGAGGTAGGAATCGTGGTTTTCGAATTTTCCGGGGAGTGCATCGGCCAGGTCCCGGGCGACCGACGGCTTCTCTGCGATCACGAGTGTCTTCACGCAGTCCACCTTAGCGAACGCCCTAAACCGCACCGTAGCGGCCAAAAGCGCGCCTTCGGCGCGCGGAAATGTGACGATTGCGTGCCCAATGATCTCACCGCTCTACCTATTCGTCGGCTCCCTCAGTTGGCCTTTCGTGCGCGGGCTCTACCGGTTGCGCGTGCGCGGGCTCGAGCACCTGCCCGAAGGCGGCTTCGTGCTCGCGGCCAACCACACCTCCAACTTCGACCCGTGGCCGCTGGGTATCCCGCTCCTGCCCCACCGCCAATTGCGCTTCATGGCGAAGTCCGAGCTCTTCAACCCGGTGCTGGCACCGATCTTGCGCGCCGGCGGCGCGTTCAAGGTACGGCGCGGCGAGGGCGACGTGGACGCGATGCGCACAGCGGCAGAGCTGGCGCGTGACGGCGAGATCGTGGTCATGTTCCCGGAAGGGACGCGCCAGACGAAAGGCCTCCGCAAGAAACACGAGGCGCGGCCGCACACCGGCGCCGCGCGGATCGCCCTCGCCGCGGGGGTGCCGCTCGTGCCGGCGGCGATCACCGGCACCGATCGCCTCAGCAGGCTCGGGCCCCTAGGAGTCAGCTACGGCGAGCCGATCGACCTCTCCGACCTCCAAGGCCTGGACGTCAAGGCGGCCTCGGCGGAGGCGACCGAGCGGCTGATGGCCAAGATCGACGAGCTGAAGGCCGCCGCGTGAGACCGCTCCTGGCCGTCGACGGCGACTCGTTCGCGCACCGCGCCTACCACGCGCTGCCGAAGAGCATCCGCCTGAACGCGGTCGTCGGCTTCGCCAACATGCTGCTGGGCCTCTGGGAGGCCGAGCAGCCGCGCGCCGCCCTCGTCGGCTGGGACAGCCTCGGCTCACCGACTTACCGCAACGAGGCCTACGAGCCTTACCAGAGCGGGCGCGAGTTCGAGGAATCGCTGCTCGAACAGCTCGAGCTGCTCCCGCAGCTCTCGGCCGCCCTAGGCTTCGCGATCGCCAAGGCGCCCGGGTACGAGGCGGACGACTTCCTCGCGGCCGCCGTCGCCTCCGAGGAGAAGCGCGGCGGCGAGACACTGGTCGCCACCTCGGACCGCGACCTCTTCCAGCTCGCGAGCCCACGCACGATGATCCTCCAGCCCGTGCGCGGGGTTTCGGAGATCGCGCGCATCGGCCCGGCCGAGGTACGCGAGCGCTACGGCGTCGAGCCCGAGCAGGTGCCGGACTTCATCGCCCTGCGCGGCGATCCCTCCGACCGGCTCCCGGGGGCGGCCGGGATCGGGCCGAAGAAGGCGGCGGACATCCTCCGGCAGCACGCGACGCTCGAGGACGCATTGGCCGCCGGGCGCTTCGCCGCCGAGGCGGAGGATCTGCGCCTCTACCGGCGAATTGCCGCGCTAGACGCCTCTGCCCCGCTCCCTCCCCTCGAAGACCAGAAACCCACGTGGGCAGAGGCGTCCTCCCTCACGCGGGACTGGGGCCTGAATCAGCTGGCCGACCGGCTCGAGCGCTTATCGAGCTCGTAAGCCACCCGGCGCTCGCGGAGCTGCATCCGACCGAGCCGCACGTCGAGAGCCGCGAGCGGCTCCTGGCCCTGCTGGACGCCTTCGAGGTCGTCGGGGGACTGCCGGCCTCGCGTGAACAAGTAGAGCGCTGCCACTCGCGCGAGTACCTGGAGCTACTCGAGGCGATCGAGGCAACGACGATGCTCGACGGGGACACCGTCGCCTCCGAGACGAGCTACGAGGCTGCGCTGCTCGCCGCGGGTTGCGCCCTGGCCGCGGTCGATCGCGAGGGTTTCGCGCTCGTGCGCCCGCCCGGGCACCACGCGCTGCCCTCGCGCGCGATGGGCTTCTGCCTGATCGACAACGTCGCGGTCGCGGCCCGCTACGCCCAGGCCGAACTCGGGCTCGAGCGGGTGGCGATCGTCGACTGGGACGTCCATCACGGCAACGGCACGCAGGAGATCTTCTGGGACGACGACTCGGTGTTCTTCGCGTCGATTCACCAATGGCCGTTCTACCCGGGCAGCGGCGGTCCTGGCGACGGGAACGAGACGACGGTGAACGTGCCGCTTCCCGGCGGCTCCGGTGACGAGGATTACCTGCGCGCCCTCGACGAGGTCGTCGCGCCGGCCGTGCGTGCATTCGAGCCGGAGCTCGTGCTCGTGTCAGCCGGCTTCGACGCACACGTGGACGATCCGCTCGCCGGGATGCGCGTCACCGCCGACGGGTTCCGCGAGCTCGCACGCCGGTCGGCCACCCTTGGCCCACGCGTAGCGGCGGTGCTCGAAGGCGGGTACGACCCGAGAACGCTGCCTGGCCTCGTCGCCGCCGCGCTCGAGGGCTTCCAGGAATGACAACGGCCGACCCGTCGGGTCGGCCGTTTGCCGAGGAAGCACAGAGCCACCGCGCTCCGACACCCTTCAAGGTCGGTGTCGTACCCAGTATCGGCTTCTACCGGGGTCGTTGTGGGTGAATCGCATCCCTCACGATGGGTGATTTACGCGGCGCGCGCGGTAGCGAGGGCGTCGAGCGCCTCGCGGCGCGAGGAGACGCCGAGCTTGCGCAGCAGGCTCTTCACGTGCGAACGGACGGTGTGCTCGGAGATGTACAGCCGCCCGGCGATCTCGTCGGTGCCGAGGTGCTCGTCCAGCAGGAGCAGCACCTCGAGCTCGCGGGCGCTCAGCGAGGAGGCGATCGTGTCGGGAACGCCGCTCCCCGCTCCGCCTTCGCGAACCTGTTCGAGCAGTCGCCGCGCGACCTCGCCGGAGAGAGCTGCCTCGCCGTTACCGACCCCGCGGAGAAACTCGGCAATTCGCTCGGGCGGCTCGCTCTTGAGCAGGTAGCCGGCGGCACCGCCGCGGATCGCGGCGAGCAGGTTCTCCTCGGTGCCGGAGGCGGTCAGCACCACGACCTCGGTCTCGGGCGCAGCTTCGCGCAGGCGCGGCAGGGCCTCGAGCCCGCTCATCCCCGGCATGGAAAGATCGAGTAGGACGAGCTCCGGCCGCAGCTGCCATGCCAGCGCGATCGCCTCGGCGCCGTCGGAGGCCTCGCCCACGACCGAGAAGCCGTGCTGGGCCAGTAGTGCCGCCAGAGCGTCACGCGTGATGGGGTGGTCGTCCACGAGCAGGATCCGCATGCAGGCCTTATCGGCAAGGCGCCGTCTGCCGACAAGGGGTTTGTGCGGCGCGAACACAAAGACGACTACCAGGCCTGGCTCTGGGGCGAAGTCCTCCTGATCGGGCTGCTCGGCGCTTCCCTAGCGCTCTTCGTCGCCTATCCCAGCCTCCGCAACACCTATTCGCTGCCGCACGTCCGCCTCGTGCTGGATACGGCGGTCATGCTCGCCGCCGGAATCGTGGCGGTGCTCGCAGGGATCCGCTTCTCGGTGGACGGGCGCCGGCTCGACCTGCTGCTCTGCGGCGGCTTTACGGCGACCGCGGCGACGACGCTCGCGTTCGCGATCGCGCCCGTGCTCGGCAACGAGCCGTTGCACCGGACCGAGGCCTGGGCGGGGATCGGCGGCAAGCTCTTCGCGATGACCCTGATCGCGGCGGCTCCGTTCTCGAAGCGTCGTACGAGCGGCCGCGGCCGCCCCCTCGGAGAAATGCTGGTGGCGGTTGCGATCGTGCTGACCTTGTCGTGGTCGGTGGCGCACCAGGCGGGCACCTCCCTCCCGCCGCTCACGGACAACAGCGCCGGCGACCAGCCGTTCCTGTTGATGGGCTCGCTCGCCGCGCTGGCACTGCTGTCGTTGATCGCCATGGTCGGCTTCGGCCTTCGGTTCCGCGCACGCGGGAACGACCTCGACCGCTGGCTCTGCCTCGGCGCGACCCTCGCGCTCTTCGCGGAGCTCCACTACGTCTTCACGCCGCTGCTTTCGAGCCGCTTCGTCTCGCAGGGCGACTTCCTGCGGGTGCTCTCCTACAGCGTCCTGCTCGTGGGCGTCTGGCGCGCGATCCGCTACGCCGAGTTCGGCCGCGCCGTCGCCGAGGAGCGCGCGCGCGTCGCGCGCGAGATCCACGACGGCCTCGCGCAGTACCTGTTCGCGGTCTCGACACACGCGAGCATGCTCGAGAGCGGAGCCACCGACCCCGCAAAGACGCTGGCCCAGCTGAAGGACGCGGCGGCCGCGGCGCAGCAGGAGGCGCGCTTCGCAGTGCTGGCGCTCTCCTCGGCGGGCGGCTCGGCGCCGTTCGACTCGGCTCTGCGCCGGTACGTCGACTTCCTCACGGCCGACGGTCTGCTCGAGGTCGACCTCGAGATCCAGAACGGCATCCGGCTCGCCCCCGACGAGCAGATCGAGGTCTTCCGGATCGTGCAGGAGGGGCTGGCAAACGCCCGCAAGCACGCCGGCGCCGGGCGTGCCGTGGTGGAGATCGCCGAGCGGGCGGGCGAGCGCTTCGTGACCGTGGTGGACGACGGCTCCGGCTTCGACGAGGAAGAGATTGCGGCAGGCCAGGGCCTGAAGAACATGCGCGCCCGCGCCGCCTCGATCGGCGGCGGTTTCCGGCTCGTCTCGGCACCCGGTCGCGGTACGGCGCTCGAGGTCGTGCTGCGCGCTTAATCCCTCGGCCGAAAGCAATTTAATGCTCGTTACTCGCCCGCATATCGCTTTCGAGTTGTATAAGGAAACCTGTTAACTGTAAGAGATATGAGTTTCAATCACGTATTGTAAGGCTTTATGAGAATTGAGTTTGAATAACGCGGCAAAAGCGCAAGAAAGCGGCGACCGACATTTCGGGGGTGATTCTCATCAGGATTTCGCTCGCCGCCTTTGCAGTCGTCGCCGCCGCAGTCTTTTCAGGGGGAGTCCCACTCGCTTGGGCTGCCTCCACGAGTGCCGACCTCGCGCCCCGTGCCGCGTGCCCGGGACAAGCTGCGACAACCGCGCCCGCGTCGGTCCAGCTCCGCGCGATGCGCTGCCTGATCAACTGGACACGACGCCACAACGACATGGCGCCGGTGCGCGACCACGCCGAGCTCGATCGTTCCGCGGCGATTCGTGGCAATGACATTCGCCGCTGCGGCGACTTTTCGCACACACCTTGCGGGCAGTCCTTCCTACAGGTTTTCACGGCCGTCCACTATCTGGCCGGCACCAGCACTGTCGGCGAAAACCTGGCGTGGGGCCAGAGCCGCCTGGGGTCGGCGCGAGCAGCGATGTCAGGCTGGCTTGCCTCGCCGGGGCACCGGCAGATCCTCTTCACCGCGGACTGGCGCGACCTGGGCCTCTCACTCTCCAAGTCGAGATGGCTCTTCGGCCGAGCGAACGTCTCGCTCTGGGTAGCGCAGTTCGGCCACCGCACGGCGGTACTAGGCCCGTAGTCGAGCATCCGAGCCGTCAATAGAGAAAGCCCGCCGTGGCGGGCTTTCTCCGTAGCAGGCCTGTAAGCCGGATTCTATCGAGAATCGCTGCTGGCCAGCCCCTGAAGAACATGCGCGCGCGGCCCCGATCGGGCGCACCTTCCGGCTCGTCTCGGCGCCCGGTCGCGGGACCGCGCTCGAGGTCGTGCTCCGCGCCTAGTGGGCAGGAGCGCGGCCGGCCCGAAGCCGACCGCGCTGCCCGGTAGTGACTAGTGCTCGCCTTTGCGCGACAGGCCCGATACCGTGAACGGCGTCGTGCTCGTGGCGAAGTCGGCGTTCACGACGAGGTACAGGTTCTTCGCCCTGTCGACCGTCGATGGGCCGCGTAGCGTCGGATCGGTTCGAGTCGCCCGCAGGTCGGCGCGCGTTGCGTCGCCGTGCAGCTTCAGGAACTTGAGCGCCGCCGGGGAGCCCTGGACGACGATCAGCCGTCCGTTGTCGAGCAGAAGGCCGTCGCCTCCGACGAGCGGATCGGCCGCAATCTGCCGAATCACGCGACCGTTCGCCGCACTGCTCTTCAGATCGATGCGGAAGAGCTTGCCCTCGTTGCTCTGCACGACGACCAACTGCTTACCGCCCTTCCGCGCGACGATGCCGTTGAGGTTGAACTGGCCGGCGGTGTAGTGGATCTCGGGCTCGACCGAAATGCCCGCAGGCGCGCCGGAGCCCGCCCGGACCTGCGCGGCGGTGATGTGCCACAGCGTGGGCCGGAACGAATCCGTCACGAAGACGTCGCCCTTCCTCGTCACCACCAGATCGTTGAGGAAGCCTCCGGAGCCCGTGTCGAACGTCCCGATCAGATCCTTTGTGCCGAGGTCGTAGACCAATACCTTGCCGGTCATCCCGCCCGCCACGTACAGCTTCCCACGGGCGACCTCGAGCCCGATGGCCGACTTCCCGGAGCCGCCGAGGATGAACTCGCTCACGGTCGGGTTGTCGATCGTTCCTCGGTAGATCGTGCCGTCCCCGGTGGCGCCGACGAAGAACACCCGGCCGTGGTTCGTGCTGGCCACGCCCTCCGGGTTGCCATGCGTGGACGGATCGAGGGTGAAGACCTTCGTTGGTTTGCTCTTGCCCTTGCCGTGGTCGGCGAGCGCGACCGACCCCGAGGTGAGCACCGCGATGCCGAGCACCGCGACCAGGATGTTCCGGCGTTGCTTCACGTCATCCCCTCCCCTGGCTTTCGTGTCGTTAGCCGGCTATACGCGTTGTAACGCCCAATAGATTGCCAGCCTGGCGCAGACCGCGCATGACAAATAGAAGAGCCCCGCTGGTGGCGGGGCTCTTCCGTAGCAGGCCTGTAAGCCGGATTCTGTCGAGGATGACCATCCGTCTTTGCGGCTTACCCGGCTCCTCGGCGGGCCGCCTGCGAGCGGAGCCTGTTCGCCTTGCACCGGACGGGGTTTGGCTAGCCGCCGTGTCGCCACGACGCTGGTGGGCTCTTACCCCACCGTTTCACCCTTACCTTCAGCGTCTCCGGAGAATCGCTGCTGGCGGTCTCCTTTCTGTGCCACTTTCCGTCGGCTTTCGCCGCCTGGGTCGCCCCAGCGTCCTGCCCTGCGGTGTCCGGACTTTCCTCGAGCCACGAGGGCCCGCGGTCACCCGGCCTGCAAGGTTGATTGTAGCCCCGAACCGCCGCGATGGACGGGCGCGGGCCGTTCGTGGGACACTCGCCGCCTTACCGAAGGAGGAGCCATGAAGCAGATCTTCGCGCTCTCCGTGCTGGCGCTCGTAGTCGCGGTGGCAGCGGGCGTTGCCCTCGCCTCCCGCTCCGGTGGCCCCGGCCACGGGCAGAAGAAGCACGGGAC
>Ga0307278_10001846_pt1 | contig 10478 bp, 10 predicted proteins | sample ER_DNA_117_FD_194482 | JGI IMG/M metagenome (GOLD analysis project Ga0307278, IMG submission 194482) | Bulk soil microbial communities from the East River watershed near Crested Butte, Colorado, United States - ER_DNA_117 | ecosystem: Environmental > Terrestrial > Soil > Floodplain | place...
TAGGGTCCTGCGCGGGTCGTGACGCGCGAGGCCGCAGACCCACGGTCTTGGCCTCCGACAAGCGAGCGCAGCGGCGGCCGGTGGCCGAGTCATTCGAAGCCGCGCGTCGCGGTCGGCTTGGAGGAGCTCGGGCCGGACTGGAACCACGCGAACACGAGCCAGGCGAGGCCGAGCAGGGCGGTCGCGATGCCGTGCTTGACGTGGTGGTGCGCCGAGCCCGCCTCGTGGCCGGGGATGAAGCTGGGCAGCGAGGCCGCCGAGTCGGCGAAGTACAGGGCGGCGAGCGCGAGCAGCAGGACCCCGGCGAGCACGGCGGGAACGATCAGGGCGGGACGCTTGGTCATTGGCGGCCTTTGGTCAGGTGACGGCGAAGATGGCCAGGCAGAGCGCGCCGGCGACGGTGCAGTAGACGGCGAACGGGGTGAGGCGGTTGGTCTCGAAGAAGCGAACCAGGAAGCGGACCGACAGATACGCGGTGACCGCGGCGGCCAGCGCGCCGACGAACGCGGGGCCGCGCACGCCGTCGCCCTGGCTGCCGGCGAGCTCGGGCAGCTTGAGTGCGGCGGCGGCGCCGATGATCGGGGTGGCGAGCAGGAACGAGAAGCGCGCGGCGTCGACGTTGGAGAGCCCGACGAGCAGGCCGCCGCTCATCGTCGCGCCCGAGCGCGAGAAGCCCGGCAGCAGCGCGATCGCCTGCGCCGCGCCGACGAGGACCGCCTCGCGGTAGCTCACCTCGCGCGCGATCCGCTCGTCGCTGTAGTCGGTGCCCCGCCGCACCGGGGCGTGGCGGCGCAGCCGCTCGGCGCCGAACAGCATCAACCCGTTGCCGAACAGGAACACGGCGGCCGACGTCGGCGAGGCGAACACCGACCGCAGCGCATGTTCGAGTGTCAGTCCGAGCAGCCCGGCCGGGATGGTGGCGATCACGAGCAGCCAGCCCAGGCGGGCGTCGGCGTCGGCGTCGCCCTGTGCGATCTCGCGGTCGCGCAGCGAGCGGCCCAGGCCGCGCACGATCCGCACCCAGTCGCGCCAGAAGAAGCCGAGCAGGACGAGCGCGGTGGCGAGGTGGGTGGCGACGAGGAAGGTGAGGAAGTAGTCGTCGTTCTGGTGGATGTCCCAGCCGAGCAGCCGCGGGAGGATCACGCTGTGGCCGAGGCTGGAGATCGGGAACAGCTCGGACGCGCCCTGCAGCAATCCGAGCACGAGCGCTTGGAAGTAGGAGATGGGATGCACGGCGTGAGGCTGCCCGGGCGCTTAGGAACCCTTCTTGACAAGGGGCGAGATCACTGGTCCGGCGGGCTTGAGGTCTCCGTCAGGCATTGGCCGCGTCGCGCAGTCGAGCTAGAGCAACTGGCTGGCCACGACGACGAGCAGCGCCAGGGCCGCGAGCCCGCCGACGGCCGTCGCGGCCGCGGCGACGAGCAGCCGCCGCCGGGCGCGGCGCACGGTGCGGCGCAGCACGAGCACCCCGAGCCGGCGCGCGGGCTCGCCGCGGCCGGCTCTCAGTCCGGGTAGCAGCGGCGCCAGCCGGAGCGCGAGGGAGCCGAGCTGCCGGCGCTCGAGGTTCGCGTGCAGCAGACGCGCGCGCCAGCGCCAGACCATCGTCCGTGCTTCCGCGCGCTCGGTGCGCCGGTGCCACGGCAGCCGCGACCGGCGCGCGCGCCAGAAGGCGAGCGACTCGCGCGCGTCGGCGACCGATGTCGCGGACGAACCGTCGGCCTCGGCGTCGAAGCGTGGACCGAGCGACAGCAGGGCAGCGAGGGCATGCATGCCGGCTGATGGTAACGAACGTTGCTGTAACGCGCGTTACCCTTCACGGTGATGGGTTGGATCGTGCTGCTGTATCGGCTGCCGTCGAAGGACTCGCGAGCGCGCGTGGCGGTCTGGCGCGAGCTGCGCCGCTCGGGCGCGCTGCACGTACAGCAGTCGGTCGTCGCCGTCCCCGACGAGGACGCCTTCGCCGGCGTCGTGGAGCGGCTGCGCGGGCTGATCGCCGAGCTCGGCGGCCACGTGACGGTGCTGCGCACCCAGCCGGGGCGCGGGAGCGACGAGGGCCGGCTGGTGGAGGCGTGGAACGACGCCCGCGCCGCCGAGTACCGCGAGCTGGCGGGCGAATGCGCGAAGTTCCTCGGCGAGATCGAGCACGAGTTCGAGATCGAGAAGTTCACGCTCGCCGAGCTCGACGAGGAGGAGGCCGAACTGGACAAGCTGCAGCGCTGGCACGAGCGCATCCGCGTGCGCGACCTGCACGGCGCGCCCGGGGCTGACGCGGCCGGCCGTGCGCTGCACGAGGCCGAGCAGGCGCTAGGGCGCTACTCGACCGCGGTGTTCGAGCACACACAGCCATGACCCGGCCGGCCGTCTGGCGATGACGTTCGTCCTTGTCGCCCTCGGAGCCGCCGTCGCCGTCAGCGTCGAGCTGCTCGAAGCGCTCGCCATCGTGCTCGCCGTCGCGGTAAGCCGCCGCTGGTCTGATGCGCTGATCGGCGCCGCGCTGGCCACCGGCGCCTGCGCGCTGCTGGCCGCCGTCCTCGGGCCTGTGCGCCTGGCCGCGGTGCCGCTCGACACGCTGCGCGTCACGATCGGCGTGCTGCTGCTCCTGTTCGGACTGGAATGGCTGCGCAAGGGCACGCTGCGCCTGGCCGCCCGCCGCGCTCGCTCCTCATCGCTGGCCGAGTACCTCGAGACCCAAGAGGCGCTGCACGACACGCCGCTGCCGCCCGCCGGGCAGCCCGACTGGGCCGGGCGGCTCGTCGCCTTCAAGGGTGTGCTGCTCGAGGGCGTCGAAGTCGTGCTGATCGTCAGCGCGCTCGCCGCCCGCCCCAGCGGCCCGGCCCCCGCGCTCCTGGGCGCCGCGCTCGCCACCGTCGCGGTGCTCTCGGCCGGCGCGTGGCTGCGCAAGCCCCTGACCCGCCTGCCCGAGACCGAGCTCAAGTGGGGCGTCGGCGTCCTGCTCAGCGCCTTCGGCGTCTTCTTCGCCGCCGAAGGGCTCGGCGTCAAATGGCCGGGCGGGGACGTCGCGATCCTCTATGTCGCCGCCGCCTTCGGCACGATCAGCGGGCTCCAATCGCACTGGCTCGCCAGGCAGGTCCAGCCCGCATGAGCACGCTGCGCACGCTCAAGGAACTCGTGCTCGGTGAGACCTGGCTACTGCCACTCGGAATCGCCGCGGTCGTCGCCGCCGCAGCCCTGCTCGTGCGGCCGCTCGCGCCACACGCCTGGCAGCACCTCGGCGGCTTCATGCTGCTCGCCGGCGTGCTCGCCGTCCTGCTCGCCAGCGTCGCCCGAGCCGCGCGTGCCCGCTGACGCGACCGGCGAGACGGCCGCCGCCGAAGAGCGCTCACAGCACGCCCGCTTCGACGAGCGACAAGCGACCTCGACGTCGACAGCGACCGGCGGCGCGACGAGCGTCGCGCCATCGCCACCGAACCGTGACCGCGATCGCGAGATGGGCGGCGAGCGCGCGACCGAGCCACGGCAAGCGACGACGCAGGGAGCCCAGTGCCGCGCACCGTGGTGATCACATTCGGCGCCCTGCTGCTGCTCTACGCACTGTTCGTGCTCGGCCTGCTGCTCGCCGGACGTCGCAACCACGCGCGCGCCTGGGCCGGGTTCGTGCCCGACTGCCTCGTCCTCTTCAAACGCCTGGTGCAGGACTCGCGCGTCTCGCGAGCGCGCAAGGCGCTACTGGTCGCCCTGATCGCCTACCTCGCGCTGCCATTCGACCTCATCCCGGACTTCATCCCCGTCGCGGGCCAACTCGACGACGCGATCATCGTCGCCATCGTGCTCCGATCCGTCCTGCGCGCCGGCGGCCCGCAACTGCTGCGCGAGCACTGGCCGGGACCGTCGTCGTCACTCAGCGCGATCAGCCGCCTCGCCTACGGAACACCCCGGCGACCCGAAGCCTGAGCAGTATCTGCGCAGCGACGGTGACGACCGTCACCCAGCCGCCGCGCCGCACTTGTCGCTAGCGCGCCAGAAATGACGGCGTACTACGTCGGCTCGGGAGCGCTCGCGAACGCGGTCAAGCACGCGCAGGCCTCCCTGGTGCGCGCCCGAGATCGAAGCTGAGGACTCGAGCGTCGAGCTCACGCTCCGCGTCGACGGCGTGAGAGGCGCGGATCCGGACAGGGGTCGGGTCTCATCGGTCTCACAGACCGCGTCGAGGCGCTCGGAGAAACGGTCGCGGTCGCGGGCAGCCGCGGGCACGGAATGGCGGTCCCGGCCAGGATGTCCTGCAGCCGAATTCCGCGAGCTGGTACGCGACATTCGGGCCGGCAGAAGCTCGTGGGAGACCGGAAGCAGGAGAGCCCGGTTTGGCCGAGCTCTCCGCTTCTCCGCTTCTCCGCTGCGAGAGTCTGCTCGCTGTGACTAGCCGTCGCCGACCGGGAGGGCGGGCCACCAGGTGTTGACCTGGTCCTTGGTCTCGAGGATCTGGGCCCTCGCCTGGCCCATGATCCGCTTCTCGCCGGGCGTCAGTGCGCCGCCCCGGAGAAGCCCCTTGGTCTGCCCGAGCTCGTCCGCGAAGTCCGGGACGATGCCGGGCATCAGCGTGGCGAAGCTCGGCGGCGCGTCCTCGTCGCTCGCGCGGGCGCGCACGCCGTCGCTCGCGCCGGCGCGCACGCGACCGGCTTCCGCCACCGGCGGCGGCGGCACGGGCCGATTGTGGATGTACACGATCGCCTGGTCGCGCCGATTGAGCGCGGCGAACATCGTCGTGCTGACGGCGTCCCTGAGGACGCCCTTGGCGCCGTCCAGGAGCCCGAACGAGGCGGTGGCGACGTCGTGCTGGAAGCTCAGCACGGCGACGGCGGTCTCCTCGGGACCCAGGTACGTGGCGCTCTCGCGGGCCTTGTGGTGCACGCTCCCGGCTTCTGCAACCGGCGGCGGGGGAGCGTTCTCCACCACGTCGGTCGCACCGCGCCACGCCGCGTACATGTTGCGCCGCACGTTCCGCAGCGATGCGACGGCCTTGTCGGGCATGTCCTGGTCGACGTAGTCGCCCGCCCGCTCGAGTGCCTTCTCGCCCCGCGTGATCCGCGTGTTGACGATCGAGGGAAGCACCGGCGGCGGGCCGTCGCTGCCCGAGGCCTTCGCCCGGACCTGATCCGTCGTCACCGGACCCGCGCCGGCGGTCGCCGCCGCCGGCGCTGCGATCAGGCCGATCGCCAACGCCACCGGCAAGACTGCTCTAGTAACTCGCACGTCGAACTCCTTTCACAGTTCGCTGGTTACGCTGGCGCTTCGGAAGCGGCGCCGCACAACAGCTAAGTGCGCGAACGAGTCAAGCCGGGCGGGCTCTCGGCCCCTGGGGACCGCACAGTGCCCTTGGGGCACAGATCCGCCCGCCCGCGCGCGTCGGAGCGGCCCGTAACGTCGCGGCCATCCAGAACGCCACTCCGCCGATCGCGGTGCTGGGGACGGGCAGGACAGGCGCGCCGATCGCCGCCAACCTGCTAGCACCGGCTTCGCTGTACGCTTGAAACCGCACGCCGGCGGGCCTGAGGTTCCGCGCGACGATCGCGGGCTCCTGCTTCCGGAGCGGATGCGGTCGTCTCCGCCGACGCCTACGAGGCGCCCGCTCGGGACGAGCAACCGTCGTGACGGAGGACGATGTCCGCACTTCCGCATTCGCGGACAGAAGCGAGCGTGAGCCGATCGTCAGTCGACACGCTCGGAGCTCGTCCAAACCGGGAGTCGGGAGCGGGCTGCGCGCACTCTCGCTCGCCCATAGAGGGAGCAGTCTCCGTGACGCGGGTCGCGTCCAGCTGCCCCGGGTCGCCGTCCCGCGTCCGGTGAGACCAGCTCGGTGAGAGCCGCTTCACCGAAGCAACTGGCAGTCGACCGGCGAACCCCGGCGCCAGGTCCCGTCTATCCCTGGGCGGGTTGTTGGTGCTGGCCCATGTGGGCGCCGAGCTCGGCTCGGGAGTGGATGCCGAGCTTGCGGTAGGCGCGGCCGAGGTGCGCTTCGACGGTCTTGGGGCTGACCAGCAGGGAGGCCGACACCTCCTGGTTGGTGAGTCCCGTGGCGGCGAGTCGCGCGACGCGCTCCTCCGCGGCCGTGAGGGTGTCCGAGGAGCGTGGGCGCAGGCCGAGGCCGGCGATCTCCTCCAACGCCTGGTCGGCCCACAGCGGCGACCCGACCGCTTCGAAGATCGCGAGCGCCTCCTCCAACGCGGCCTTGGCGGCCAGGCGCTTGCGCCGGCGGCGGCGAATGCGGCCGAGGACGAGGAGGCTGCGCCCCCGCTCGATCGGCATCGGCAGCCGCTCGTGCGCCGCGAGCGCGCGCTCGAGCGCTCGCTCGGCGCCGGCGACGTCTCCGTGGGCCGCGAGCAGGAGGCCGCGGCAGCGCGCGCCGACGGCGATCGCCCAGGTGCGATCGAGCGCCGCGCCGCGCTCTTCGAGCCAGGAGACGATCGCCTCCGCCTCCTCGGAGCGCCCCAGGGCAACGAGCGCCTCGGCCGCGTCGCCGTAGAGAAGTCCTCCCCCGGCCGCCGGCTCGGGCATTCCGCTCGCGGCGGCGATGGCGGCGGCCGGTGCGACCCTGGCGGCCGCGGTCTCGTAGTCGCGCTCGGACAGCGCGAGGAAGCCGAGGGTCATCAGCGGCCATACCACGGCGTGGGTCCAGCCGGCGCGCTCGAACAGCGCGAGCGCCTCCTCGGCGGCGCGGCGCGCCTCATCGGCTCGACCGGCATAGGCGGCGACCTGCGCCCGGTTCGTGAGCGCGAGAGCCTGCCCGATGGGCGTCTCCAACCCGAGCAGCCGTTCGACGCCCTCACCCATCGCCGCGGCCGCGCTCGCGAGATCGCCGCGCCAGCAATCGAGCCAGACGCGGGGATGGTACGCCCACGCGAGCCAGTGCTCGGCGCCGCGGTCGCGCCATCGTTCGCAACCGGCCATCAGCACGGCGCGCGACTCCTCGAACCGGGCCGTCCACAGGAACAGGAAACACGCGATCAGCGAGGGCTGGAACTCCGCGCCCATGGCCTGGTCTGAGTCCCCGAGCTCCAGGGCTCGCCGCAGTCGCTCGTCATCGAGTCCAAGGCCGAGGCAGAAGCCAACCATGACCGTGGAGGCGAGCGCCTGCGCGAGCAGCGCCGGCTCGCCGAGCTGCTCGGCGCGGGCGAGCGCCGACCGCGCCGGTCCCGCCGCCGCGACCGGGAGACCGAGGTTGAAGAGCGTGAACGTGAGCCTCAGCTCGATCATCACATGCAGGCGCTCGTTATCCCCCGCGTGCGACTGCGCCCGCTCGAGCAGCTGTCGGGCCTCGCGGAAGCTGTCGTCGTGGTAGCGGATCTCAGCGAGTCGGAACGATGCCTCCGCTCGCGTCCCGCCGGGCGGGAGCGCCTCGATTGCCTGCTCGAGCAGCGCCTGCGCCCGTCGCGGGTCGCCGGCGTCGGAGTGGTGCTCGGCGGCCCGCACGCGCAGCTCCTCGTCGCCGCCGAGCCCGAGCGCGAGTTCGAGCAGCTCGGCCGCCGCGTCGGGCGCCCCCCGCGCGCGCACCTGCCGCGCGGCCTCCTCGAGGGCGGCGACGGCATCGGGCATGCCGGCGTAGGCGAGGTGACGGGCCCGCTCCTCTGGGTCCGTGACGGCGCCGCTCAGGCGGCGGTGCATCGCGCGCCGACGGCCGGAGGTTACGAGCGCGTAGACACCGTCGGCGAGCAGCGGGTGTGTGAAGCGCACCTGGCCGCCTTCGGTCGCAACCACGCCGCGCTCCTCGGCCGCCTCGAGCAGCCGGGCGACGCCCGGCCCCAGCGCCCGCTCGAGCAGCTCGAGCGTCGGCTCTGACATTGCCGCAGTCGCCAGCAGCACCTCCTCCACTTCTCGCCCGAACCCCGCCAGCCGGGCGGCCACGACCTCGTCGAGGCTCGCCGGCAACGGCAGGGCGGGCGACGGCGGCCCGCCGGCCGGAAGCGCCCGCGCAAGCTCGAGCGCGTAGAAGGGGTTCCCGCCCGACGCGTTCTGCACGCGCGCCAGCGCGCGGCGCCCGAGCGGCCCGTCCACTCGCTCGCGCAGCAGACGCGCGACCGCGTCGGGGCCGAGCGGGGGGATGACGCATACGTCGACCCGGCCCGGCTCGCGGGCCCGCAGCCGCCCGGCCGACCAGGCGTGCTCCACGCCGACGCGCTGCGAGGCGAGCAGGCCGACTCGGTCCGGGAGCCGCCTGGCACAGAACTCCAGCACGTGCGCGCTCGGACGATCGACCCACTGCAGATCGTCGACCGCCACCACCACCGCGCCCTGCCCGGCGAGATCCTCGAGCACCGACAGCACCGCGCTTGCCACGGCACGCCGATCGACCCCGCCGGCGCCCGGGGCCGAGCGAAGCAACGCCGCGTCGAGCGCCTCGCGCTGCGGCCCCGGCAGCCGCTCCAAGACCTCCGCCTCGACCGCGCCGAGCAGATCCGCCAGCGCCGCGTAGGACAGCCGCGCCTCCGACGGGCTCGCCGCGCACCAGAGCACCCGGGCGCCGCGCCGGCGCGCCCCCTCGACCCCGGCCCGCAGCAGCGTCGTCTTGCCGATCCCCGGCTCCCCCTCGAGCAGCAGCACCGCCGACCCGCCGGCGAGCGCGTCGAGGAACTGCTCGATCGCCTGCAATTCCCCGGGACGCCCGATAACCCCGGCCGACATGAGCTAACAGTGCCAGAACGCGACACTGCAGATGTAGGGAAACACCCGATGCGCTGAGCCTTGGTCCGTATCTATCGTCGCGAGATGCGACATCGCCGGAGCCGAAAGGCGCGCGCCACAGCCCGACGCGGTCGCGGCCCTGATCGCGTTCGGCGGTGTCTGACCCCTCGTGCCCTCGGCGGCGGCGGCGTCGGCTGGGATGAGCACAACCCGCACGTCCACGACGGCTGCGAGCGGTTCTTCCGCTCCGGCTACAACGCCAACCAGGAGGAGCGAGCATGCCACAGGTCGAGGTAGACGGGCTGACGATCAACTACGACGTGCAGGGGGAGGGCGAGCCGCTTCTGCTGATCCCTTACACGTCCGCCGACCACGCCTGCTGGGCGTTCCAGCTGCCGGCCTACACCGAGCACTTCAGCTGCATCGCGATCGACCTTCCCGGCTCGGGTGAGAGCGACAAGCCGGCCGGGCCGTACTCGACCGACGGCCATGCCGACCAGGTCGCCGCCTTCCTCGGCGCCATCGGGATCGAGCAGGCCCACGTCGCGGGCATGTCGTTCGGCGCCGCCGTGGGCATGCACCTGGCCGCCCGCCATCCGGGCCGCGTGCGGTCGCTCTCCCTGCACAGCGGCTGGCACGCCAGCGACGACTATCTGAGGATCGTCGTCGAGCAGTGGCGTGCGCTCGCGTCCACGCTGCCGACCGTCGCGGACGTCGTGATCCAGGCCATCTTCCCGTGGTGCTTCACGCCCGACATGTACGTCGAACGGCCGGAGTTCGTCGACACACTGATCGACTTCGTGCGTGGCCGCCCCGCCCAGCCCGTGGACGCGTTCCTGGCCCAGACCGACGCGGTCATCGCCCACGATGCGAGCGCGGCACTGGGCGACATCGACGTTCCGACCCTGATCACGTTCGGAGCGCGCGACCTCGTCTGCTCCACGCGCTTCGCCGAGCCGCTTAAGAGCGGGATCGCCGGCAGCGAGCTGGTGGTCTTCGAGCATCTGTCGCACGCCGGGCTGCACGAGGACCCCGAGACCTTCAACCGCGCGACGCTCGACTTCCTGCTTCGAAGCCGAAGCAGGCGTGATGCCGGCGACGGCGCGCACGCTCCCCTCTCCATGGCCGATAAGGCCTGACAACACGGTGATTGCACACGCGTCTCTGGACAGACGTCCCCGCGAGCCGCACCGCCCGCACGGCACGTCGAGCCCGCGGCCGTCCTCGGCGTCGGCCATCCGCTCGCTCCAGACGCTGATCGGCAACCGAGCGGTCGGAGCACTGCTTCAGCGCGCTCCGCCGAAGAGGCCGCCGGTCGACCCGCGCGGGGCGGCCGGACACCGCGATCCGCTGATCAAGGTGCCCGCCGCCGGCGCGCCGCCGGTAGAGGTTGTTACCGAGGGAGCGCGCTCGGTTGAGTGGTCGTGGGAGGTCGACCGTGTGGGCCCCGGCGGCGTCCCGTTCCGGCAGCAGGTCTACTGGGCGCGCTTCGAGGTCGGGACGGACGGCGTCATGCGGGTGAGCGCGCGCATGGTGTCGGAGACCGGTCAGTTCCGCGCGCCCGAATGGACGCTGCGTGGAAAGTTCAAGGAGGCGCTCGAGGTCTTCCGGCTCGCCGGCATCCAGGTCAACGCCTTCGATGCGGAGTGGGGCTACATGGCCCGCGGTGAGATCTCAGCCAACCTCGATGCCTTCTTCGGCTATCTGCAAGAGAACCCGGGCAGCACGATCGCGGCGGCCAAGGCGACGCCATCGGGGAAGATCGCGATCGAGCACGGGTTCACCGACGTCGAGGTCACGGCCCCCGGTTTCGAGCCGCACGAGCATTTGGACGTACCCGGCAA
>Ga0307278_10001847_pt1 | contig 10477 bp, 15 predicted proteins | sample ER_DNA_117_FD_194482 | JGI IMG/M metagenome (GOLD analysis project Ga0307278, IMG submission 194482) | Bulk soil microbial communities from the East River watershed near Crested Butte, Colorado, United States - ER_DNA_117 | ecosystem: Environmental > Terrestrial > Soil > Floodplain | place...
GCCGATCGCGACCGAGGCAGGGCCACTTCCGGTTGCGTAGTCCCGCTTGGCCTGGAACCTGCCGTCGCCCCTGTTCAGGAGCACGGCCACAGTGCCCGCGTTGCCGTTCGCGGTCGCCAGGTCCGGCTTGCGGTCGCCGTTCAGGTCGCCGATCGCGATCGAGAAAGGGCCGTCGCCGGTTGCGTAGTCGCGCCTAGCCTGGAAGCTGCCGTCGCCCCTGTTGGCGAGCACGGAGACGGTGTCCGAGCCGAAGTTCGCGTTTGCCAGGTCCGGCTTGCCGTCGCCGTTCAGGTCGCCGATCGCGACCGAGGCAGGGCCCCTTCCGGTTTCGTAGCTCCTCGCGGCGGCGGGCGAAGGCGGCGAGCTGGAATTCTGACCCGTTTGACCGCCGCAGGCGCTAAGCGCGGCCGTGGCGACAACGAAGGCGCAACCACGAGCACCAATTGCGCCCCACCTACACGCGAATCTTCGATCCATCCTCTACTCCCTCGCAGCCCGATCGGCGGAACACGCCTACTCTCCTTGCGAAAAGAAGTCAAGGAGAGGCCTCTGCCGGCGCGACCGGGGTCTGGACGAACCTGCTCTTCCTCCGCCCCGGCACCCGCGAGCACTTTCTCGAGCATCTCGCGGAGGACTGGCCCGAGCTCGTTCCGCACTACCAGGAGCTCTATCGCCGGCGCGCGTACCTCGGGGCCGAGGAATCGAAGCCCGTGCGAGCGCAGGTCTCGGCACTCGCACGCGAGTTTGGCGTCGCCGATCGCCGCGTGATCCCCGTCGAACCGGAGCAAAAGCCGGAACAGCTCGCACTCGCGGTCTGATTACCCGAATACAATCCTTTGGCCGTGCCGGAAGAAGCCAACTCCGACGGGAGGCCGGAGATCACCTGCCTGATCGTGGACGACCACGAGGTCGTCCGCGAAGGCTTGCGCCTGTCGCTCTCGCGCGCCGACCACATCCGCGTCATCGGCGAGGCCGCCGACGGGGCGAGCGCCGTCGCGCTGGCCGAGCGGCGGAAGCCCGACGTCGTGATCATGGACGTGCGGATGCCGGGCATGGACGGGCTCGAGGCGACGAAGCTGCTAACGGAGAAGGTGCCGGGTACCGCCGTCCTCATCTTCACGGCCTTCAGCGAGCGCAGCCTGCTCGGGCGCGGCCTCGAGTCCGGTGCCAAGGGCTACATCCTCAAGGAGGCGCCCCACCAGACGCTCCTGAGAGCGATCGAGAAGGTCGTCTCGGGAGAGGGGTACGTCGACCCCGCCCTCATGCCGGCCTTCCTGACAGGCAAGGGCGAGGACATGCTCACCGGCCGCGAGCGGGAGATCCTCCAGCTGCTCGCCGACGGGATGTCGAACGCCGACGTCGCCGGCAAGCTCTTCATCAGCCAGGAAACCGTCAAGAGCCACGTGCGCCACATCCTCACGAAGCTCGAGGCGGATACGCGGACGCACGCGGTGGCGATTGCGCTTCGCGAAGCGATCATCGACTAAGGCGCCGTTTACGGCGCCGATGTCAGGACACGCGGGAGACAGACGGCCACGCCGGCGAAGCCAGCATGGCCTTCAACGGCATCGCAAGCGATGCCTCAGCCCGCGTGTTCGTCTGAAATGAACGGTCGACCCGTTCTAACGTTCCCCCGAGCGGCATCTCGGGCCGGCCTTTTGGTCGGGGTGGTGGTCGCCGGCGCTCTGCTCGCCGTGCTCGGGCTCGGCCTCGACGCTCAGTGGCTCGCGCTCTTCGGCTTACTTGTGGCGGTTGGAGGAGCCGGTGCGCTCGCCGCCTTCCTCCTGGTCACCGAGCGACAACAGGACGAGCGGATCGGGCAGGAGATCGAGCGCCTCTCGGCCGAGCACGCTCGGCTGTCCGACCAGCTGATCACAGCCGAGCAGGAGGAGCGCCGTAGGCTTGCTCTGTTCCTTCATGACGGCGCCGTTCAGTCGATGTCGGGGATCGCGCTCATGCTCGACGCCGTCAGCGCCGCGGTTGAGGAGGGCCGAGCCGAGGAGGCGGACCGCATCCTGAGCTCGGCGCTCGAGAAGCAGCGCCAGACGATCCGCTCGCTGCGCGACCTCTCGTTCCAGCTCGAGCCGGTCGTGCTCCGCGATCAGGGCTTCGAGCCGGCCGTTCGGGCGCTGGCGGACCAGCTCGGCATGTCGAATCGCATCCAGATCGATCTCGACGTGGAGAGCGCGGAGGCGCTTTCGGAGCACGCCCAGGTCGCGATCTACCAGATCATCCGCGAAGCACTGCATCAGGCGATCCGCCGCGGCCCGCCGACCCGCGTCTCAGTGGGCATCGCGGAGGTCGCCGGGGGAGGCGTGGAGGCCGTAATTGCCGACAACGCGCCGGGAGAGAGGCGGCGCGCGAGCTTCGATGCGATTGCGGAGCGGGCTCGTTCGCTGAGCGGGCGGATGAGCATCGACCCCGGGCCCGACGGCGGCACGGCCGTCCGGATCGTCTTCCCGGCCTACAGAGTCCAGCGCTAGGGATCGGTGAGGCCTCTAAAATCGCGGTGCGATGGCCGACGGACACGTTCTCTTCGTCTCCAAGCCGACCGGCTACGAGCTCGTCGAGCGCGAAGGCGAGCCGCCTGCGGTCGGAAGCGTCGTCGATCTCGACGGCCAGGGCCGGTGGTTCGTCTCCCGCGTCAGCCCGTCGCCGCTGCCGCAGGACCGACGCCCGTGCGCCTACCTCCAGCCTACGCCCGGCTGAGGGCCTCTTCCGCGGCGATCCGTCCGAAGACGAGCGCGGCCGCCAGCCCGCTCGAGTAGCCACCGCTCGAGATGCCGCCGACGTCGGCGCCGGCCGCATAGAGGTCTTGGGCCCCGACGACCCGTGCACGTTCATCGATCCGTAGGCCACCGAGCGTCTGCGTGACGCTCGCGCGAACGAGGACAGAAATGCGGCCGTCCTCTTCCTCCACCGTTGCGCCGGCGTCGCGCGCCCGCTCGATCATTTCGCCGACCGTTCGGTTGCGGACGCGTTCGGTGAGGACACGTTGCTCGACCGTGTACCAGGCGAGTGCCCCGGGCCAGCGCGCAATCTGTTGCACGAGGTCAGTCTCCGACCAGTTCGGCTCACCCTCGAAGCGCTCGACCATGTCATGCGACGTCACCGTCGCATACCTCCCGTAGAGCTGGGTGACCGGGACGAAATCCCGTTCGGCGACCTCCTCGACGGCCGGCATCGCGCGCCCGTAGAACTCGTCGAGGTCTCCGGCCGTCGCTGCTCCGCGGGCCAGCCCGTGCTCGAGACCTTCGCCCTCACTCCAGCGATTCGCGCGCAGCATCAATCCCCGCTCGCGCGCGAGCCGCACCGGAAAGCCACCTGTGGCGAGCACGACCGGCCCCTCAGTACCTGTCTCGGTGGCTGGCACCAGGCCGTGGCCGAACTGAACCTGTCCGGAGGCACGCAGGAGCGCTTCGGTCAAGCCTGGTGGGTCGAACTGCTTTCCGAGGGTGCGGGGGTTGCCGGTTTCCGGCTCGACGACCGGCGCGCCGAGCGACTCGAGCCACTCGATGCCCTCGTCCATGCGCTCGACGATCTCGCGCTGCAAGGCCGGATCTCCGCCCGGACACTCCTCGCGGAACGCTTCGAGTGTTCGGTAGCGCCAGACGACCCCGCTCGAGAGGAACATCGAGCCACCGGCACGGTCTCCCTTCTCGAGCACGAGCGGCTCCGCGCCGAGCTCGCGCGCCCGGGCCGCCGCGATCAGGCCGGCCATGCCTGCCCCGGCAATGACTAGATCAGCTATTTGAGCGCGAAGGTCGGCTTCTGCTCGACGTACTCGATCTTCACGCGCTCGGGCCCCCAGACGAACACCGCGTAGGTGTTCGGCGCGTCGACGACGTCGGCGACCTCCAGGCCGGCCTTCTTCGCCTCGTCGAGGATCTCCTCGGCGGAGTCGACGAGCACGGCCAAGTGATTGAGGAGCGGACGCTCAGGATCTCCCGGCTCGCCTTCGTGAAACTCGACGTATGCCCCGCCGACCTCGACGCGACCCTCTCCGCCCGGCCCGAAGCCGAAGTCTTCGTAACGCTTCGCCGTCTCCTGAGGATCGGACGAGAAGAGCGCGACGTGATCGAGGTCGTACTCGACGTCCGTCTCGCCCTCGACGACCCCGAGTCGGAGCCCCTCGGCCACCTCGAAGTAGGCGGCCCCGCCCGCCCGTTCGACCGCGACGTCGTCCAGGCCGTCGAGTGCCCGCTCGAGGTCGTTGACCCGCAGAGCAATGTGCTTCAGCGCGCCTTGTTCACGTGGCCCTTCCTCGACGAAGAGCGTGAGCTTGCCGCGCCGCGCGTCGCTTCCGACGAGCGTGAACTTGTCCGTGCGCTCGATGACGTGCATCGAGAGGCGCTCGGTCAGGAAGTCGGCAATACGGTCGCGGTCGGCGACCCAGAGCGCGACGTGGTCCAAGGTCTTGGGCCTCATCCCGCCTGCACCCTACCTTGGGAGATGAGGCCCAGAACTACCTCACCTATTTCTTGCGGTTGACCGCGGCCAGGAGTTGCCGCTTGTTCATCCGTGAGCGGCCCTTGATGTTCAGGCGCTTCGCCTGGTTGTAGAGCTGCTCTTTCGTCTGCCCGGTCGAGCGGCCCGACCGCGAGCGAAGCCCGCCGCGGCGGCCCGACGAGATGTCCTCGCGCGACGACCGCGACGACTCTCTGGCCTCGCCGCTACGAGCGCGCTCCTTGTTGACCGTCCTCGCGGCGATCTCTTTCGCTCGCTTGGTCGACGCGCCGCGCTCCTTGGCGCTCTCCTTGACGTGCTCGTACTGACGCTCTCGTTTGTTGCTCCATGCTTGCTGAGGCATGTGACCCCCTGTTTCGCTTGCCTCGGGAGCGTTCCCGAAGGCGCGGTTTCTATTCCAGGGGTGGGTTCTGGACGTCGTGCTCGTCGGCGTACTCATTGACGAGCTTGTTCACGACCTCGGCGCCCTCGCCGTACGCGTAGTTGATCTTGACGAAGGGCTCCCACTTGTCGGGCAGCGCGTCCTCGGGGAAGATCGCCTCGACGGGGCACTCCGGTTCGCATGCGCCGCAGTTGCCGGTATAAACCCCCCCGGCGAGCGTGAACGCGTGCTTCCTCGGTACGACCGCGCAGTACGTGTCGGCATCGTCGGCTTCTCGTTCCTCAACACTCATGACTCGCCAAAAGACTTCGCGCGTCGCGAGGTACAGCCACCGAATCGGACGGCTCCGCACGCCGAAGTTCGTCTCGACGCTCGCCTCCTGGCCGGAGCCGACGGTGACGAAGCCGGCGTAGGGCGCGACCGCCTCGAGCCATTTGAGCGCCTCGTGGCCGGTCGACCGCAGACGCCAGGATCCTGCCTTGACCTGGTCTCCATCCGCGGCGAGCCAGCCGTCCACGAAACCTGCGATGTACTCGACGTCGGCCGTCTCCGGCAGCGTCCGTTTCAGATTCACCGGAGCACGGACGACGCCGGTGCCCACGTAACCCGGATGGACGTCGAGGCAGGGCGAGAAGTTGACTTGCTCGAAGAAGTCTCTGAACTTCGCGACCTTGTCGCCGTAGAGCTGGACATAGTGCAGGTGCTGCCCGGAACGGATCTCCTGCTTGTTCCAGCTTCCGTCGCCGAAGACCAGCCCGTGGAGCACTCCAAGTCGATAGCTCTCCGAGTCGCGTCGAGGCTGCACTCGCATCGAAGGAACGAACTGGCCGGGTGCGAGCGAGTCGGTCCGCTCACCGTCTGTGAGAAACCAGGAGTGCGTGGGCGTCGCCCAGATCGAGCGTCTGAACCTCGAGATGTTGCGAGTCGTCAGGCGCGTGCCGCCGTACCGGGTTCGCTCCTCGAAAGCAGGTGCCAGCTTGAGTCTGACGAGGGGCTTGCGGCGGAACCGTTTCACGACTGCCAGCCTGAAACCGTCTTCGGTCAGTACCCGGCAGGACTGGCCGTCGAGCTCCTCGAAGGATCGCAAGCCCTGCGTCGTGAGCATCTGCTCGCTGCCCGCGAAGCAGTCGATGCACTCCTCGGGATCGATGATCAGGATCCGCTCGAACTCGTGGATGCAATCGACGGGGCACACATCGACACACGAGAGGTCTTTGATGTCGATACAGGGCTCGGCGATGATGTAAGTCATCGGAGCGGTCAGTCTATCGACGCGAGCAGCTCGTCAATCAGCTCCGGAGCCCGCTCGTCGAGCGCCGATTTCGCGACCACCTGGTCGAAGCCGGCCTCGTTCGCCCGCCGCAGGCCGGCGGTGTCCTTGTGGTTCGTGAAGCCGAGCAGCGGCACGTCCGGATACGAGTCGGCCACGTCGTACGGATCGATCCGAGCCACGTCGGCGACGACGAGATCGGGTGGCTCGACGCTGTCGGTCGTCACGAGGTGATGACCGGGGAGCGAAGCCTCGAGCTTGCCCCGGATGAAGAGATCCACCCCCGCGAGGAGGATCGTCGCCACGGCCGCCTGAGGGTAGCACTCTGTTAGCGTCGAGAGAACATGGCGAACGGGAACTTCGTCACCGTCGCGCGGCTCGAAGACGTCCCTCCCGGCACCGTCTCCGCAGTAGAGGCCGGCGACGAGAAGATCGCGCTCGCAAACGTGGACGGCGAGCTCTACGCCCTGCAGGGCGTCTGCCTCCACCTGAAGGGGCCGCTCGGCGAGGGGAAGGTGGACGCGAAGCACTATCTGACGTGTCCCTGGCACGGCTGGAAGTACCACGTCGCGACGGGCAAGAACGACTTCGACCTCGCGATTCAGGCCCGCACCTACGAGGTCCGAGTCGAGGGTGGCGACGTCCAAGTCGCTGTCGGCTGACCTCAAACGCGGTCTCGACCTCGCCCGCGCCGGTGAGTACTTCGCCGCGCACGAAGCACTGGAGGATGCCTGGAGAGCGTCCGAGCCGGGGGAGAAGGACTTCTTCCAGGGTCTCGTCCATGTCGTCGTCGCCTGGTACCAGGCCGGGCGGGGCAACGAGACCGGCTGCACCCGCCAGCTCGAGAAAGCAGTCCGCCGCCTCACACCTTTTGCGCCGGAGCACCGCGGCGTCGACGTCGCCGCCCTGCTGCGCCAAGTCAAGGATGCACAGGCCCTCGGGACGCTCGAGCTCCGCCCGCTAGACGTCCCCTAGCCCGACATCGTCGAGGAGACGGTTGAGAAAGACGCGCAGCCACCAGTCCCGGTGGAAGAAGAGCAGGAGGCCGAGCGCGACGAGCATCACGCCGCCCGCGACACGAATGACGACGTAGTGATCGCGCAGCCAGCGGAAGGTGCCCATCGCCTGCGTGAAGGCAACGCCCGCGAGGAGAAACGCCAGGCCCAGCCCCGCCGAGTAGGCGGCGAGCAGCACGGCCCCTCGAAACACCGTCCCGGTGTCGCTCGCGAGCACGAGGATCGACGCGAGGACCGTGCCGATACAGGGTGCCGCACAGACGGCGAACGCGGCCCCGAGCAGCGCGCTCGACCCTCGGCGGCGAGCCCCCGACAGCAGGCCGGGCGCGAGGAACCGCTCCGGCCACGGAAGCAGGCCGATGAACGTGAGGCCGAGCACGACGAGGACGAGGCCCGCCAGCTCGGCCTGCCGGTCGGAATCGAGGATGCCGCCGATCGCGGCCGCGCCGGCGCCTAGGACGACGAAGACGACCGTGAAGCCGGCGATGAACGGGAGGCTGGACAAGGCAACCCGCCTCGCCGCACCCGGCTGGCCCAGCCTGTTCGCCTCGACCGCGGACACGGCCGAGAGATAGCCCGGCACGAGCGGCAGCACGCAGGGCGTGATGATCGAGACGACGCCTGCCAGGAACGCGACCGGGAGTCGCTCTAAGACGGCTCAGCCCTCGTCGAAGCGGGCGAGCTCCTCGTCGACGCGCCGCTCGAGCGCGGGGTCGAGCCGTGCTGCGGTCGCCGCAGGCTCGCGGGCGCGGCTCCAACGCCAGGCCAAGAGGCCGACGGCGGCAGCACCGATGAACAGGCCTCCGATCGGCAGCAGCCATGCGAGCAGATCGAAGCCCTTCTTAGGCGGAGCCGCGAGGATCTGCGGCCCGTACTCGGCGACGAGCTTCTCCTTGATCTCGCTCTTCGTGTCGCCCGCGGCGATGCGGCGCGAGATCAAAGCCTCGATCCGGCGGGCCTCCGGCGAGCTCGACTGATCGAGCGTCGTCTTGCAAACCGGACACATGACCTCGTCCTCGAGATCCGCGAGAGTCGGGCGGCTCCCACTCGTGCGCGTGTCGCTTCCGAGCGCAGCAGGTGCCATCAGCAGTGCGACGCCGGCGACGAGCGCAAGGAGCCTCACGTCGTCAGCGCCTTCTGGATCTCTTGCTCGAGCCGATCCGAGCGCGTCTCGCCGAAGATGTAGCCGACGACCCGGCCCGATCGGTTGAGGACATATGTGCGTGGGATCGGTGGCCCCCCGTACTTTGAGAGCACGCGGCCGTCGCGATCGCGTACGTTCGGATACGTGACGCCGTAGCGCGCGAGGAAGCTCCGGCCGTCACCGGAGAAGTCGGTCGTGTCGACGCCGACGAACACGATCCGGCCGCGATACCGCTCGGACGCCGACTGGAAGATCGGCGCCTCCCGCTTGCAGGGCTCGCACCATGAAGCCCAGAAATTGACGACGACCACGCGCCCGCGCAGCGACGAGAGCCGCAGCGAGCCCGCGCCGTTCAGCCGCTCGAGCGTGAAGTCCTTGGCCATCGGCTTCTCGCCCCGGTTGTACGCTGCCGCGACCCCGCCGTGGTTGTCGGTTGCAACCTTCCAGACGAGCAGGCCCAGCAACGCCACGACGAGGCCGACGGCCCCGACCTGGCCGGCCAGCTTCAGGCCCCTCACGCCGCGACGATGAAGACCGTCGTCCCGACGTCGACGACGTTGAAGAGCCACTCGGCGTCGCCGATGAACATCCGGATGCAGCCGTGCGAGACCGAGTAGCCGATCGAGGCCGGGTTCGGCGTCCCGTGAATCCCGACGCCCGGCGCGGAGAGGCCCATCCAACGGGTGCCCAGCGGGTTGTTCGGGCCGGGCGGGATCGGCTTCTGGCCCTGTGCCCAGCGGGAGTTCGGCGGATACCACCACGGGTTGCGCCATTTGACCTCCAGCCGGAAGCGGCCGAGCGGGGTCGGGTAGACCGACTGGCCCGTGGCCACCCGGAAGCTGCGGCGTAGCCGTTCGTAGCGGTAGAGGAAGAGATGGTTCGACCCGCGGCGGATGACGATCACGGAGCGGAACGTGCTCCGGGGCGCCGTCGCCGCCACCGCCTTCCCTCGAATGCGCACGGTTGTGCGTTGCATGGCGCGAAGACGCGAGACGATCGTCCGCGTCAGCTGGAGCCGGTCGACGATCAGCCCCGGCCGGTCGGGGACGACGACCGGTTTCAAATGGCGAAGGAAGACCTGGGCGTCAAGCGGCCGCCGGTTGAACCGGCGCGCGACGGACAGCACGTAACCACGGATGGTCCGCCCGTCGACGAGAACCGGCAGCTGCACCTGCGCCCCGGGCACCGAGGTGCGTGCGCGGGCAACGGCCTCGTCGATGTGCGCCGTCGCCCCGATGGCCGTCGGACTCGGAGCGAGCCGATGCCTCCGATCGAGCACGAGCCGCAACGGCTGCTCGAAGCGCTCGCGCACGACCTCCGTAGCCTCCTCGGGCGAGAGGCCGCCGACCGGGATTCCCGAGATGCTAACGCCGGGCGGAATGAGCGCCGGCGGAGTTGGAGTCGTTGTCGTCGTCCCGGTCGTCGTGGTAGTCGAGCCGGTCGTGAGCAGCCCGGCGGCGCTGACACCGCCGGCCAGGACGACAGCGGCAAGCGCGCCTGCCATAGCGCAGGCCACCAGGCAGACGGCGAATCCGAGGCGCCTCACGCCTGGAGTGTAGCCCCGGCGACGGCGAAAACCCGCGGGTCGTCGGTGATCACGCCGTCGACTCCGAGCCCGTCCAGCCGAGCGACGAGCGCCGGGTCGTTCACCGTCCAGGCGAAGACAGCGGCACCGCGCGCGTGGCAGCGCTCGACGACGGAGCGTGAGACGATTCGGTGCTGCAGCGTCGCGACCGATGCGTCGGCTTCAGCCAGGAGGCGCCCGATTCGAAATGGCAGTGCGGCGCGCAGGGCGGCGAGCGTCGGGCCGGCGACCGGCACGAGCGTCCGGCGCCTGCCGAGGCGCAGCCGATCGCGCGGGTAGGTCCGTCCGCGTCTCAGGTCCGGTTCGATTCGTCGTAGAGCCTGAAGCGCGCCCGCCTCGGCCGAGCTCGCCAGCGTCCGCTCGATGAGATCGTGCCGGCGGAGCACCTCGACGAGCGCGCTCTCGTAGCCGGGGCGCTTGACGTCTGCGAGCAGGCAGGTGTCCTCGTGCTCCGCAATCAGCGCCAGCGCCTGGGCGAATGTCGGTGGATCCGGACCGAGCTCTCGCAACGAATGTCCGAGCACGAGGGACCCGTCCGGCAGAGCGATCACGTCCAGTTCAACCATGTCCATTCGCGCGGCCAGCGCAGCCTCGATCGACGCGATCGTGTTCG
>Ga0307278_10001848_pt1 | contig 10473 bp, 10 predicted proteins | sample ER_DNA_117_FD_194482 | JGI IMG/M metagenome (GOLD analysis project Ga0307278, IMG submission 194482) | Bulk soil microbial communities from the East River watershed near Crested Butte, Colorado, United States - ER_DNA_117 | ecosystem: Environmental > Terrestrial > Soil > Floodplain | place...
TGGCCTCCATGGCCACGGCAGCAAAGCCGCAAGCACAGAAAGACCACGCCACGGTGTCAAGCATCAGCCGAGACAGTGGAAACCATCAGCCGAGACCGACCTGTCAAGCATCACCCGAGCCAGCACACAGGCCCGTTGCGCTGGTTGTGACAACTTTCTCTACACCCTCAAGGCCGGCCCTGCGGGCGGCCGCCTCCGGCGGCCGTCCTCGCGCCAGCAAGACGCACACGGGACACCGTGGGAACCCTCCTCATCTGCCCCTCCCGAGGACGTCTGCGATCAGGTCCGAGGCTCAGACCCTCGGCCTGGGTCACCGCCAAGCCCAGCGACTTCCAGAGCTTCCTGGCGGTCTGAGAGCATCTGCCAACGCAGCACCTTGCCTGCCCGCATCGTCAACACCGCAGCGCCTGGTTGCTCAAAGCCGACCTCCCCGGTCTCCTTCCACCGCACCTGCAGAGTGGTGAAGACCACCACGCGCTCGCCCGCGTCGAAGACCTGGTCGACCCTCGCATGCGGCACAGAATGCTCCTCCTGGGAGGCCTGCTGCTCGGCGGATCGGCCGACTGCTTCCAGACCGCGCTGGACCCCTTCAGGTGTGTGGATCTCGATCTCCGGGGCAAGCAACGCGAGAAGTGATGGGACGTCACGCTGGTTGAAGGCATCATAGACGCGCTGCGCGAGGGCGACGTTCTCCTCAGACATCCTGCCGGAGTATCCCCCGATGGTCACCTGCTCCGTCAAACGCCCCACGCTGCCGCGCCGTCTGCAACGGCTTGCCAACGAGGCAGGTCGTCGCCCAGGACGGGCCTCGCCCCGCACGCCAGATCATCACGTAGCCGCGGCGTTCGTGCGCGATCGGTCCTCGCCGGCCGTGCCACTACCGTGCCATGAGCATCAGTCTCGAAGGGTCCCCACCGGACACCCACGGTCAACACGGCAGCGCCCGTGACCTCGCCCGTTCACCCGGCCGCCTCGTCACCGGCTCGCTCGAACTGGCTCTGCAAGCAGGGGGTCGTGGCTTCGAGTCCCATCATCTCCACCACCAACACCCCAGGTCAGCGCCGACGCCGCGACCTGCGCGCCGCGCAGGTCTGCTTCGCTCGCCCCTCGCGTGCCACTCGCGGCCGGTGGCTGGTCCTTGGCGAGGGTGGCGGCGGCCTGGACTAGTTCGTCCAGCACGGCGGCGATCGCCTGGTCACGACGGGCCATGACGTGCTGGTAACGGAGCGCGACCTGGGGTGAGGCGTGCCCCATGCGCTCCATCAGCTCGCGGGTGTTGGCGCCGGCAGCTAACGCAGCGTGGCGGCGGTGTGGCGCAGGTCGTGGAAGCGCAGGCCCTCCACGCCGGCCGCTCGGGTCGCCGGTACCCACGAGCGACGCCGGAAGTTCGAGCGGCGCAGGTAGCCGCCCTCGGGCGCGGGGAACACCAGCCCGCCTGGACCCGGCTCGGCGTGCTCACCCAAGTGCTCGGCCAGGGCGACCGCAGCCACCGCCGGCAGGGTCACGGTACGCCGGCCCGCGTCGGTCTCCGGCGGTCCTGGGATGAGGCCGCGATCCGGAGAAAGGGCCCTCTGGGCGCCGAGCGGGGAGCGAGCGCAAGCCCAAGCGGCTGTTGCAGCGAAACGGCTACCGGCCTGCGGGCCTGGCACACGCGCGCAGGCGAGCTTGAGCTGGCGATTCCGGAGCGGCGCGGCGGCATTGCGTCCGCGCTGGCGATAGCGGCAGTAGGAGTTGGCGGACAACCAGTTGTGCCGTCCCCGCCCCACGGTACGGTTCGCCGCGATGGCGATCGACGCAACGACCCGGAGGAGGTATTTGATGAGTGGCTACACGGTCGCGCACCTCGACGAGATCGAGGAGGCGAGCGACGGCCGCTGTCCCTGGCGGCCTGTGCGCCAGCACTTCGGTATCACGGCGTTCGGCGCAAGCGCATGGACGGGCCGCAACGTGGGTGACCGGATCATCAACGAGCACGATGAGAGAGAACGCGAGCCCGGTCATCTTCGCGCCGATGACGTGGAAGATGACGCCAACGAGGAGCTCTACCTCGTCCATCGCGGCCGCGCACGGTTCGAACTCGACGGCGACCACGTGGACGCGCCTGCCGGCACGTTCGTGTTCGTCCCGCCCGGCGTCAGGCGAACCGCGTTCGCCGAGGAGCCGGGGACGACGATCGTCGCAGTCGGCGGCATCCGCGGGAAGGCATACGAACCCGTCGGCTGGGAGGTCTGGAGGCCGTTTCACCCTGTCTATGAGTCGGGCGCGTACGCGGAGGTTGTTGCCCGCGGACGCGAGCTGATCGAAGCCAGCGGGTATCCGGAGCCGCTCTACAACCTCGCGTGCTGCGAGAGCCTCTTGGGGCGGACGGCCGACGCGATCGAGCACCTCCGGCTCTCGCTCGACAGCACGCAGCGGTACCGCGAGCGGTTGCGCTCGCTCGCCCGCGCCGACACCGACTTCGATCCGATCCGCGACGAGCCCGCGTTCCGGGAGCTGATCGGCGGTTGAGCGGCAGGCCGGCAGGCGAAGCGCGGTCGCTGAACACGCGGTCGGCGTCGTTGGGCAGGACCTACCGTGCCGCACGACCCCCTGCTTGCAAAGCCAGTTCGAGCGAGCCGGCAACGACCTGGCGGAATGAACGGGCGGGATTCGAGTCCCATCACCTTCACCCACAACACACCAGGTCAGCGGCGGGTGCGGCCGGCCATCGTGCCGGCCTCACTGCGTCGCCGTGACGATGCAGCGCCGCAGCTCCTCGACCGCCTCTGGGGTGCCCTCGACCGTGACGCCGCTCGGCTCGCCAGCGCCCTCCCGGTTCCACAGCCAGCGCAGCACGGCCGTCGGCGGGCCGCTCACGTTCACGTCGGCCGCGTCGTCGCCGGCACCGTCCTCGACGGCGAACAGCCCCGGGCCGGTCCGCACCCGCCACGCCGCGCCCTCGGTCCGCACCGTGTACGTCCGGCCCGGCGAGCCGGCCAGGATGTCGCTGAAGTAGTCGCCCCACTCGGCGACGCTGTACGCCACGAAGACCTTGAGCAGCTCGTCGCTGCCGTCGACGGCGAGGTCGGCCGGGACCGGCGCGACCGGCTGCCCAGTGCCGAGCTCGGCATCGATGCGGTGGATAACCGTCTCCTGCGCCATCCGCCGGATCCAGAAGCCGACGGTCTGGTCCGGGGTGTACCAGGAGCCGGCCGGATCCTCCGGCTTGCGGGCGGCGAACTCGTCGAGCAGCCCGGCGTACGCCCGGTCGAGCAGCGCGAGCGGCTCCTCGTCCGCGAGCTCCTCCGGCGGCCACGGGTCGGGCTCGGCGCCCTCTCGCATCGCCAGGGTCTTGTGCAGGTACACCTCGCCGACGTGGCGGGTCAGGTCGGCGACGGTCCAGCCGGGACAGCTGGGCACCGCCGCGGTGGGGTCGGTCGGCACGACGGCCCGCAGGCGGGCGTAGTCGGCCGCGAGGCAGTCGAGGAATCGGGAATACTCCATGCCGAACAGTTCAGCACATGCTCACGCCTCGTGCAGCCCGTCACCGCTGCGGAGAGGAGTCACCAACGCCGTCCTGCTCGCCATCGTGCTTCTGCTCGTGGTCCTGGCGGCGCGGGCGCAGCCTGGGCTCCCCAGCGGCATCCTGTGTCCTGATCGACACTTACTCCCTCGGTCGGAGGCGCGGAGCGGCGACGCCCAGGTCGGCCACCGGATGGTGTAAGAGCCGCACCGGCGAGGCGGACAGCGGCAAGGACGGGACCGCCGATCGACCGCGCGCGTGCCAGCGCCCAGGTGAGAGCCACGTCACCGGCCATGCCCTCCGGGCATACCGAGAGGGACCTTCGGCCATGTCCGGAAGAGCTCTTGCCCACTACGCTTGCTGAGCGGGGACACGACGGGCGTTCCGCGGGGCCGGGGGTGTTCCGGCGCGGAGGGAGGCTTCCAAATGACCAGGTCGAGAGTTGGGGTGCTGGCGCTGCTGCTGGTCGCTGGACTTGCCCTGTCCGCGTGTGCGGCTGGCCCGAACGACGTGGCCCGCGTGAACGCAACCGAGATCGCCGGGTTCTGGATGGGGTTGTGGCACGGGATCATCAGCCCGGTCACGTTCATCGTCTCGCTCTTCAACGAGGACGTGAACATCTACGAGGTGCACAACAACGGCAACTGGTACAACTTCGGCTTCGTTCTCGGGCTGGCAATCGTGTTCGGGGGCGGGCCAGGAGCGCGTGCCCGCAGGCGCTAGGCGGCGCAGCGGCGGTCGTCTTCACCGTCGCGCGGGAAATGGGGCGAGTTCGGCAAAGGCCCGCACGTACACTGCTGGTCGGGCGGCCTTCGCCCGTTGTATCCGTCCTGTGGGGTGAGCGACCTTGGACGTCCTGACCGCCGACAAGCTGCGGACGATGTACCTCGCGTTCTTCGCCGAGCGAGGGCACACGGTGATCCCGAGCGCCTCGCTCGTGCCCAGCGACGATCCTTCGGTGCTGTTCACGACGGCCGGGATGCACCCGCTGGTGCCGTACCTCCTCGGACGGCCGCATCCGGGCGGCGACAAGCTCGTCAACTGCCAGAAGTGCGTCCGCACCGACGACATCGACGAGGTCGGGGACGCGACCCACCTGACGTTCTTCGAGATGCTCGGCAACTGGTCGCTCGGCGCCTACTTCAAGCAGGAGTCGATCACCTGGAGCTACGAGTTCCTCACCGGGGCCGACCACCTGAGCATCCCCCACGACCAGCTCTGGGTGACGGTCTTCGAGGGCGACGAGAACGCGCCGCGCGACGACGAGGCCGCCGAGATCTGGCGGTCGGTCGGGATCGACCGTCGGCGCATCGTCTACCTCGGTGCCGAGCACAACTGGTGGGCGGTCGGCCCGGAGGGGCCGTGCGGGCCGGACACCGAGATCTTCGTGGACACCCGCGGCGTCCCCTGCCCGGACGAGGACCCGGAGCGCGAGTGCCTGCCCGGGCTGTGCAAGCACGAGCGCTTCTTCGAGATCTGGAACAACGTCTTCATGACGTTCGAGCGCCGCGGCGGCGAGCTGCGCGAGCTGCCCAAGCGCAACGTCGACACCGGGATGGGTCTCGAGCGCACCCTGGCCGGGCTCAACCGCGTCGGCAGCCTGTACGAGACGCACCCGCTGGTGGAGGTCAAGCAGGCGCTGGCCGACCGCCGTAGCGACTCCGGGAACACCCTTCCGCCGGAGCGCGCCGAGCGGATGCTCCGCATCCTCACCGACCACCTGCGCACCAGCGTGTTCATGCTCGGCGACCAGAGCCCGGTGGAGCCGTCCAACCAGGGCCGTGGCTACGTGCTGCGCCGCCTGATCCGGCGGGCGGCGCGCGTCTGCCACCAGGCCGGGTTCGAGGCGTCGGCCTGGGCGGACGCGTCCAAGGAGGTCGTGCGGCTGTACGGCACGACCTATCCGGAGCTGGAGAAGCGCTCGGCCGAGATCACCGAGCAGCTCCTCGCCGAGATCGACCGCTTCCAGCGGACGCTCGCGCGCGGCACCGTCCGCATCGAGCGGGAGCTGGCGCGGCTGCGCGAGAGCGGGCGGCGTGTGCTGCCCGGCGACGTCGCCTTCCAGCTCTACGAGACGTATGGCTTTCCGGTCGAGCTGACCCGGGAGCTGGCCGGAGAGGAAGGTGTCGAGGTCGACCTCGACGGCTACCGGCGCAGCGAGGAGCGGCACCGGGAGGCGTCCAGGAGCGTCGTGCAGGCGGCCGGCGGGCTGATGGACGACAGCGATGAGAGCATCCGCTACCACACCGCCACGCACCTGCTCCACGCGGCGCTCCGCAAGGTGCTCGGCGAGCACGTCTTCCAGCGAGGCTCGAACATCACCAGCGAGCGCCTGCGCTTCGACTTCTCCCACCCGGCGCCCATGACGAAGGAGCAGGTCGCGGCCGTGGAGGCGCTGGTGCAGGAGTGGATCGACGCCGGCCTGCCGGTGGAACGCGAGGTCGTGCCCCAGGAGGAGGCGCGGCGGCAGGGCGCGATCGGCCTGTTCGACGAGCACTACTCCGGCCTGGTCTCCGTCTACCGGATCGGCGACAAGTCGCTGGAGTTCTGCGGCGGCCCGCACGTGCTCAACACCGCCGAGCTGGGCCGCTTCCACATCGTCAAGGAGCAGTCGGTCGGCGCCGGGCTGCGCCGGATCCGCGCCGTCCTCACCCCGAAGTAACGCCGAGGTCCTCCCGGCGGAGGTCGGCGCCGGTTACGCGCGCTGCCTCGCGTCGCCGGCGGGCGCGCGGACCGCCACGACCAGGCACGGACGGTCGCACCCACATGCCACACCGTACCCGTCCCGAGCGGCTCGACCGGGCAACCGGAGTGGCTCGCGGCCCGGCGGCGGATCTCACAGCGACCTCTCAGTGTGCTCAGAGGGTGCTCCAAGGTTGGGCCGGCAGACTGCCGCTCATCGTCCACGCGAGCCAAGGAGCACGCGCATGGAGCAGCGGTTCGCCCCTGTCAGCCCACCGCCGGAGCCACCGGCGGCCGGCGCGCCGCGGTCGCCCGGGAGGCGGCCGCGGCGCGCCAACGGGACCGGGACGACCCCGCCGGCCGGTCGGCGGACCGGACGGGGAGGGCGGGTCTGGTGACCGCACCCTCCGGCTGGCTGCAGGCGGGCACGGCGGCGGTCGCGACCGCGCCGGTCGTGCGGACCAGGGCGGTCGCCCGCACCTATCGACGCGGAATCATTGCCGTACCGGTGCTGGTCACGGTCGACATGGAGCTCGCGGCGGGCGAGTGGGTCGCGATCCTGGGTCCGTCGGGGTCGGGCAAGTCGACCTTGCTCAACATCCTCGGGCTGCTCGACCGGCCCGACGCCGGCGTCTACGAGCTCGCCGGCGAGGACGTCTCCGACCTGGGCGACACCCGCCGGGCCGCGATCCGCAACGAGCGCATCGGCTTCGTCTTCCAGAACTTCAACCTGCTCCCGCGCACCAGCGCGCTCGAGAACGTCGCGACGCCGCTGCTGTACCGGGGGCTGCGCCGGACCGCCCGGCTGGCCAGGGCGCGCGAGACGCTCGAACGGATCGGCCTCGGCGAGCAGGTCGACCACGACCCGACGCAGCTCTCCGGCGGCCAGATGCAGCGCGTCGCGATCGCCAGAGCACTGGTCGGCGAGCCGGCGCTGCTGCTGGCGGACGAGCCGACCGGGAACCTCGACGCCCGCTCCGGCGCCGAGGTACTCGACCTGTTCGCCGAGCTCCACCGGGCCGGCAGCACCGTCCTGATGATCACCCACGACCCCGCGGTGGCCGCGCGGGCCGAGCGGCGCCTGCTGCTCGACGGCGGCCGGCTGGAGCCGGTCTGACCCGTCCGGCCATCGCGAAAGGAGCCACATCGTGCAGCACGAATCCACCACTCCGGTTGGTGACCAGGTCCCGGTCTACGACCGCTCGCCGTCCGGGTCGCGCTGGCGCGACCGGCTCCTGGCCGGGGCGGTCTGCCTGGTGGTCGGGCTCGGCGGCGGCTTCGCGCTCGGGCGGGCCACCGCCCCGAGCGGCCCGAAGACGCTGGCTGAGGCGTTCCAGCAGGCTCAGCAGGGCAAGCTTCCCAGAGGCAACGTCCAGGGTCTCGCCGGCGGCTTCCGCCAGGGTCAGGGAGGACAGCCCGGCCAGGCCCAGGGCGGTCAGGGCGGCCCCCTCGGCGGTCGCGGCGGCCCGTCGCTGCAGGGTGACATCACCGCGATCAGCGGTGACGTGCTCACGCTGACCACCGGGGCCGGGGAGCTCAAGGTGCAGCTCGACGACTCGACCCAGATCCGCAAGGCGGTCTCGGCCAAGCAGGGCGACCTCGGCGTCGGCGACACCGTCGCGGTGCGGCTCGACCCGGCCGCGTCCAACGGCGGCAACGGCACGGTCGTGGCGAGCAGCATCACCAAGGAGCCGGCCCAGTGAGCCGTCGCCGCCGCGGTCGCGGCCGCTGGATCACGGCAGGCGTGGTCGTCGTCGTCCTGCTGGCCGGCGCGGCGGTCGCCTGGAAGCTCGGCACGAGCGGCGACGACGCCCCGGCGACCCGGTCCCTGGCCACGGCCAGGGCGGTCCGGACCACCCTGACGCAGACGGTCGACGCCTCGTTCACCCTGGTCAAGCAGGACGTCAAGCCGCTCAAGGCGGGGACGGCCGGGACCGTGACCAGCGTCGCGCTGACCACGGGCAAGCCCGTCAAGGCCCTGACCGCCCTGGTCACGATCGACGGCGAGGCGCTGTACGGCATCCCCTCCAGCTACCCGCTGTACCGCAACCTGGCCGAGGGCGACGACGGCAGCGACGTCACCGCGTTGCAGAGGGCGCTCGCGGCGGCCGGCTACGACCCCGGCGAGGCCGACGGCGAGTTCGGCGGCGGCACCGCCGACGCCCTGGTCAACTGGCAGGCCGACCACAGCCTGGACGAGAGCGGGCAGCTCGACCTCACCAGGTTCGTCTCCTACCGGCCCGGCGCGATCGTCGACGACGTCGCCGTCGAGGTCGGCGACCGCGTCGGGGCCGGCGGCCAGCTCGCCACCCTGCGCCCGCCGTCGAGCCTGGCGGCCCAGGCCGACGTGAGCCAGCTCGACGTGGACCGTCTCCAGCTCGGCCAGCGTGTGTCCCTCACCTTCGACGGCCTGGACGGGGGCACCGCCACCGGGAAGGTGGACGACATCCCCGACGCGGCGGCGTCGTCGTCGGGCTCGGCCGGGTCGAGCACCGTCGTGCAATACGAGGTGACCGTGACCGTCGGCAAGCTGCCCGCCGGCGCGAAGGCGGGCATGACCGGGCAGGCCAGCGTGATCACGGCCAGCCGCAAGAACGTCGTGGTGGTGCCGTCGTCGGCGATCGGTGGCACCAGCGCCAACCCGACCGTCCAGGTGGTGGTCGACGGCAGCACGGTCGCCCGTCCGGTGGTGGTCGGCCTGGTCACCACGGAAGGCAGCGAGATCCTCACCGGCGTCAGGGCGGGCGAGCAGGTCGTCACCGGCGTCACCGGCGGCGACACCGGCCTGACCAACCAGCAAGGCGGCGGGGGCTTCCCTGGTGGGGGCGGCGGCTTCCCCGGCGGCGGTGGTGGTGCCGTCAGGGGGATCCAGTGATCCTCGAGGCGATCCGGCTCGCCGCCGGCAGGCTGCGCGCGAACCTGCTGCGGTCGATGCTCACCGTGATCGGGCTGGTGATCGGCGTCGGCTCGGTGGTGACCCTGGTCGCGGTCGGCAACGGCTCGGCCGCGGACGTCAACGACCAGTTCAGCCGGCTCGGCGCCAACACCCTGACGGTGACGGGTGGGCGCGGCTTCGGCTTCGGCGTGTCCGGGCTGACGGGCTCCAACAAGACGCTGACCCTCGACGACAGCCGGGCGCTGGAGCGGCTGGACTCGGTCAGGGCGGTCGCGCCGTCGGTGCAGGCCCAGGAGACCATCACCAACGGCTCGACCAGCGTGCAGGCCACCGTCACGGGCACGACCACGGCCATGCAGCAGGTCGACAACCTCGAGCTGGCCGGCGGCAGCTTCTTCTCCAGCTTCGCCGAGGGGCGGGGGCTCAAGCTGGGCGTGCTCGGAGCGAGCCTGGCCTCCGACCTCGGCCTCGACGGGCGCTCGGCCGTCGGCCGCACCCTGGACGTGGGCACCGAGCACTACCTGGTCGTCGGGGTGCTGAAGGCGTCGGGGTTCGGGCCGTTGAGCCAGGACGACAGCATGCTGGTGCCGCTGAACGCGATCAAGGGTCGGCTGGTGTCCAGCGACCCGAAGGTCGACCAGCTCAGGGTCGCGGCGCAGCCGGGCGCGAGCGACCGCTACCGCAACGAGGTGATCGCCACCCTCCGTACCACCCACCAGCTCGGGCAGGACGCCGACAACGACTTCGTCACCCGAGACCCGACCACGCTGATCGAGGCCAGGCAGGAGTCGTCGACCAACTTCACTCGCCTGATCACCGCGATCGCGGCGATCAGCCTGATTGTCGGCGGCATCGGCGTGGCGAACGTGATGCTGGTCGCGGTCCGCGAGCGCATCAAGGAGATCGGCATCCGGCGAGCGGTCGGAGCACGGCGCCGCGACATCGTCGCCCAGTTCCTCACCGAGGCGACCGTGCTGAGCGTGATCGGCGGCCTGCTCGGGGTGGCCGCCGGGTTGGCGATCGCGTTCGCCCTTCCCCACCTCAGCGAGCAGCGCACGATCGTCTCCTATCCAGCGGCCGCGCTCGCGCTCGGGATCTCCGCGCTGGTCGGCATCGTCGCCGGCCTCGGTCCGGCGAACCAGGCCGCCGCCCTCGACCCGGCCACCGCCCTGCGCTACGAGTAGGCACCCGGAGGTGAGGTGGTGGCCGCGGCTACCGCTCCTCCGGCGTGGCGGTCTCGCCGCCGGTGACCGACAGGGACCCGGCGCTCGGGATGAACATGGACTCGCCGCCGCTCTCCCAGCGCACGGTGAGCAGCCGCCCGTCGACCGCGGTCACCACGCCGCTGCGGGTGGCGCTGCCGACCTTCTCGGACTCGACCACGACGTGGTCG
>Ga0307278_10001849_pt1 | contig 10472 bp, 10 predicted proteins | sample ER_DNA_117_FD_194482 | JGI IMG/M metagenome (GOLD analysis project Ga0307278, IMG submission 194482) | Bulk soil microbial communities from the East River watershed near Crested Butte, Colorado, United States - ER_DNA_117 | ecosystem: Environmental > Terrestrial > Soil > Floodplain | place...
AGACGGCACGCGGGGCAGGACACATCGCCTAGATCAGCGGCTACCTCGCCGCCGCGGCGATCTTCTGAAGCATGTCGTTCACAGACTCCTTGCCTTCGATGACCGCAGTCAGCTCGTTGTTCGCCACGTCATTCCAGACGTGCCGGAACTGCACCTGGTTTCCCCAGCCATGAGTGAAGCCGGGGTACCTCACGAAGGCGCCCCGGCCCGCGACCGGCTTGACGTCGCTTCGGGCAGGGAGTGCGAGACCCAGGGAGGTCCACTTCTTCATCCCTGCAGGCCCCGTCAGGTACTTCAGGAGCTGCCACGCAGCCGCCTTGTGCTTCGAGTCCTTCGCCATCGAATACGAAACGGTGAAGGCGAGGTTGCCGCGGGTCTTCCCCTTCGGCATCGGCGCGGTGCGGAAGCCGACGCTCGGGAAGTCCTTCATCACCGGGAACATCCAGTTCCCCTCAAACGCGATCGCGGCGCGCTCCTTGCCGAACGCCTCACCGCACCAACCCGAGCCGAGCTTGTCGGGTGTCGCAGCAAGACCGTCTTTGATCAGTCCGACGTAGTAGTTCGCCGCCGTCCGGAACGGAGCGCTGGTCGCGCTCCCCCACTGGCCGTTCCCGCCGGCCTGATACACGAACGCCATCAATCGCGCCCAGTCGGCGCTGAGACAGATGGGCTTCCCGTTCGGGACATTGATCCTCGATGCAACGGTCCTCAGCTGTGCCCATGTCGTCGGCACCGGGTTGCTCCCGAGCAGCCTCGTGTTGACCTCCATGCCGAGGGACGACCAGTCCTTCGGGTAGCCGTAGATCTTGCCCTTGTACTTGAAGCTGTTCAGCAGGTTCTTGTAGAAGGGCTTGCTCTTGAACTTCGTCTTGGCCGCGTACTTGTCGAGCGGTTCGAGGATGCCCTGTCGGACCCAGTCTGCAAAGTCCGCGACGTCGACGTAGAAGACGTCAGGCGGCTTCCGAGCCGAGAACTTCGCCAGCATCGTGGCCTGGTAGTTGTTGAAGGAGCTGTAGTCGACCTTGATGTTCGGATGTGACCTCTCGAACGCCTTGACGACCTGCGCGAGCAGGTCTTCTTCGGCGGGCGACGACTGCCACCCGTTCAGCGTTACGGTCGTTACGGAAGCCGACTTCGTACGCTCGGTCCTTGCTTGCGAGCCGGCGGTGACCACAGCGGCCACAAGCGCGACGACGGCAAGCAGCGCCGGAAACGTCAGCCGCTTTCGCATCTTGTTCCTCCTCTCATCAGGCACTGGGAATCCCAGAGCCGACCCCTAAACAGGCTGCGGAAGCGTTGGTTACCCACCCCCTAGACCCAGGTCCAACTGTTCCGTGCCTCCATTCCACCGCAAATTCACTACCCGGGTACCGCCTATTGGCAAACGGCCCTACTGTGCGGCCCTGAGCGCGACCCACGCCCGGCGCACGTCCTCTTCGGTCGTACGTTCGTTGCCGATCGCCAGCCGGAGCACGTAGCGCCCGTCCAACCCTGTGTGCGAGAGAAACAGCTCACCGCTGCGGTTGACGCGCTCCACGATCTCCTCGTTGTGCTCGTCCGAACCTTCGTGGCGGAAGCAGACGAGCGAGAAGTGCCGCGGCGCGCAGACCTCCCAACCCGGCTCGTCCGCCACCCACCGCTCGAAGAGCTCGGCCAGCCGCACAGCTTCACGGATCCTCGACTGCAGCCCTTCACGGCCGTAGCAGCGTAGGACCGCCCACAGCTTCAGCGAGCGAAAGCGGCGGCCGAGGGCCGGGCCGTAGTCCGACAGGCTGTCCACCTCCTCGCTCGTCCGTAGGTACTCCGGAACGAGGCTGAACGCACGCCGCAGATCTTCCGGACGACTCGTCCAGAGCAGGGAGCAGTCCATCGGCGTGAACAACCATTTGTGCGCGTTGACGACGAGCGAGTCCGCGCGGGTGACGCCGTCCTGCGACCAGCGCAACTCCGGACAGACCCAGGCGGAGCCCGCGTACGCCGCGTCGACATGCAGCCACGCTCCCGCCGCGTCGCAGGCGTCCGCGATCTCCGGAACGGGATCGACGGATGCAATCGAGGTCGTGCCGACCGTGGCGACGACAGCGGCCGCGTCGTCGAGGTCGAGCGCGTCAACGCGGAGGCGAAATTCCTCGTCGGCCGGCGTTTTCCGCAGCTCGAGCCCGAGCAGCTTCGCCGCCTTGTCGACGGACGAGTGCGCGTGCTCGGAGCAGACGACGACGCTGCGGCCAGTCGCCTCGCGCGCCGCGGCCAGTGCCGCGATCGTCGAGGTCGACGCGGTGTCCTCGATGTGGCCATGCCATCCATCCGGCAGTCCAAGGAGCTGCGCCACCCAGTCGAGCGTGACCGCCTCGAGCTCCGTCGACGCAGGGGACGTCCGCCAGAGGAAGGCCACCGAGTTGAGCGTCGCGGCCAAGAGCTCGGCGAGGATGCCGGGCTCGGCGCCGCTGACCGCGAAGTACGCGAAGAAGCGTGGGCTCTGCCAGTGCGTGATGCCGGGCAGGAGGATCTCGTCAAGGTCACGCAAGACGTCCGCGAAGGGCTCGCCGCTCTCAGGAGGCGACGCCGGGAGCTGCGCGCGAATGTCCCCGGGCGCAACCTGGGCGAGCACCGGCAGGTCCCCGACTCGTTCCAGGTACTGCGCGGCCCACTCCAACGCGGCCGCGCCGTCCTCGCGAAAGCTCACTTCCGGAGCTTCTTGATCTGCGGCCAGCCGCGCGTGTTCAGCACCTGCTCCTTGGTCAGCCACGCACGGCGTGCCTGCGCCACTCCCATCTCGATGTGTTGCAGGGCGCTGAGCTGGTGCGCATCCGTGTTGACCGCCACCTTCACGCCGGCCTCGCCGGCGAGACGTGCATGCGTGTCGCGCAGGTCGAGCCTGTTCGGCTGCGAGTTGATCTCGAGGAAGGTCCCCGTCTCGACGGCCTTCTCGACGACCCGTTCGACCTTCACGTCGGCCGGGTTGCGGAGGTTGATCTTCCGCGCGGTCAGATGACCGATCATGTCGACGTGCGGGTTGTCCATCGCGGCGAGCACGCGCTCCGTCGGATTGCGGTCGAACGCAGCGTGCAGCGAGGCGACCACCCAGTCGCGTTCTGCCAGGACCTCGTCCGGGAGCGAGAGTGAGCCGTCGATGCGGATGTTCACTTCGATGCCTTTCAGGATCGTGAACGGTTTCAGCCGGTCGTTGAGCACGTCGATCTCGACGTCCTGCTCGGCGAAGGTCCCACGTGGATGGTCCGTCACAGCCAAGTAGCTGTAGCCACGCTCACGCGCGGCCAGCGCCATCTGCTCGAGCGAGTCGCGTCCGTCCGAGTGCGTCGTATGGCTGTGCAGGTCGCCCTTGATGTCGCCGAGCTCGACGAGCGTCGGTAGCTCGCCCTTGCGCGCCGCCTCGAGCTCGCCCGCGTTCTCACGCAGCTCCGGCGGGATGAACTGGTAGCCGAGGCGCTCGTAGACCTCCGCCTCGTCGGCGTACCTCAGTTCTTCTCCCGTCTCAACGACCGTGATCGAGTACTCCGAGACCGACAAGCCGTCCTTCACCGCGCGCTCGCGCAATGCGACGTTGTGATCCTTCGACCCTGTGAAATGCTGCAACAGGTTGCCGTACGACTCCGGCGGCACGACCCGGAGGTCGAAGCGGAGACCCTCGTTCGAGAGAACGGTCGCCTTCGTGGGACCTTTGGCCACGACCTCGATCACCCACTTCAAGCTGGTGAAGTAGTCGATCAGAGCGTCCGCATCCTTGGCCGTCGCAATGATGTCGAGGTCGCGGAAGGTCTCCTTGCGACGGCGGGCGCTGCCCGCCTCCGACACCTTCACCGCCGCGGGATGCTCGCTCAGCACCGACACGACCGCGAGCAGGGCACCAAGGCCGTCGCCGAGCAAGCGGCGGTCGGACGGCTCCTGCTTCTTCTCCGCCAGCGCCTTCAGGATCCGCTCCTCGGTCTTCGCGCCCAGACCGGTGAGCGTGCGCAGCTGCTCCTGCTCGGCGGCGTGCTTCAACTCCTCGATCGTCGTCACACCCAGCTCGTGCCAGATGCGCGCCGCCGTCTTGGGGCCGAGGCCCGGAAGCCGCATGAACGCGACCACCTCCGGCGGGATGATCTTCTTGCGCTTCGTCAGCGCATGCATCTCACCGTCCTCGACGACCTGGACGATCTTCTCCTCGATCGTCTTGCCGATGCCCTGGAGGTCTTTCGCTCGCCCGTTCAAGGCCAGCTCGGCGACTGAGCCGGCCGTCTCGCGGATTCGCGTCGCCGCTCTTCGGTAGGCCAACACCCGGAAGGACGCCTCACCTTCGATCTCCAGGAGGTCGGCCAAGAGCTCCAACTGATCTGCGACATCGACGTTGCGAGGCAGGGCATCCGTCAGCCTACGGCTCTCAGTCACCCGTCAAGAGGCCTCCGCCTCGACGAAACAGGGTCTCTCGAAAGCTGCAAAGAGGGGTCGGCCATCGCTGACGTGAATATACGCAGGTGCCTAAAGCGATCGTCTGCCTCCCGACGTACAACGAGCGCGAGAACCTCGAGCCGATGCTGCGGGCGCTCGGCGACAAGGGCGTCCATGTGCTCGTCATCGACGACAGCTCCCCCGACGGCACCGGCGAGCTCGCCGACCGGCTCGCTGACGAGCTCGATTACGTCGACGTTCTGCACCGCGAGCGAAAGGAGGGGCTGGGCCCGGCCTACCTCGCCGGCTTCCGGCGCGCGCTCGCCGACGGTGCTGACCTCGTCCTGGAGATGGACTGCGACTTCTCGCATAAGCCCAAGGACGCGCCGCGCCTCGTCGCGGCCGCGGCGGAAGCGGACGTCGTGCTCGGGTCGCGCTACGTGCCCGGCGGCGCCGTCTCCAACTGGGGCGTGCTGCGCCGCTTCGTCTCCGCCGGCGGCTCGTGGTACGCACGGATCGTTCTGGGTGTATCGGTCCGCGATCTGACCGGCGGCTTCAAGTGCTACCGCCGCGCCGTCCTCGAGACGATCGACCTCGATGCGATTCACGCCAAGGGTTACGCGTTTCAGATCGAGACGACGTATCGCGCGCTCCGCGCGGGCTTTCGCGTCGTGGAGATCCCGATCACCTTCGTCGACCGCGAAGCCGGGGGCTCGAAGATGTCGAAGACGATCGTCGCGGAGGCGATCTGGAGGGTTCCCGTGCTGCGCCTGGCCGCCCTTGTGGGCCGAGTCTAGGCGGCTACTCTGAGACCAGTGTTCGAGGTCACCGACGCCACTTTCGAGCAGGACGTCCTGCAGTCCGACACGCCCGTCGTCCTCGACTTCTGGGCGCCGTGGTGCGGACCGTGCCGGGCGGTGGAGCCGATCCTGGCGCAGCTCGAAACCGAACTCAGAGGCCGGGTCGAGTTCGCAAAGCTGAACATCGACGAGAACCCGCTCACCGCCGCGCGTTACGACGTGCTGTCGATCCCGACCGCGATCCTGTTCGACGCCGGCGAGGCGAAGGCGACCCTGATCGGCGCACGGCCGCGCTCGCACTACGAGCGCGCGCTAGCGGAAGTGCTCCCAGCCGCCTAGCTCGTACGGATCGCCGTTCAGGGTCAGGACGACACCGTCGCCTTCCTCGCAACGGCCGACCGCGGCGAACCGCACCGGCTCGGCAACTGCTGCAAGCAACTCGTAGTCCTCGCCGAAGCCGAGATCGGCGAGCTCCGCCCCCTCCGCGAGCGGCACCCGGTCCAACTCGATGACAAGGCGGCAGCCGGACCGCGCGGCGATGTGCGCCGCGTCGACGGCAAGGCCGTCGGAGAGGTCGAGCAGCGCATGAGCGTGCACGGCGAGCTCGCGTCCCTCCTCGAGCCGTAACGGCGGGCGAACGTATGCCTCGCGCCGGAACGCAGCGCCGGCCGCTCCTAGAGGGCCTGTGACGACGAGGGCGTCGCCGGGATGCGCCCCTGCACGGCCCGGCACCCGCTCCGACCGGCCCACCGCAGTCACGCTCAGCATGAGCTGGTCGGCACGAGTCGTGTCCCCGCCGAGCACGGGGACACCCGTCTCGCCGAGACCCGCATAGAGCTCGAGCACGTCTTCGACCCGGGTGTCGCCGGGCGCGGCCAGTGCCACGATGAGGCCGTCCGGGTCGGCGCCCGAAGCAGCGAGGTCGCTGAGATTGACGGCCGCCGCACGCCAGCCCAGGTCGCGCCAGGAAATCCAGTCGAGCCGAAAGTGAACGCCTTCGACAAGAGCGTCCTGCGTGACGACGAAACCTCCCGGCAGCGTGGCCGCATCGTGCTCGATGTGCTGCGCGAGCCCGCGCCCCTCGAGCTCGGCCAGCAAGCCGAGCTCTCCGAGCTCAGAAAGCTTCATCGATCGCGCGCAGGATGGCAGCCGAGTCGCGCGCGGCGCGGATGACAGCGACGCCCGCAGCGCCTGCACGAATGCACTCGGCCGCGTTGGACGCGTCGATCCCTCCGATTGCGACGACGGGTGTCGACACCGTTGCACAGATCTCCCGCAGCCCGTCGATTCCGATCGGCGGGTCCGCGTCGGGCTTCGACGGCGTGGCCCAGACCGGTCCGGCGCCGATGTAGTCGGCGAGACCGTCGGCGGCGCGTGCGTCGTCGAGCGTCACCGCCGAGAGGCCGAGCATGAGGCCGTGCTCCTTCGCCGCCGCGGCCCCCTCGTCATCGCGGCCGAGATGCACACCGTCGGCGCCGAGCATCAGGGCAGCCTCGAGGTCGTCGTTGACCACGAACGGCACGTCGTGACGCGCACAAAGACTGCGGGTCGCGCGCCCTCGCTCGACGACGTCCACGCGCGGGACGTCCTTGAGCCGCCACTGCACGACGGTCGCTCCGCCTTCGACCGCAATCCGGGCGGTCTCGAGGGCATCGACGAGAGCGTGCAGCTTCACGTGATCTTCGCGCGACCGTCGAGCGTCGCCGGATCGAGGGCGGCGAGCGCGTCGTACAACCCGACGTGGAACGAGCCGGGCCCTTTCGCGTCCCGCGCTGCATCCTCGCCGGCGATGCCGAACGCCGCGAGCGCTTCGGCGGCAGCCGCGAGCGGCTCGTCCCGCTTCGCCGCGAGGAAGCAACCGGTGATCGCACTGGACATGCAGCCTGTGCCCGTGACGGAGGCAAGCAGCTCGTGACCGTTCGCAACGGTGAGCACGCGCTGACCGTCGGAGACGTAGTCGACGACACCTGTGACCGACGCGACCAGGTCGAGACTGCGCGCAGCCAAGCGTGCGATCTCGGCCGGCTCGTCCGCTGTGCCGAGCGACTCGACACCGCGCACCTCGGCGGCGACCCCGACGAGTGTCGCGACCTCTCCCTGGTTGCCGCGTAGAACGGTGACGTCCACCTCCGCCAGGATGCGCCTCGCCGTGTCCGTGCGGTACCGCGTCGCGCCGGCCCCCACCGGATCGAGCACGACCGGCGTTCCCGCGGCTCCCGCTGCCTTGCCGGCCGCGATCATCGCCTCCACCCACGGCGCCGACAGGGTGCCGATGTTCAGCACGAGCGCGCCGGCGAGGCCGACCATCTCCTCCACTTCCTCGCGCGCGTGCGCCATCACGGGCAGCGCGCCGAGGGCGAGCGTCGCGTTCGCCGTCTCGTTCATGACCACGTAGTTGGTGATCTGGTGGACGAGCGGCTTGCGTTCGCGCAGCAAGCGCAGCGTCGCGCCGGCAGAGACACTCACGCCGTCAGCCCCAACACGTCGACTGGACTGTCTCCCCGGCCCAACTCGACCAGACCGTCTCGAACCGCCGCCGACGCAACACTCGCGGCGGTACGCGCAGCAGCTTCCAGGGAAGCGCCCTTTGCGAGCTCGGCCGCCAGCGTCGCGGAATGCGTGCAGCCGGCGCCGTGGGTCGCGGCCACGTCGTGTCGCTCCACCCGAATCTCGATGTGCCGCTCCCCGTCGAAGAGATGGTCGACAGCCTCGCCGCCGTGACCGCCCGTGACGACGACGGCACGCGCACCCAGATCGTGGATGCGCTCCGCCAACTCGCTACGCGGCGCGTTCAGACCGGCCAGCGCCTCGGCCTCCTGCAGGTTCGGCGTCACCACCGTCGCCAGGGAAAAGAGCCGAGAGACCAGCGTCCCGACCGCGTCGTTCTGCAGCAGTCGTGCGCCGGAGCTCGCCACCATCACCGGATCGACGACGAGCGGGACAGGATGCTCCCCGAGGAAGTCGGCCACCGTCTCGATCGCTGGGCGTGAGAAGAGCATTCCGGTCTTCGCGGCGTCGACGCCGAGGTCGGAGAAGACCGCCTCGAGCTGCGCGCGGACGAACTCCGGCGGTGCCTCGTGGACCGCGGTCACGCCGACGGTGTTCTGCGCGGTCAGCGCGACGATCGCGCTCATCCCGTAGCACCGGGCCGCCGCAAAGGCCTTCAGGTCGGCCTGAATCCCTGCGCCGCCCCCGGAGTCGGAGCCGGCGATTGTGAGACATCTTGGAACCAACTCTCTCCCTTCGCCGGTGCTAACCGGATCAGGTTCGACGGGTGTGATCTCAGCCCGCTAGGGCACCCCGGTCACTCAAGGGTACCGTGTCGGAGATGGCCGACGTGAAGGAGCTCCGCCTCGTGTTGACGGTGCCCGACTTCGACGCCGCGCTGCGCGTCTATCGCGATGCCCTCGGGCTCGAAGTCGAAGCGGTGTGGGCAAGCGAAGGCGGGCACGTCGTCCTGCTGTCGGCGGGGCGCGCGACGTTGGAGCTCGTCGACGAAGCCCACGCGGCGGAGATCGACCGGATCGAAGTCGGTGGGCGCCTGGCGGGACCGGTGCGCGTCGCCTTCCGAGTCGACGACAGCGATGCCGTCGCGACGCAGCTGGAGAAGGCAGGAGCTACGCGCATCGCCGGCCCCGTCACGACGCCGTGGAACGACCGCAACGTGCGGTTGCAGTCGCCGGACGGTACGCAGCTCACGCTCTTCACGCCCGGCGAGTGACGACCGCAGGCGCCGTTACCTGGGACGATCTGCTCGAAGGCGACGAGCTCGCGCACGTCGAGACGGTCGCCCCCGCAGAACCGCGCATCGCACCGCTTCCCGACGACCTGCATCCGCAGCTGCGCCAGACGCTGCCGTTCGACGGTCTCTACGAGCATCAGCGCAAGGCCTGGGACGTCGCCGCGCGCGGCGAGCACCTGATCCTTGCCACAGGCACGGCGTCGGGGAAGTCGCTCGCCTTCAACCTGCCGGTGCTCGACGCGATTGCCCGCGAGCCGAAGGAACGGGCGCTCTACCTCTATCCGACGAAGGCACTCGCGCAGGATCAGGCGCGTGCGCTCGCGGAGCTTCGTGCGCCGAACGTCCGCGCCGCCATCTACGACGGGGACACACCGGGCGAGCGGCGCTGGCAGATCCGGCGGTGGGCGAACGTGATCCTCACGAACCCCGACATGCTGCACGTCGGCGTGCTCCCGCATCACGACCGCTGGGCGGACGTGCTGCACAACCTCCGCTACATCGTCATCGACGAAGCGCACGTCTACCGCGGCGTGTTCGGCTCGCACGTCGGCAACGTCCTCCGCCGGTTGCGGCGTCTCGCCGGGGTGTACGGAGCGAACCCGCAGCTGCTGTTCGCATCGGCGACGATCGCCAACCCCGGTGAGCTGGCGGCGGCACTCGGTGGGATCGATGCGACCGTCGTCGACCACGACGCGGCGCCGCGTGCCGAACGCACCATCGCGCTCTGGAATCCGGAGCTGCTCGACGCCGAGCTCGGGCTGCGCGCCAGCCCGCTCGGCGAAGCGTCCCGGTTGATGGCAGCCCTCGTCTCGCGCGGGCTGCGGACGATCTGCTTTGCCAAGAGCCGGAAGGCCGCCGAGCTGATCCACAAGTTCACGGTCGATCGGGTCGACACGGCGACGGGCGCACGCCTCGCTCCTTACCGCGCCGGCTACACACCGGCGCAGCGGCGCGACATCGAGCGACGGCTCGTCGAAGGGGAGCTGCTCGGCGTCTCGGCGACCGATGCGCTCGAGCTCGGCATCGACATCGGGCTGCTCGACTGCGCGATCTCCGTCGGCTTCCCGGGGACCGTTGCCTCGCTCCGTCAGCAATGGGGCCGAGCGGGCCGGCGCGGACACGGCCTGGCGGTACTGATCGCGAGCGAGGACGCGCTCGACCAGTACTTCATGCGCGAGCCCGAGATGTTGCTCGACCGGCGCGTCGAAGCTGCGATCCTCGACCACGCGAACCCTCGCGTCCTCGACGGCCACGTGCGCGCGGCTGCCTTCGAAGCACCGGTCGACGACGCGGACCGCAGCACCCTCGGCGACGAGGCGCTCGAGCGCGCCGCCCTGCTGCCGGAGCTGAAGCACACGAAGAGCGGCTACGTCTGGGCAGGCAAGGAGTACCCCGCGGGGCGGTTCGGCCTACGCTCGACGACACCGGACACGTTTGCGGTCGTCGAGGCTCAGAGCGGGACGGTACTCGGGATTGTCGAGCGCGAGCGCGCGTACTCGACCGTTCACGAGGGCGCCATCTATCTGCATCTCGGCGAAAGC
>Ga0307278_10001850_pt1 | contig 10471 bp, 9 predicted proteins | sample ER_DNA_117_FD_194482 | JGI IMG/M metagenome (GOLD analysis project Ga0307278, IMG submission 194482) | Bulk soil microbial communities from the East River watershed near Crested Butte, Colorado, United States - ER_DNA_117 | ecosystem: Environmental > Terrestrial > Soil > Floodplain | place: USA...
GGCTCGGCGGCCGGGTCGACCTCAGCCAGGGCGGAGCGGACCAGCGCCACCGCCCGCTCGGCGGCCCCGCTGTTGGCGGCCGCCTCGCCCGCCCGGGCCAGAAGCTCCGCCTTGTCCATCCCGACCATTGGCGCCCGATCCACCTTCGGCGTCCCGCCTCCGGGGGCCCGCTCCCACAGCTCCAGGGCACGCTCGAACTGGGTCTGGGCCTCGGCGAAGGCGTAGGCACGCTCCGCCGCCCTGCCGGCGTCGACCGCCGCCGGCAGGGCACGCTCCAGCTCGTGGGCGGCGTACCAGTGCCAGGCCAGCTCGGCCGCCGGCCCCGGGTCGCCGTCGCCCCTGGCCGCCAGGGCGGCCGCGAACCGGGCGTGCAGCCGGGTCCGCTCCCCCGGCAGCAGCTCGGCGTACACCGCCTCCTTGACCAGGGCGTGGCGGAACCCGTAGCTGCCGTCGCCGGCGTCGGCCAGCAGCACCTTGGCCGAGACGGCCTCGCGCAGGCCGGCCAGCAGCTCCGCCTCGGGCAGGCCCGCCACCTCGGCCAGCAGGTCGTGCTCGACCCGGGCCCCTGCGGCCGCGGCCACCCGCAGGACCTGCTGGGCCGGGTCGGCCAGCAGCTCGATGCGGGCCAGGAGGGTGTCGCGCAGGCTCGGGGGCAGCTCGCCGTCGGCGCCGGGAACGCTGGCGGCCAGCTCCTCGACGAAGAAGGCGTTGCCGCCGGAGCGGGCGTGGATGCGCGCGGCCAGCTCGGCCGGCACCGGCGCCCCCTGGATCCCGGCCAGCTGGGCCGCCACCTCGGCCGGGGCGAACCGGGCCAGCTCCAGGCGCTCGACCCGCCGGCCGCGGTCCAGTTCGGCCAGGAACGGGCGCAGCGGGTGGCGACGGTGCAGCTCGTCGGAGCGGTAGGTCAGCAGCAGCAGCAGCAGGCGGCCGCGGCGCAGGTTGCGGACAAGGAAGGCGAGCAGGTCGCGGGTGGAGCGGTCGGCCCAGTGCAGGTCCTCGACCACCAGCACCGCCAGGCCCTCCTCACCGAGCCGTTCCAGCAGCCCCAGCAGCAGCTCGAACAGCCGCCCCTGGTCCGACCAGGGCCCAGGGATGGTGGACAGCCGGCCGAGCTCCGGCCCGTCCTCGGCGACGCTCCCCCTCCCGGGGGCCCAGCGCCGGCCCGGGGGGGACAGCTCGGGCAGGAGGCGCGCCAGCTCGGCCCTGGCCTGGGCGGGGACCAGCCGGGCCAGCGACGGCTCGTCCAGGTCGCGCACGAAGGCCCGCAGCGCCTCGATCAGCGGGGCGAACGGCACCCCTTCGCCGCCGAGCTCGACACAGCCGCCGGCCAGGACCTTCGCCCCGGCCGCGCGGGCCGATGCCATCACCTCGCCGGCCAGCCGGGTCTTGCCCACTCCGGCCTCTCCTCCGACCACCACCACCGTCGGCGTGCCGGCGGCGGCCCGCTCGGCGGCCGCGGTCAGCCGGGCCAGCTCCTCGGTCCGGCCGACGAAGGTGGCGCTGGTGAGGGTCGCCGGCATGGCTTCGAGTATGGTGCTGCCGGCCCGGGAAACGAACAAGCCGGCGGGTCGGCCGGCTTGTCGCTTCGTGTCGTCGCTGACCACGGTCACGGGAGGGTCCTCCTAGCGGCTCCGGTGGCTCGACCGGGTGCTGTGACGGCGGGCCTTGGCGGCCAGGCGGGCCTGGCGGGCCTCGCGGCGGAGGAGGTCGACGTGGTCGCGGGCGATAACGTCGTAGATGGTGTGGTGCTGCATCATCTCTGCACCTCGCTGGTCGGTACCGGTTTCTCGATCATCACGGTACGGCTAAGACCCCCGGCTCCGGATCGGGCGGGTGCCCTAGGTTCCGGGCCGGCCTACCTCACTTTCCGGGGCGGCCCTGCTTAGCGGATGATCCGGGGGCCGAGGTCGTCGAGACGGGAGGTGGCCCATGGCCACGCACGAGATGCGGGTCGACTACGCCAGGACGCTCCTGGAGGAGCCGGAGACCGGCCACAACCGCTGGCACCCGGAGATCGCGCCGGTGGTCACCTGCGACCCCGGCGACGAGGTGGTGCTCCAGACCAGGGACGCGTTCGACGGCCAGATGGGCCCGCAGGCGACCCTGGAGACGGTGGCCGGGCCCAACCTGAACGTCGTCCACCCGCTCACCGGGCCGGTGTACGTCAACGGGGCCGAGCCGGGCGACCTGCTCGAGGTCGAGATCCTCGAGGTCGAGCCGGACCGCTACGGCTACACCGTGCAGGTTCCCGGCTTCGGGTTCCTGCGGGACGAGTTCCCCGACCCCTACATGGCCCGCTGGCGGATCGACGGCGGCTGGGCCACCTCCGACGACCTGCCCGGGCTCCGCATCCCCGGCTCGCCGTTCATGGGCACCATCGGCCTGGCCCCCGACCGGGCCCTGCTGGAGCGGACCACCGCCCGCGAGCAGGCCGCCATCGACCGGGGCGGGTTCGCGCTCCCGCCCGACCCCACCGACGCCGTCCCGGCCGACCCGGCCGTCGCCGCCGAGGCCCTGCGCACCATCCCGCCGCGGGAGACCGCCGGCAACGTCGACATCAAGCAGCTCGGCCAGGGGGCCCGGCTCTACATCCCGGTGTACGCGCCCGGCGGGCTGTTCTCGGCCGGGGACGCCCACTTCGCCCAGGGCGACAGCGAGACCTGCGGCACGGCCATCGAGATGCGCTCCACCCTCCATGTCCGCTTCGCCGTCCACAAGGGCCGGGCCACGGCCCGCGGCATCCAGGACCTCCAGTTCGCCCGCGACGACTACTACCTGCCGCCCGAGTTCGCCGCCCCCCGCCGGTTCTTCGCCACCACCGGCCTCTCGGTCACCCGCGACGGCGAGAGCCGCCCCGAGGACCTCACCCTGGCCGCCCGCAACGCCCTGCTGAACATGATCGGCCACCTGCAGGACCACGGCGGCTGGACCCGCCAGCAGGCCTACGCGATCTGCAGCGTGGCCGTCGACCTCAAGGTCAGCGAGGTGGTCGACGTGCCCAGCTTCGTGGTCTCGGCCTTCCTGCCCCTGGACATCTTCGCCTGAGTCCCCCGGGGGCCGGGGCGGCGCTCATCCCGCTCCGGCGATGAGCTGACCGAGCCGGATCGAGCTGCTGAAGTCGGGGCTGACCCGGTTCTTGGTCACCGCCCAGGCGAGCCCGCTGGCAGTGTCGCCGCAGGCGAAGCTGCCGCCGACGCCGCCGAGGCCGAACACGGTCGGGCTGTGCTGGGCGTCGCCGCTGGGGCCGCCGATGCCATACCCGAGGCCCCAGGTGGTCGGCATCCCGAAGACCTCGTCGGTGCCGCTGGAGGACACGGCCGTGACCTCCCGCAGCCGTTGCGGCGAGAGCAGCCGGACGCCGTCGACCTCGCCCAGCAGGGCGGCGTACATGCGGGCGATGGCCCGGGCCGAGACCTTGCCGCCGGCGGGGATGTCGGCGGCAAGGACGTCGGGACGGTTGCCGAGCTCGGCGCCGGGGAACAGCGACATCGGCGCCGACTGGAGCATCGGTGTGTCGGGCGGCATCGAGGCCATCATCTGGGCGGCCATCTCGGCCGCGCCCGGCTCGTCCTCCAACGGCGCCAGCCGGTGGTGCTCGGAGGCGGGCATGCCGAACCAGAGCTCGCCGGCCACCCCGAGCGGCTCGGCCACCTCCTCGGCCAGGAGCTGGGAGATCCGCTTGCCGGTGGCCCGGCGGACGACCTCGCCGAGGATGTAGCCGAAGCTGTAGGCGTGGTAGCCGACCTTGGTGCCGGGCTCCCACCACAGCTCGGCGTCGGCGATGGCCGCGCACATCCTGTCCCAGTCGCACAGGTCCTCGACGGTCGTGTCCAGCGGGATGCCCGGCACCCCGGCGGTGTGGTTCAGGACCTGGCGGACGGTGACGGCCTGCTTGCCGTGGGCGGCGAACTCGGGCCACAGCTCGGCCACCGGGGTGTCGTAGCCGAACAGCCCTCGCTCGGCCAGCCGGTGGACGACCGTGCTGGTCGCCCCCTTGCCGACCGAGTAGTTGTAGAAGACGGTGCCGGCGGTGACCGGCCGCCCGCTGGCCGGGTCGGCGACCCCGGCGACGGCGTCCACCACCTGTTCGCCGCCCTGGTAGACGGCGACCTGGACGCCCCGCTCGGCGCCCGAGTCGACCAGCTCGTCGATGGCCTTCTGGACCTGCTGCTGGAGATCGCTCATGCGCCCAGCCTATCGCGCCTCGCCGTCAGGCTGGTCCCCAAGGACCGTGACCAGCCACTGGGCGACCGACTGGGCCGACAGCTGGTCCTGGCCGACGGCGCGGTACATGGCCTCAAGGTCGGCGTAGTCGAGCATCGCCAGGGAGCCGTCCTCCATGGCCCGCTGGAGCGACCAGCCCTGGTCGGAGAGGACCTGGTCGATGGCCTGCTGGCCGGCGTCGACGGCGTCGTCGCGGTGCTGGGAGGCCAGCCACTGGCGGATCTTGACGTGTGCCTGGGGGCTCTTGACGAAGCCGAGCCACTCCTTGGAGGGGCCCGGGTACTCGGCGGTCGAGGTGAGGATCTCGACCACGTCCCCGTCGGCCAGGACGCTGGCCAGGGGGACCAGCTGGCCGTTGACGCGGGCGCCGATGCAGTGGTGGCCCAGCTCGGCCCGGAGCGCGTAGGCCACGTCGACCGGGGTGGCCCCGGCCGGCAGGGTGAGGGCGTCGCCCTTGGGGGTGAACACCAGCACCTCGTTGTCGGACAGGTCCGAGCGGAGCGACTCCAGGAACTCCCCCGGGTCCGAGACGGCCCGCTGCCAGTCCAGCAGCCGGTGCAGCCAGACCAGGTCGTCGGCGTTGCCGGTCGGGTCGCCCTGGCCGTCGGCCCGGCGGTTGCGGGCCTCGCGGGCCGCCGCGACCACCCCGTACTCGGCGGTGCGGTGCATGGCCTCGGTGCGGATGTGGACCTCGACCGGCTCGTCGCCGGGGCCGATCACGGTGGTGTGCAGCGACTGGTAGCCGTTGAGCTTGGGGGCGGCGATGAAGTCCTTGAACCGGCCAGGCACCGGGTGCCAGCGGCCGTGCACGGCCCCGAGGGCGATGTAGCAGTCGCTGGGCCCGCCGGCGACCACCACCAGGATGCGGTCGGGGTCGTGGATCTCGCGGCTGCCCCGCTCCAGCATCGTCTGGTAGATCGAGTAGTAGTGCCGGGGGTGGGGGGTGACCGTTGCCTTGGTCCTGGCCGAGCGGAGATCGGCCGCGATCTGGCGGACCAGCATGGCCACGTGGTCGCGGCGGCCCGGGTCGCGGCCGTCGACCACGCGGACGATCTCGTCGTGCTCGGCGGGGTGCAGGGTGGCGAAGGCCAGGTCCTCCAGGTCGCGCCGGATCACCTGGAGCCCGAGCCGGTTGGCCAGGGGGGCCAGCACCTCGAGGGTCGCCCTGGCCGTGCGCTGCTGCTTGTGGGCCGGCTGGAACGACAGGGTGCGCATGTTGTGGAGCCGGTCGGCCAGCTTGATGATCAGCACCCTGAGATCGAGGGCCATGGCCACGATCATCTTGCGGATGGTCTCGGCCTCGGCGGCGTGGCCGAACTCCATCTTGTCCAGCTTGGTCACCCCGTCGACCAGGTGGGTGACCTCGTCGCCGAAGTCGGCCCGGGTCTGCTCGAGGGTGTAGCCGGTGTCCTCGACGGTGTCGTGCAGCAGGGCCGCGACCAGGGTGGTGGTGTCCATGCCGAGCTCGGCCAGGATGCTGGCCACCGCCACCGGGTGGGTGATGAACGGCTCGCCGCTGGTCCGCTGCTGGCCCCGGTGCTCGCGCTCGGCCACCTCATAGGCCTGGTGCAGCAGGCGCAGGTCGGCCCTGGGGTGGGCGGCGCGGTGGGCGGCGACCAGCGACTCGAGCGGGCTCCCGGCCTGGCCGTGGGCGAAGGGGTGCATGGAGCGGGCGGCGAGCGCGCGCACGCGGCGGCCGAGCGGCCGCTGCTGGGCGGCCGGCGGCCGCGACCCGGGCACCTGGGCGGTGTCCGCCGCGACACGGTCGACCTCGAAGCCCACTGGCACCTCACTGTCCAAGGTCACCTGGCACCCGCAATTGCAGGTCCCAATGAATCCTATGGTACCGGGGCTGCCAAACCGCGGGATCTGCGATCCTCCCACTCCCCTCGTATCACCCATGTGGAAGAATCCGTTCGTACCGACGACACCTGGGGGGCATGTCGTGAACACCGAGGAGCAGCGCCGCACGGCCTTCGTCGACCTCGAGCTGGCCGCGGTCTGGGAGGGGCACAAGCGGGGGGTGGTGACCATCGAGGAGGTCCACCAGCGGCTGGAGGAGCTGGAGCGGCTGCTGTGGCGCCGCGTGCTCGGCCGCTTACGGAAGGTGACGCCCGGAGCCAGCGTCTATGTGGGCTTCGCCGTCGGGGAGCAGCCGGCGCAGGAGCTTGCCTGAGGGGCCGCGGGGCAAGGAGGGGACTAGCACCAGCTCGCGCGGTGCCTTGGCCGCGGCCAGCCGCCGGCGGGCGAAGGCGCGCAGCTCGGCCAGGGTCGGCGGGCTGGCCGGGTCGCGGGGGACCACGAAGGCGGCCACCCGCTGGCCCCATTCGGGGTCGGGCCGGCCGGCCACGGCCGCCTCGGCGACGCCCGGATGGCTGGCCAGCACCGCCTCGACCTCGTCCGGGTGGACGTTGACCCCGCCGCTGATCACCAGGTCATCGCGGCGGCCGAGCACCGCCAGGCGCCCGTCCGGGCCCAGCCGGCCGAGGTCGCCGGTGCGCAGCCAGCCGTCGCCGAGCACGGCCGCGGTCCGGGCGGGATCGCCGCGGTAGCGCCGCAACAGCATTGGCCCGCGCACCAGGATCTCCCCGTCGGGGTCGATCACCAGCTCGACCCCGTCCAGGGGGTGGCCGTCGTGGACCATGCCGCCGAAGGTCTCGGTGAGCCCGTAGGTGCGGACCAGCTGGACGCCCCGGGATTCCCCCTCGGCGGCCAGGTCGGCGGGGATGGGCCCGCCACCCAGCAGGACCCGGCGGAAGCGGGCCGCCTGGCCGCCGGCGGCCAGCAGCCGGCGCAGCATGGCCGGGACCAGCGAGACCAGGGTCGCCCGGCCGGCCGCCGCGGCCACCAGGGCCGGGTCGAAGCGCTCGTGGACCTCGACCGGCAGGCCGGTCCGCCAGGCCCGCGCCACCACGGCCAGCCCGGCCACCCCGTGCACGGGCACACAGCACAGCCAGCGGTCGCCGGGACCGGCCTGCAGGGCGGCCGAGGTGGCCTTGGCCGACCAGGCGACGGCGTCGGCGCCCAGCTCGACCAGCTTGGGGCTGCCGCCGGTGCCCGAGGTGGCCACCACCGCGGCCAGCCCGGCCTCGGCCGGCTGGCCGCCACCCAGCCGCCGGCGCCCGTCGCCGTCGAGCAGGTGGGTGGGCCGGGCGGCGGCCAGCAGGCCCTTGAGCTCGGGCCCGGGGGCGGCCGTGTCCAGCGGCAGGACCGCCTCGCCGGCCTCCCAGGCGGCGACGACCGCCCGGGCGGCGGCCGGCCGGGGCAGGGCGATGGCGACCACGGCAACGGAGTCCGACATGGGCAGGTAGGCTAGCAGGGCCGTCGCACCGAGTAGCCGTCCGAGGAGCGCGAACGCCCGTGGAGTGGCAGCAGCAGGGCAGCTGGACCGACATCTCCTATGAGACCGCGGAGGGGATCGCCAAGATCACCATCCGCCGGCCGGAGGTGCGCAACGCCTTCCGGCCCAAGACCCTGTTCGAGCTCAAGGACGCCTTCGAGCTCGCCCGCGACGACCCGGCCGTCGGGGTGATCGTGCTCACCGGCGAGGGCCCGGACGCCTTCTGCTCCGGCGGCGACCAGCGCATCCGCGGCGACGACGGCTACGTCGACGAGCACGGCATCGGCCGCCTGAACGTGCTCGACCTCCAGATCCAGATCCGGCGGCTGCCCAAGCCGGTGATCGCCATGGTGGCCGGCTACGCCATCGGCGGCGGCCACGTCCTCCACCTGGTCTGCGACCTGACCATCGCCGCCGAGAACGCCCGCTTCGGCCAGACCGGGCCGCGGGTGGGGTCCTTCGACGGCGGCTACGGCATGGGCATGCTGGCCCGCACGGTCGGGCGCAAGAAGGCGGCCGAGATCTGGCTGCTGTGCCGCCAGTACGACGCCGGCCAGGCCCTGGAGATGGGCCTGGTCAACACCGTCGTCCCCCTGGCCGAGCTGGAGCGGGAGACGGTCCGGTGGTGCCGGCGGATCCTGGAGCACAGCCCGCTGGCCCTGCGCCTGCTCAAGGCCGGCCTCAACGCCGACACCGACGGCCTGGCCGGGGTCCAGCAGCTGGCCGGCGACGCCACCCTCCTCTACTACATGACCTCCGAGGCCCAGGAGGGCCGCAACGCCTTCCGCGAGAAGCGCCCTCCGGACTTCGCGAAGTTCCCCAAGCGGCCCTAGCCCGGTGAACGTCTGGGTCCTGGGGGCGCGGCCCCGGACGCTGGTCGCGGCGGTCTGCCCGGTGCTGGTGGGGACGGCGGCCGCGGCCGCCGAGGGTCCGGTGGTGGCCTGGCGGGCGGGAGCCGCCCTGGTCGTGGCCCTGGCGCTGCAGGTTGGGGTCAACTACGCCAACGACTACTCCGACGGCCTGCGCGGCACCGACACCCCGGCCCGCCTCGGCCCGGCCCGCCTGACCGCGGCCGGGCTGGCCGCCCCGGCGGCGGTCCGGCGGGCGGCGGTGGTGGCCTTCGCCGTGGCCGCGGCCGCCGGGCTGGCCCTGGCGCTGGCCGTCGATCTGCGGCTGCTGGGCGTCGGGGTGGCCGCCATCGCGGCCGCGGTGCTGTACACCGGCGGCCCGCGTCCCTACGGCTACGCCGGCTTCGGCGAGCTGGCCGTGCTGGTGTTCTTCGGGGTCGTGGCCACCTGCGGGTCGGCCTACGTGCAGCTGGTACGGGTGCCGGCGGTGGCGGCCGCGGCCTGCGTCCCGGTGGGGCTGGGGGCGGTGGCGATCCTGCTGGCCAACAACGTCCGCGACATCGACGGCGACCGCCTGGCCGGCAAGCGGACCCTGGCCGTCCGCCTGGGCCGGGCCCGGGCCCGGGACCTCTTCACCGGCGTGGTCGCGGCCATGTTCGTCACCGCCGGCCTCCTGGGCCTGGCCCGGCCGATGGTCCTGGTCACGATGGGCGCCATGCCGCTGGCGTTCCCCCCGGTCCGGCTGGTCCGGACCCGCAGCGACGGCCCGGGCCTGATCGCCGCCCTGGGGGCGACGGCCCGGCTGCAGCTGGCCGTCAGCCTGCTCCTGGCCGTCGGGCTGTGGCTGTCGTGACGAGGTCAGGTGGTGAGGAACTGCTCGATCAGGGCGGCCAGCTCGGCCGGGCGTTCCAGCTGGACGGCGTGGCCAGCTCCGGGAACGAGCGCCACCCGGGCCGACGGCCCGACGGCCGCGGCCATCTCGCGGGCGATGGCGGCGAACTTGGGGTCCCGCTCCCCCGCCACCAGCAGGGCCGGGGGCCGCAGGCCGGCCAGCCGGTCCCACAGCGGCTCCTGGGCACCGGTCCCGAGCCGCCGCAGCGCGGAGGCGAGGCCGTCGGCGGTGTTGGCGAGCCGCCCGGCCCGCCCGGCCGCCTGGGCCGGGAGGGTGGCGAACAGCGGCCCGGCCAGCCACCGGTCCAGGAACGCCGCCACCCCGTCGCGCTCGAGCTCCCGGGCCAGCGCCTCGTCGGCGGCCCGCCGCGCCGCCCGCTCGCCCGGGTCGGCGATCCCCGGCGAGGCCCCCACCAGCACCAGCGCCCTGACCAGGTCGGGCCGGTCGAGGGCGAGGCGCAGGCACAGCCTTCCCCCCAGCGAGTACCCGACGTAGGTCCCGGCCCCGCCGGCCGCCCCCACCAGCCCCGCCGCCTCCGCGAACCCGACCCTGACCCCGCCCGACCCTCCATGGCCGGGCAGGTCGACCCGCACGACCTCCCGCCGCCCCAGCCGCTCCCCCACCGGCTGCCAGGCGGCCAGCGTCTGGGTGAACCCGTGCACCAGCACCACCCGGCCGGTGCGGGGACCGCCGTCGACGACGCGGTGCAAGGGGGGGCCGTGGTCGGTCATGCCGGGAGCCTAGCGTGAGCGGGGCCGGGCGGCGGTTCGCCCTGACGCTGGTCGACGAGCTGGCCAGGGCGGGACTGACCGACGCCTGCCTGGCGCCGGGGTCGCGGTCGGCGCCGCTGGCGCTGGCCCTGGCCGAGCACCCACGGATCAGGGTCCATGTGCACCTGGACGAGCGGTCGGCGGCGTTCTTCGCCCTGGGGCTGGCCAAGCGGTCGGGCCGGCCGGCGGTGGTGCTGTGCACCTCGGGGACGGCGGCGGCCAACTTCCACCCGGCGGTGCTGGAGGCCGACCACGCCCGCACGCCGATGCTGGTGCTGACCGCCGACCGGCCGCCGGAGCTGCGCGGCACCGGCGCCAACCAGGCCGCCGACCAGCTCAAGCTGTACGGCCCGGCGGTGCGCTGGTTCTGCGAGGTCGGCGTGCCCGCCGACGACCC
>Ga0307278_10001851_pt1 | contig 10467 bp, 6 predicted proteins | sample ER_DNA_117_FD_194482 | JGI IMG/M metagenome (GOLD analysis project Ga0307278, IMG submission 194482) | Bulk soil microbial communities from the East River watershed near Crested Butte, Colorado, United States - ER_DNA_117 | ecosystem: Environmental > Terrestrial > Soil > Floodplain | place: USA...
GTGTCGGTGAGTAGATTCGGCGTGCGGCTCGCGTTCCGTCTGGGGCCGACACTCGGCGAGGACGAGTCGTACCCGCTCCATCACATCGCTAGGGCGCTCCCTCGCACGGAGAATCCTCACGAAGGCGGCTCGCTGGTCGTGCGCGCGTCCAGGGAACGCCGAGGTCCGCCGGTGGTGCCATTGGACTTACTACGCTCGCCACCCAGCAAGGCTTCTCCGGGCCGCCGATCGGGATCGGCCGCGACGATCTTGCCCGGATTGAGGTTCGCGCCGGGGTCGGTGCCCTCGAACAGCGCCCGCAGCATCGCGACACCGGGCGTTGAGATGTCCTGCTCCAACCACGGGGCGTGCTCGGTGCCGACCGCATGGTGGTGGGACAGCGTGGCGCCCGAGTCCACGAATGCCTGCTGGATCGCAGACTTCACCACGCCGTAGTCCTCCAGGGCGTCTCGCCCCTTCGGCGGGTTTAGCGCGAACGTGAAGTAGAGGCAGGCACCCGCGTGGTAGGAGTGCGACAGGTGGCACATCAGATAACCGGGTACGCCAAGCTGGCCGAAGGCGCCGTGACCGGCCGTCATCACGTTGTTGTAGACCGTCTGTAGCTCGCTCCACGGCGCCGAGGTCTCCGAGACGTCGGCCGGAGCGCCGCGGTCGAGCAGGAAGTCGCGAATGTAGGGCGTGTCGAACTTCTTCTTGTCGTACAGCTCGCCCGGGCTACGGCCGACGCACAGCCCGCCGTGGCGCTTGACGATCCGCTCACTGAGCTTGCGGTGGGCGGCCACGTGGTTGGCGCTTCCCTCGTAGCCGATGAACGACAGGCACATCGCCTGCAGGTCCCAGCCCCTACGCCTGAGGAACGCCTGAAGCACCTTCGACTTGATGCGGTCGAGCGGCGTCGGGGCGTTGCGCGTGGCGAACGAGAACGCGCTCTCGTGGGCGTCGGACACACGCGTCACCGACGGCGAGGCCTCGCTGGCGGCGATGTCGCGCATGGCGGCCAGGCCGGCCGCCCAGGTGGGGAACAGATAGCCGAGGATCCTGCGCTCGGGCGGCACGCGGCGGACGTGGATCGTCGCCTCGGTGATCACCCCCAGCCGACCCTCGCTGCCCAGCACCATCTCGCGCACGCTCGGGCCGGTTGATGTGCTCGGCACCGGTCGCACGGCGAGCATGCCGGACGGGGTGACCACCCGTAGCCCGCGCGTGAGCTCGGCGACATCGCCGTAGCGATCGGACTGCATACCCGAGGAGCGCGTGGCGATCCAGCCGCCCAGCGTCGAGTGCGCGAAGCTGTCGGGAAAGTGGCCGCAGGTCCAACCCCGAGCGTTGAGCTGACGCTCGAGGTCGGGGCCGAAGACGCCTGCCTGCACGCACGCCAGCTGCGACGTGGCGTCGACCCATAGCACCCGGTTCAGGCGGCTCATGTCGATCGAAATCACTGGCCGCGTCTCCCCCGACTCGGCTTGGAGGCTGCCAGAGATGCTCGACCCGCCCCCAAACGGGATCACTACGGCATCCTGCTCGAGGGCGGCCCCGACGACGGCGGCGACCTCGTCCTCGCCGGCGGGGCGGACCACGACGTCGGGGATCCGACCCAGCTCCCCCCGGCGCTGGCGGATCAGGTCTGTGAGGCTCTTGCCTCTCCCATGCACGACGCGGTCCCGATCGGCGGTGGAGACGTGCTCGGGTCCGACGGCGTCGTCGAGGTCCGCCCGCAAGCGGGCCGGGAGCGTGGCCGCCGGAATCTCCAGATCCTCGAAGGCGATGGCGCGGGTGCCCGGCCGGCGCACGTCGAGGCCGAGGACACGCTCGATGAACGGCGCCAGCTCTGGCTTGCCCTCATGGGTGAAGAAGACGTCTTCCTCGCCCCAGCCCCACCACTTCATTGCCGCCCGTGTCGCTCCCCCGTGGGACATACGCGCGTTGGACCATAGCGCCGCGCACGACCCCGGACCCGCCGCCAGGTCGTCCATCAGGAGTTGGGCCGCCCGCTCTTCATCCGGCCGCCGAGGGATCGTCGTCCCGGGAGACATGGCCGCGCACAGCTGCGAGACGCGGTTGCCGGGACCGCCCTGCTGGGCGCCGGGTTGCGCTCGGACTGCGCGCGTTCGCGCGCCTTGTCGTTGACGGCCTCGAGACGCGGGGGCTGTCGCCGCGACGGGGTCCAGGTGACCGAGCGACGGGCCCAGACCGTTGCTCCCCCATGAAAGGAGGCGTCTGCGCGGACGCGCCGACAGCGCCCGCTCCGGACGAGCAGCGAGCGTGTGGCGCCGCCGTAGGCTCGCGCCTGCTTCGGTGGCAAAGCGACAGTGCCGCGAAGCTGTTCACGCGCGCCTGCTCCCGCGTGAAGGCAACAGCCGGGTGGGTCGGAGGCGCAGCGGTGATCGCGAGCCGTGGCGTCCAACGGTGGCGTGTCGTCGTGCGAGGACACCGCGAGCGAACCCGGTGGCTCGCCGATGCGGAGGCAGACCACAGCGGCGGCGTCACTCGGGCGGAGAGCGGCGCGCACGGGCCCGGCGCAGGAGCTGTGGCCGCGAAGGCAGTCACGCTCGCGGACCGCGACGCGGACGGTGGAGCCCGGCCGGGCAAAGACGGTGTTCGGGCGGGTGGCGCGGGACACGCCCCTCAGACGGAGCTTGCGGAGTCTGAGGCCGTGTCCGGCGACAGGACCCGCCCGCCACAGGCCAAGGGCCCGAAGGCCGCGCCCGCGACGGCACGCCCGCCGAACGCGCGGGAGGCGCGGGAGGCGCGGGGCCCTACCCCGTGGCGTCGGCCGCGCGCTGCTCGCCCAGGTAGCTCGCGACGAGCAGCTGCTCGTCGGCGCGCAGCTCCTGCGCGCCGCGCTCGACGACGACCTCGCCATGCGATAGGACGTAGCCGCGGTCGGCGATCTCCAGGGCGAGCTGTACATGCTGCTCGACGAGCAGCACGGCGCAGCCGCTGTCGAGCGCGTACTTGCGAACGACGGGCAGCAGACGCTCGACGATGATCGGGGCCAGGCCGAGGCTGAGCTCGTCGAGCAGCAACAGGCGCGGCTCGCGCACGAGCGCGCGCGCGACGGCGAGCATCTGCTGCTCGCCGCCCGAGAGCAGGCCGACGCGGCGCGAGCGCAGCGGCGCGAGGGCGGGGAAGTACTCGTAGGCGCGATCGGCGTCGAGGTGCTCGCCGCGGTGGCCGAGGCGGAAGTGCTCGGCCACCGTGAGGCCGAAGAAGAGCCCACGGCCCTCGGGGACGTGCGCGATGCCGCGGCGCGCGAGCACCGCCGGGGCGATCTTCGCCGTGTCGTCGCCCGCGAAGACGATCCGCCCGCGCAGCGGCCGGACGAGCCCCGACACCGCCTTGAGCGTCGTCGTCTTGCCCGCCCCGTTGGGGCCGAGCAGCGCCACGACCTCGCCCTCGCCGACGCGCAGGTCGACGTCGCGGATGACCGGCGCGCCGTCGTAGCCGGCGGTCAGGCCCTCGATGCTCAGCACCGCGTCGTTCATCCGGCCTCGATGTCGAGCGCGTCGGCCGCGCGGCGCGCGCCGGCGCCGCCGAGGTAGGCCTCGACCACGGCCGGGTCGCGGCGCACGTCCTCGGGCGTGCCGGTGGCGATGACCTTGCCGAACTCCAGGACGACGATCAGGTCACAGACCCCGAGCACGAGGCCCATGTCGTGGTCGACGAGCAGCATCGCAGTGCCGCCGTCGACGACCCGGCGCAGCTGGCGGCCCAGGTGCTCGCTCTCGGTGGAGTCCAGGCCGGCGCCGGGCTCGTCGAGGCACACGACGCGCGGCGCTCCGGCCATGGCGCGCGCGACGCCGACGAGCTTGCGCTCGCCCTGGGAGAGCTCGGACGGGAGCTTGTCGAGCACCGACTCCATCCCCACGAGCTCGAGCGCGTCGCGCACCGCGGCGCCGTCGGGCGGCGCCTTCCAGAGGACCTCACGGACGGTCGCCCATCGCGACGAGCGCGCCGTCGCGACGGCGAGGTTCTCGCCTACGGTGAGGTCGTCGAACAGCTCGGTGGCCTGCCATGTGCGCGCCAGGCCGCTGCGCGCGCGCTCGTGGGGCGCCAGGCGCGAGAGCTCGCGGCCGTGGAGCGCGACGCGGCCGCTGGCACGCACGAAACCGGTGACCGCATCGATGAAGGTCGTCTTGCCGGCGCCGTTGGGGCCGATCAGCCCGACCAGGCTGCCCTCGGGTACCTCGAGCTCGACGTCGATGAGCGCGTGGACGCCGCCGAAGCTCACCGAGACGTCGTGCGCGGTGAGGGCCGCAGTCATCGCTCGGCCGCCGTCCCCGCCATCGCCGAGCGCTGCCCGCCGGGCGCGGTCGTCGCGTCGCGTCGGGCGTCGGCCAGCTTCTGCTTCTTCTTCTGGTAGCGCGACCCGGCGACGCCGTCTGGGAACAGCACCAGGTTGAGGATCAGCGTGACGCCGGCCACGAGCAGCGTCCACGTGCCCGAGATCCCGAGCTCGGCCTCGAAGATGTGCGGGATGACGCCCGAGGTGGCGATGAGGCCGCCGAAGACCGCGCCCGAGACCATCGTGATCCCGCCGACGTAGGCGAAGGCGACGAAGCCGAGCGCGATGAGGATCCCGAAGCGCTCGGCGCTCACCGAGCCGAGCGAGTAGCCGTAGAGCGTCCCGCCGACGCCGGCGATGAACGAGGAGATGGCGTAGGCGGCGAACTTCGTGTGGCGCACGTTGATCCCCGCCGCCGCGGCGGCGCGCTCGTTGGAGCGCACGGCGAGCATGCGCTGACCCAGGCCGCTGCGGCGCAGGTTGGCGACGAGCAGCCCCAGTGCGATGACGGCCGCGAGCACGACGAAGCCGAGGATCGGGCTCGGCACGTCGCCGTCGAGGCCGCGGAACGAAGCCCGCGTCCCCAGGTCGATGCCGGCCAACTTCAGCTCGGGCACCGGCGAGCCGGTGGCCCCCGCCCCCCACGTCGCGTTGGCGAAGCCGAACTGCTCGATGGCGACGGCGGCCGCGAGCGTCACCACCGCCAGGCTGACGCCGCGTACCCGCAGCGCCGAGACGCCGGCCACGAACCCCAGCACCGTCGCGGCCACGACTCCGGCGATGGCCGCCAGCGGGAAGCCGATGCCGGCGTCCTTGAAGAGGTGCGACACGACGAAGCCCGAGGCGCCGGCCAGCGCGACCTGCATGAGCGACACCTGGCCGATGAAGCCCGTGATGACCACGTAGGACAGGCAGATGGTCATCGCCGCCAGCGAGATGATCAGCGCGTTGCGGTAGTCGTACGGAAGCACCACGAGCGCGACCGCGCCGACCGCCGCGCACGCGAACGCCGGCGTGGCGAGGCGCTCGGGCCGCGGCACGGCCGGAAGCCGCTGCTCGATCAGCTCGCCGCGCGTCGGCAGGCTCGAGCCGCGCACGTAGAGCGCGATGACGATGATGATGAAGGTCAGCAGCGAGCTGATCCCCGGAAGGGCCGCGCCCTTGTCGGTCGGGAACCAGCTCTGCGTCGAGGCGTAGTAGAGCAGCGACTGCACCACGCCGATCGAGAGCCCGACGGCGCACGTGATCGCGAACGACGTGAAGCGCGCGAAGAGCACCGCGCCGAGCGCGGGCACGACCTGGAGCGGCAGCGTCGTCGCGTCGAGCTGGGCCAGCGACGCAGCGAGCACGCCCATGCCGCCCGCGATGACCGCGCTCAGCACCGTGTTCGCCAGCGACAGCTCGCCCGCGGGCAGGCCGGCCAGGATGGCCGACACCTCGCTCTCGCTGGCGGCCCGCGTGGCCAGGCCGAAGCGCGTGTAGCGATAGGCGACGGTCAGCAGGATGGTGATGACGATCACGATCCCCGTCAGCCAGAAGCGGTCGGCCGGGATCGCGACGCCCGTGACCTCGACGGTGTCGCGCGGCAGTATTGACGGGGCCGGCAGGGAGCCCGTGCCGTAGATCAGCGTCGCGCCCGCCTGCAGCGTGAGCAGGATGCCCAGCGAGGAGACCAGCCGCGCCAGCGGCGATGCCGTCCGCAGCGGCCGGAAGCACAGCAGCTCGACCGCGGTGCCCAGCACGATCGTGAAGGCCAGCGTGCCCAGGAGCGCGACCGGGGTGTCGACGACCGTCTTCAGCGAGTAGAACGCGTAGCCGGCGGCCATCGCCATCGCGCCCGTGGCGACGTTGATGACGCCCGACCCGCGATAGGTCAGGATGACGCCCAGGCCGATGCCGGCGATGAGGGCGCCGGTACCGAGGCCGAGCAGCGCGAACAGGATGATCTGATCCATGGCTGGATCAGACCATCCTGTCGCTGCTCGAGCCGTCCGCCAAGGTCACTCGGGCGGGCGCAGGAACCCCGACGCGTTCTTGAACTGGCCCTTCCCGCTGTAGTCGAAGAACTGCGTCTGGTCGTTGCAGACCGCCGGCGCGTCGGGGTACTTCGCGCACTGCACCTCGGGCGCCCCGAAGACCAGCGGGCCCTTGAACGCCTTGGCCTTGTCGGCGATCGCCTGCGGCGTGAGCTTGTCGGCCCCGACCTCGTTCATGAACTTGATCATCGTGAGCACCGTGGCCATGCTCGTCGGTACCCACGGGTCGGCCGCCAGATCGGCCTTGCCGAGCTTGGTCATGGCGTCAACCATGGCCTTGGCCCCGGGATCCGTCGGATCGGCGGTCAGGCTCGAGGCGATCCCGTAGTACCACTTCGGCACGTCGCCGCCGAGGCCCTTGGAGACCACAGGCGACAGGCACAGTGGGTTGGAGACCACGGGTGCCTTGACGCCCGTCTGCTCGAGCGCCTTGGCCAGGTTGATGCAGCCCTTGGCGTCGCTCTGGGGCACGATCATGTCCGCGCTCTGGGCGCCGGCCGCCGTCAGGGGGCCGACGAGGTCGGTCGCATTGGCCTCATAGCCGACGCGCTTGACCTTGATGCCCGCCTTCTCCAGGCCCGCCACCATCGCGTTGGCGCCCTCGATGATGCCCGGCACCTGCGGGTAGACGACCGCGGCGGTCTTCGCCTTCAGCACGTCGCGCCCGAACGTTCCCCACGGAGCGAGGATGTGGAACGAGTCGCCGAAGAGGATGTAGCCGTCCTTGTTCTTCGTGTCGACCTGGTTGACCGACACGCCCCAGAACATCGGCTTCTCGCCGGCGATGCTCGCGTTCAGCGGCTGGGCCCCGGTCGCGACCGCGCCGACGCCCACGGCGTCGACGGCCTTGTCGTTGGCCATCTTCTGGCCGCACTGCTGGCCCTGCTCCTCGGAGGTCGAGATGAAGCACGTGTGCAGCTTCACCGGATGGCCGTCGATACCGCCGGCGTACTTGTTGGCGTAGTCGGCCGCGAGCTGGGCGCCGATCGTCGAGTTGGGTCCGACGTCGTTGGCGCCGCCCTGCTGGTTGACGTAGCCGATGATGATCGGCGACTTGCTGTTGTCGGCCGCGCCGGCCGTGCCGCCCAGGTACTTCACGTAGTCCGTGACGCTCTCGGTGGCCTTGTTGCCCGTGGTCGCGGCGGCCGTGCTGGTGCTCTTGGCCGTCGACGTGCTCCCTCCCGAGCCGCCTGAGCTCTCGTTGTCGTCGCTCCCGCAGGCCGCCACCACGGCGGACGTCAGGGCCAGCGCGAGCGCGAGCGCGACGACGCGCACGCGGACACGGGTGATGCTGCTGGCGAAGTGCATGGCACCCCTCTCCTCGTTCCAGAATGGACCCGACGCCGCCCCTCCTCCGACTGAACGTGTAATTTGCACATTCTGTAGAAAGGTGTCAAGGGACCTGATGACCGACGTCCAGCCCCTGCTGCCGACCACGATGGTCGGCGCCTATCCGCGCCCCTCGTGGTTCACCCACCAGCTCGACGGTCGCGACATCCGCGAGGCCTTCAAATCGCTGCATCACGAGGAGGCCTTCCGCGACGCCGTGCGCACCGTGGTCGGCGAGCAGGAGAGCGCGGGCCTGGACGTCTGCACGGACGGGCAGATGTGGTTCGACGACTACGCGATGGGGATCGGCGCCTTCTTCTGGTACTGGTTCGAGCGCATCGGCGGCTTCGGGCACGAGAAGCTCGAGCACCCGGCGCGCTCACGCACCGAGGGCAAGGACGCCTTCACGCTCGACGAGTCGGGCGGCGTCGCGGTCCGGGGGCCGATCGAGCCAGGCCCCGTGCGCCTGACCGAGCTCTACGAGATCGCCGCCGGCGTCGCGCGGCGGCCGATCAAGGCGTGCGTCGGCGCCGGGCCGCTGCAGCTGTCGACCATGGCCCACTTCGAGGCCGGCCCGATCAAGGACCGCTTCGACCTGTCGGCCGCGCTGGCCGGGGTCTTCCGAGTCGAAATCGAGGATCTGGTGGCGGCGGGCTGCCGGCACGTCCAGCTCGAGGACCTCGGCGCGTGGGTCCCCAACGTGACCGGCGCCGACCGCGACTTCGAGTGGGTCACGTCGACCGTCGACCGCCTGTTCTCGGGCCTGGCCGGCGTGGAGCGCTGCTGGCACTTCTGCCTGGGCAACGCGTGGGGGTCGCGGGCCGAGGGGCTCACCCGCGGCGGCTACGGCAACGTCCTGCCGCGCTACTTCGACGTCGACGTCGACGCCTTCGTCCTGGACTTCGCATGCCGCGAGATGGCCGACGTCGGCGTGCTGGCCGGCCTGCCCGCCGACAAGCGCGTGCACGCCGGCGTCATCGACGTGCGCAACCTCGAGGTCGAGCAGCCCGACCAGGTCGCCGAGCGCATCCGCGCCGTCCTGGCCGTGGTCGATCCCGAGCGCGTGACCCTGACCACGGACTGCGGGATGAAGCAGCTGCCGCGCACCGTCGCGCGCGAGAAGCTGCGCTCGCTCGCCGCGGGCGCGGCCATCGTGCGGGGCGAGCTCACCGGCGAGCGATGAGCCGCGGCCCCGTCGTCTGGACGCCGGGCGAGGCGGCCGCGACGGAGTCGGGCCTCGCGCGCTACATGCGCTGGCTGGCGCACACCGAGGGCCGCCGGTTCGCGGGCTACGACGAGCTGTGGGAGTGGTCGGTCGCCGATCTCGAGGGGTTCTGGGAGTCGATCTGGCGCTTCTTCGAGATCCGTTCGCAGACGCCGTACGACGCCGTGCTCGCAGAGCGCGAGATGCCGGGTGCGCGCTGGTTCGAGGGCGTGCGGATCAACTACGCCGAGCACGCGTTGCGGGCCGGCGAGCCGCATGCGCCGGCGGTGATCGAGGTCGACGAGGCCGGCGGGTGGCGTGAGCTGCGCTGGGACGAGCTGCGCCTTGCCGTGGGCGGTGTCACGGGCGCACTGCGCGAGCGCGGTATCGGACCGGGCGACGTGGTGGCCGGCTACCTGCCCAACTGCACCGAGGCCGTGATCGCCTACCTCGCGTGCGCCAGCGTGGGAGCGATCTGGTCGTCGTGCGCGCCCGACCTCGAGCCCGCCGGCGCGCTGGATCGCTTCGCCCAGCTTCGCCCCGCGGCCCTGATCGCGTGCGACGGCTACCGCTACGGCGGGCGTCCGCACGACCGGCGAGCCGCCGTGGAGCAGATCGCGGGTGCCCTCGAGAGCCTGCGCGTCCCTGTCGTGATGGTCGAGCGGCTCGGCGGCGGCGGCGGGCCGCCCGGCGCGGAGGCCTGGGAAGCCCTGGCGGCGTCGCCGGCGCAGCCGGCGTTCGAGCCCCTCCCCTTCGATCACCCGCTCTACGTGCTCTTCTCGTCGGGGACCACCGGCCCGCCCAAGGGGATCGTCCACGGCCACGGCGGCCAGCTGCTCGACCACGTCCGCCACCACGCGCTGCACTTCGACCTCGGTCCGGACGACCGGTTCTTCTTCTACACCACGACGAACTGGATGATCTGGAACTGGCTCGTCGCCGGCCTGCTCGTCGGCGCGACGATCGTGCTCTACGACGGCAGCCCCCGGCATCCGGAGCTCGACGCGCAGTTCGCCATCGCCGCGCGGACTGCCGTGACGCTCCACGGCACGAGCGCCGGCTACTTGACCGCGTGCGCCAAGGCCGGCCTCTCCCCCGGCAGCCGGCACGACCTCGCCGCCCTGCGCGCGATCGCCTCGACGGGCTCGCCGCTGCCGCCCGAGACGTTCCATTGGATCCACCAGGCGGTCGGCGAGCGCGTGTGGCCGATCTCCACGAGCGGCGGCACGGACATCTGCTCGGCGTTCGTGAGCGGCAACCCGCTCATCCCCGTCCGTGCGGGGGAGATCCAGTGCCGGTGCCTGGGCGCGGCGATCGACGTCCTCGACGAGCGCGCTCGCCCGCTGCGCGACGAGGTGGGCGAGCTCGTGCTCACGGCGCCCCTGCCGTCGATGCCGGTGCGCTTCTGGAACGACCCCGACGGCGAGCGCTATCGCGCGAGCTACTTCGACCACTATCCCGGCGTCTGGCGCCACGGCGACTGGGCCACGCTCACCGACGACGGGTCGGTCGTGATCCTCGGCCGCTCGGACTCGACCCTCAACCGCCACGGCATCCGCATCGGCACGGCCGAGATCTACGCGGCGATCGACGGGTTGTCCGAGATCGCCGAC
>Ga0307278_10001853_pt1 | contig 10457 bp, 8 predicted proteins | sample ER_DNA_117_FD_194482 | JGI IMG/M metagenome (GOLD analysis project Ga0307278, IMG submission 194482) | Bulk soil microbial communities from the East River watershed near Crested Butte, Colorado, United States - ER_DNA_117 | ecosystem: Environmental > Terrestrial > Soil > Floodplain | place: USA...
CCCCGGGGGTGCCGCCGTGAGCGGTCGGGTCGGTCAGCGGGCCGATGGTCTCGAGCAGCTCGATCACCGAGCCGGGCCAGCCATGCGTCATGATCAGCGGCAAGGCGTCCTCGTGCTCGGAGCGCACGTGGATGAAGTGGATGTCCACCCCGTCGATCTCGGTCGTGAACTGCGGCAGCGCGTTGAGCTTCGCCTCGGCTTTGCGCCAGTCGTAGTCGGTCTCCCAGTAGCGCGCAAGCTCCTGCATCGCCTCCAGCTGCACACCCTGCGAGCGGTCTGCGACAAGTTCCTGGCTGGGCCAGCGCGTCTCGGCGATGCGACGGCGGAGATCGACCAGTTTCTCTTCGGGGATCTCGACGTGGAAGGGACGGATGTCGGTGGCGGTCTGGACGGTGGTGCTCATGAGGACCTCCGTGGCTAGTGCGGGCGGGTGCGATGACCTCCTCTCGGGTCGGACCGGGCCTCACCGACACTACTGCTGCCTCTCGGCCCTCGCTGGCTACCAGATAGTGCGCAGGCCACGAGGTAGTGCGCGGGTGTCCAGAGCGTCTCCATACGGAGGTGCCGGGGATCTGTTCACGACTTCCCGCCGTCGAGTGCTCGCAACCGCGCAGCCGGTGACAGCTCTCCGAGCATCGGACCGGCTTTGCCTGTACGCGGGGCAGGTACGCGCCAGCACGGCGACGCTCCTCGGCGCGAACGGCGGCGCGCAGCTTGTCGGCGTGCGCCTCTGCGATCTCGAGGACGCGCAGCGAAGGAGCAATTCCGGTTGCGCCGTTCGAGTGGGTCCAGGTCAACGGCGATCCTTCCGCTTTCCACCGCTTCCCGGCCAGCGAGGGCCGGCATCTGGGCGCTGGAGCAGGCGGACCTTTTCAAGCTGCTCTGCGTCCCCCCGGTGGCGCGCGAGGGCGTCCTGACGAACGACGCACGCAAGACAGCGGCGAATTGCTGCAAGCGACGCCGGGCGTTTTACATCGTCGACCCGGACCCGTCCTGGAACGAGCCCGGCGACATTACTGCGGACAACGGCCTCAACGCCTTCATCGCCGGCGTCGAGCGAGAGAACGCGGCTTTGTACTTCCCGCGCGTGCGGATGGCCGACGTGGTGCTTGGAGGTGCGGTGGAGGACTTCCCGCCCTGCGGCGCCGTCGCAGGGGTGATTGCGCGAACCGACGATATGGGAGGCGTCTGGAAGGCGCCAGCAGGCCAGGACGCGACGATCATCGGGACCCAGGATCTGACCGTGAAGCTGACGGACGGCGAGAACGGCCCGCTCAACGCGCTCGGGGTCAACTGCCTGCGTGTCTTCCCGCTGATCGGGCCGGTCGTCTGGGGGGCGCGAACGCTCGACGGCGCCGACATACTCGCCTCGGAATGGAAATACGTGCCTGTGCGTCGGCTGGCACTCTTCCTCGAGGAGAGCCTCCATCGCGGCACCATGTGGGTCGTGTTCGAGCCGAACGATGCGCCGCTGTGGGCGCAAATCCGGCTCATTGTCGGCACCTTCATGCACAATCTCTTCCGCCAGGGCGCGTTCCAGGGAGCGACTCCGCGAGGGCCTACTTCGTCAAGTGCGACGAGGAGACCACGACCCAAACGGACGTCGACAACGGGCTCGTGAACATCGTCATTGGCTTCGCCCCCCTCAAGCCGGCCGAGTTTGTGATCATCAAGATCCAGCAGCTCGCCGGGCAGATCGAGGCGTAACCCGTCCAAAGCGGTAGTGCAATATGTCGCCTTTCGGCTCTAATGCGACAACCAGGACGGCCTACCTCTGGAGAGGGCGAACGCGAGGGCGCAGGCCGGTGCACTGCTTTCGGTCGCGCGCCCTGGACGGATCAAACCGTGACCTCTTAGCGAGTCGCGGTTTTCGGCGGTACTGTTTCCGTGACCGCACGAGTTAGAGCGAGTACCGGTTGTGGCTTGCGCGTACCGCTGCACGTTCCTGACGCAGTCGAGGGAGGTGTAGATATGGCAACCGGAACCGTGAAGTGGTTCAGCAACGACAAGGGCTACGGCTTCATCACGCAGGATGACGGTGGCAAGGACGTCTTCGTCCACCACAGCGCGATCAGCGGCGAGGGCTTCAAGAGCCTGGCCGAAGGGGCGAAGGTGGAGTACGAAGTTGAGGAGGGTCCGAAGGGCCCGCAGGCACGCACGGTCAGCGTCGTCGTCTCGGCCTGACCTTTGCCAGGCGCACAGCCGTTAGGCTGTGCGCCCTCCTCTGGAACACAGGGGGTATGACGACCCCGCGTATCGATGTCGTGCTTCCGCCAAAGAGCGACAGGCCAGCGCGAGCTACCGCGAACCGTCAGGCTGATCGACTTCCTTGATCTGCTTGCTTGCCTCCTTGATCGGCTTACCAGTGCGCACGCGCCACCGCTACTCGAACGGGTCTTTCAGGAACGGGTAGCGCGCATGTCCCGCCTTCTCGAGCAGGCTTTCGGCATATCGGTCGCGTTCTCTCTCTGCGCCTCCCGCTCAGCCTTCTCGATCTCGTACTCCTCACCTTGGAGAGGCTTCTGCGGCGGGTTTTGCCGGTGTCGCATTGGCCGCCAGAGACGTTGTAGCTTCATCGTCAAACGTTGAGTCATCGCCGTCCGACCCTCCTCCCGAGCGACACGTTGAAGCATAAGCCGTCACGGCCCCGAGGTCGTCGTCGTGCTCGCGCTGCTGTCGCGTTTTGGCGGAAAGACGATGTCGGTCTGGTGCCGTGCCCCCGGCGCGAATTGATGGAAGGGCGACAGTGTCTTTCGATCGGTGGTGGTATCGCGCGTCAGGTTGGCGGTGTTTGCTGGCGCCATTGTCGGCGCCGGGGGCCGGGTCGGGCGGGTTGGAGTTCGAGCGCGTCGACGAGGATGGGGCCGCTGGTGTAGACGCCGTTTGCTGAGGTGCGGCGGTAGAGGCGGATGCGGCGGATGAGCTCGTCGGCGTTGCTGGGTGAGCCCATGATGCAGACGCCGACGATTTCTTTCGGCGGGCGAGCCCGCCCGGGTACGTTTCGCCGTCCCAAGAGACAGTCGGCCAGGATTTCGAGCCGCGCTCGCTGATGAGCCGCTGATCGCCGCCCTCAGTCGCTCGTCTGCAAGGGCCAAACGCAGGCGTGGATGCAGAGCCAGCCGCCGTCGCGTCGCTCGTATGTGTCCACGTACCGCTTGTACCTACCCGGCTGCCTTGAAGTCCTGGCGGAGACGACCGCGGCGTTGCCGTCGACGTGCACGGCAATTTGATCGATTGCAAGCGCTGGGGCGGGGTTGTGACGCAGATCGTGCACGTACCGCTCGTGAGTCCAGACGTCGCCAGTCGCTCCGTCGAGGTACGAGAAGGACGGAGAAAGAATCGGCTCCAGCAGCTCCCACGAACCCTGCCGGAACGCCTCGATGAATTGGAGATTCAGCTTCGTCAGGACCTCGGTGTCGTCCACTGCTCCTCCTTTCCGCGACGGGCCTTGGCGGAGCGTGCCTGACCAGCCGCCGTCGGTCTCGCCAGATGCGGACAGAACGCGGTCGAAGCGCATCATGTCAACGAACGGGCGCCGCGGCCTCCAACGGTGCTCGTGTTTCCGCGGATTGCGGAGCGCGACGAATTAAGCCTCGACAGCGAGTGTGGGCGATGCTCGCGCTGGCGCGCTGAATCGCTGCGCAGTGGATGGAGTGAGTTCGATCACCACCGTGTGATAGCTCTCGATCAGCGCCAGCACGGACTTACGGTGGTTGTTACGCCACTCGTCGCTTCCGTAGAAGGTGCTGAGCTGCTCTTCGCGCAGCGCGGCAGACGAGAAGGCGCGCATGAGGTAGTAGAGGTCGCCGTCCTCGAGGGAAGGCCCGTAGCCGACCACGTCGATTCCGTAGCGCCGGAGCATTGGCAGTGCGCGCTCGCGAAACATGCGGTCGAACTCCTGTCCACCGTGCGGCACCAACTTGTACGTGCGCAGATCGAGCACGCCGCTGCCGGACTGGGGCTGGCTCACGCCGCGCCGCGGGCGGCGCCGGGCCGTGAGACGGGCGCCTGTAGTGCGCGCTCGGCGAGCAAGAGGTGCGTCGTCGCCAGCGCCCGCCACGGCCGCCAGCGCTCAGCGACGTCGCCGAGCGTGGCGGCCGCTTGGCGGGCGTGTCGGGGGAGGGCGCGGCGAAGAGTGAGGTCGGTCGTCGGGCAGGCGTCGGGCTCACCGAGCCGGAGGGCGACGTAGTGCGCCGTCCAGGAGTCGAGGCCGTCGAGCACCGTGATCGAGGCGATCAGTTCGTCGAGACTAGCGCTGCGATCGAGACGGACGGCGTCCTCGGCGACGGCATTGGCGAACAGGCCGACTGCGCGTCCCCGCTCGGGGGTGAGCCCGAGCCCGGTGAGGTCGGCGCTGGCGAGTGCGGTTGCGGGCGGGAACGTGTGGGCAAGCCCGAGTTGTTCGAGTCCGGGTACCGGGCTACCGAACCGCTTGGCGAGCCGCCCCGCGATGGTGTTCGCCTCGGCGTGCGTCGTCTGTTGGGCGATAACCGCCTGAACGCCCGTTTCGAACGCGTCCCAGGTCCCGGGCGGTCGAACCCCGGGCCGCGCTTCAAGTAGCGGTCCGATGATCGCGTCCTCGGCGAGCTGACCGGCGGGCTCGTCGAGCTCGATATCGAGGCTGGCGATGCGGCGCGCCCGCTGCACGACGTGGACGAGTTCCTCCCAGTGCGGTAGGTGGGCGCGCAGCAGCAGGTGGTCATCGCCGCCCGGAGCGAGCTCGAGGACGCCGGGGTCGTCGCCGCAGACGATCGTGCGTCGGTAGGTGTCCCCGGCGACATGCTCGACACCCGGGATCGCCCGTGCCGCGAAGTAGGCCAGCATCGCGGGCCAGTCGAGCCGACCGCAGAACGGGAGCCGGAGCAAGAGGCCGCCGTCCGCGACGAGCCGGTCCGCTTTGCGACGACGCGCACGCAGCACGCGCGGCGATTCCCCGAAGACCTCCCGACAGGCGCGGTTCAGCTGGCGCAAGCTCCCAAAGCCCGCCGCCAAGGCGATCTCGGTCACGGTCAGGTCGGTGTCGTCGAGGAGTCGGCGCGCGAAATGGACCCGAGCCGACCGCGCCAGCCCGTCCGGGGTCACCCCGAGGTGCGCCGAGAAGAGGCGGCGCAGATGCCGCGGCGAAATGCCCAGTCTGACCCCGAGCTCGGCCTCCGTACCACGGTCGAGGGCCCCATCGAGGATCAGACGCACAGCCCGGCAAACCAGCTCCGGAGCCGTCCAGCCCACCGACTGCGGCCAGCGGTAGGGGCGGCAGCGAAGGCAAGCCCGGTAGCCGGCGGCCTCGGCCGCGGCAGCGAGGGGAAAAGTGCGCACGTTCTCGGCGCGAGGCCGTGCGGAGCAGCCAGGCCGGCAGTAAATGCCGGTCGTGACGACCGCCGCGAACGCGTGCATGGGCCAGATATACCGCACCGTCGAGCACGCGACCGGCCGGATTCGGACACCCAAGCCAGCCCTGTTGCGTGCGTAAATCCATCCGCTGGCAAGAGGGCGTTTCGGAGCGGATTGGCGATCGTAGAGTCGGCCTCGTCTGTGTTCTGGTGGAGGGAGTCTGCTCTTGGTGGTGTTGAGGAAGTCCGGGTCCTTCTTCCAGCGCTTGCTCTTGGCTGTGCTCGTCTCGTCATCAGGCTCGGCGGGAAGTTCACGTCGCTGTCCGGCGTCGTCTCAGTCAAAGCGGATTCGGGGGTCGATGTAGCCGTATAACACGTCCGCAATCAAATTGAAGGCGACGACGACCGTCGCAGACACCATCAGCCATGCCATGACGACGTAGGCGTCCTGGCTCAGGAGAGCGCCCAGGAAGTATGGCCCCATCCCGTCGAGCTGGAAGATCGACTCCGTGATCACGGCACCGCCGATCAGCCCGCTGAAGGTGAGTGCGGAGACCGTGACGACCGGGATCAAGGCGTTTCGCAGCGCGTGTTTGAGCGTCACCGTGCGCTCGGGGAGCCCCTTCGCGCGTGCGGTGCGCACGTAGTCGGAATTGATCACTTCGAGCATCGACGCCCGCATGAAGCGCCCGTACTGCGCGATCGACAGAAGCGTCAACGTCATCGCCGGGATCGCGAGATGCTGGAAGCGGTCGATCCAGAAATGGATCCCGCCGCCGGGGTCCTGCGAGCTCAGCCCCGAGGTGTAGAAGATCCGCACGTGCCACTTGAGGAAAATGTTCGTGAACAGGATCTGGAGCATCAACGCCAGCCAGAAGACCGGCATGGCAAAGCCTAAGAAGCTGAAGGTCGTCGCCGCGTAGTCGAAGATCGAGTACTGGCGGACGGCCGAGTACACGCCGATCGAAATACCGACTATCAGTGCAAAGATCTCGGAGAGCAGGACCAGCTGCAGCGTGTGTGGAATGACGCGCCTGAGATCGTCCCAGATCTTCGTGCCGGGCTGGAGCAGCGGCGAACCGAACTTGTTCGTCACCGCGTCCTTGATCCAGTAGGCGTACTGGGTCGTGATCGGATCGTTCAGGTGCTTGCGCTCCTGGATGTTGTGGATCGTCTGTTGCGAGAAGAGCGGATTCTGCTTCAGCGCTGCCAGCGGGTCACCTACCGCGGTGACCGAGAAGAAGATAAGGACGCTCGCAGCGAAGAGAACAGGGATGCTGTAAAGAAGCCGCCGAACAATGTACGTGACCATCTGCCGTCCTCGCTCTCTGAGCGCGTGACGTATACCAGCCGGCCCGCTTCACGACCGGCCGCATTCGGACACCTCCAGTCGCCTGTCCGGATCTGCCGAGAACGCTCGATCGGCTTCGCGCACTCTTCGACACAACAACCCGGCAAGGAGAGTGGACATGTCCGAACCAACGGCTGCCCAATCCCGTGGCTGCTGCGACTGTTAGCAAGCGCTCTTCCTACCGGGCCACTCGACCGAGCGCCGACTGAAAGTAGACCATCCGCATCAAGAAGGAATGCGAATCCCAGTCCGATGCGTCTACCTCGTTGTCGCGCTTCCGCCAAAACGCGACAGTGACCCGCTCTGTCGTGCTCTTCGTCCATACGACCCTGGACGGGCTGTCGAGTCTGCGATCGGTACGGGACCTCGACGCTGTCCACCGGCGTATCTGTGGACGTGAAGCGTGGGTTTCTCGTCACGCTGGTCCTCCTCGGTGTGGTAGCCGGTGGGCGCGCGGCGACCGCACCCTCTCCTGCGCTTCTTGCGCTGACCGGGGGAGAGCTCGGGAGTGGTAGTCGGCTCCTCGTGCTTGAGCCGCGCACGCTGCGGCCGTTTGGAGAAAGCCTCGCTTTGCCCGGCTGGGCGTTCGGCTACGAGTGGGCGCGTTCGCCTGACGGTGACCGGGTTGCGGTGGTGCCGAAGCCCTCGGAGAAGAACGAGCGCCTGTTCGTTATCGGCACGCGAGGCTCGCTCAGTGTCTTCGCCCGCATGCGGCTTCCCGGCGAGGACGTCTGCAGGCTTGCCTGGCCGAGCGACAGGCGCCTGCTCCTCGTTCTCACACGCGGGCCGGCGTGCTACACGGTGACCGAGAGCGCGCGGGTTCTCGTCGTCGATCCGCTTCGGGGTCGCGTCGTCGCGCAGCGCGCACTGTTCGGGCGGGCGGTGGTGATCGCAGCCGCGCGGACGCGTGACGGGCTCGCGCTCTTACTCGCGCCCCCGGCCGGCCGCAGCGGCGCGCGCCTTGTTCTGGTCGCGGCGGCTCGGACGCGCACGGTTCCGCTGCCGAGTCTGCAGCTATCACCGAGGTCGCTCGACAAGTCGGTGCTGGGAAGCGCGATCGGGCTCGCGGTTGATCGCGAGGCCGGCCACGCTTATCTGGTCGCGCCGGAGGGGCGCGTGTTCGACGTGAACCTGGCAAGCCGCAAAATGAGCGTGCACTCATTGCCGCTTCGCAAGCCGGCCGCGGCGTCCAAGGGTGCCGTCGAGTCGATCGTGCAGGCCGTCTGGCTGGGGCGCGGGGTCCTCGCGATCACCGGCGCCCGGCGGACGCCAAGCGGGCGTCTCCTCCCACTCGGCCTCCGGCTCACAGACACGCGCAGTTGGCGGTCGCGCCTTGTCGATGCCGGGGCGACGGGGATGGCCCTCGCGGGCACGACCGTCCTCGCCTTCCAGCCCTTCTTCGACCAGCTCGGCGCAGGGACCACCGCAATCGGTCTTCGCGGCTACAGCCTCGGCGGCTTAATCCGCTTTCGTGCATTCGCCGGCAAGCCGATCACTGTCGTTCGCTCCCAGGGCCGCTACGCGTACGCCGCCGGACTCGGGCCGGTCGGCACGCCAGTCGTTGACCTCAGTCGCGGACGCGTCGAGCCATCTGATCCAGAAGCGGCCTCGATCTCGCCACTCGAACTTCTTGCGGGCACAGGCCGCTGACCTACTGGTCGGCAAACACCACGGGATCACCGTCGGCCGAGGCAGCTGTCGATTCTGCGCCTTGACAGTGACCTCCGCCACCCAGATGTTCGAGGGAGATTCGTGAACGCAGGCGCGCGCGGCGGACCTTCGAGACTGGCCGACGCGTATCTGTCGGAGTGGCCCTACGACTAGCTCGGCGAGAAAGCGAGCACACCGCAATCCCGCGACTCGCTATCTCGGTAGCCCTCTTGTTCTTGGTGACCACGATGGCACCCGCCGCGACGCAAGCGCTCACGAGTGACCGATCCTCGGCGCGAACGACGCCTCCACCTGTCGCCGGCACGGCACTCGCCCTAGTACTGCCGGCGTACACGACGCGACGGAGTCACGCCTCGGCCTCAGCGGTCATTCTCAGGAACTTCCTGCTGAAGCCTTCGGGAATCCTGTTCGGAATGCACCCGACCGAGGCGCGCATCATGATCATCGCCGCAGTCGCCGCTCCCCTGAAGGTCTGTCCGTTCGGCACAACCTTCTCGACGCACTGGAAAGCGGGCTGTCGGCGGTTGGTTGGACGACCGCTGGCGCTCCCAACCAGCGGAGGTGCTGTTCACATTGGTTTCCGCGTTCTGCCTTCGAATGGCCGCACAGCCCGAGTGGTGGCCCTCCGAGTGCGCTGGCATTGCGTCGACCACTACTTCGCCCTCCTGCGCGGGACGACCCTTGTTCGCAGCGCGAGCCCGATCTTCGATTGCTAACGGCCCAGCGCGCGGCCACTCAATCGCTGATCGGTCGGGAACCTGCGTCAGCCGACGTCGCCGTCTGCCCGGCCAACGCTATCGCCGCGAAACATTGGAACCTTGGTGTCGGTAACGGACAGGCGTGGCGGTGCCTGCCCGGTTCGGTCGGAGTCGTGCCGACGTGCGTGGTTGTCGCGTTTTGGCGGAAAGGCGACATCGATACAGGAGGTCGGCCACCTCATACCATTGCTGCGTTACTTGTTCTCAGAGAGCGGAGTTGGTGGATGCGGCTGATGACCACTCGTTGCCCGGAAGCCGTGGGGGATCCAACGGGCCGGCTCAGGATCTCGTCGGATTCGTGCGCGTCGCGCGAGGTTCGGTTTGGAGAGGGCTCTGGCCGGGAGTAGGGTTGAGCGCCACCCAACGATGGAGGAACAGCATGAGCATCCTTGTCCGCTTTACAGGAGCGCCAGGCATGACAGCCGAGAGGTACGACGAGACGTTGCCCCGCATTGAGGCATCGGGCGAGTTCCCGCCCGACGGGCTCGACTACCACGTCGCGTTCAGTTCCGGTGGCAGCTTCCGGGTCAGCGAAATCTGGGACTCAAAGGAGCAGTTCGAGGCGTTCGGTCAACGCCTGATGCCGATCCTCACCGAGAGCGGCGTCGAGCTCGCCGGTCCACCAGAGGTAATCGAGGTCCACAACATCATCAAGCGGTAGGTTGGCCTCGTGTCGACAACACGATCCGCGAGCGGAGTATCGGCTAGCTGCAGCCCATAGCTTGATCACGTTGTGAGGACAGCCCGACGTCTCAGGGCACCTGAAAAGAGCCGGTCGCCGGATGCACGCCGGACGCGTACGGCCCGATCGCGCGATACCTGTAGACGCCGCGCCGTAACCGGATCGTCCAGTGGGTGTTAGTGGAGTAATTCGACGCCGGGATCTGCTGCTTCACGACGCGCGTGTGACGGTTGAATCCAGGACCGGTGAGCTGAAAGCCGAGCGCTTCGGACGCAACAATGGAGATTTGGTACGTCCCTGGCGAGAGATTCTTCACGATGCGCGGTCGGGGACTGTAGCCGGATGCCGTCACGCCTATTTGCGGGGAGTGCGATGGCCCCGCCCAAGCCTCCAAGTAACGGACGCGCGTGGCGGACGACCCCCCAGCAACAACGCCGAGGGCAAGCACGGGGGTCGCGATCAAGGAAGCTGCGATTCGAGCGACGATGGCCGAATAGTAGGCCCGCACACTCTGGTGGGCCAGTGATGCTTCTATGTTTGTCAAGTCGCCAGTGGCGCTCCGTGTTCGAGTAGGCGGTAGAGCTTGCGGGCGAGGTAGCGCTTGAGGCAGCGGGTTGCTTCGCGTCGTGTTTTGCCTTCTTGGATGCGTCGTTCGATGTAGGCGA